>WNGB01005785.1_pt1 | contig 30880 bp, 29 predicted proteins | sample 5400681 | NCBI WGS metagenome assembly WNGB01 (sample SAMN13153367, study PRJNA577476) | soil metagenome | isolation source: 115 cm soil or saprolite under grassland replicate 2 | place: USA:California | collected 2016-06-15
TGCGGTTGACCGCGTTCACCCCCCCGCCGCCGATACCAACCACCTTGATCACGGCGAGGTAGTTCTGAGGAGTCTCCATCCTCGACCTCCGCTCCCCCGGGTGCTTCCGCCCCCGGTCTACCTGGGGAAACGCCGCTTCAAACCCCCTCGGATGTGAACCTCTAGTTGAGCGTTATTGGTATATCTACTTTACGTTCGAGGGGTCACGCTACTATCAAACCCCAGGTCCGTCAAGGGATATGCCCTGGTCACTGCCCGTATCCCTGACAGGTCAGGCGGGCGGCTCCAGGCTCAGGCGAACGTCGCCGTCGGGGAGTCGGGGGCGATGACGTTCACCGTCGCCACAGAGGCGCGCTGGGCGGTGGCCCACCGGAGGATCCGCCTTGCCGCCGCGGCCTTGTCCTCGATCCCGGTCGGTTCCCCGAACTCGACGCGGGTCCCACCATCGAGCTCCACGGTGAGGGCCCCAGCCCGGACCACCGCCCTGACGACGGCCGGCCGTCTGCCTCCATCCAGCCCGGCGATGGCCCCTGCGGCGACGGCCTGAGCCTGCGCACTCCCCGATCGAGGGCTCGAGCCGGCAACGACCACGATCTCCGGGAGCGTCGGTTCCACCTCCACCGTGCTGAGCGCAACGCCGTCGCCGGCGAGAAGCGTGAAGCCCCCCTCGTCCCGGATCATCGCCACGGGGGCACGCTCGACCACCGAGATCCGGATCGTGCCGGGCAATCGCCGGGACACCGTGGCGGTGGCGACCCATGGATCCGATTCGAGTCGCCGCTCGACGGCCCCGGGATCCAACCACAGGACGTTCGTCGACGATGACAGCCCAGCGATCCGCAACACCTCCGCCCGGGTCAGGTTCGTCGTGCCGACTACCTCCAGATGGCGCAGGTGAAGCAGCGACGAGCGAGAGACCACGAGCGAGGCAGCGGCGATCGTCACGGCCGCGACGATCACCGTGGCGACCAGCCGCCGGCCGCGAACGGCGTGCACGAGCTCAGCGAGGCGCGAGGTCGAAGTGGCCAACAAGGTGGACCTCCGGATCGAGATGGACGCCGGACCGGGCTTGGACCAGATCCTGCATCTTCGCGACGAGCTCGACGACGTCGGATGCCCTCGCTCCCTCGGCGGCAACGATGAAGTTCGCGTGTTTCGTCGAGACCACTGCGCCGCCCACCGACAAGCCCTTGCCACCGGCTTCCTCGATCAGCCGGGCGGCGTGATCTCCGGGCGGGTTCTTGAACACGCTCCCGCAGTTCGGCTCGGCCAGCGGTTGCGTGCGCCGCCGCCACTCCCGCGCTTGCTCCATCAACCGACGGATCTCCGAGGTGTCCGCCGGGGCAAGTCGCACCGTCCCTCCCACGACCACGGCATCGGCGGGGAGGCCGCTGTTCCGGTAGCGGAACCCGGCCTCGGGTGCGGAGACCACCCGAGCCGTCTGGGTGGCCAGGTCGAAGACGTCCACCGATTCGAGCGCCTCGGCGACCTCGCGCCCGTGGGCCCCGGCGTTCATCCGGATGGCCCCACCGAACGACGCCGGGATGGCCACCCCGAACTCGAGTCCCGTCAGCCCGTGCGACAGCGCCACGCCGGCGAGCGCGGGAAACGGCATCGCCCCCCCGGCCGTGATCCAGTCTCCGCTCCTCGCGGCCCACCGGTACCCCCGCCCCAACCGAAGGACCAGTCCCTCGAACCCCCGGTCGGCCACCAGGATGTTCGATCCCTTGCCGATCACGACGACCGGAATGTCTGCCTGGCGGACGGCCTCCCCCGCCGCCACCAGGTCGCGTTCGGACTCGGCCTCCAAGTAGAGGGCCGCGGGACCGCCGATCCGAAACGATGTCAGGGGGGCGAGGGGGAACCCCGTGCGGACGCGCTCGCCACACGCCGCCCGAAGGATGGACTCGGCCCGTCGCAGGCCGTCGGTCACGATACGTCCCCCAGCCGCTCCAGGACCTCCTCGGTGATCATCGGGATGTCGCCGGCACCCATCATCAGGACGAGGTCGCCCTCGCGCACCTCTGCCACGAGGAAACGCACCACGTCCTTTCGGTGCGGCAGGTACGCGACCCGTTGCGCGGGGGCCACGGCGGTGAGCGCGTTCACCACCAACTTGCCGGTGACCCCGGGGATCGGGTCCTCGTCGGCGTGGTACACGTCGGTCACCACGGCGAGGTCCACCCCGGCGAGGCTCTCCCCGAGCTCACGCGACAGCGCGCGTGTCCGCGTGTAGCGATGCGGCTGGAACACGACCACCAAGCGCGAGCGATGATCGACGGGCGCGGCCTCGAGCGTCGTCGTGACCTCGGTGGGGTGATGCGCATAGTCGTCGTAGAACGCCGCGCCCCGCGCCGACCCTCGGAACTCCAGGCGTCGCTTCACCCCCGTGAATGAAGAAAGCGCCTCGGCCGCCTTCGCCGGCGGGACCCCCACCTCCCGAGCGGCGAGCAACGCCGCCGTCGCGTCGAGGATGGTGTGCGCCCCGATCACTTGGAGGTGAAGCTCCACCGATCCGCCGTCCTCCAGGATCACGGTCCCCCGGGCATGGCCCCTCTCCCCACCGATGGTCACCCGCACGGCGTTTCCGGGATCGCAACCGTATGTGAGGGCGGTGGTCCCCGATCGTTCCAGGACGGCCAGCGTCCCGGGATCGTCACCGCACGCCACCACCCGCGCGGCCTGCCGGACGAAGGTGGCAAACGCCCCCTCCACCGCCGGCCGTCCGGCCGGATAGAAAGCGTGGTGGTCCGCCTCGACGTTGGTGACCACCGCCACCTCCGGATGGAACAGCAGGAAAGAGCCGTCGCTCTCGTCCACCTCCACGACGAACAAATCCCCCCCGCCGTGCTTTGCCCCGGAGCCGATCTCGTTCAGGTCGCCGCCCACCACGAAGCTTGGGTCCAGGCCGGCTCGCTCGAGGATCACCGACAGCATCGACGTCGTCGTGGTCTTGCCGTGGGTGCCGGCCACCGCCAGGGTCCGAAGGTCCGCGGCGAGGGCCGCCAGGACCTGAGCCCGAGCGAGGACCGGAAGACCGAGACGCCGCGCCTGGCGAAGCTCGACGTTTCGGTCAAGGACGGCCGAAGACACGATGACGGCGTCGGGGTCACCAACCTGCTCGGGCTTGTGGCCGACGAAGACGGTGGCCCCCAGGGCCCGGAGTTCGTCCAGCCCTCGGTCCTTCAGGTCGGAGCCGGCGACCACCACCCCTCGGGCGATCAGCATGCGGGCCAGCGAACGCATGCCGTATCCCCCGATGCCGATCAGGTGGACGGAACGGATCTCCGACAGATCCGGGACGTCGAGCGTGGCGACGCTGCCCCGCGGCGGAACGAAAGCGTCGCTCATCCGTCGGCCGCCTCCGCCACCACCTTCGCCAACGCCTGGGCCGCGTCGGGCCGACCCAAGGCCGACGCGCGCTCGGCCATCGCTCGAAGGCGTGGCCCGTCGTCGAGGAGGCCGGTCACCTTCGAGGCCAAGAGCTCGCCGGTGAGGGCGTCGTCCATGATGACCATGGCCGCCCCCGTCCGCTGAAGGGAGCGCGCGTTCGCCTCCTGATGCCGACCCGTCGCGTACGGATAGGGCACGAGGATCGACGGCAGGCCGCACACGGTGACCTCGGCGACGGTGGTGGCGCCCGACCTCGACACCACCATGTCGGCCACGGCGTAGGCGAGCTCCATCCGATCGAGGAACGGGAACGCCCGCACGAGCAGCTGGCAGCCTCGGGGCAGTCGGCGCTCCGTCTCCTCAAAGTGCGCGGTCCCGGTGAGGAGCACCACCTGTAGGTCGCTCCGGTCGCGCAGACGCTCGAGCGCCTCGGTGACCGCACGGTCGAGGTGGAGCGCGCCCTGGCTTCCCCCGAACGCGACGATCGTGGCCCGGCCGGCCTCCAGCCCCAGGGTCGATCGGGCCTCAGCGGCCAACGCGGCCCGGTCCGGTCGCACGGCGAGGATCTCCTCGCGCACCGGGTTCCCCGTGACCTCGGTGTCGAGGCGCCTGGGAAGCAGACGCGCCGCCTCACCGAACGACAGCGCGACCGTCCGGGCCGCTCGGGAAAGTGCCCGGTTGGCCAGCCCGGGGACGGCGTTCTGCTCGTGGAGCACGAGGGGGCGCCGCCACCGGATCGCGGCGAGCGAGGCCGGGGCGCTCACGTAGCCGCCCATCCCCACGACGACGCCGGCCCGCGCCACCAGGGGCCGGCACCGACGGACGGATCTCATGGCCCAGAGCGGCGCCGCTACGGCGCGGAGCGAGAGCTTCCTCTCGAAGGGCCGTACATCGACCGTCGTGAGCGGGAACCCTGCGGCCGGAACGAGGTCCGCCTCGAGCCCGCCCGCAGTTCCGACGAACGCGACGCTGGCCCCATGCCGCTCGGTCAGCTCCTTCGCTAGGGCGAGAGCGGGGAACACGTGCCCCGCCGTGCCGCCTCCCGCGATCACAACCCTCATCGGGTCGTCCGCGCCCCCGCGCTCTGGGAGGTCTTCCCGGCCTTTCCGATGTTCACCAGGATCCCCACGGCGGCGAGCGACACGACGAGGGACGACCCCCCGTAGGAGAGCATCGGGAGCGGCACGCCGGTGATCGGCAGCAGGCCGGTGACGGCCCCAAGGTTCACCACGATCTGAAGGCCGAACCACGAGACGATCCCGGACGCGAGGAGCCGGCCGAACACGTCCGGTGCCTGAGCCGCGATCCGGATGCCGGCGTAGATCAACACGCCGAACGCCATCAGCACGACGATCTCACCGATGAGACCGAGCTCCTCGCCGAGGATTGCGAAGATGAAGTCCGTGTGCGCATTGGGCACATACATCCACTTCTGACGGCTGGTCCCCAGCCCCACCCCCAGCCACCCGCCCGATCCCAGTGCGACGAGGGACTGGATCAGCTGGTATCCCGTGTTCTTCGCGTCGGCCCAGGGATGAAGGAACGACAGGAAGCGGGTTCGCCGGTATCCCTCAGCCATGATCAGCCCGAATCCGATCGCGACGCCGAGGATCCCCGCCGCCGCCAGGTAGCGGAGGCGCACGCCTGCGGCGAACACCAAGAGGAACACCGATCCCGCCAGGATGACCGCGGTTCCCAGATCGGGTTGCACGATCACCATCCCGCACACGAGCACCGCGACGGGAAGCAGCGGCAGGGCGAAATGCATCGGCTCGTCCATCCGGCTCCACTTGCGAGCCAGGACGGTCGCGACGAACACCACGAGGGCCAGCTTCGCCAGCTCCGATGGTTGGATCGTGACCGGTCCGAGCGAGATCCATCGCGACGAGCCGTGCGCTTCGATCCCCGCGGTCGGGTGGAGCACCAGCGCGAGCAGAACCACCGTGAACCCCAGGAGGGGAACCGCCAGGCGCTGCCACGCCTCGTAACGCATCCGCGACGTGACCACGAGGGCGGCCGCCCCGACGATGGCGTACGCAGCCTGCCGCTGGAAGAACAGGAAGCTCGAGCCATACTGCGCGTAGGCCGTCACCGAGCTCGCCGACAGCACCATGATGAGGCCCCCGGTGGTGAGGAACGCGGTGGCCGCCATCAGCATGGTGAGGTTCCGCCGTGCCGTGACTTCGCTCCGGGGCCGAGGCCCGTCAATGGCGTCGCGCCGAGCCACCAGGCGGAGCCGAGGTCCGGCCGGCGCCACCACCTCAACGCGGGCCATCGGTCATCTCCCGTGCCAACCCCCGGGCGGCCCGAGCGAACCGGTCCCCGCGTTCGGCGTAGTCGCGGAACATGTCCCAGCTGGCGCAGGCCGGGGCGAGAAGGACGGTGCCTCGCCGCGGGGCCAGCTCGAACGCCTCGCGCACCGCTTCTTCGATCGAACCGGCTTTGCTCACGGCCACCCTGGAGTCGAAGAGCATGGCGATCTCCGGCGCGGCCTCCCCCACGGCCACCACGCCGGCCAGGGCGGGCGCTGCCTCCGCGAGCGGCGAGAGGTCGACGCCCTTGGCCACGCCCCCGGCGATCAGGACGACGTCGTGCCGGCCCGACAGCGCGTGGAGCGCAGCATGGACGTTCGTGGCTTTGGAATCGTCGAGGAAGGTCACGGATCCCACCCGGGCCACCTCCTCGCCACGGTGTGGGAGGGGACGGGTCCGGCGCAGGCCCTCGGCCACCAGGTCCGGGGGAAGACCGAACGACAAGGCCGCGGCGGCCGCGGCGGCCGCGTCGGCCCGGAACCCGAAGGCGTCGGACACCGGGGTCCCCAAGGCGGCCTCGCCGTCCATCCGGGCGACGAGTTCCCGGCCCACGAAGCCGACCTCTCCGTCGCCCGGCGGACCCATCCGGAACCACACCACCCGGCAGGGGGCGCCGGCGGAGATCTTTCTCCCCCGATCGTCGTCTGCGTTCCCGACATGGACGTCGTTCTCGTTCTGGCGCTCATAGACGCGTGCCTTGGCCTCGGCATAGCGCTCGAACGACCCATGCCAGTCGACGTGGTCCTGCGCCACGTTCAGTAGGACTGAGACGCGTGGATGCAGCCAGTGATGGAAGCGGAGCTGGAACGAGGAGGCCTCAACCGCCAACGCCGCGTGTCCCTCTCTCGCGGCCAGCGAGAACGCGTGACCGATGTTGCCGCACGCCGTGGCGTCGAGGCCGGCGGCCTGCATCATTGCGGCGACCATCATCGTGGTCGTGGACTTGCCGTTCGTCCCCGTCACCGCGACGAACGGTACGTGACACAGCCGAGCGCCGACGTCCAGCTCACTCCAGATGGCCACGCCTCGATCGGCCGCCCACCGGAGGATCGGCGCGCCCTCCGGCACGCCGGGGCTGGCCACCACAGCGGTGACGCCGTCCAGGTGCCAGGGCTCGTGGCCGCCCGTCAGGACCTCCGCGCCGAGTTCGCGGATCTCCCCCGCGCCGGCATCCTCCGCGCGCGCCTCGGTCACCCTGACCTCGGCTCCTTCCTCCGCCAGGACCCGTGCGGCGGCCCGGCCGGCGACGCCGAGCCCCACGACCAGCACCCGCTCGCCGATGAACGCGTTCGTCCCGTTGACCACACCTCGTCCGCCGCCGTCGAGCCTCATCCCGTTCCCCCCCGCGCAAGGAAGTCCGCGTAGAACAGCCCGATGCCGATGGCCACGCACATCCCCGCGATGATCCAGAACCGCACGATGACCGTGAACTCCGGCCAGCCGGCAAGCTCGAAATGATGGTGGATGGGGGACATGCGGAAGACGCGTCGCCCTAGGCCTCGGAACGCGATGACCTGAATGATGACCGACGTGGTCTCCAGGACGAATAGGCCGCCCAACACGACGAGCAGGAGCTGCGTGCTAGTGACGATGGCGAGCGCGCCGATCAGGCCGCCGAGCGCCAGCGCGCCGGTGTCGCCCATGAAGATCTGGGCCGGAGCCGCGTTCCACCACAGGAACCCGGCGACCGCGCCGACGGCGCCGCCCGCGACGATGGCCGTGTCGAGGGCTGCGTTGACCCCCACCGGGTAGCAGGCGTCCCCGACGCCCAACACGCCGCACGTGTGGCGGTACTGCCAGAAGGCGATGTACACATAGGCCGACAGCACCAGGATCGTCGCGCCCGATGCCAGGCCGTCGAGCCCGTCGGTGAGGTTCACCGAGTTCGACGACGACGCGAGGATCAGGAACACCCACAGGTAGAACCCGAGGCCCAGGTTCACCCCCGCGTCCCGGATGAACGACAGGTCGGGGGGAAGATTCGCCAACTTCACCGCGATCAATCCGAAGATCAGGGCCACGAGCGCCTGCCCCGCGACCTTCGCCGCCTTCGACAACCCCAGCGACCGTTGCCGGCGGACCTTGATGAGATCGTCGATGAACCCCACCAAGCCCAGGCCGATGGTGGCGAACACCACCGACAGCCCCGCGGCCGTCACCGTGGTGAACACCACCCGCGTGACCAGGTAGGACCCGACCATCCCGGCGATGATCACCGCGCCGCCCATCGTTGGGGTGCCCATCTTCTCAAGATGGGTGTGCGGCCCGTCCTCCCGGATGTGCTGGCCCCACCCCCACAAGCGGAAAGCCCGGATGGCCACGGGTGTCCCCAGGAGCGTCACCGCCAGGCCCACTGCGGCGGCCAGAAGGATGGCCCTCATCGAAGGGCCTCGGCCACGCGTTCCAGCCCGGCCACCCGCGACCCCTTGACCAGGACGACGTCCCCGGTCTTGGCCCACGCCCGAACGGCGACGGCGGCTTCGGCGGCCGTGTCCACCGAGAGCACGCAGTCCGGCACCGCGCCCTCCCGGATGGCGGCCCCTGCCACTATGCGCGCCACCGGGCCCACCGTGACCAGGTGATCCACCCCCAGCCGGACCACCAGTTCTCCCAACCGTTCGTGCTCGTCGCCCGAGATGGGCCCGAGCTCCGCCATGTGGCCGAGGACCGCGGCGAGTCTGCCCCCTCGGGCCATCCACCGGGCCGCTCGAAGCCCCGCAGCCATCGATTCGGGGTTCGCGTTGTACGCGTCGTTCACCACGCGCACGCCGTCCTCGGTGGTGAAGCTCTCCATCCGCCACCGGGAGACGCCCACCCCTTTCAGCCCCGCGGCGCACTCGGCTGCCGACAGCCCCAGCGCGATCCCGCACGCGGCGGCGGCGAGTGCGTTCGACACCATGTGCTCACCCGGAACGACGAGCTCGGCAGGTTCGCGTTGGTCCCCCACCACGAGGTCGAAGCCGGCCCTCCCCTCTTCGTCGAGCCCCACGTCCTCGGCCCGCACGTCGGCGTCCTTCGTCAGTCCGAACGTGACGACCCGGGCCCTTGTTCGCTCGGCCAGGCCCCGCACGACGGTGTCGTCCGCGTTCAGAATGGCCGTGCCGACATCAGCCAGAGCCTCTACTGGCTCTGCCGAGGCCTCCACGATGGCCTGCCACGAACCGAAGACCTCCATGTGCGCGACCCCGATGTTGGTCACCACCACGGCGTCGGGTTTGGCCACACGGCACAGCTCCGCATGGTCGCCGCGACGCCGGGCACCCATCTCCGTCAGCACCACCTCGACGCCTTCCGGAGCTCCCAACAGCGTGAGGGGGAGCCCGATCTCGTTGTTGAACGACCCCGGGCTGGCGTGTGTCAGGAACCCCGTCGACAGGATGGAGGCCGCGAGATCCTTGGTGGAGGTCTTCCCGTTCGCGCCGGTGATGCCGATCACCGTGGCATCGGGCATGCGCGCGCGCTCGTCGGCGGCCAGTGCAAGCAGCGCCTCACCGGAGTCGGCCACCTCCACGGCCGGCTCCCCGAGGACGGGTCGGTGCACCACCGAGCCGACCGCCCCGCGAGACAGCGCGTCGGTCACGAAGTCATGGCCGTCGCGCCGCCCGCCCGGCATGGCGAAGAACAGCGAGCCCGGCCCGGCCTCCCGACTGTCGATGACGACGGCCGTGACAGTGGCGTCCGTTCCGCGGAGTCGACCGTCGACCGCCCGCGCCACCTCGGAGAGGGGGCGCGGCCTCATGCAATCCCCCGGAGCGATCGGATCTCCTCAGCCGCGACGACCCGGTCGTCGAACGGCACCCTGTGGTCGACGAACTCCTGGCCGGTCTCGTGTCCCTTCCCGGCGATGACGACGCAGTCGCCATCGCCGGCCTCCGACAAGGCGAGCTTGATCGCGGCCCGCCGCTCGGGTTCGATCACGTAGCGCCCTCCGCCCTCCTTGGCCCCGGGCTCGATCTCCCCGATGATGGCCAGAGGGTCCTCGCTCCGCGGGTTGTCGCTCGTGATGACCGACAGATCCGCCAGGCTGGTGGCCGCCCTTCCCATCAAGGGGCGCTTGGTCCGATCTCGGTCCCCGCCGCAGCCCAACACGACGATCAGCCGGCCCGGCGCGAGACGCCGTGCCGCCCGGAGCACGTTGTCCACTCCGTCCGGCGTGTGCGCGTAATCCACGACGACCAAGAAGTCCTGGCCCTCCTCCACCGCCTCAAGGCGGCCCGGCACCCCCCGCACGTCCGCGATGCCCTGAGCCGAGACGTCGTCGGGGATCCCAAGGGCCCGCGCCGTCGCCAGTGCGCCCAGGCAGTTCTCGACGTTGAAGCCCCCCCGGAGCGAAGAGCGGACCTCGAGCTCGTCGACGGAGAAGGAGATGCCGGAGCGCGTGACGCGCACGTCGGTGGCGCGGACGTCGGCACCTGGTCCCTTGCCGAACGTGACGGTTGGCAGATCCGAGCGGAGCAGCCGACGGCCCTGCGGGCTGTCGAGGTTCACCACGGCCCGCTCCGAGAGCTCTGGCGAGAAGAGTCGGGCCTTCGCCTCGAAGTACTCCTCCATCGACGCGTGATAATCCAAGTGATCCTGGCTGAGATTGGTGAACACCGAGCACCGGAAGCGAATGCCGTCGACCCGGTGCTGGTGCAGCCCGTGCGACGACACCTCCATGGCCACGACCTCGACCCCTCGGTCGGCCATCCGAGCCAGCACGCGGTGCAGGTCGGGCGCCTCCGGCGTGGTCATGGGCAGGGTCTGCGGTTCCCCGTCGATCCGAACGCCCGTCGTCCCGATCACCCCGGGGACCTGGCCGTTCCGTCGTATCACCGACTCCAGCAGGTGCGTGATCGTGGTCTTCCCATTGGTCCCGGTGACGCCGACGAGGGTCATCCGGTCGGCGGGCCGGCTGAAGAACGCCGCCGACACGGGGCCCATGGCCTCTCGGACCGACGGAACGCGGACCTGGACCACCTCGAGGGACAGCCATCGATCGACGACCAGGGCGATCGCCCCTCGCGCCACCGCCTCCCCGGCGAAGTCGTGTCCGTCGTGGCCGGAACCGGGCACGCAGAAGAACAGGCTGCCGGGGACGGCGTCCTGCGATCTGTACACGACGTCCACCACGTCCACCGATCGATCGCCTCGGACCTCGTGCCGCCTCTGCGACACGATGAGGTCGGCGAGCGGGCGAGCCGGGGGAAGGCCGAGCGCAACCAAGTCATCCGAGCTTATCGTCCGTACCTCCCCGCGCCCCGCGACGGTCATCGGGGGATCGCGTGGGGCGGAGGCGGCAGCGCCTCCCCCGGCGCGATCCCCAGGCGCTCGATCGCATACCGGGCCACGTGCTGGAACAGCGGGGCCGCGGCGATCCCGCCGTACTCGGTCGTTGGCCGATCCAGGATGGCCGCGATCACGACCTTAGGGTCGGAGGCCGGGAGGAAGCCGATGAACGAGGCGAAGTAGCGGTCGACGTAATAGCCGCCAGTCGGCCTGGGGATCCGCGCCGTGCCGGTCTTGCCGGCCACCCGGAAGCCGGGGATCCGGGCCGCGGCCCCGGTCCCCGCCTTCACCGCGAACGCCAGCATCCGGGTGACCATCTGGGCGGTCTCATCGGAGACCACCCGACGGGTGGACGATGAGGGGGCCGGGTGGAACGCCCCCTCGGGGTCGACGGTTCCGCGGACCAGACGGGGCTGGACCCACACCCCACCGTTCGCGATCGTCGCGTACACCGAGATCATCTGGAGGGGTGTGACCGCGATGCCCTGACCGTAGGCCATGGTGGCCAGGCTGGTATCCGACCACAGGTACAGGGGCAGCATCAGTCCGGCGGACTCGCCGGGAAACCCGATCCCTCTCCTCGACGCCATGACGGTGCGCGTCGTGGATCACGAAATCGCCCACGCGCATCTTCCACGGCACCGATAGTTGCTCATCGAGCGGGAGGGAGCCCTCCTGCACAGTCGCGGCCGCGGTGATCACCTTGTTCACCGACCCGGGCTCGAAGACATCGGTCACCGCCTTATTGCGCCAGGTGCTCGGCCTGGCCGTGGCGAACTCGTTCGGATGGAACCACGGGAAGGTGGCCATGGCATAGACGTCGCCCGTTCGCGGATCCATGACGATCACCGTGCCGCCGATCGCGTGGTTCGCGTTCACCGCCTCCTCCAGGGCGGCCTGCACTTGGAACTGGAAGTCGCGATCCATCGTCACCACGAGGTCGGAACCGGGAGCGGGAACCCGCTCGGCGTCAATCCCCCCCACGATGGGCTGGCCCGAAGGGTCGAGCTCCTGAGTCCGCTCCCCCGGGGTACCGGCCAGGACCCCCTGGTACTCGAGCTCGAGACCGGCCAACCCGGTGCCGTCCACCCCCACGAACCCCAGCACCTGTGGGGCGAGGGGGCCGGCGGGGTAGGCGCGCCTGCTCGTGGGGAGGAACCCGATGCCTGGAAGGTGCAGCCCTTCCAGCCGCCTCGCCGTCTTCAGCTCCACCTGGCGGGCGAGGTAGACGAAGGTCGTGTCGGCGCTGAGCTTGGGGAGGAGGTCGCGGACCTTCAGGTCCAGGACCCGGGAGATCTTCTGGGCCTCGTCCCATGGGTCCGTCACGTACCGGGGGTCGATGTAGACGTCCCGCGCTGGAAGCGAGATGGCCATGGCCTCGCCGGATCGGTCGAGGACCCGTCCACGCCAGGCCGGCACCGTCAACGTGTGCAGTCGCTGCTCCAGCGCATATGACCGGTACGCGCGGGCCTGGCTCACCTGGAGCACCGTCAACCGAAGGACGATCGCTCCCATGGCCAACGTCAGCATCGCGAACAGCGCGATCAGGCGCCTCATGGGCGGGCGCTTCATGGGAGGGCCTCGCTCAGCCATCCCGTCGGGTGGTGCTCGTCCGCGGCCCCGGCCGGCGCCGCCGTTCTCGCGGCGGGCACGTGGAGGAAACGGATCTCGTCGGGGAGACGCATGCCGTGGCTGCGAGCCCAGGCGGCGATCCGGCCGGGAGCGGACAGTGCGGCCTGCTGCCGGGTGAGCTCCATGTTCTCCTGCGTGAGGACGCCGACCCGGTCCTCGAGGTCGTCCAGGGCCCTCCGGGGGGCGGGCCGTGCTCGGCGCGAGGGAACGGGCGCGGGAACATGGGCGGGTATCGGGCGAGCGGGCAGGGCCCGAGCCGGCTGGCTCACGCGGCGGCTCCGCGATGCCCCGGGTCGGCCGCGCGCGAGTCTCCATCATCCACAAGCTCGGCGGCCCGAAGCTTGGCGCTCCTGGCCCGGGGGTTTCGGGCCGCCTCCCCCGGTGAGGGGCGAACGGGCTTCCTGGTGAGTGACCTCAGCCGGGGCTCGCTGGCCAGGAATCGTTTCACCGTTCGATCCTCGAGGGAGTGGTAAGCGATGGTGACGACGCGGCCACCGGGAGTGAGGAGATCCACCGCTCGAGGCAGGGAAGCGGCGAGCTCCTCGAGCTCCCGGTTGACCGCGATGCGAAGCGCCTGGAACGTCCGACGGGCGGGGTGGGGGCCGCCCCGCCGCCTTCCAACAGCGCCCGCAACTACCCGGGCCAGTTCATCGGTCGTCTCGATGGGCCGTCGCGCGCGTGCGCGCGCGACGGCTGCCGCGACCTTCCTGGCCCGGCGCTCTTCGCCGTACACGAACACGATCCGCGCCAGCTCTTCCTCCGAAGCCGAGTTGACGAGGTCAAGGGCGCTCTCGGTCCCCCCTTCGCCGCGGCCTCCCATCCGCATGTCCAGCGGACCGGGAACCCGGTAGCTGAACCCTCGTTCGGCTCGCTCCAACTGCATCGTTGAGACGCCGAGGTCGAACAGGACGCCGTCCGCCCGATTCCCCGCGGGCACCTCAGAGAACCGGGCGTGGACGGCGACGAACCGATCACCGAACGGCGCGAGTCGCGACCTGGCGAGCGCGATGGCCTCGGGGTCGCGATCGACGCCGACGACCAGCTTGCATCCCGAACGCAGGAGCGCCTCCGCGTGTCCGCCGGCCCCGAGGGTCATGTCGATCACGGTGTCCCGTCCCCCGAGGAGCTCGACGACCTCCTCGACCATGACCGGCTCGTGGGTCCTCGCCCTCGCGCCCTCATCGGCCACTCGCGTCCCTCATCCCTCATCCCAGGACCCGGACCGCGAGTAGTCCGAGGGCCACGTAAACGGCCATCGTCGCGCCCGACAACAGGAGCAACCGGACGCTCTGGCCGACCTCTCGTGACAGCGTTCCCCTCATCCCTCTCCTCCGATGTCGAGCGTCCCCGCCTGGTACGCGCCACCATGGGTCTGTTCGTAGCGATCGTGGGCGGCGCGGTCCCAGACCTCCATCCGGTCGTAGACGCCCACGATCACCGCCTCCCTGCGGATGCCTGCCTCACCTCGTAGTCGTTGGGGGATCGTCAGCCGCCCCTGCGCGTCCAGGTCGACCGGCTCGGCCTTGCCGAAGAACATCCGCGCATAGGCCCGGGCTCGAGCATCGGTCAGCGGACGGTCCCTGACCTCGCCGGCTCGGGCCTCCCACTCGGCCTTGGGGAAGCAGAACAGGCAGCCGTCCTGGCCCAGCGTGAGGACCGCGCCGTCGGCGAAGACCGCCCGGAACCTGGCAGGCAGGCTAATCCTGCCCTTTGGGTCCAGCTGATAGCTGTGCGTGCCGAGCAGTTCGGCCACGCGCGTCCTCCCCTTCTCCTCCACAGAGCTCCACACTTATGCCACTGGCGCTCCACCAAGTCAAGGGCTGAGGACGGCGAACTGGGCGGCGAGGGGTTCAGGGTGCCGAGGAATCGAGAGATCGAGGAAGTCGCCGAGCTCTTCAGAACCCGTGTGGACTCCAGCCGGCTAGGTCAGGAACGGCTCCCATTCGGGATCCAGGCGGCCGAGCGACAGTCGGAACCCATCGGCCGGCGCGAACGGCCGGCGCAGGAGGCGCAGCCCGGCGTCCTCGGGGCGTCGGTTCTCCTTCTTGGAGTTGCACCGGCGGCACGCCGCGACCACGTTCTCCCAGCTGTGCTCACCGCCGCGAGACCGAGGCACGATGTGATCCAGGTTCTCCGCGGCCGAGCCACAGTACTGGCAGGACCACGCGTCCCTGGCGAAGACGGCCCGCCGGGTAAGGGGGGCCTGGGCCCGGTACGGAACCCTGACGAAGTACCGGAGCCTGAGCACCGAAGGAGCTTCGATCTCGTAGCGCTCAGAGCGGAAGATCATCCCGTTGGAAACGATGACCTCCGCCTTGTCCTTCAGGACGAGGACCACTGCCCTCCTGGCGGTCACGACTGCCAGCGGCTGGTGGGACGCGTTGAGTACGAGCGCTCTTCCCATGCGGGACCTGCGGCGAGTATAGCGAGCGGACTCCGGAATCCGGCCCAGGTGCTTGAATCGACCAAATCGCAGGGTTGTAATCCGGCCGAAGGCGGCGGGTGGATCGTGTCCGAGGGATCGGGACGCCTGAAGTAGCGAACAAGGGGCCGCGCGGGGCGTCCAGCAGCTCGGTTCGACCACCCCCGCCTTCCTTCCGTCCTTGGTTCACAGCAGCGGATGACACGTTCCGACAGGCCATGAGCCGGGAGTGCTGGGGTCGCGTGGAACGGTCCGCCGCCATCTCGAGTCGAACGAACGAACCGGGATGCGTCCGGCCGCGTACACCCCGGTAAGATGGCTGTTCGAGCCGGGGAGGTGGTCGTGGAGGCGCGCGAGAAGACCGAGGCCTGGCAGCGTTTTGCCGAGCGCTTCCGAAAGGTCGAGGGCAACGTCGAGAAGGTCGTGCAGGGCAAGCACCGTGAGATCCGGCTTGCGCTCGTCACGTTGGTCGCCGAGGGTCATGCACTGATCGAGGACGTCCCGGGCGTGGGCAAGACCATGTTGGCCAAGGCCATCGCCCGGTCCATCGACTGCTCGTTCCGCCGCATCCAGTTCACCCCCGACCTCCTGCCGACCGACATCACCGGCGTCAACGTGTTCAACCAGGAGCGAGGCGACTTCGAGTTCAAGCCCGGGGCCATCTTCGCGAACATCGTCCTCGGCGACGAGATCAACCGAGCCAGCCCCAAGACCCAGTCGGCCCTCCTCGAGTGCATGGAGGAGCGACAGGTCACGATCGACACCGAGACCTATCAGCTCGGACAACCGTTCATGGTCATCGCCACCCAGAACCCCATCGAGCACGAGGGCACCTACCCCTTGCCTGAGGCACAGCTCGACCGGTTCATGATGCGGATCGCGATCGGCTATCCCTCCGCCGATGTGGAGGCGGAGATCCTGGCCACCCACGGGGTCCGCTCGACGCTGACGGACATCGGTCCGGTGACCGACGCGCTCGGTGTCAGGGAGATGATCGACATGGCCCGGCAGGTGCACGTCTCGCCGCCCATCCGCCGGTACATCGTCGACATCGTCGAGGCCACCCGGCTACACGGCGACGTGTACCTGGGTGCCAGCCCCCGGGCGTCGATCATGCTCCTGCGGGCGGCCAGGGCCATGGCCGCGGCGGACGAGCGAGATTTCGTGATCCCCGACGACGTGAAGAGCCTTGCCCTGCCGGTCCTGTCCCACCGCGTGATCGTGACGGCCGACGCGGTGATGAGCGGGCGGACCGCGGGCGCGGTGCTGGCGGAAGTGGTCAACGAGGTCACGGTCCCCGTCACCGGAAAGGCCTGACCCGTGCCCTCCGGGCGGGGCGCAGTGGTCTTCGCTGCCGGCATCGGCCTGTGGCTCGCGGCCCGGGTGGCCGGGTCGTCCAGCCTCCACATGGTGGCCGTGGGCCTGGTCGTGCTGCCGTTCGCCGCTGCCCTGTTCGCGCGGTGGAGCCGGTTCCGCGTTTCGGTCCGGCGGCGTCTGTCGGACCAACGGGTCGCCCCGGGCCAGCGCGTAACGGTCGAGCTCGAGGTGGAGAACGAGTCTCCCGTGTGGACCTCGTTCCTGCTGCTCGAGGACGGGATCCCCCGCTCCTTGGGCCGGCCCGCACGGCTGGTTCTGGCGGGGATCCCACCACGGAGCAAGCAGCGCGCCACGTACACGTTGGCCCCCGAGATCCGGGGGCGATACTCGCTCGGGCCGCTCACGGTGGACGTGTCCGACCCCTTCGCCCTCACGAAGCTTCGGATCGGCTTCGACCAGCGGGACGACCTGGTCGTGACCCCCGAGATCGAGCGCCTGGAGGCCGGACCGGCTTCCCCGTTCGGTGGAGCGAACGGGCTGTCGCTCGCCCGGCACCTGTTCCGAACGGGCGACGACTTCTACACGATGCGCCAGTACCAGGAGGGCGATGACCTTCGCCGCATCCACTGGCCGAGCGTCGCCCGGTCCAACCAGCTCATGATCCGCCAGGACGAGTCAACCCGGCGATCCACCGGGGTGATCTTCCTCGACACGCGCGAGACCGCCGTCGGATCCAGCCGCACTCCCTCCTTCGAGAAGTGCGTGTCGGCCGCCGCGTCGGTCGGCGCGCTCCTGACCCGGTACGGGTTCTCGATCCGCCTGGCCACCTCGAACATGCCGCCCACGACGGTGACCGAGGACCAGATGCTGGAGGCACTCGCCGGAGTCGGGCACGTGACGTCTCGGGCATTCTCAGCCGGTCTCACCCGGTTGCGGTCGGTCGCGGCCGGCGACACGACGCTCGTCGTCGTGACTGCCCCACCGCAGTCGACCGAGCTCACCTCGCTCGTCCGCTCGGGTGTGGTCTTTGGGCCCAAGCTCGCGATCCTGGTCTATCCCACCGACCCGCACGATCTTCCGCCCGACCGTCAGTCCCAACTCGAAGGCCGAGCCTCGTCGGCTCGCCTGTCCTTGTCCAGATCCGGATGGGAAGTGCTCGTCCTCTCGCCTACGGGAAGGCTTCGTGACGCATGGCAGCGCAGCAGGAACCCGCTCCCCGAGTTCATCGGCTCCTCGCGTTAGGTGCCGTCGGCCTCCTGGCCGCGGCCACCGCGATCGCGTTCGGCCGAGTATTCGTGGGGCACGGGGCGACCTGGAAGCTCCTGGCGGCCGGCCTGGCCTCGGTCGCCGTGGCCGGGCTGTTCGAGCGACGGAGCCTGCTTCTGGCCACCCTGGCCAGCACGGTGTGCCTCCTGGTCGCGCTGGCGGTCCTTGTCTTCCCCCAGACCACGTGGGTCGGGCTTCCTACGTCCGAGACGCTCGGGGCCATCCGAGACGCTCTGGCGCGCGTGGGACAGCAGGCCCGCGTGCAGGTGGCGCCGAGCCCGCCCCTCACCCCCCTCTTGTTGGCGGCAGTGACCGCGGTGTGGACCGGGTCGTTCTCCGCACACGCGCTGGCCATCCGAGCGGGAGGCCCGTTGCTCGCTGTCCTGCCATCGGTCGCCCTTGTCGGGTTCACCGACACCGTGATGCAGGATGGTGCGCGGCCGGGCTACGCGGTCGTCCTGCTGTCGGCGGTGCTGTTCGTGTCCTTCCTCGACGGGATCCGCCGCATCCACCAGTGGGGCCCGGTGTGGGGGTCGCGGGGGAAGCCCTTATCCGCCGTCACCGGACACGGCGCGCGGCGGGTGGCCACCCTCGCGGTGGCGGTCGCGGTCCTCGTCCCAGGGATCCTCCCGGGGTTCCATTCGTTGGCCCTGGTGGACTTCTCGACCGCGGGGGGGCACCAGGTCCACATCGACCCCTTCGTCTCGATCAAGGCCCAGCTTCAGCGGCGGGATCCCATCGATCTCTTCCAGGTTACGTCGGTGGACGAGGGCGGTGAGCCCCGGGCCGCGTATTGGCGGCTGTACGCGCTCGACCAGTTCGACGGGGCCACATGGCGGAGCTCGGACCCGAACGCCGATCAGGGCCGCCCCCTCTCCACGCCGGCCACGCTCGCGGCCGGCTCGTCGTCCAGCCCGGCGATCGACCAGGCGTACCGGATCCTCACGGACTTCGTGGATCCGTGGCTGCCCATGGCGTATCCGCCGCAGACCGTGAACGTGCCGTTCGGCACGATCCGCTACGACCCCGAGCTCACTTCTGCGGCTGCGCCGGACCCCTTCGGGGAGGGCCTCGAGTACTCGGTGCGATCGCTCGTCGTCTCGCCCACGCCGCAGGAACTCGACGCCGTCTCGATCCAGCCCTCGAACCTCCTTCCCATCGGCGTGCTGGACCGCTACACACACGTGCCCGAGAGCGTTCCCCCAGCCGTACGGCAGATCGCCGAGGCGTGGACGGAGAACGCCTCGACGCCCTACCGCCAGGTACTGGCCATCCAGCAGCACTTCGTCTCCTCCGGCGACTTCCGCTACTCCCTCGACGTTCGGTCCAGGACCAACGCGAACGCGTTGCTCGATTTCTTGACCAGGACCAGGACGGGGTTCTGCCAGCAGTTCGCCACGGCGATGGCCATCCTGGTCCGCGAGCTCGGCATCCCCGCCCGGGTTGCGGTGGGCTTTCGGCCAGGATCCCAGTCGGGCGATATGTTCACGGTGAGCACCGACGAGGCCCATAGCTGGGTGGAGGTGTTCTTCCCGGGCTACGGATGGCTACCGTTCGAGCCCACGCCAGGCGGGTGGAGGAGTCCACTGGCCACGGCCGGCTCCTATCTCTCGCCGGAAACCCCTCAAGCCTGCCCCCGCTCCGAGCCCGGCTGCGCCACGGGCGCTGAGACGACCGAGGGGTCGGCGACGGGGGGCGGGGGCCTGACCGACAAGCTACAGCAGGTGGAGTCCTTCCTCGTGGAGGACGGGGGCCGGCGCAGGAGGGGTGGCGTGGAGACCCCCGTCCCCGACACCTCGTACTCGATCCCCTACCGGCTCCTGTTCCTCGTGCTTCTGGCCCTGGCGGCGCTCGTTCTCATCTTCGTCCCAATCGTCAAGGCCGCCTGGCGAAGGAGGACGGTCCACGGAGCCCGGGATCCGGACACGCTGGTGCTTCGGGCCTATCGGGTCTTCGACGGCGAGGCCGCCGACCTCGGCTTGGGGCGGGCGGACGGCGAGACCCTGGCCGAGCACCGCGATCGCCTGGCGGGAGCGGTCCGCTTCTCCGACGGGCATCTCGATCGCTTGACGATCGCGGCCACCCGGGCCGCGTATTCGGGACGCCCGACCACCGCGGTCGAGGCGCGCGATGCCCTCCGCGACGCCCGGACTTCGATCCGGGACATCCGGTCCGACGCCGGGTTGCTTCGGCGGCTCCGAGGGGTGTACCGGCCGGGACTGTGATCTAGCTGCGGCTCTGGGCGTGGGCTGCGGCCTCTCGCAGGGCCCTGACGAATCGGTCGCGATCCTCCCGGAACTGGCCCACCTTGACCTCGACCCCGGTGGCGATCTCGTCGATGGCCACGAAGAATGCCAGCTGGCCCTCGCGGAGGGCGTCGAGGACCTCCTCGTTTCGCTTGGCCACCTTGAAGATGCTCACCCCGTCGGTGATGAGCTTCACCTCCGACAGATGCCGGTCCAGGGCGGCCCGCCGGTTCAGGTAATCCCAGGCTCGTCGGACCCGTTGGAGGGACATCCCCCCGTCGAGGAGCGACTTGACCACCTTGAGGGCGACCAGGTCCCGGAAGGAATACATCCGCGGAACCCCCGGCCGTCCCCCCGTCCCCTGGACGGACGGCGTGACCAGGTTGATCTGGTCCCAGTATCGGAGCTGGCGGGGAGTGCAACCGGTGAACTTCGTGGCCTGATGTGCGGTGAACCCCTCCATCCGACGCGCGCCCCTCCGACGACTCGTCACCCACCAACGAAACCGGCAGCCCGTCAGCTCGTCGAGGGGGAAGGTCCCGACATGCCCACGACGTCACACCTCGGGGGAAGGTGAGCGTTGTTCTACTGCGCTGCGCGGTGTGGTGGCAAGTGCGCAGGCTGACCGGGGCGCGCGGTCGTTGGTTTGGTCGATGTGGTGTGGGTCGGTGGTCCTACAGAATCACTGCGGAGGGGGCTCGGAGGGCCCGCGCATCCGGCCGGACAGGCGGGCCAACAGGGCCGCGATGGAGAACCGGCCCGACTGTTGCATCGCCCGGACCTGGTCCCTGCCGAGTTGCTTCAGGTAGCGGTAGATCAGGAGCGACGAGACGAGCATCACGCCGAAACCGGCCGCGGCGATCCACAGCGAGACGGGGAACAGCATCAACATGATGAAGCCGGCCAGGAACGCGAGCGAGGACCACCGGATGCGCCGGGCCAGGTGGGTGTAGAGCGACGTCCGGGAGACGGCCTCGACGAGGCGAGGGTCCTCCTCGGCCAACCGCTTCTCGATCTCCTCGAGGATCTGTTGCTCGTGCTCGGAGAGCGGCATCGGCTCCTACCTGTCGACCGGCGACCCCATTATAGGAAGGTGAACCTTTCAGGTTGAAGGGTCCATTCCCGTACTGGTCCATCGGCGGACGGCCGCGCGTCCTTCAGTCCAGGGCGGTCACGGCGTTCGCCGGCACGGTATCGGCGCCGGATCCCCGGGTCAGGGAGCCGGCCGGTCGATGAGGGTGGCCGGGCCGGCGGCGCCTCGTCCGAACCGCCGCTCGATCCGGTCCACAGCCCGCTCCACGTCGCGCCACCGTTCTCCCTTGAGCAACGCCAGTTGCTCGGCCGCTCCCGGCGAGAGCCCGGTGGCCGCAATGCCCAGCAATCGTACGCGTCGGCGCGCGCCGGGCAGGCCCCGGTACAGTTCGGAGGCCACCTCGTACAGGTCGGCCGCGACGTCGGTGGGCGCCGGCAGTGTCCGGGCCCGGGTGAGGGTGGTGAAGTTGGCCAATCGGACCTTGAGGACCACCGTCCTGGACCGGTAGCCGTCCTTTCGCAGTCGCGAGGCCACGCGATGCGACAGAGCCAGGGCCTCGCGGAGCAGGTCCTCCTCGGCATCGAGATCGACGCCGAACGTCTCCTCGTGAGAGACGGACTTCGGCGGCTCGTATGGGACGACCGCACGGTCGTCGATCCCTCGTGACAGGTGGTGAAGGTCCCGAGCGTGCTGGTCGCCGATGAGCCGGCCGAGTACCGCCGGTGGTGTCCGGGCCAGGTCGCCCACGGTCCTCACTCCGAGCCGACCGAGTGTCTCGACCGTCTTCTCCCCCACCCCCCACAGTGCCCGCGCCGGAAGGGGCTCGAGGAACGCGGCGACCTCATCCTCCCGGATCACAACCAGCCCGTCGGGCTTGGCCTGCCGCGACGCCAGTTTGGCCAGGAGCTTATTGGGGGCGACCCCCACCGAGCAGGTCACGCCGACCTCGGACCGGACTTCCCGGCGGACCCGTTCGGCGATCTCCTTGGGGGGCCCGAACAGCAAGACGGCCCCCGAGACGTCCAGGAAGGCCTCGTCCAGGGCGATGGGCTCCACGAGGGGCGTCACCGAGAGGAGGACTTCGCGGAACCGATTGGAGTGGGCCCGGTAGGAATCGAAGTCCGGAGGCAGGAAGACCGTATCGGGGCACAGGCGTCGGGCCCGCACCGCGGGCATGGCGTTCTTGATGCCGAAGGCCCGGGCCTCGTATGAGGCGGACATCACGACCCCCCGCGGGCCGGCCCCTCCCACCACCACCGGCCTGCCGGCGAGCGAAGGATCCTTCTGGACCTCCACCGAGGCGTAGAAGGCGTCGAGGTCGACGTGGAGAACGGGTTCGATCACCATCCGGCCGAGCCTCCGCTCGCGTGCCACAGCTTCCTGGGGGGAAGTCCTGGGAAGGGATCGCCTGCCGCCAGCGCCTCCGTCAGCCGGCCGGCTCGCCGAGCCTGTTGGAGACGGGTGAGGTCCCAGGCGTCCTCGGCGATGATACTCACGCCCTTCACCCCCGTCCGGCGAAGCCGTCCCCGCACGGCCAGGACGAAGGAATGGAACACCGTCTTCAGCACCTTCGCCTGCACCTTCTCGAACACCACCACCTCGACCGGCCCGGTCGCGTCATCCAGGGTGAGGAACACGATCCGTTGACCGCTTCGCACCGCGGGCGTCTGGGAGGCAACCTTCACCCCGGCCACCACGACCATCGCGTCGCCGCGCTCCTTGTGGAGATCCCTGGCCCGGGTCACGCCGAGGTCGGCGAGGAGCGGCTGGAAGAACGAGACCACGTGGCGCGAGGCGTCCAGACCGAGCACCTCCAGCTCGGCCCGGACCCGTTCTGCATCCGAGTACTCGGTGAGCGAGAATCGTGGTCCGTTCGTCTGGCTCGATGCCGACCACAGGTCAAGCGCGAGCTGATCGCCCTCCCGCTGTGGATCGGTGACCATGACCTCGTACAGGCGATCGCGGCGCGTGCCGGCGGGGAGGGCGTCGAACGCCCCGGCGTGCGCGAGGGCCTCGACGACCGGCCGCGACACGTTGGCTCGTTGCAGGAAATCGCCGACATCCCGGAACGGCCGTTCGGCCCGGGCCTCCTGGATGGACCGGACCTCCGCGTCGGAGATCCCGTGCACGTCCTTCAGCGCCAGCCGGATCCCATAGCCCGCGCCGACGCGTTCGGTCACGTAGTCCGATTCGCTCGTGTTCACGTCGAGCGGAAGGATCTCGATACCGTGCTCCCTGGCGTCCTCCAGGATCAGCCGCCGGGGGTACATGCCGGGATCATGGGTCAGCACGCCGGCCAGGAAGTGGGCGGGGAAGTGGGCCTTCAGGTACGCCGACTGGTAGGTGGGGACGGCGAACGCCGCGGCATGGGCCTTGCAGAACCCGAACGAGGCGAACTGCGCGATGTCGTCCCACGTCGTCTCGGCCACGTCGTCGGGGACGCCGCGTTCTCGTGCACGGTTCAGGAAGTCCTCGCGGAGCGACGGGAGCTCTGCGTCGTCGTCCAGGTGGCGGCGGATGCGGTCGGCCGTCGTGAGGTCGTAGCCGGCGAGGGCGGCCAGGGTCCGCATGACCTGCTCGTGGTAGACGATCACGCCGTAGGTCTCGCGGAGTGCCGGCCGGAGCGCCGGGTGCGAGTAGACCGGGCGCTCCATCCCGTGCCGACGGTTCAGGTATGGACGGATCATGTCCGACTTCACCGGGCCCGGGCGGAACAGCGAGATGTCGACGATCAGGTCCTCCCAACGGGTGGGTTGAAGCCTTTGGAGCAACTCGCGCTGGCCGGGCGACTCGATCTGGAAGCAGCCGAGGGTGTCGGAGGCCCGGATCAGCTCGAACGTCGGCCCGTCCTCGAGCGAGATCTCGTCGAGGTCGACCTTCAGGGCTTCGGTCCGGGCGATCTCGTCCAGGGCATGGCGCATCGACGAGAGCATCCGGACCCCGAGGACGTCGAGCTTCAGGTACCCGAGGACTTCGACGTCGTCCTTGTCGGCCTGGATCATCCGGTAGCCCTGGAACGACCGCTCGAGCGGTACCCGGTTCACCAGGTCGTCGTCCGACAGCACGATCCCAGAGGGATGGAGCGCGAGGTGCCGGGGGAAGCCCTCCAGCCGCTCGGCCACCCGGAACAAGAGCTCGAGCTGCCCGGCGGCCAGGTTCGAGCCGGCGAGCTCGGGGAGGACCTCGATGGCCTTGCGGATGTCCTTGGCTCCGATGTGTGGGAAGGCCTTGGCCACCGTGTCGACCTCGACTTCCGGGTACCCGAGAGCCTTGCCCACCTCGCGGATGGACGAGCGGGCCCGATACGTGTCGACCATGGTCACGCAAGCGCACCGGTCGCCGTACCGCGACAGGATCATGTCGTAGACGTCCTCGCGGCGGGCCGACTCGACGTCGACGTCGATATCGGGGAGCTCTTCGCGGAGCGGGTTCAGGAACCGCTCGAACACGAGGTCGTGGCGGACGGCATCGACGTCGGAGATTCCGGTGAGGTAGCAGACGAGTGACCCGGCCGCCGAGCCCCGGCAGGCGCAGCGGATCCCCATGGCCTTGATGTCCGCGACGATGTCGGCGACCGTCAGGAAATAGGCCGCGTACCCCATCCGCTGGATCAGCGCGAGTTCGAGGTCCAGGCGTTCCTTGACGTCTGGCGTCGCCTCAATCCCCCGTCCATCGATCCCTCGCCAGCACCGCTCGGCCAGGACTGAGGCCGCCGAGCGCCCCCTCGGCGTGGGGAAATCCGGGAAGTGGACCGTCCGAAGTCCGATGTCGAACGTGCACGACTCGGCGATCTCGATGGTTCGGTCGCACAGGTCGGGGCGTTCGGCGAACAGCGCGCGCATCTCGCCGGCCGGTTTCAGGAAGCCCTCGGCATTCACCCGCGAGACGTGATGGGACGCGACCGGCACGATCTCGCGCATGCACTCCAGGGCGTCGGCCAGGAACGCGTCCCCCGGGACCAGGTAGCGCACCGGGTTGGTGGCAACGGCCTTCGCGCCGATCCACTCGGCCAGCCGAAGCTGCAGGCGGACCTCGGCAGCGGAGTTCGGCTCCAGGCGGTGTTGGACCGCGACGAACAGCCGATCGCCGAACGCCTCCCTGAATGGGCCGATGGCGTTCCGTGCCGCGTCGAACCGCCCATCGACCGCCAGCGACCCCGGAAGCGAGGAGGGGCCGAGCAGGCACAGGAGGCCGTGTGCATGGGCGCAGATCTGCTCGGACGCGAGCCAGGGATCGCCTCGCTCCCCGGTCATGTGGGCATCCGTGATGAGACGGCACAGGTTGGCGTATCCCCGGTCGTCTTGCGCCAGCAGGATCACGTTGGTAGCGGCGGGGCCGGGGACTCCGGGCTGTGGGTCCCCTCGTCGCTCGGTCAGGGTGGCACCGAGGATGGGCTTCACCCCGGCCTTCCGGCACGCGTCGACGAACCGGGCGGTTCCATACAGCCCGTCCCGGTCGGTGAGGGCAATCGCCGGCATGCCGAGCCCGGCCGCACGGCGCGCCAGGTCCTCGGGGGAGAACGCCCCGTCCTTCAAGGAGAAGAAGGACCGGGCGTCGAGATGCACGAATCCGGGGAGGGTTCCCAATCGCTTCGCTCGAAGATCAGTCCCAGAGGCGCTCCACGTGCCACCGGTCGGCCGCCCGGTCGTGGTACAGGTCCCACACCGCCCCGCCCCTGGCCTCCACCCGCCAGTACTCGCGGTCACGGCCGTCGGCCCACCACCGGCCCTCGACCCGCCACCGGCCGATCACGTCGGCCACCTCGTAGCGCCGGTCCCGCCACACGAAGGCGGCTGGCATCCCGGCGTCCCGCTCGACCCGCACCTCCTCGTCGTACCGCTTGGCCACGGCCGGTCCGCCTCGATCCTCCGACTCGCCAGTCGAACGTATGTTCGAGAGGGGCGACTCTACCCCCGGGCCCGGACAACGGTCAAGCCGAGGCATTTCCGGGTGGAACGGATGGGCGTTCGTGGCGGCGGGCGCCGGTCGGTATCGTTCCCCGCGCGAGGAGGGTGGATGGCCGAAGCTGAACCGGATGAGCCGCTCGTAGCCGTCGTCCCCAACTTCAGCGAGGGCCGGCGCCGGGACGTGATCGACGCCATCTGCGCCGCCCTGGAGGTCCCCGGAGCCCACCTGGTCTACCGGCAGGCCGATCCGGACCACAACCGGCTCGACACCACGGTGCTCGGCACCCCGGATGCCGTGCGCCAGAGCGCCCTTGCTGGCGCCGCGAAAGCCATGCAGCTGATCGACATGGAGCAGCACACGGGCAGCCATCCGAGGATGGGCGCCGCCGACGTGATCCCGTTCGTGCCGCTCCGAGGGATCACGATGGACCAGACCGTGGAGCTCGCGCGTGACGTCGCACGCGAGCTCGCCGACACGCTGGATCTCCCCGTCTATCTGTACGACCGGGCCGCGCTCGTCCCCGAGCGGCGGAGCCTGGCCGAGGTCCGCAAGGGCGAGTACGAGGCGCTCAGGGAGGCCGTGGCCCGGGGCGAGCGGCTCCCCGATTTCGGACCGCACGCGATCGGTCGAGCCGGCGCCACCGCGGTTGGCGCGCGGAAGCCCCTGATCGCGTTCAACGTCTATCTCTCCGGGACCGACGAGGCGGGAGTCAGGGAGATCGCCCGCTCCGTCCGCGAGTCCTCGGGTGGCCTGCCGGCGGTCCGGGCCATCGGTTTCCTGGTCCCCGAGCGGGGCCAGGTAACCGTCTCGATGAACCTCGTAGACCACGAGGTGACCGGGTTGCGCCCGGCCTTCGAGGCGGTGAGGGTTGAGGCAGAGAAGCGGGGCATGGCGACGCTGTCGAGCGAGATCGTCGGTCTGGTCCCCCAGGCTGCGATCACCGATCAGGACGTGATCGATCTTCGACTGGAGGGGTTCGATGGGGACCACCAGATCCTGGAGCGGCTGGTGAACCGGGCGGGCCGGGGCGGGCGATCGTGATCGGCGAACAGACCATCGACCGGTTCCTGGCCACGCTCGCTTCCGACTCCCCCACCCCGGGAGGGGGCGCCGTCGCCGCCCTGGCCGGGGCGGCCGGCGCAGCCCTCATCGAGATGGTGTGCAACCTCACGATCGACAAGAAGGGCTACGAGGACGCGTCGGGCCGGATGCGCGAGCTCCGGGGCCAGGCCGAACGAGCCCGAAGCGAGCTCGTGACGTTGGCAGACCGGGACGCGACCGCGTTCGACGGCGTGATGGAGGCCTTCCGGATGCCGAAGGACACCGAGGAACAGAGGACCGTCCGGACCGCGGCGATCCAGCGCGGCTATCTCGCGGCGGCCCAGGTTCCGCTGGAGATCGCCAGGGCCTCGGCTTCCCTGATGCCGCTCGCCCTGGAGACGGTGGAGGCAGGGAACGTGAACGCGGCGTCCGACGGGGTGTCGGCCGCCCAGATGCTGTTCGCCGGGACCGAGTGCGCGATCTACAACGTCCAGATCAATGCCGCCGCGCTCAAGGACGAGGCTGCGGCCTCGGCGCTCTTGGACGAGGTCGCAGCTCTGCGGGGCAAGGCCGAGGAGCTGCTCGCCGCTGCGAACGTTGCCTTCGCGGCGCGCCTCGCGTCGTAGCCACGCGTGCGCCACTTTCGGACCGGCGAGCCCATCGTCCTCCGGGAGATCTGGCGAGGCCGGATCTGGTCGGCCCGACCGATGATCGTGGTCCGCGACGAGAAGGAGCAGCGGATCCTGTACACGCCGAACGGCATCCGGTTGATGGTCGCAGGCAGGGACGGGAAGGAGCTCCGACTGCCCGAAGCGGGGTGGGACCTCCTCGAGCGGACGTTGGCCAAGGGACCGATCTTGTCCTTCTCCTGGCCCTCCACGGGCCATGCCATCCTGCTGTTCTTCCAGCCGAACCTGACCGCGCGGACGTGGTACGTGAACGTCGAGGCCCCCCTTCGTCCGACGGAGCTCGGCTTCGATACCGAGGATCGTGTCCTCGACCTCGTGGTGGCCCCAGACGGATCGGGCTGGGAGTGGAAGGACCGGGACGAGCTGGAGGAGGCGGTCCGACGGGGCCTGTTCACGCCGTATCAGGCGGCGGAGTTCGAAGCCGAGGCCGAACATGGGCTCCACCGGCTCCTGGACCGGGAGCCGCCGTTCGATCGAGACTGGAGGACCTGGCGCCCCGATCCCTCGTGGCCGGTGCCCGAGCTCCCGTCGGGATGGGACGCCGTCTAGGGTATGCGGGCGATGGCCAAACTCGATCCCTCGGCTCTCCGGGCACGGTTCCCCGCGCTGGCCCGAACGATCGACGGGCGCCCCTGCGTCTTCGCCGATGCGCCCGGTGGAACACAGGTCCCGGAGGCGGTCGTCGAGGCCATGGGCGCCTACCTCCGTACGAGCAACGCGAACATGCACGGTGCCTTCGTCACCAGCACCGAGACGGACCGCCTGATCGGGGAGGCGCATCGCGCGGGCGCCGACCTCCTCGGCTGCGGGTCCGATGAGGTCGTGTTCGGGCCGAACGCCACCACATTGCTTTTCGCGCTGTCGCGCTCCGTCGCGAGAACCCTGGGACCAGACGACGAGATCGTCGTCACCCGGCTCGACCACGACGCGAACATCCGGCCGTGGCTCATGGTGGCCGAGGACACGGGAGCCACGGTTCGATGGGTCGACATCCGCGACCACGACGTCACCATCGAGCGCGCGTCGTTCGAGGACGCCTTGACCGACCGGACGAAGGTCGTGGCCTTCACGCTGGCGTCGAACGCGGTGGGCACGGTGACGCCGGCAGCGGAGCTGGCCCGCGCGGCGCACGAGGTCGGTGCTCTCGTCGTGTGCGACGGCGTCCACGTGGCGCAGCATCGGCTCATCGACGTGCAAGCGATCGGCGCCGACGTGGTCGTCTGCTCCCCGTACAAGATCTTCGGTCCCCACCTTGGCATCCTGTTCGGCCGCCGAGAGCTGCTGGGATCGTGGCGCCCGTACAAGGTCCGACCGGCGAGCGAGGACGTGCCCTACCGATGGGAGACCGGGACCCAGAACCACGAGGGGCTCGCGGGGTTCGTCGCCGCCGTCGACTACCTAGCCGACGCGGGAAAGACGTACGGGAACCCCTCTGGCGCGAGACGCCGGGACGCGATCGCCGCCGCGTTCGAGGCCATCGGGGCCCACGAGGCCATGCTGTCGCGCCGGTTCCTCGACGGCATCGACGACATCGGCGCCCTCCGCCTGTACGGCATCGCCGGCACGGGCCGGGTGGAGGAGCGGACCCCGACGTTCGCCGTCCGCCTCGGCGACCAGCACCCATTGGAGACGGCCAAGCTCCTCGGGGAGCGCGGCATCTTCGTGTGGGACGGTCACTACTATGCCCTCGAGCTCATGGAGCGCCTGGGCCTCCAGGAGACCGGCGGGGCGGTCCGGGTGGGCTTCTGCCACTACAACACGGACGAGGAGGTCGACCGGGTCCTCGCGGAGCTGGCATCGCTGGCGTAACCGGCTGGAGGAGCATCCGACCCATTTCCGCAGGTCGGAGCCCGGTAGAATGGCCCGGCTCCGGCACCTGACCTGAGAGGAAACGCGATGCGCATCCTGATCCTGGGCGGCGACGGGTACCTCGGGTGGCCGACGTCGATGCATTTCTCCCGGCGCGGTCACGAGGTGCACGCGCTCGACGACTATCTACGTCGCCGGGCGCATACCGAGGCCGGCACAGACTCGCTCACCCCGATCCTCGCGTCCCTCCCAGCCCGGGCGAAGGCCTGGCGCGACGTCACCGGTCTGGAGATCGGGGTGAGCGAGGGTGACCTGTTGGACTGGGAGGTCGTCGAGCGGGTCTTCCGCGAGTTCCAGCCTGAGGCAATCGTCCACTACGGCGAGATGCCCTCGGCACCCTACTCCATGATCGACCGCGAGCACGCCGCGTTCACCCAGACGAACAACGTGATCGGGACCCTGAACGTCCTGTTCGCCATGGCCGAGCTGGCCCCCGACGCGCACCTGGTCAAGCTGGGCACGATGGGCGAGTACGGCACGCCGAACATCGACATCGAGGAGGGGTTCATCACCATCCATCACAAGGGCCGAAGCGACACGCTGCCCTTCCCCAAGATGCCGGGGAGCATCTACCACCTGAGCAAGGTCCACGACTCGCACAACATCCAGTTCGCCTGCCGCACCTGGGGACTACGGTCCACCGACCTCAACCAGGGTGTGGTGTACGGCATCGAGACCGACGAGACGACGCTCGACCCCCGCCTGGCTACGCGGTTCGACTACGACGAGGTCTTCGGCACCGCGCTGAACCGGTTCTGCCTCCAGGCCGTCATCGGCCACCCCCTCACCGTGTACGGCAGAGGCGGCCAGACCCGTGGCTACCTGAACATCGTCGACACGCTGCGGTGCGTCGAGCTCGCCGTGCTGAACCCCCCCGAGCCGGGGGAATATCGGGTGTTCAACCAGTTCACGGAGCAGTTCTCCATCCTGGACCTGGCTCGACAGGTGCACGACGCGGGCGCGGCGTACGGCCTTCCGGTCGAGGTCCGTCACCTCGACAACCCGCGGGTGGAGTCGGAGGAGCATTACTACAACCCCGCGCACACGAAGCTCCTCGACCTCGGGCTGGATCCCCACCTGCTGTCGGAGACGCTCATCGAGTCGATGTTCTCGGCCATCGAACGGCACAAGGACCGCGTCATCCTGGATCACATCATGCCGAGCACCAGGTGGCGTCCCCCGGCTCGCGAGCGCACCCCACGCTGAGGGACGAGCCATGATCGCCCTGCGGATCCTCGGAGGGCTCGCGGCGGTCGCGTTCCTCTCCATCGCCATCGTCCGCCACAGGCGGCGTCAGATCAGCCGGCTGTCGCTCATCATCTCGTCGGTGCTCACCATCGGCGTCCTGCTCTTGGCCATCGTGCCCGACCTGTTCAATCCCTTCTTCGATCTCCTGCACTTCAGGCCGGGAAGCGGGCGGCGCCTCACGGCGCTCCTGCTCGCCGCCGTGGCCGTCCTGTTCGCCTTGGTGATCCGGTTGCAGT
>WNGB01006227.1_pt1 | contig 30880 bp, 36 predicted proteins | sample 5400681 | NCBI WGS metagenome assembly WNGB01 (sample SAMN13153367, study PRJNA577476) | soil metagenome | isolation source: 115 cm soil or saprolite under grassland replicate 2 | place: USA:California | collected 2016-06-15
AGTTCGCCAAGGCCTTCGGCGCGCGCGTGATCGCCACGACCAGCAGCGAGGCGAAGGCGCGGCGGTTACGCGAACTTGGCGCCGACGAGGTCATCGACTACCGCGCGACGCCCGCCTGGCACGAGCGTGTGCGGGAGCTAACTGGCGGCGCGGGCGTCGACCACGTCGTCGAGACGACCGGGCGGCTCGAGCAGTCGATCCGGTCCGCCGCAACAGAGGGTGAGATCGCCTTCGTCGGGCTGCTCTCCGACGACGCGGGCCTGCCGCCGATCGACGCCAAGCTGCTGTGGATGTCCGGGGCCGACGTACGCACAGTCGCCGTCGGCAGCCGCGCGCAGTTCCGGGCCATGGCCCGGGCGATCCAGGTGGGCCGGCTCAAGCCGGTGATCGACCGCGTGTTCGCGTTCGACGACGCGGTCGAGGCCTACCGGTACTACGAGCACGCCCAGCCCCTCGGCAAGGTCGTCATCGCCCACCGCTGAGCGCCTAGCAGCTGAACTCAGTCGGCCGCCAGGCCGGCAAGGCATCTCGACGACGAAGAGAGGAGACTCGATGGCAACGCGCAACGGCAGCGCACGCTGGAACGGCGACCTGGCCAGCGGCTCGGGCCAGCTCACCGTCGGTGAGCACGTCTGGACGGGCGACTACTCGTTCGCCTCGCGTTTCGAGGACGGCACCGGCACAAATCCCGAGGAACTCATCGCCGCGGCCCACGCGGGCTGCTTCTCGATGGCGCTCTGCCACATCCTGACCGAGGCCGGCCACACGCCACGCTCGATCAAGACGGTAGCGCGAGTCCACCTGCGCCTTGTTGACAACATGCCGACCATTGAGCAGATCGACCTCGAGACGCAGGCCGACGCACCCGACCTCGACGTGGCTCGCTTCCGCGAGTTCGCCGAGCAGGCCAAGGGCACCTGCACCGTCTCGCGTGCCCTCGCCGGCGTCAGACGGATCAACCTGTCCAGCGCGCGGCTGGTAGGCAACGAGTTGATCGAACCGGCCCACATGGCAGCCTGCGACCTAGCCGGGGCGCTCGCGCACGATCACTGAACCACTTCCGGCGACGACCGTCGCACGCCGCTCGGCCCGTCCGTGCCCGAAGACCGGTCGACGAAGCTGCGGAGTGCGCACGCAGATGACGCTGCGTCGCCGCGTGCGACCGCGACGGTGAAATCGGCCCGGCTCGACTCGTTCAATCCCTGGCTCGCCATCTCCCGTGTCTCTGCCACTCGTTCGTCGGTGTCTGTATTCCACGCTTGTGCTCTTGTGTTTTTGGCTACGCGCAAGGCGGGAGTGACCTCGTTAGTGCTGATCGACCTCAGCCACACGGTCGAGGACGGGATGGTTACCTACCGCGGCCTGCCGGCCCCGATCGTCTGCGACTTCCTCAGCCGCGAGCAGAGCCGCCAGCAGTACGCACCGGGCACGGAATTCCAGATCGGGAAGATCGAGATGTGCGCGAACACGGGAACCTACGTCGACGCCCCTTTCCACCGCTATGCGGAGGGAATCGACCTCAGCGAGCTCCCACTCGAACGGCTCGCCGAACTCGACGCGGTCGCAATCGACGTCACCGGCCAACAGAGTCGCGCCATAGACCGCGCGCAGCTGATTCCCTACGAGCTGCGCGGCAAGGCCGTCTTGATCCGTACCGCGTGGGATCGACACTGGCGCAGCGACGCGTACTTCGAGGGGCACCCGTACCTGACAGCCGGGGCGGCCACTCATCTCGTGGAGCAGGGCGCGGCCTTGGTCGGCATCGACTCGATGAACATCGACGACACAAACGGCGGCGAGCGCCCGGTGCACTCCACCCTGCTCGCAGCCGGAATACCGATCTGCGAGCACCTGACCAACCTCGCCGCACTTCCGGTCGAGAACTTCCGTTTCAGCGCCGTGCCGGTGAAGGTACGCGGGATGGGGACGTTCCCCGTCCGCGCCTACGCACGCCTGGCGGCAGGGCGATGCGGAACCGATGACTAAGAGCTCCTTTCACAATGAGGTGTTCGTGAGTCTGCGGAAGCAGACCAGGCAGCAGCCGATGGCGAGGAAGGCTTCGTGGATCTCGGCGCGGCGGTCGTAGCGGACGAGCAGCCGTTTGAGTTGGTGCAGCCAGGCAAAGGTGCGCTCGACGACCCAGCGGTAGCGGCCGAGGCCGGAGCCGTGCTCGGTCTTGCGCCGCGCGATCTCCGCTGTGATCCCGCGCCGACGAAGTTGGCGACGGTGGCTGGGATAGTCGTAGCCGCGGTCGGCGCTCAGCCTCGCCGGCCTCCTTCGCGGCCGGCCGACCTTGCCGCGCACCGGCGGCACGCGTGCAAACCCTTGGCGGAGCGGCTGATGTGGCTGGCAGAGTCGATGCCATGACGATCGATCCGGGGTGCCCCGTCCAGTCCCTGCACGTGGCGGTCAGCGACGGCGTACGCCTGGCCGTCGACGTCTGGCTCCCGGTCGAGCGGATCGCCCGGGGCGAGCCGCTCGGCACGGCGTTCCGGGCCACCCGCTACCACCGGGCCGAGCAGCCGCCGGGTCCGGAGCCCGAGGCAGACAGCAACCATGCCGCCGGCCAGCTGTGGACCCGCGCCGGATTCGCCCTGGTCGTCGCCGACGCGCGCGGCACCGGCGCGTCGTTCGGCTCCCGCACAATGGAGCTCAGCCCCCGTGAGATCGCCGACTACGGCGAGCTGATCGACTGGGTAGCGGCCCAACCGTGGTCCAACGGCCGGGTCGGTGTCTACGGCACGTCCTACGAAGGCCAGGCCGCCGAGCTCGTCGCCGGCCTGGGCAACCCGCACGTGGTCGCCGTGGCCCCCCTGTTCAGCCCCCTCGACCCGTACCGGGAGTTGTTCTATCCCGGCGGGTGCGCCACTGGCGGCCGGTTCGCCCGGTGGATGTGCGAGAGCCAGATCCAAGACGGCGTCGCCGGCGCTCGCGAGCGGCTGTCGGAGCTCACCGGCGTGCCGGCCGGGGAGCTCTCGCTGCCCCCACCGGTCAAGCCGGTGGACGGGCCACACGGTCCTGCCCTGCTCGAGGCGGCGATCGGCGAGCACCAGGCCAACGTCGACATGCACAAGCTTCTGGGCCGGGCGCCGTTCAGCGACGACCGCCTGCCCGGCCTCGACTGGCAGGCCACGACCCCGGCCGCGGCGCGCCAGGCCATCGAGGCCACAGGCGTGCCCATGCTGGTCCGCGCCGGGTGGCTGGACGCAGGGTTCGCCGCAGGCGCGTTGCGGCGGTTCGCGACCTTCGCCAACCACCAGGAGGTCGAGATCGGGCCCTGGGGCCACGGCGGCGGAACCTACGCCGACACACTCCGGCCCGACGGAACGCTGGCCGGCGACCGGCTCGCACCCGAGGGCCAGGACCGCCGGCTGGTGGAGTTCTTCACCAGGTACGTCGAGCGCGCCGAAACCCCCGACGGCCAGCGCAGCTTGACCTTCGCCACGCTCGGCACGGATCAATGGCGCACGGTCAGTTCGTGGCCTCCCCGAGGCGCCGGCGTGCGGAGCTGGTACCTCGCTTCCCCGGGCCGACTCGCACCGGAGCCCGGGCCGGCGACGGACCTGCGCCACGTCGTCGATCCCGCGGCGGCGACGGGCCCCACGAACCGATGGCTGGCGGTCGACCTCGGCCGGGGCGCGGCCTACGCCGCTCGCCGGCAAGCGGACGAGGCCCTGCTGAGCTTCACGTCCGAACCGCTGGCCGCCGACCTCCACGTCGCCGGCTTTCCCGCGGTCTCCCTGCGCCTGGCCACGTCAGGTTCCGACGGCGCCATCTACGCCTACCTCGAGGACGTCGCGCCCGACGGCGACGTGACCTACGTAACCGAAGGCTGCCTGCGGTTCGTCCACCGCGCCACGACCGGACGGGCCGAGCCCACCCGGCTCGGCGTGCCCCGGAGCTTCGCCAGGGCGGACCGCCTGGCCGTCGAGGCCAGGCGGGACCTCGACCTCGCCGTGGAGCTGCTGCCGATAGCCGCGCGGTTCCGGGCGGGCCACAAGATCGGGGTCACGCTGGGCGGCCACGACGCCGCCTGCTTCGACCGGTACGGGCCGCCGGACGCGACGTTCACCGTCCGGCTGGGCGAGGACTCCACGCTCGACCTACCCATCCTGACTTAGAACGCCTTTCATAGAGAAGGGACCCGCTGATCGGCGACGAAGCGGGCTGCGTCCATTTCGACTGGGAGGATGGGGCGCAGATGGCGAGGCCGCTGGTGTCGGACGAGCTGTGGGAGCTGATCGAGCCGCTAATCCCGAGGGTGCCGCGGCGGCATCGCTTTCCGGGGCGCAAGCGGATCGATGACCGCAAGGTTTTGACCGGGATCTTGTTCGTGTGGCGGACGGGGATCCCGTGGGAGTACCTGCCCAAGGAGATGGGCTGCGGATCCGCGGTTACCTGTTGGCGCCGGCTGCGGGAGTGGCAGCAGGCCGGCGTGTGGCAGCGGCTGCATGAGCTGCTGTTGGCGAAGCTGCACGAGGCCGATCTGATCGACTGGTCGCGGGCGGCGATCGACAGCTCGCACGTGCGGGCGTTTGGGGGGAACAAGACCGGCCCCAGCCCCGTAGATCGCGCCCGACAAGGTTCCAAGCACCATCTGATCACCTGCGGGCGCGGCACGCCGCTCGCTGCCTCGCTCAGCGGCGGCAACCGCAACGACATCACGCAGCTCGTCCCGCTCGTCGATGCGATCCCGCCGGTGCGCGGACGCCGCGGCCGGCCGCGCCGCCGCCCGAACCGTCTCTACGGCGACCGTGCCTACCACTCGCAGAAGGGCCGCGGCGAGCTCCGCAAACGCCGCATCCAGGCGAAGATCGCCTGGCCGAAGAGCACGCACGGCTCCGGTCTCGGACGCGAACGCCGGGTTGTCGAGCGCACGATCGCCTGGCTGCACCAGTACCGGCGACTGCGTATCCGCTACGAGCGCCGCGCCGACATCCACGAAGCCTTCCTCGCGATCGGCTGCAGCCTGATCTGCCTCAAGCTGCTTCAACCGGAGAACCCATTTTGAAAGGCGTTCTAAGGCAGCCACACGTTCGTAAGCCCGTGGGCACTGAATCAGAAGTTCGCGTTCAGTTCTGACAGCACCGATGTGCACAGTGCCGATCACCTTCTCGTCCTTCGCAGATGTCGCGTGCTCGGCCGCCGCGGGGCCGCCGACGTCGAGGGTCTGGGCTTCGGATCGCCTCGACGCTTTCGCGCTTGTATGTGTGTGTGTGTTTGTCACGGGAGCGGACAGGTAGCGTCTTCATAAAGGGCTTAAGACGCCAGTGGTCAGGACCAGAGGATGGGGCAGCGGGTGACGAGCTTGTACGAACATGCCGGGGCGACGACGCGCTGCACCGCCTGGAAGAGATCTTCTACGTGAAGGTCCTTGCCGATCCGGTCCTGAAGTCCCTCTTCACCGAGCGCGACCAGATCACGTCGACCACTTGACGTGGTTCACGGCCGAATCGTTCGGCGGGCCCGACCGGTTCACGCGCGAGCTTGGTTTCCAGCACATCATCGATGTGTCACCGCCACCTGAAGATCACCGACGAGCAGCGGGAGCGATTCGTCATCCTCTACATGGAGGCGCTCGACGAAGCGGGCTTGCCCAACGACGAGCCGTTCCGGGAGGCAGTGCGCTCACATGTCGAGTTCGGCGCACGCGTCGCCCTGCAAAAGTCGTGGGCCGAGACCGACGCCGACCTTGATCCCATCCGCTACGTTCCGCGCTGGCAATGGCCCGCGACCTCTAGCTGACAGGCTGCAAGCGAAGGTGAATCGCTCGCGGCGACGGCCGAAGTCATTGCAACGGCGGGCCGGAGAGCGGTGATTCGGCGCAGCGACACTTCCCACGAGTGTCTGGTTCGACTCAAGTTTCGAGTTGCGTACCCGCCTGGTCAGGGCTGACGCGCGGTCGTGGGTTCGTAGCTTGGAAGGAATCCACGGCGCTTGCGTGCGACCATTGAGGCCTGTCCGTTGAGGAGGCGGACGATCGGATTCTCGTCGACCCAATCGATGATGCTGATCGCGCCGTAGCTCTGGTCGAGCCGGAAGATCGCGTGATCGGGTAGGGAGAGGCACTCGGCGACGATTGCGCGCACCGTCCCGGCATGAGTGACGACGGCGACCGTCTCGTGGTTGTGCCGGGCGCGGATCGCCGCGAGCGCAGCGAGGGCTCGGCCTTTGAGGATGCGGTAGCTGTCGCCGCCGGGGAACTTGACCTCGGTGGGCGTCGCCATCCAGCGGCGGAAGATGCCCGGGTGCTGCCGCTCGATCTCCTCGTAGGTCATACCTTCGAGGTCGCCGAAGTCGAGTTCGCGAAGATTCTCGTCGATGATCGGGTCGAGGCCGTGGAGGCGCGCGAGCGGCTCGGCTAGGTGTCGCGCGCGCAGGCGCGGGCTGGTGTACACGGCGTGGAGAGTGATCGCGTCGAGGGTGCGGGCGATGTGTCGTGCGTGGCGAAGGCCCCGTGCTGAGAGGCCGAAGTCGAGGACGCCGTAGCAGCGGCCGCGGGCGGCCGCGCTGGGTTGGGTGTGGCGAATGAGGATGAGCCGTGTGGCACTCATCAGTCGGTGAGAGCCCAGGTGGCGAGGACAAGCAGGGCGGTGTCGGTGAGTTCGGTTGCGGCTCCGAGTGTGTCGCCGGTGACGCCGCCGAACCAGCGCCGCAGGCCGAGCCCGTATCCGAGCACGATCGAGGCCGCACCTGCTGCGAGCACGAGCCCGGTGCGACCGGTGACGAGGAGGGTGAGCGCGAGCGCCAGCGCGGCCGCGGCGAGCGCTCTGAGCGGGGCCGTCCGGGTGATCGAGGAACCTGTTCCCTCTCCGCTGCGTGCGTACGGGAGCAGGACGGCAAGGATGACCGGTGCGGCCCGGGAGAGTGCTCCGGCCGCCGTCGCGGCGACCACGACCTGGTGCTTGGTAGCGAGGGCAGCGAGCGCGGCGGCCTTGATGAGAAGGTTGAGCGTGAGCGCTGTGGCGCCGTAAGCGCCGATCGTGTGCTCGCGCATGATCCTCAAAGCGTGCGCACGTGTGCGTGCGGCGAGCGCGTCGGTGGTGTCGGCGAGCGCGTCGAGGTGGAGGGCGCCGGTGAGCGCCGCGGCGGCGGTGAGCGCGAGCCCGCTGGCGAGCAGTGGTGATAGGTGTGGCGTCAGGAGTGCGGCGATGCCGCCGGTTGCGGCCCCGGTGGCGGCGCCGATCAGCGGGAAGAGCAGCCCGGCGCGGGCGATGTCGCGGCCGTCGAAGCTGACGAGACGGCCGATCGGGACGCGGGTGAGGAAGCTGAGGGCGGCCGTGAGCGCCCGCAGCTCGGCGCGGAGGAGGCTAGCGACCGGCGTCGGTGACCTGCGCCTGGTCGAAGGTGGCCATCTCGTTCAGCAGGGCGATGCTGCTTGAGAGCAGCGGCAGCGCGAGCGCCGCTGCACTGCCCTCGCCGAGGCGCAGGCCGAGCTCGAGCAGCGGCGTGAGCTTGAGGGCGTCGAGGATGAACGGGTGGCCGGGTTCTGGCGAACGATGTCCGGCGATCATCGCCTCGACCGTGAGTGGCGCCAGGTCTCGGGCAACGAGGGCTGCGGCGCCACTGATGAACCCGTCCAGCACGATCACCATCCGCGCGGCGGCACAGCCGAGCGCGGCGCCGACGAGGTAGGCGATCTCGAAGCCGCCGAAGGCTGCGAGTGCTTGTAGGGGATCGTCTGGGTCAACGGGTGTGCGGGTGAGTGCGCGGCGGACGATTTCGATCTTGTGCGCGAGGCCGGCGTCGTCGAGGCCCGTGCCGCGTCCACACACCTCGGCCGGGTCGAGCCTGAGCAACGCGGCTGTGAGCGCGCTCGCGGCGGCGGTATTGGCGATACCCATCTCGCCGAGCGCGACCGCGTTGATCCCCTCCCCCGCGAGTTCAGCGGCGAGTTCGCTGCCGGCGAGCAGTGCTCGGAGCGTCTGCTCTCGAGTCATCGCCGGCCCCTCGGCGAGATTGGCGGTGCCCGCCGCCCCGATCCGAACCGAGCGGACGAGCTCATGCTGGAACGCGGGGACAACGCCGGCGTCGACGACAACCAGGGCGGCGTTCGCCTGGCGAGCGAGCACGTTGATCGCGGCGCCTCCGGCGACGAAGTTGGCGAGCATCTGCACGGTTACTTCCTGCGGGTAGGCGGAGACCGCTTCGGCGGCGACGCCGTGGTCGGCCGCGGCAACGACGACGGCCGGGCACAGCCGGTCGGGGATGCGACCGCTGATCGCGGCGATCCGGCAGCCCAGCTCCTCGAGCCGGCCCAGGCTGCCGCGCGGCTTCGTCTTCGCATCGAAGGCACGCTGTGCCTGTCGGCGCGCGTGCTCGTCGGGTGCGCGGACGCTCTCGATCAGACGCTCGAGGCAGGCCTGCCGGTCAGCCATCGAGCAGCTCGGCGAGGCGGGGAGTTCGGTCGAGGCGGAGCGCGCGTCCGGCGACGACGAAGAGCGCCTGCTCTGCGTGGTCGGCCCAGATTGCGTTCACGCGGCCGAGCAGGTCGCGGTAGCTGCGGCCGAGGGGATGCATCGGCACCAGCCCGAGTCCGACCTCGTTGCTGACAGCGATCGTCAGCCCCAGGCGTGCGCTCGCCGCTGCTGCGGCGGCGGCCGCCTGTGCTTCGGCGTCGGCGGGGGCCGAGGTTTCGAGCAGGTTCGAGAGCCAGAGCGAGAGGCAATCGATCAGGAGGCAGCTGTCTCTGTCTGTCCGGGCGATCGTCTCGGCGAGCCGCAGCGGCTCCTCGATCGTCAGCCAGCCGAGTGGGCGCTCGGTGCGGTGGTGCGTGATCCGGTCGGCCATCTCGCTGTCCCGGGCGTGCGCGGTTGCGAGAAAGACGACTTGCTGTTGCTGCGCGCGGGCAAGTTCGACGGCGAGGCGGGACTTGCCGCTCCGGGCGCCGCCGAGCACGAGTACGAGCGCCATCAGGCGAGCACCCGCTCGAGCGCGCGCACAAGCTGGGCGTTGTCCTGCGGCTGCCGGACGGCGACGCGCAGAAAGTCGCGCCCGAGACCCGGGAAGGAGGAGCAGGGTCGCACCGCGACGCCGGCGTCGCCGAGCGCGCCGATCACGCGGGCACCGTGCTCGACGCGCAGGAGAAGGAAGTTCGCGGCCGAGGGCCAGACGGCGAGTCCGAGCCGGCGAAGCTGCTCGCTGAGCTCGGCGCGCGCTGCGGCGACCTGCCTGGCGACGGTCAGTGGTGTCTCGCGGTCGGCGCTGCAGACCGTGAGTGCTGCGAGCGCCAGCGTGTTGACGCTCCACGGCTGCCGCTGCCCGCTCAGCCGTTCGACCAGCTCAGGGGTGGCAAGCAGATAGCCGGCGCGGATGCCTGCGAGTGACCAGAGCTTGGTCAGGCTGCGCACGACGGCGAGACCGGTGAGATCCGGCTGGGCCGCGAGCGTTTCCGGTTCGCCGACGACGAACTCCATGAATGACTCGTCGACGACGACCAGCCGTCCGGGCCGGCGCAGCGCGCGGATCGTGTCGGCGTGCTCGAGGTTGCCGGTGGGGTTGTTGGGATTGCCGAGCATGACCAGCTCGGCCGCCTCCGGCACCGCGCCCGGGTCGAACCGCCATGTGTTCGGCTCACGTCGCACGGGCAAGACGTGGGCGCCGACGGCAAGAAGGGCAGCTTCCGGCTCGGTGAAGCACGGGTGGATGCAGGCAGCGAGCCGGGGACGGAGCGTGTGCGCGAGCAGCCAGAACAGCTCGCAGGCGCCGTTTGCGAGCAGCACCTCCTCCGGCGTGCGTCCGTGCCGGGCGGCGACCGCGGCGCGCGCGCCGTTCTCGTTCGGGTAACGCGTGTCCCGGAGGGCGGTCTGGAGCGCCGCTTGCAGCTGCGCCGAGCGGGGAGCCGGCCAGACGTTGACGGCGAGGTCGAGCATGCCCGGCCGGGCAAGCGTGTCTCCGTGCAGGCGCAGGCTCAGCGTCGCCTCCCCGCCAGCGCGGCACAGACGGCAAGCGCCGCGCCGTCGACCAGTCGCGCGAGGCGCACGGCCCGCTCGATGTCGGCAGCGGTCGGCGGCCGCCCCTGGCCGAGCGCTGGGCGCAGCTCGGGACCGTGGCGGTAGCGGTTCAGGCCGCCGAGGCGGATTCCGAGCGCGCCCGCGAATGCGCCCTCGGCCCGCCCGGCGTTGGGGCTCGGATGCGCGCGCCCGTCCCTGAATGCTCCGCGCCAGGCGGCACGCACATCACCGCCGAGGAGCGGTGCCGCGGCCACCGCGAGGAGCGCGGTCAGCCTGGCCGCGGGCCAGTTGGCGAGGTCGTCAAGCCTCGCCGCTGCCCAGCCGAAGCGCAGGTGCCGCTCGTCCTTATGCCCGACCATTGCGTCGAGCGTGTTCACTGCCCGGTAGGCGACGGCGCCCGGCGTGCCGAGCAGACTGGCCCAAAGCAAAGGCGCCACGACGGCGTCGCTTGTGTTCTCGGCCACCGACTCGATCGCCGCTCGGCTCAGCTCGGTGCGGTCGAGATCGCGTGGATCGCGGCCGACAAGAGCCGGAGCCAAGGCGCGCGCCTGCGCGATGTCGCCCTCGTCAAGCGCGTATACGAGCCGAAATGCGGCCAGCTCGAGGGAACGACCGCCCAGCGTCACCCAGATCGTGGCCGTGCGGTAGCCGCTCAGCAGCAGTCGGCGCGACGCGAGCAGCGACTCGGCAAGCGATGCGGCCGCGGCGGGAAACGCGACGAGCGCGGCTGCATAAGCGAGGCCGGCTAGGCGGCTGGGACGCCAGAGCTGCCGCTCGAGCCGGCCGGCAGCCTGGCCGAAGCCCGCGACGGGATGCCAGCGGCTTGGGTCGTTGAAGAGTCGGTCGCAGGCGAAGCCTGCGGCGAGTGCACCCACAAGCTCGCGGCTCCTGCCGCTCGAACGCGTGGGCGCGGGGGCGCTCAGAAGTCGATCCCCCGGCGGCCGGGGATGCCGCGGTCGTAGGCGTGCCTGACCTTGACCATCTCGGTGACCGTGTCGGCGATCTCGATCAGCGCCTGCGGTGCGTCGCGGCCGGTGGCGACCACGTTGGCGCTCTCGGGCCGCGTGCGGATCGTTTCGATCACGTCCGCCGTATCGATCCAGGCCCAGTTCATCGGGTAGGTGATCTCGTCGAGCACGATCAGCTGGTGGCCGCCGGCCGCGATCGTCGCCTTCGCCAGCTGCCAGGCGGCGCGCGCTCGTCCCTCGCTCTGCTCGAGATCGAGCGAGTCCCAGGTGAAGCCGTCGCCGCCCTTCAGCCAGTCGATGCCCAGCTGGCGGCCGATCTGTTCCTCGCCGACCTTCCAATTGCCGGACTTGATGAACTGGATCACGCAGACGCGCCAGTCACGGGCGACGGCTCGGATCGCGATGCCGAAGGCTGCGGTCGATTTTCCCTTGCCGTGGCCGGTGTTGACGATCACCAGTGAGCGCTGCCGCCGACCAGGCGGCCGCGGTGGCCGCTCGCGCGGCGGCGCCCCTGGATCCTCGCGCCGGCTCATCGAACCCCCACAACCGGCTCGAGCAGTGCTGCGATGTCGAGTCGCTCCTCGACGATGTCGGCGAGCGCGTCGAAGGTCTGTTCGAGATCGTCGGCCGCGCGGGCACCGAGCAGCGCTTCGAGTAGCGGCGGCTGCTCGAAGAGGCCGTGCAGGTAGATGCCAAGCAGCGGCCCGGAGACGTAGCCGAGCCCGCCAGACAGCGCTTCAGGAAGCTCCCGCGTCGGTGCCGATTGGCCGTGTCGGATCTCGTAGCCGTCAAGCGTCAGGTCGGACAGCGCCGACCACGGCTCAGGTAGCTCGCGGAAGCGGCTGCTTGTGCGGCGCGTGGTCTTGTCGCGCTGGAACCGTGTCCTCAGCGGCAGCAGGCCAAGTCCGGGCGCGGAGCCGTCGATCCCCGCCTCGTCCAGGAGCCGTTCACCGAGCATCTGCAGGCCGCCGCAAATCGCAAGCACGCGGCAGCCGGAAGTGACTCGCGCGGAGATCGCGTCGGCGATACCCGAACGGCGCAGCCAGGCGAGATCGGCAGCGACGTGCTTGGAGCCGGGCAGAACGACGAGTGCGGCGCCCACCAGCTCCAAAGCCGAGCTGGCCCAGACGAGCTCGGCGACCTGCTCGAGCGGCTTGAACTCATCCAGGTTCGATGCGGTCGGGTAGCGGACGACCGCCACGCGTGGCCGCCCCGGCACCTGTCGCGGCCGGGCGGCCCCATCCTCGTCCGGGAGACCGTGCTCGAGCCAGGGCAGGACCCCGAGCGTCGCTACCCCGGTCAGCTCTCGCAGCCGCTCCGGCGCGGGCGGGAGCAGTCGCTCGTCGCCGCGGAACTTGTTCAGCACGAAGCCGGTGAGCCGCGCGCGCTCGTGGTCGCACAGAAGCGCCCAGGTGCCGTACAGGTGCGCGAATGCACCGCCGCGGTCGATGTCGCAGATGAGCAGGACGGCCGCGTCCGCCAGTTCGGCGCTGCGCATGTTGGCGAGATCGGTGTCGCGCAGGTTGATCTCGGCCGGGCTGCCCGCGCCCTCGAGCAGCACCAGCTCATGCTCGGCCTGCAGGCTCCCAAGCGCCTCGCTGATCACCGGCCAGAGCGCGTCGCGGCGCGCGCGCCAGGCCAGCCGGCTCAGCACAGGATCGGGCCGCCCGAGCACGATCACCTGGCTGCAGTTGTCGCCCTCGGGCTTGACCAAGACGGGGTTCATGCGCACGTCCGGCTCCGCCCCGGCCGCAAGAGCCTGCATGTACTGGGCGGTACCGATCTCGCCGCCGCGGACGACGCGCGCGTTATTCGACATGTTCTGCGCCTTGAACGGAACGACGTCAATCCCGCGGCGACGGAAGGCGCGCGCAAGTGCCGTGGCGAGCAGGCTCTTGCCGGCCGAGCTCGACGCGCCCTGCACCATCAGCGCGCGCACGCGGGCTCCTTCCGCCGCGGCAGCACGAGCACGCCGCCCTTCTCTTTGATGACGCGTACGTTGGCGCCGTAGTAGGCGGCGATGCTCTCTTCGGACAGAACCTCGTGCGCGCCGCCCTCAGCGACGGCGCGGCCCCGATCCAGGAGCAGCAGCCGGTCCGCGTATTGGCCGGCCAGGCTGAGGTCGTGCATCGCCGAGATTACGGTCAGTCCGGTGTCGCGACGGAGCTCGTCGACGAGCTCGAGCACCTGTTGCTGGCGGCCCAGGTCGAGCGCGCTTGTCGGCTCGTCCAAAAGCAAGATCCGCGCCTCCTGCGCGAGCGCGCGCGCGAGCACGACCCGCTGCAACTCGCCGCCGCTCAGCGACAGCAGCGGCCGCGCGGCGAACGTGCGCAACGCCAGCCGCTCGAGCGCCTGCTCGGCGGCGATCCGGTCGGCTCTCCCCTCGGCCGCCAGGTAGCCGATATGCGGCGTCCGGCCCAGCAGCACGTATTCGGCGACGGTCAGCTCCGGCGGCGTCCGCGGCGCCTGCGGCAGCAGCGCCACACGCCGGGCGAGCTCGCGACGCCCGCTCGCCGCCACCTCGCGCCCCTCGACCAGGATCGATCCGCTGAACGCCAGCAATCCGTTCACGGCCCGCAGCAGGGTCGTCTTGCCCGCCCCGTTGGGGCCGATCAAACCCAGCCACTCCGCCTCCTCGACCTGTAACGACACTCCGTCCAGTACGCGCTGCCTGCCGAGCATCACCGAGACAGCGCGCAGCTGAACGGCCACGCTCACGGCGCCACCGTCCGCGTCGTGCGCAGCACGACGGCGAAAAACGGCGCACCCAGGAACGCCGTCACGACCCCAATCGGCAGCTCTGCAGGAGACAGCACTGTGCGCGCCAGCACGTCGGTGAGTACGAGGAAGCCGCCACCCGCGAGCAGCGACAGCGGCACAACCGCCCGGTAGCTGGTCGAGACGAGCAGGCGGATCGTGTGCGGCACGATGATGCCGACGAATCCGATCAAGCCGCTGACCGCTACCGCCGCCGCCGTTCCAACCGTCGCGGCAACCACCAGGAACAGCCGAACACGGCGCACGTTGAGGCCGAGGCTGGAGGCCTCGTCGTCGCCGACACTGAGCACGTCGAGCACGCGCCGGTGCGCCACGATCACCGCCCCGCTCACCGCGACGTACGGGGCGGCGAGCCAGACGTCGTGCCAGCTGGCCGTGCCGAAACCGCCCAAAAGCCACGAGTACACCTCGCGCAAGTTCTGCGTTCGTTGCTGCTGCACGAAGGTCTGCGCCGCGGTCATGAACGCCGCCACCGTCACGCCCGCCAGAATCAGCGCCCCGGTCGAGCGCACGCCGCCGACCGAGCGGCCGAGTACGTAGGCCGCGCCGACGCCCACCGTTGCGCCCGCGAAGGCCGACAGCGGCAGCAGCTCGCCTGGCCGCGCCGACATGTACGAGATCGCCACCGTCGCGCCCAGCCCGGCACCGGCCGCGACCCCGAGCAGGTAGGGGTCGGCGAGCGGGTTGCGGAACACACCCTGATAGGCGGCGCCCGCCACGGCCAGCATCGCGCCGACGAGCATCGCCAAGACAACCCGCGGCGCTCGCAGCTGCCAAACGATCGCCTCCTCGACCGGGCTCAGATGCGAGTGCAGATGCACGAGTGGCAGATGGGCGACCAGACCCTCGGCGATCGGCCCCGGCCCGATACGGACCGGGCCGATCCCGAGGCCAAGCAGCAGCGAGCCGAGCAGAAACGCAAGTGTCCCCAACGCCCAGCCGGCAGGGACACCGCGCGCCTGCACCGCAGGCGCGTCACTCGGGGCCGCCTGCGCCATTACGGTCGTTTGGCCGCCTGCGCGACGATGCGCGCGAACGCGACGATCCGTGGTCCCCAACGTGAGGCGATGTCGTCGTTCACGCCGATCACCCGGCTGTGCTTGACGGCCGAGATGTTCCGCCAGCCGGTCCGGGCCGCCGCCGTCTTCGCCGACTGCTTGCAGCACTTCGTGTCCGAGAGAACGACCAGGTCCGGGTTCGCGTTCAGGATGTACTCGGCCGACAACTTCGGGTAACCCGAATGCGTCGGATCAGCGGCATCGGCGATGTTTCGGAACCCGAACAGCTTGTACACCTGACCGATGAAGGTGCTCGACGTCGCCGAATAGAAGTCCGGGCTCAGCTCGTGAAACACCTTCAAGCGCCGGGAGCGCTTCGGCACCGACCGGATCAGCGTCGTCAGCTGCCGCTGCATCCCATGAACGACCGACGCCGCCTGCGTCTCGTGATCGGTCGCCGTTCCCAGCTGCGGGATCTCGCTGTAGGCTCCGCCGAGGTTCTTCGCTGCCGGCTCCAGCAGCACCGTGATCCCGAGCTTGTTCAGCGCCGCCACGATCCCGCCGTCGCTTGAGACAACCACCAGGTCCGGCTTGTAGCCGGCGATCGCCTCCGCGTTCGGCGTGTACCCGGACAGGTTCGTCTTCGGCGCGCTCGGAGGATAGTTCGACTGATCATCGACAGCCGCCACCTGCGAACCCGCCCCGATCGCGAACAGATCCTCGGTCGCCGTCGGCGACAACGAGACGATCCGCGTCGGCCGCTCCTCGATCACGACCGGACCGTTCGCCACCTGCACCGTCACCGGATAACTCACCGCCCACGACTGCCTCGCGTCACCTGAGGCGAGCGCGGGAACTGCCAGCAGCACAAACAGCGCGACTAGCGCTGCAAACCTAATCCTGACCATAAAAAACCTCCGCTTGGAAGCGGAGGGAGGAGGCCCGGCGGCGCCTTAGCCGCACGAACCGCCCTTCCTCCGAGGGCTGCATTCGTCGGCGTAGCGCAGGCGACCTGGCTCATCCCCCGAAGGGGCATCACAGTTGCGGGACAGCGCCGGAGTCACACCGGCTTCGCTGCCACTACACCGGCCGGGGAATATATGCCCGGCCCACCGAGCCTACAGCGACACGCGGATGCCGCGCAAGCGCCGCTGCGCCGCTATCGCAGGATCTCAACGAAGACGAGCGCGGACGGCGCCACCCGGTTCGGTGTGAGGACAAGAAGCGGACTGCCGCCTGTGGCGGCGTACCGCAGCACAATCCTGATCGGCGGAGATCCCGGCGTTCTCGAGTTGCTTCCGGGAGCCGACGACCACCTCCTGCTGCGCGCCCACCTACCGCACTGGAAAGAGCTGATCCACGTCGTCGACCGCGCGCGTCGGGTCGCGAGTCTTGACCTCGACCTCGACGCGGCAACCGCGAAGCTCGCCGACGACGCGATCGTCGGCAAATTGCTGCGAACGCGTCCGGGCGTTCGCCCGCCGCGGACCTGGGACGCGTTCGAAACCGGCGTCCACGCCATCATCGGCCAACAAGGCCCGCTCGCCACGACGACCGCCACGACCGGGCGCCCTGTGGAGCGGCTCGGCTCGCCCGTCCTCGGCCTCCATCAGCTAGGCCTCAGCCGCACCTTCCCGACACCGTCAACGCTCGCCGAAGGCGATCTCAGCCGCCTCGGACTCAGTCGCGCAACCAAAACGGCCCTCCGACGCGCTACACCGACGTCTAGCGGTTGAGCAACAGCCGCTGGCAGGCTCGTGCGGCACAACTCACCGCCGTCTCCAAATCCTGACCAGCGCCGTGGCGCGAGAAGGTCGCTCGCGAAACGGAACCCAATTCGTCGAACCCGAGGCGAGGGTGGCGGAGCGTCGTCGCAGGTGCCCCGCTTCGGCCGCTCGCTCTAGTGCTTGGTCCTGCGCTTGCTCCTGCGCCGGCTTCCGGCGCGTCCGCGATCGCCGGCGACAGCGATCGTTAGAAGACTGTGTGCGGCCGGTACCCGGCGGCAACGAGCGAGGCGACCGGCGCGAACAGCGGCTGCGGAAGTTCCTGCCAGTCGAACCAGTGCCATCGCGGCGTCTTCTCCGGCTCGCGTGCTACCGGCTCATCGCCTCCCGCATCGAGCCGCACAAACGTCGTGCGGAAGACAGCACGCGAGTCCGCGAACCCGTCAACAGTCATCCCGACCGGGCGCGGATTCGCGCCGACAAGACCCGTTTCCTCGCGCAGTTCGCGGAGCGCGCACGCTTGCGGGGTTTCCCCCTGGTGCGGCTTCCCGCCCGGAAGCGACCAGGTGCCGCGGCCGTGCGCAGCCAATCTTAGTCCCAACAGCAACTTCGATCTGCGCTCGACAAGGACGCCCACACCCTCCTGCTCCTCGGCAGTCTTCAGCGAATCGCCTACCCGGATCGGCGCACTACTCAAGAGTTGCGCGCGCAGACCGCCACGATGAACCAGCGATCTCAGTAGACGTTTGCCTGTTACCTCCTCGAGGTGCCGACAAGGTTTGCAGAGATGTGTGCCACGGCAGAGCGCATTGCCGACCCAAAACGCTCGACCGACGAGAGCGTTGAGTTCAACGCCGCGCGTGGTCAGGTTCCTCCTCGCCTCGCCCGGACGAAGCACGACACGATCGACTCGCTCGAACTCTTCGATCGCCTCGCTCTCGATCAGTGTGCGATCACGGGCGACCTTCGAGTCATGCCAGAAGCCCGCGCCGATCGCGTACCGGTCGCCGGCGAGCCCAATCCCCCTCAGAGCAGACACCGTGTCGATGCTCCGCATCGGCGCACCCTTCACGTCGGCGATGTGAATGTGCTCAACCACGCCCATCCCCACGAGGTTAGCGGCCGGTTGCGTGGAGTCGTGCGCCCTGTTAGCCAGTCATCGATCAGGCCCGAGGCCCAGCTGTCCGAATCTGGCGAGACGCTGGAACGTCGTTCGCACACACTCTCCTCGGAATCGAGCCACCGGACCAACGCGCATCGAAAGCGAGAACCGACGCATGTCGAAGACGGTCGCAGAGACCAGCATCGAGGACGCACGCGCGGCCGCCACCTTGCACGCGTCGAACGCGGAGTACCTTCGAGCCTTGGTCGAGTCCGACACAGCCTGGTATGACGACCGCCTCAGCGACGACTTCGTCTGCACGCTCGGAGACGGTCGCCGGATCGACAAGACTCAGTTCCTCGAACGGACGGCCGAAGGGCCGTGCGTAAGCGATGTGCGCTGCGACGACGTTGAGGTTTGCTTCTACGGAGACGTTCAGGGAGTCACTCACTTCACCAGCGCGGCTCTCCCGCTTCGAGGCGGTATACGGACGTGTGGCGGGTCAGAGAGGGTCGCTGGCCGTCGCGGCACAGTCACTCCCGTTCGTTGATCCCCAGGACTGGGAGAGCAAGCTGAATGCGCGCCGGCGTCATGGACATGCTCGTACGACCGGGAGGGAGACGATGGAGCTTGGTGTGCTGGTCTTAGACGGCATCGATTGGCGTGACGCTCTCTGGCCAGCCGGGCTGTCATATGCCGACACGCGCGCCGAGAGCGCGCGGGCATGAGCGCCAAGGCAGGTCAGATCACCGTCTCGCCGCAGCTCTCCGTCCGCCGGGGCCGCGAGGCGGTCGAGTTCTACAAGGCCGCCTTTGGCGCGGCTGAGATCTATCGCGTGGGCGGCACAGAGGAACACCAGGCAGTCGTTGCCCAGCTTTCGGTCGGCGACGGATCGTTCTGGGTTGCCGACGAATCACCAGCGAACAAGACAGTCCGTGGTCCAGCGGGCCGTGGCCCTAGGCGCGATCGAAGTCTCACCGGTGGAAGAAGAATTTGACTGGCTGCTGGGACGGATCGAAGACCCCTTTGGACATCACTGGGAGATCGGAAAGCCCCTGATCGAATGGCCCCCCTCACGTACAAGCTAGGAGGGCGTCTAGGTGTAAGACCCGAGCAGGTTGGTTCTGGTGACCGGGGCGGTGGTGGCCGAGGGCTGAGTGTCTCCGGCGATGGTTGTAGTGCCAGAGCCATCCGTCAAGGGCTCGTGTGCGTTCGTCGCTTGAGCGGTAGATGGCGCCGTAGGCCCAGCCGTAGATCAGCGTGCGGATGAAGCGTTCCGCTTTTCCGTTTGTCTGGGGGCGGTAGGGCCGTGTGCGCAGGTGGCGGATGTGGAGGGTTCGACACGCGAGGGCGTGGATCGTCGAGCGATAAGCACCGCCGTTGTCGGTGAGCACGCCTTCGACGGTGACACCATGCCGACGGTAGAAAGCGACGGCTCGGCTGAGGAAACCCGCGGCGGTCGTTGCTTTCTGATCGTCGAGCACCTCTGCGTAGGCAAGGCGGCTGTAGTCGTCGACGGCGACGTGGACGCACTCCCATCCGATCAGGCTGCGACGTACGCCAGCAGCATCGACGGCTCGCACGCGTTTGTGCTGGCGCATGCTCTCTCGAGCGCGCTTGCCGGCGCCGCCCTGGATCCGCCCAAGCTGCTTGACGTCAATGTGCACGAGCTCGCCGGGCCGCGACCGCTCATACCGAACCGGCTGCTCGAGTCCGAGCCGCCCGAGTCGACCCATCCCTGACCGAGTCAGGATCCCAGAGACTGTTGAAAGCGCCATTCCAAGAGTCTCGGCGATCTCAGCGGCGGTGAAGCGCAACCCGCGGAGCTTCGCGATCGCCTCGACTCGATCCGGCGACGTGCGATTCGCGACTCGCCGGGGTGCCGAGGAGCGGTCAGCAAGACCTGCCACGCCTTCGAGCCGATAGCGACCGACCCACTTCCGTGCACAACGGACGCTCACCCCCGCCGCCGCTGCCGCCGAAACGACCGTCCGACCTTCATCAACAACGAGCTCACACAACCGCCGCCTACCAGTCCAGCTGAGAGCAGCGTTAGCGAGCAGATTCATCCGGAGACCTCCTTGGGGCCGAGCTTGCCTTTGACAGCTGCTCAGCCTCCAGGGAGGCCCGGATGAACCAACCTGCTCAGGAACTACATCTAGGCGCCAGCGCGGCGAGCGCGCAAACAGTTAGAAGCGTCTCATCTCTTGTGCGTTTGTTGGCTTGCGTTTGTGAGCGCGGAGACGAGTGGGGCTTTAGCGCTTGAGGCACCGACACCGAGATCATTCGCGCCTGCGGCCCTGAAGCAGAGGCAGGTCCCTCCGACGCCGCAGCCTGCACCGGCCTTGCCTCGTCGCGGCGTTCGACTGCCGGCCGGCGCAGGCGAATCGCGGCCCCGATCTCTGTGCGCGCGTTCCTCAGTGAACTGAGGAACGCCTGGACGACGATGTTCTCCGCTCTCGCCGGACTTGATCAAATCGCCGCCCTTCGTGGTTGCTCGTCGTGGCAATCACGGCGGCCGGACGCCGCTCGGAGTCCAGGTGCGCGAGCACTTGAAACCGCGGGGCTTCGAGGTCGCCGGGTCCGGCAGCGCAAGGCGCGCGATCGCTCAGGCTTCAGTTAGCGCGGCGACTTGCCGAACCCTAGTTGAGACCTACAGCTTCGCGCCTGTGAACCGCGGGCGCGCAGTGGGGCGAAGCCTCCAGGTTTCTGCGTCGCGCTGCAGGCCGAGGCCCGTCTGGAGCGACATTAGCACCCCTCTAGCGGCCAAACGCAGGCGTGCACACAGAACCACCTGTCTCCGCGCCGCTCGTAAGTGTCGACGTAGCGGCTGTACTTCCCGGGCTCACGCGACGTCCGCGCGGACACCACGGCCGTGTTGCCGTCGGTATGCACCGCCAACTGATCGATCGCAAGTGACGGGGCAGGATGGCCCTCGAGATGTGCGATGTAGCGATCCTGCGCCCACACCTCGCCGGTAGCTCCGTCGAGGTAGGCGAACGATGGGGAGAGAATCGGCTTCAACATCTCCCACGAGCCATTCCGAAACGCCTCGATGAACTGGATATTCAGATCGGTCAGCGCCTTGACCGCGTCCATGGCTGCTCCATTCGGTGGTTCGGGGTCTGCGATCACGGACGCAACCCCCGCCGGGGGCCTGGGGATAGAGGGGAGGGGTACCGGGGCTCGGCGGCGGCCTGGGAGGACCAGCGTCCGTAATAGATGAGCAGTATCCGCGAAACAGCCAGCGTGTTCTGGCCAGATCCGGACACGTCGCGCAGACCATTCTCTTCATCCTGCGGCCGATCGATTTTTAGCGACGAAGTTTGCGGCCAGCGGCTCGACCTCGCGGAGCATGGCGATGGCTAACTGCTATCACCCGGACGCTGAAGAGAACCTGCGATGGTTCCGCGATTCCCGCAGCGACTTTGCAATCGGCCGCACACGCTTGTGCGCCGGCGGCCCGGGTCGTAGGTCAGAACCCGGGCCGCGAGGCAGGCCGCTTACGTCCGCAATCGGGAGCTCACTCCACGGTCAAGTGATAGGCGAAGGTCTTGTCGGCGCCGAAGGTGTTCGTCCCATGCACCAAGATCGTGTGCGCGCCGCGGTCAAGCGGCTTGAACATCATGAAGAAGCCGTCCACGACCGCCGACTGCGGCGAGCCCGTGATGCAGGGATCGAAGACTTGCAGGCTCGTGTCGCCGGTGATCGTCAACAGATCGTCGGAGCTGAAGCGGTAGCCGAGCACGTCGCTGAACGGCTGGCCATCGAGTGAGACATCGAGCAGGTTGACGCTGTTCATGACGGTCTGGGCGATGCCACTCAAGAAGTCGTAGAGCGATTCACCCGGGGGCGGCTGAAAGCCGGGAAAGGCCGGGCACGGGTAGTCCTCGACGTCGAACCCGAGCGCCAGGAGGATCGCCTTGCCGTGCGGGATCGTGCAGGTCCTGCTGCCGCTGAAGACGCGCGGGCCGGCGATCGGCGGGATAAACCAGACCGGCCCTTGCTGGCCGACAGCGCAGTCGGCGCCGGTCTGATCGAACAGCGGGTTGTGCGCCAGCGGTTGCGCGTAGATCCACTGCGCGACTCGCTCGCCCCAGGTCGCCATGTCCGCGCCATATGGCTGCGCCTGCTTCGGGAACAGCACGGGATTCGGGTTGTCAGCGTAGTCCTGAGACGCCGCGGCCGATGACTGCGCTATTGCCCCGCAGCACGCGGCGACCACGATGAGATATGCGATCCGACGCATACGATCCTCCCCTTTGGTCGGGCTTCTGGAACTCGGAGGCATCGGCGTTGGGTGCGGCTAGACCGATGTCCACCGCTCCGTGCATCGCGCATTCGGTCAGTTACAGCCGTGCACGGACACAGAGAGCGTAGGCAGGCCGAGTCGGAGAAACTCGCCCTTTTCGGACGAGATTGAGGGCCGATCGCGCGGCTCGCGACGTTGGGCCAGCGTCAGGTCAGTGGCTTCGCTGAGCTCTAATGCGTGCCGGAAGTTCGGGCGTCAGCGGGATCACGACCGTGTGGTAGCCCTCGATCAGTGCCATGACGGCGTCCCGATAGTTCTGCTGCCACTCCTCGCCTCCGTAGAAGGCGTCGAGCAACTCCTCGCGGCGTGAGGTTGACGCGAACGCCCGCATCAAGCAGTAGTAGTCGTCGCCGTCGACCGATGGGCCGTATGCGATCACTTCGATGCCGAAGTGCTGGAGCATCGGGAGGGCGCCTTCGCGGAAGAGGCGGTCGAAGTCGTCGCGTGCGCCGGGAACGAGCTTGTATGTCCGAATGTCCAGCACGGGCGTGGCGGCTTGGCTAGGCCCGCTCACGCCGCGCCTCGGGCTGCGTCCGGCAGTGTGACTCGAACGCCGGTGGGCGTGTCGGCCAGCCAGAGGTGTGTTGTCGCGAGGGCCCGCCAGGGCCGCCAGCGCTCGGCGATTTCGCCGAGCGTGGCGACCTGTTGGGGGTCGTGTCGGGGGAGGGCACGCTGCAGGCCAAGATCGGTGATCGGGCAGGCGTCCGGCTCGCCGAGCCGGAAGGCGAGGTACTGAGCGGTCCAAGGTCCCAGACCGTCGAGCGCGGTCATGGAGGCGACGAATCGATCGAGGCTGATGCTGCGGTCGAGCCGTACGGTGTCCTCGGCGACGGCGCGCGCGAAGGAGCGGACAGCCGTTGCTCGAGTGCGGGTGAGTCCAAGGCCGCCGAGATCCGCGGTGGCGATCGTGTCCGGCGACGGGAACGTAAGGCTGAGGCCGAGCGGCTGGAGACCGGGTACCGCGCTGCCAAGACGCTCGACGAGCCGCCCGGCAATCGTGTTGGCCGCGGCCAGCGTGACCTGCTGGCCGATGATCGCGCGCACGCCAGTCTCGAAGGCGTCCCACGTCCCCGGGGGGCGGAGGCCGGGTCGGGCTTCGAGCAGCGGCCCGATCGTCGGGTCCGCGGCCAGATGACTCGATGGCTCGTCAAGGTCGTAGTCGAGGCTCGCGATCCGGCGGGCGCGCTGCACCACATGGATCAGCTCTTCCCAGTGCGGGAGGTGGGCGCGCAGCACGAGATGGTCGTCGCCCCCAGGGCAAAGCTCGAGCACGCCGGGGTCGCCGTCGACGACGATCGTGCGCCGGTAGGTGTCTGTGTCGACGTGCTCGACGCCCGGGATCGCGCGCGCTGCGAAGTAGGCGAGCATCGTGCCCCAGTCGAGCGGACCGTGGAACGGCAGCCGTAGGGCAAGGCCGCCGTCGGCGACCAGGCGGTCGGTCTTCCGCCGCCGGGCCCGCAGCATTCGAGGCGACGCCCGGAAGACTTCGCGGCAGGTGCGATTGAACTGCCGCAGGCTGCCGAAGCCCGCAGCGAAGGCGACCTCGGTGATGGTGAGGTCGGTGTCGTCAAGAAGGCGGCGGGCGAAGTGCGCTCGCGCCGAGCGTGCCAGGCCGTCCGGGGTCACCCCGAGTTTCGCGGTGAAGAGCCGCCGCAGATGCCGCGCCGAGACGCCGAGGCGCGCGCCAAGCTCGGCCTCGCTTCCCCGGTCAAGCACACCGTCCAGGATCAGTTGCACGGCGCGGCAAACCAGCTCGGGCCCGGTCCAGCCGAGCTGCTGCGCTGACCGGTAGGGGCGGCAGCGCAGACAGGCCCGATAGCCCGCAGCTTCCGCCGCAGCGGCGAACGCGAACGTCGTGACGTTCTCCGCGCGGGGACGCGCCGAGCATCCCGGCTGGCAGTAGATCCCAGTGGTGACGACCGCGGCGAAGGGTTCCACCGCGTCAGCGTATTCGCAGACGCGGGAGTAGTCCGGCCGCATTCGGACATGGTCGGCGACCTCGTCATTCAGCGGGAGCGTCGATCCCCGGCCGTCCTACGAACCCGGCAGCTCCGCCCACGAACATGTCTCGACGGTGCGAAACGCCCATGTCGAATGAACAGCCCCGCGCCCGCGACGCGGCCTAGCGGTGCTCGAGTGCGACGCGGATCCCGAGACCGACCAGGATCCACCCCGTAATCCGCAAAGCAACGCTGACACGAACAGCGCCGTCTTCGGCTGAGCGCGTTCGTGAACAGCCTTCGTGATAACTCCCGAGGCGACCGTTACGCATAGGCGCACCCGCGATCTCGGCAACTGGCCTCGTGCAGTGCCTGCGGCTGGCGATGATCGCCGGCACTCCGAGCGCGATCAAGTACGACGCGCCGATCAGCTTGTCGATCGTGAAGGCGATGACCGAGGTCGCAGCGGCGTCCCGATCCCAACGATCGACGCTGCGCCCCAGCCGAGCTGACCAGAGCTGCAGCCGGCCGCCGTAGCGGATCGCGGCGCGCCGTCCCCGCGTGATCGCGTTCTTCGTCACGACTGCCGTATCGGGACCTGGAATCACGCTCGCGAGGAACGAGACGGCGGCGAATGAGAGGAGAATCGTCAAGCCTCAAGACCCAGCGTCGATTTTGCCCTCTGGACGAGCCGCGCGAACGCGGTGCTCCGGAAGGGCCACCACATCACAGAGCGTATCCCGCAGGCGGTCAATGAGACCGGCCTGGACCGGACGGCTCAGCAATCTTGTCCGGATCCGGCGAGAGCGCCTGGCCGTTTTCGCGCACTCTGATTCGGGCGCAACTTCGCACGAGGAGGAACAGGCATGTCCGACACGGCTGTTAGCTCGGACGTCGCGGCTGCCGGCAGAGAAGCGGCCGCGGTGGCGATGCTTCACGATCTGAACGCAGACTACATCCGCGCGTTCGTAGAGGCCGACACCGACTGGTACAGAGCGCATCTGAGCGATGACTTCGTCTGCACGCTGGCCGACGGGCGGCGAATCAACAAGAGCGAGTTTCTACGCGGGACCGCCGAAGGGCCAGGCGTCACAGATGTCTCCTACGACGAGGTCGATGTTCGCCCGCTGGGCGAGGTGGCGCTCGTTCACGGCGTTACCCACTACACGCGCGACGGCGCAGCCGCGTCAACGCGCTACACCGACATCTGGCGCTCGTGTGATGGCCGCTGGGAGGCGGTCGCAGCACAGCTCACGCCCGTCTCCAGACCCTGATGCCGGCGGCCGCGCAGATCGTTTCCAGGACGACGATGGACACCAACATCGACCGATGCGCTGCAGGCCCGCGCGGCCTCGAGGGCTGAGACAACGGGACCACCCCCGGCTGCGATGGCTCTCGATCATCGATTCGCGGACCTGAAGGCGGAGCTGATCGCCGAGCGTCTGCAGGTGGTCGGCCAGCCGCTTCGGGTCAAGCTGGTCGACCGGCTCGCTGCGCGGGCCTCGACCGTTCAAGAACTCGTGGCGACGCTACAAACGACGCAGCAGAACGTCTCTCAGCACCTCGGGATTCTGCACCGGGCAGGCGTGGTCAGCCGACACAAGGAGGGCACCCACGTTCGCTACGAGCTCGTCGACCCGCATGTCCTCCTCATGCTCGAACTGGCCCAGGCAAGCCTCGCGCACCGATTGGACGAGCTCACGCTCCTAATCGAGCCAAGCCACGACTCCGACGCGGATGGATCCGCCCGGTGACTTACTGCTCCTCCCTGGCCGCGCGGGCCGCGACGTGCTGCAGGCGTTCGCGCGCATCCTCCGGCCACAGTCTGGGGGGCCGAACACGACAGTCGCCGTTTTGGTACGTGCCGGGCGCGCGTTGAAGCGGCCTAGGTGTCCTGCCTACAGAGGTTGTGAACGGCTGAGGGGTTCTATCCGACCCTCCTCCGAGGCTGTGGGTCTGCGAAGACCACGGCTCGAAGGAGGGCTCGGATGTATCTGCACGCTAACGCGAAGCTCGGACTGGCTGCTCGTTTCGCGCTTGTCCAGGCGGTCGAAGCTGGCTGTTCGATTCGGGATGCGGCCAGGCGTTTCAACGTCTCGCCGGCGACCGCGCATCGGTGGTGGCGTCGCTGGTTGGAGGCTGGTGTGGAGGCGCGGCGGACGCTCTCCTGTCTCTTTGATCGTTCCAGCCGTCCGCACCGCTCGCCGCGGCAACTCGCACCGCACGTGGAGGAGGCGATCTGCGCCTGCCGGCGCGCGACGGGTTGGGGACCGCGCTTGATTGCCGGCGCGACCGGCTTCGCGCACTCGACCGTGTGGAAGGTGCTGCGCCGCGCGGGGATCTCGCGGCCGCCCCGCGCGATCAAGGAGCCGCCCAACAGGTACGAGTGGCCCTGCCCCGATTCCGCGGCGGATCGCCCTGACCGACTCCGCATCGTCGATGTGGCCCCAGCCGTCGGCTTTGCCCTCGAGCCAGAACTGCCCCCCGATCGCCCAGCAGCCGAAGCCCATCCGGTTGCCGCCGATGGTCGCGCGTCCGTGCACGCGGCCGGTCCTCGGCACCGTGGTTGCCGTCACCTGGTTCCGACCTGCGCCGCTCACAACTACCTCAATTCACCGTCCCCGCTTCCGCCTAACACAGACCTACGATTGTGGGTTTGTATTCGTCCTGATGACCGCCGTAGCAGCGCGGGCATCCGCCCGCCCGCGGTTAATTCGGACACGCGTCTATCTGTCGAGTAGCCCTGCAAGCCGGGTCAGACACAGGCGACCGTCGCGAAAGGAGCGGCGCGGCCAATGATGAACGCGACGAGCGCGATCGTGTGACCGCGCGCGGCTCACTGCCTGCAACCTCGGGTTTCCTCGCCGTCACCGCCTGATCGATCGGCACCACACCGAGCCGCGTTCCCAGGCCCGATCGCGTCGTACAGCTAAATTGCTCCTGAACGATCGGCTTCGTTTGCTCCATCACTCGGCGCGCACCTCCACTTCGTAGCGCCTCGCCACGCGCTGGAGTGCGCGCGCCCGATCGGCGCACTCGATCAGCACGCTAAGGGCCGGCCGACGTTTCGATCCGGTATGGAGCCGTGTGTTGCTGCCACACGGCGACTGTTCGTCCGGCCGGAGTCGCAGCAACCCGCGGCACGCGGCCGTCCTTCCCGATCGCTCGAACGGACCCGAAGCCGCCGTTTCGCAGGATCGTGCGGCTCCAGACAGGACTCGCCTCGTCTCCTAGCGATTGCCAGACCGCTATGCCGTCGCCGTCGTCATCGAGGGCGACGTCCGGGTGGTCGCCCACCCCGAATCGGACGATGTCACCAAGCGTCCCGCTGCGGGAGACCTGCCGGCCGTAGACGACGATCCGATTCGCTGCGAGATCTCGTGTCCAGACGACCACTGAATCACCCTCAAGGTCGGTCGCGAGGGCATAGTGGTAACCGGCGTAATGCTGCCGAGGCGAAATCGCGAGCGGGCGGCCGAGCGAGCCGTCGCGATGCCACGTGCGTAGCCACACACGCGGTTGCGGACGAAGCGCGGACCGGAAGCTGATCACGAAGTCTCCGTCCCGGCCCGACGACGCGTGCACGAGCGCGAGGCCGCTCCCGCCCGAGGCGATCACGCGGGTCGGGGAGACTGCCGCCGCTCTTATCCTGCGCACAAAGACGTGCCCGTAGTCGGTCCAGGCGACGACAGCGACGCCGTGTCGATCCATCGCGATCGTGGGCGGCTCGGGCGAGCCTGGACCGAGGTCGAGGGCCCGACCGACCGTCCCGTTGCTGAAGATCTGTCGCACAACCGTGTAATAGCTGCCGGCGCTGGCCGTAGGGCGGTATTCGCTCCATGCGACGAGCGCACGCCCGCCGGGAGCGAGCGCAACCTGCGGTTGGTTGCCGATCGGGCCGTCCGGCGTCAGCATCAGCAGCGGCCCCAGCGCACCCGCCCGTCCCACCCGGCGGGCGGCGATGCGCCAGTTCGTATGCGTGTCGTGCTGCTGCCAGACCACGACTGAGTCGCCGTCGTCGTCGCTTGCCACCTGTGGCCAGGCCGGCTCCGGGCCAAGCTCGGACACGTTCATGACTGGGCCGAGGCTGCCGGTTTGAGACCGCCTCCGCGCCTGAACCTGGTGATAACAGCCGGGCGTCTGCAGGTCGCAGGCCTCCCACACGAGCAGCGCGTCCCCTTCGCGGTCGACCGCGACGGTTGGGGAGTCGGTCGCGGTCCAGCCGTCAGGCGAGACCCAGCGCGGCGGGCTCCAGGCCGCAGAAGCGCGACTCACCGCGAGCAGAATCCAGATCGCGACAAAAAGATTCGCAATCAGCATGCGAGCGATACGCCACCGAACAGGCTCGTGCGTGAAACGTCGCTGTCGATGATGGATCGGATGCACAGACATCTGTGGATGAGTCCTCCAAATGGCGGTCTCCTGGCTCAGATGCCCTCCGCTCTTCCTGCCAGCCCGGTCGGCCGGAGTACAAGCATGACGATCAAGATCACGAAGACGATTGAGAGCGTCCAGTCGCTTCCGGGCGCGTGCCATCGGAGTCCATCGTTCAACGCCTCGGTGATCCCGATGACGACGGCGCCGAGGATCGCGCCCGTGGGGCTGCCAATTCCCCCGAGGACCGCGGCTGTGAGCGCGACGAGGCCGAGGTGGAAGCCCTGGTCCCAGCTGACGTTCGTCTCGTAAATGAGGTACACGAACCCGGCTGCTCCGGCGAGCGCACCGGCCAAGACGAAGGTGAGAAGAATCGTCCGGTTCACGTTCACGCCGACAAGCGCGGCCGCTTCGCGGTCCTGTGATGTCGCGCGGATGGCTTTGCCGTATCTCGTCCTGCGAAGGATGAAGAGAAGCCCTGCTAGCAAAGCAAGCGCGAGGCCGATGACGATCAGCTTGTCCCAGCTGAAGGTAAATCCGTAGAGCCGGAAGATGCGTCCGCCGGGAAGGATGGGCTCGACGGTATTAAAGCGGTTGCCCTGCCACACGAGCAGGATGTTCTCGAGGATGAAGACGATGCCGATCGAGGCAACGAGTGGAGCGAGCCGCGGGGCGCCTCGCAGCGGTCGGAAGGCAGTGAGCTCGACCAGCCCGCTGATCGCGGCCGAGAGGCCGGTCGCGCCAGCAAGCATCAAAACCAGGAGGACCAGCTCCTTGCCCGCAGATGCCTGGCCGAGGGCTCCTTGCCGGGCGATTGAGGCGGAGATCATCGCTCCGAAGATGAAGATGTCTCCGTGAGCGAAGTTGATCGTGTCGACGATCGCGTAGATGAGGGTGTAGCCCATCGCGAGCAGCGCGTAGATGCATCCGGTGGTGATTCCGATGAGGACGAGGCTGAGGAAGATCGCTGGTGTTCGAACGAAGTTCTCCGTCAACCAGAAGGCAAGGAGTCCCACGGGTACCAGCGCTCCAAGAGTATTCGCTGTCGGCCGGCGAAACCGCGATGGTCCGCGCGGCCGAAGCGAGACAGCTCCCGCCAGCGTGCCGATTGCGCTCTGCAGACGCCAGCGAGACGCTTGGGGCTCGGCTATGTCAAGCGAAGACTCGACCGACTCTCCCTACGGCTCAGCTGCCTCCGCGCCATCGAAGCGGAGATGCGTCTCGCTGAGAATCTCGATCGTGCGCGCCCTATTCAGGTCGACACGCGTCTGGCCGACATCCTCGAAGAGACGGACGCCGTCACCGAGGAGGAGCGGAAACGAGGATGCTCGTCCGCTCCGGGTCACGATGGCTTCGGACGGCGGAGTGACGTTCGCCTCGCGCCTCGTCATCAATTGCCCCTGATCGAAGCAAGCCTCCCGGCATGCGCAGACAGTTCAACACGCATCCGAAAGTGTCAAACAAGTCCATCAGCGTCTTCTTGTGGACGCGTCCAAGTGCATGGCTGATCGCTGGCTGGGAGGCGCGCAGGCGCAGCTGGGCATGGTCACGGTTGGACGGTGGGGTGCGTTAACTCGGTTTCGGCTCGGGAGCGCGCACGAGGGCCGTACAGTCGTGCGCCCGCCCTGCTGACTCCGAGGAGCTTGTTCTTGTTGTGGTCACTCTGCTATTTGGCGTTCCGATGCGCCCTACGGCTCGTGCTGCTTCGTCCTCGATCAACCGAGTTCAAGGAGCTGGAGATCGTCATACTTCGGCATCAGCTCGCGGTACTTCGTCGGCAGACGGGTCGCCCGCAACTGACGATGATCGATCGCGTCTTCCTGGCCGCGGCGAGCCGGTTGCTGCCGCGATCGCGCTGGCAGTCGTTTCTTGTCAAGCCGACGACGCTGCTGCGCTGGCACCGCCGCTTGGTCGCGCGCCGCTGGACGTACGCCAGTCGGCGCGGCCGGCCGCCGATCGGGGGCGAGATCCGCGAGTTGGTGCTGCGCCCTCGCGCGCGAGAATCCGCGCTGGGGCTACCAGCGATCGTCGGCGAGCTGAACGGCCTCGGCATCGCGGTGTCCGCCACGACTGTGAAGAAGATCCTCCGTGAGGCGGGGCTCGGCCCGGCCGGCTCGCGGGGCGGGCTCTCCTGGCGAGCGTTCCTCCGGCAGCAAGGGCAGAGCATGCTCGCGGTCGACTTCTTCATCGTCGAGACAATCACGCTGCAGCGACTGTACGTGCTCTTCGTCATCGAGCTCGGCAGCCGCCGCGTTCATCTCGCCGGCTGCACCGCCAATCCGACCGGCGCCTGGGTCACCCAGCAGGCGCGCCAGTTCACCTGGACGCTCAAGCAGCAACCCCGGTCGTTTCGCTTCCTGATCCGCGACCGCGACAGCAAGTTCACCCGCGACTTCGACGCCGTCTTCGTCAGCGAAGGCGTCGAGATCATCAAGACACCGGTGCGAGCGCCGAAGGCCAACGCGGTCGCCGAGCGCTTCGTCCGTACCGCCCGCGCCGAATGTCTGGACTGGCTCCTGATCATGAACCAACGCCACCTCGAGCGCGTGCTCCGCGTCTTCATCCACCACTACAACACCCACAGGCCACACCGCTCACTCGATCTCAAGCCTCCCGATCCCCTGGCCCAGCAGCTGGGGGTCCCGCACTCGCCCATGAGCCCCGTTGAACGCCGAGACCGACTCGGCGGACTCCTCCGCGAATACCGCGTCGCCGCATGAACCGACTTTGC
>WNGB01009440.1_pt1 | contig 30880 bp, 36 predicted proteins | sample 5400681 | NCBI WGS metagenome assembly WNGB01 (sample SAMN13153367, study PRJNA577476) | soil metagenome | isolation source: 115 cm soil or saprolite under grassland replicate 2 | place: USA:California | collected 2016-06-15
CTCGGTGATTTTTGTCACCGGACCAGCTGTCTCAAATCCAAGATCACCGACAATGACGAAGGCTTCATTGACGAGCACCCGGGTTCCTTTTTTCAGTTTCGCAAGCGGAATGCGCGGATCGATATTGCAGTAGTAATCCGCGCCGCCCACTACGATATGCGCCGTATCCTTCGAAGTGGCGCCGAGAAATGTGCCGATCCGGTTTGCCGGCGAAGTCACTTTCTTAATGACTTCCTCGAGCTTCTCGATCATCCTGCGCGCCTCGACCATGGTTTCCTGCTGATCGAAAATCTGCGGCCGCAGATCCAACAGGTCACGCCGAACTGGATCGCCCGGAGGCAACGAGGAAAGCACTCGATCAAACGCGTCAACGAGATTGTCTGGACCCGAGTCCCCAACCCCGTCCTGAAGTCCCTCGCTGCGCTTGTCGCTCATTTATGGTTTGGGTCGATCCGCCGAACCAGACTTCACTATAGCGTTATCGGGCGCATTCGCAATCTTCGACGCCACGCCCATACAAAATGTTCAACCAAGTTGTTCACCCGTTGTTGCGTGAAGCTCGTTTTGTCGACTCGACCTGATGCTCTTTCTCTCGCTTTGACTCGAAACGAAGAGCATCAACAAGAGTAAGAATAGGAAAAATGCCGAACAGTTGCGACGGAAGATGCCGCCGCTACAGTTTGGTTTCCGCGAGGAGCCTTAGCTCAATTGGTTAGAGCGCCGCCCTGTCACGGCGGAGGTTGCGGGTTCGAGCCCCGTAGGCTCCGGATTGTGCAAAGATCATCGTCGCATGATGTGAATGGCAAGAATGCGGCTCTGATGGCGCGCGAGCAAATAATCGACAAAATCGCCAATGATCGAGTTCGGCTTGTTGCCCAGCTTCGTCACGACGCGACAAATCAAAGTGCGGCTGCGGCCGTGCCATTCCAAATTAATTGCTCCGTGAACATCGCGCGCGCTATGGATCTTGGCCCAACCATGCGGACGTCCGGGTTGTTTCGCCCAGATTTTGATGAACCCAAATTTTCGCTCCAGCTGCGGATCGTTCATTATCTTGGCGCGCAATGACTCGCGACCACTCGCTATCACTTGGATCACCGTCTGCATCCACGCTTAGGTTCAGCAGGAAATCGGTTCGTTTGCAATGCTTCTTTAGGAAGCCTCTGACGCGTCAAGCAGCGAGCGATACATAACATAAACGTCGACGTATCCTTTTTCCGGATGGCGAAACGCGCCTGGCAGAGTACCGACGATTTTGAAACCGAGCTGCTTCCAAAGATGGATCGCTGGCGCATTCGTGGAAACGACAAAATTGAATTGCATGGCGCGAAAACCCATTTGGCCCGCTTCGGCTAGACAATGCTCGGCCATAGCACGTCCCACTCCCGAACCTTGGGCATTGGATGCCACGATGAACGCAGCGTTCGCGACATGAGAGCCGGGACCGAGTTGATTCGGTCTGAGAATGTAAGTGCCGACAACCGTCCCACCTTTTTCTGCGACGTAAGTCTGCGTATCCGCTCGAAACCAGTAAGCCAGCGCATCCTCACGAGACATTTTTGGATCAAGCGCGTACGTATCGCCCGCAGCAAGGATCTCGTGAAAGATTTTCCAGATCGCATCGCGATCTGCCCTAGTTGCCGCACGTATTTCCATGGTTGTCACGAAGATCCGACTGCCACCAAATCGACTTCCGCATTTCAGCGACTAACGCAGCGCGAACCAAGCACCAACCGCTGCAAGTTTCTGTTCGGCGCGCCACGACCCGGCAGCCGCGGGAGTAGATCGGCCGAGATTTTCTATCGGCCGCTTCACATTGTCACTCGATCGCTTCAGTCGTGCGGCCGCACGCGCATAAGCATCGCGCTCGATGAGAACGTCCGTGCGAATGCGGTGCGCCTGTAAAGATTCCTCGAGCACGGAGCGAAATAACTGTCCCTCCAAGGCATGCGCGCGGATGTGCGCATTTACGATCGAACGAGGATCGATCTTGCTTCCCACCACGAGCGCAGCACGCCTGATCTTGAAATTTTGCTGGTAGCCAGCCAAAAGTGTCGCAATCGATTTTTGCGTAATGCGTCGCACCACACGCAAGCGCCGATTTATTCTTCTCGTATCGGTTTCCAATTTTCCCATAGCGGCATGATAAGGTTGTCGCGTTTCGGCAAGCCGCCGGTCGGACAAATTGATTCGCAGAACATCAAAGAGCTGAGACGAACGAACTGGACCAGTAAGCAACACTGCAGCTGCCCAGCCGGATTTAACGCGAAACCCGAGAGCGGCAGTTTGTGGCTTCACCTCGTTTGAAATGTCACAGGCACCGTAACCGCCCACCCCTGGCTTGGCGCAGATCTCCATTGCCGAAGCGTTTTGATCGCAGCCTGATCAAAGTACGGGTTTCCTGTGGACTTAACGACTTGGACGTTCGTTACGTTTCCATTTGCGTCGAAGGCTAGACGGAAGCGACCGGTTCCCGAAAGCCCGGGCTGAGAAATGCCGGGCGGAAAGGCTGGCGCAGGCGCATAGACTAACCGCGGCTTGGGTGTCGGCTTTGGCGTCGGTGAAGTTTCAGCTGTTGCCGGCCAGCGGGCCTGAGTATCGGTCGCAAGGTGAGATAACAGCGATTCCAGTACAGTGGCAGGACGAGCAGTGGTCTGTTGTCCGGTCGCTGTAAGTACGCCAACGACTTCGCCAATCTCGTTTACGACAGGCGATCCGATCGAACTTGCAGGAGTTGCTCCGGCAATTTCCAAACGCTCGGGCTGTTGTGCAGCGATCGTCGTTTGACGAGCGCTGCCGTCATTTCCAGCCAATGCACTGCCGATCACCACAATCCCGGGGCCCGATGACAGATTGCCATTCTTGTGTAGCGCAAGAAACGGAGCGCGCTTGACGTCCGCTTGCAGAACGGCCAGGTCCGATTCTTTCGAAGCCACGAGAATCCCAGTGACGTTGTAGATTCCACCGTCGCCGGTTTTTGCGACAGCATTGACTCCGCCTTCGATTCCGCGTGCTGTGGTAACGAATCTGCCATCTGCAGAAATAAAAAAACCGCTCTGTGTCCGCAACAAATTCCCCTTTGGATCAAAGACCGTGACCAAAATTACTGAAGGCTGGACCGCTTTTTCAAGTTTCGGTAAATCGGACGATGCAGTTTGGTCAGGCTTTGCTTGAGGCGAAGGACTTGTTGAAGGTAAAGGACTCGGCGATTGACTTGCAGTCGTGATCGGCGGTATCGATGGCAACTGCTTCACGGGGGATTCGCCGACAACCTGACTCACCGATTTTCGGCCGCAGCCCACACTCGCGAACACAACCAGCCAAACCGCGTATCGAATAATTAGCCGGAACTGTCTCAATTTGAGGACCACGCCAACATAGTGTGGAACATGCACCGCATTTCAATCAAGCCGACAAAATTCGAGCAGGCAGCAGCGGCCGCTTCCGGCCGCTATCGGCGGGCAAAACTTAATGCCGCTTAAAGTACTGAATGGCTCGTTCGTGTTTCTTTGCTTGTGCCTTCGTCGTGAACGTGCCGAGATTTCTTCGCTTCCCGGTTTTCGGATCTTTCTTGCGCGAATACAACCGATATTTGCCGGACTCAAGTTTTCTGATCATGGCGGGCCTTCTTCATTAGCTCGGCTGAAAGCAGCGCGGCGAGCGCAACGAAAATAGAAACGTCCACGGCCACGTGTTGCGCGAAGCTCGGGTCCTGGCTGGAGTGGCCGAAGCAGCCGCAAGTGATATCGAGGCCGCGGACTTTAGCGGCGGCGGTTGCGCCGATAAAAATCAAGATCGACATCATTAAGATGGACAACCCCCCGCGATACAGAAAACGGAAGATGAGTGCGAGACCGCAGAGAATTTCCAACCATGGTAGGTAAAACGCTAGCGCCACACCAATGGTCCACGGTAGGATCTTGTAATTATCGATGTCGTTAGCGAACTGGACTGGGTCGAGCATTTTGATCGCGCCGGCATAAATGAAAATTCCGCCGACGACAAGATCGACAATGCGCCAGAAGTAATGCTTAGTCATTCAATGCCTCAACAACTCAACGATTCTTTTTCAGCCATTCTTCCCAGCCGCCTTGAAGAACGAAAACGTATTTGAGCTGCGTTTCGTCACGCAATCGTTTGGCCACGTCGCGGGCAGCGTTACAGCTTTCGGCGCTGCAATAAACAACGACTTTCTTATCGGGCGACCAATTAAGAAGAACTTGGGGCAGCAATTCATTCCACCGGTCCATCTGCGCGCCTGATCGACAGTAACTAATTCCGACGGCAGAATGGCCGATTGCCACGATATTTTGTGGCGAAAATAGACCGCCTCACCCACTCCCGGAGCGAGCGCGAGTGCTGCCAGAATGAGAACCTGGCGGACCAGCGATGACGTCACTATTTATTGAACAACCGGCGAATTGGTGATGCGCGCAGTGGCGTAAAAGACCTTCTGTGAATCCTCAGGTTGAATCGTCAGAGTCGAAGCAATGAGATTCTTCGTTTCCTGAGGCTGGACATCGATCTTGAACTCGCCGTTACCCTTTTCCTCCACCTTAGCTTGAAAATCCGGGCTCGATGATGTGACCTTGATATGTTTCACGGTGAAATCCTTGCCGACCTTTACCGTGATCGTCTTAGGCTCCGGCTTGTCGCCTTGCTTCCAGAAAACAAATGTCGGGCTGATCTCCAATTGCTGCGGGATAATCGTCCTGAGCGTGAGGACCGTCTTAGTATTCGCGGAATCATCGGTCTCCACGGTCACCGTTTTCACCTGAGTGCCGGTGCGATCGCCAATGTTAAAAGTGGCTGTAATCTCGCCGGTTCCGCCAGGGGGCACTTCATCCTTCTGGGTTTGCGCAGTGGTGCAACCGCAGGAAGCGTGAACAGACTTAAATCTCACCGGTGTCTTCCCGGGGTTTTGATATTTAAAATGGCCTACCGCCTGTTTGTCGGCAGCCGTTGGACGCAGCTCGAGCGTGGTCTGCTCCCATTTCAATTCGGCGCGTGCACTAAGGCTGATGAGTATCGACAAGGCAAAAGCAACGATGTGTGTTTTCATTTCTTGGAATAGAAGCGCGTAATATAATCAGCAACTGCGTCCCGCCAAGTGCGAGGTGACATGCCGGTCGACTCTGTGTATTTCGCGGTGGAAAGCACAGAATAGACAGGACGGCGTGCGACCCAACCAGCTATGTCCTTCAATTTAAACGCGCCGACTATTCTGGCTTTCAGCGGAAGGCCAGCCTCGCGACAACAATCCACAGCCCATTGTGCGTATTCCTGCCAACTGCATTCGCCCGCGACAACAATCCACAGCCCATTGTGCGTATTCCTGCCAACTGCATTCGCCAGAGTTGGCGAAATGCAAAATGCCACCGCAATCGCCTGCGCTGTAGCCGGGGTCGTTGACCCCGGTCTCCGAGCTCACCACGGTTTTACCAAAATCACCGCCGGGATCACCGATCCCGGCTACAGCAGCGCCTGGAAAAAACTGACGAAGCATCTGCGCGACATCCAGCGTGTACGTAGGCGCCGAAAATTTGTCCGCGATTGCATCCACGTTTTCATTTTCCTGCGCTTGCTTGATCATCGCGTCGACAAAACTGGGCCGGTCGGGACCAAGTACCCAGGACGCGCACGACGAGATGACGATTTTCCGCGGCGAGCACATTCTTTTCTCCGGCTAGCTTCGATGCGCCGTAAACGCTAATCGGATTCGCTTCATCTTCTTCGGTGTACGGTGTGCGTTTCTTGCCATCGAAGACGTAGTCCGTACTGAAGTGAATCAGCTTGGCGGCTTTGTCCCTGCAAATATTCGCAAGAAGGGCCGGCGCTTCGGCGTTAATCAGATAGGCGCGATCCCGCTCGGTCTCGCAAAGATCGACATTAGTGAATGCCGCAGCATTGATTAGTACGTCGAAATTCGTTGGGCGAAGCTTCTCGCGCACATCATTCAACTTCGACAAGTCAAGTTGCGCGTGATTAAAGCCGACGACGTTGTATTTGTCTCGATATTCGCGCATGAGCGCAGCGCCGAGCCGTCCGCCCGCACCGATAATCACAATTTTCGTCATTTTGTAACGGCAATCTCTGATCGTCGTTTCATAAGATCGGCAGTCGCAGACTGCCGCTACAGTTCAATATCTCCCTGTGCGCTCGAGCAAGGGTTGCCACCAAGATGGATTGTTGACGTACCACTGAATGGTTTCGTCCAGACCCTTCTTAAAATTACGGCGCGGTTTCCAGTTCAATTCGCGTTGCGCAACTGAAGAGTCAATCGCATAGCGGCGGTCATGCCCTAGTCTGTCAGGCACAAATGAGATGAGGCTGTGCGGCTTGCCCAGTTGATCGAGAATCATTTTTACCACATCCAAATTCACCATTTCGCTGTCGCCGCCAAAATTGTAAACGTGCCCCGGCTTCCCTTCGAAAAGTGCCGCGACAATCGCGGCGCAATGATCCGTCACATGAATCCAGTCGCGTACGTTCATGCCATCGCCGTAGACCGGCAGCGGTTCGTCCCGAAGCGCCTTGATGATCATGAGCGGAATCAATTTTTCCGGGAACTGCAATGGACCGTAATTGTTCGAGCATCGGGTCACCAGGACGTCCTGGCCGTAAGTCTTGTAAGAGGCAATCACCAGAAGATCAGCACCGGCCTTACTCGCTGAATACGGCGAACTCGGATCGAGTGGCGATTGCTCGGTGAATCTGCCGGTTGTCCCGAGCGACCCGTACACTTCGTCTGTTGAGACTTGAATGAAGCGCTGGATCCCGTGGCGCCGCGCGCAATCCAACAGCACGCTCGTGCCGATGATGTTTGTATGAATGAAGTTGAGAGGATCGTTGATGCTGCGATCCACGTGCGATTCTGCTGCGAAATTGATGATCGCGTAAAACCCGTGCTCGGTCATCAGGGCGTCCATTTGGTCGGCGTTAGCGATATCGGCTTTGAAAAATTCGTAGCGTTCGCCATGTTCCTCGACCACGCCATCAAGATTGGCGAGATTGCCCGCGTAGGTGAGCACATCCACGTTGGTCACGAACGCTGGCTTGTAATGGTGCAAAATATACCGAATAAAGTTGCTCCCGATGAATCCGCAGCCACCGGTTACAAGGATGCGCATGGCAGCGCGTACTAGCAGCGCAGAGCAGAGCGCGCCAGCAGAATTTCCGATGCTGCGCAGCCGCCTGGAGCAGTGGAAGCCTCAATTAGCGGAGACAGACTGGATTCCGTGGGCGATCCTGGGCTTAGCGGTGTTCCTGCGCTTTTTCCTGCTGGGCATCAAGCCGCCGCATTTCGACGAGGGCATCAACGGCTGGTTCGTCGATCAGGTGATGAAAAATGGGTTTTATCGGTACGACCCGACGAATTATCATGGTCCGCTTCACTTCTACGTGCTGCTGCTCTTCGAGAGCTTATTTGGCCGGAACGTGTGGGCACTGCGGTTGCCTGTTGTACTCGTAAGTATTGGTTGTGTTTGGCTGGCGTTGAAGTTCGAACCATTGGTGGGACGAAACGTTGCCCGAATAGCCGCGCTGGCCATGGCGATTTCTCCCGGCTTCGTTTTCTACGGACGCTATGCAATTCACGAAGTCTGGCTGGAACTCTTCTCGACCATGTTCATCCTGGGACTACTCGGTCTGTGGAGATTGGGCACGCTGAGTTACCTCTGGTATGCGGGCATGGGACTAGCGGGCATGATTCTGACGAAGGAAACCTATGCCATTCATGTCGCCTGCGCGGTGCTTGCCATTCCAGCACTGGCAGTTTCCATCGCCCTGAGCCGCGTTCTGGATGCCAAGCCGGCAAAACAAACCTGGAGCTGGATCGATCTCGCAATGATCCTCATTGTCGGCGCGGTCGCGATCATATTTTTCTATTCCGGAACTTTCTTTAACTGGAGTGGTGTTAAAGGGCTGTATCTGGCGTTCAAGGCGTGGACCGAGACTGGCGCCGCCGGCCACGGCCATGAAAAACCGTGGGATTACTTTTTGAAATTGATGGGGCCGTCCTGGGAAGCGGGCGGAACTAATTTTTCTGGTTACGAATTGCCAATGTTGGCTGGATTAATTCTGTGCCTGTTTTGCCAAAAATTTAAGAACCTTAGTCTGCGTTATCTGGCGATTTACGGCGTGGGAAGCCTGATTGCTTACAGCTACGTCAAATACAAGACGCCGTGGTGCATTATCAGTTTTGGCTGGCCGTTCCTGTTTATCTTTGGCGCGGCGATTCTGTTGGTTCGCCAAAAAAATCTGCGGAAAGTCTACATAGCGATAGGTGTTCTTTTGTGCGTTTCGTTTGTTCGATCTATTTGGCTGAACTACTTCCGGTGCTCGTCGCCTACCGAGCCTTACGCGTACGTTCAGACGTACAACGACATCTTTAAGCTAACCAGGCCGCTGCTGAAGCTAGCAAAACGAGACCCGGCGTACTATCACCTCGTCGGCCACTTGATCCGCTCCAGTGTTTACCCGCTTCCGTGGATGCTGGGGGATTTTGATCGAGTCGGTTATTACGAAGGAGGGAACATGCCAGCAAACATCGACGGCGATTTTCTCCTGGTGCAGCAAGACAAAATCAAAGACGTCGAATCAAAGTTGAAAAACGCTTACTACACTGACACCCTCACGATTCGGAACTATCAGGATCCATCGAAGCTTTATTTGAGCGCCAAGGTTTTTAAGGAATTCTTCCCGGGTAAAGCACCGGATTTTGTCGGGAAACCACGAGGCTAGGCACAGCGCGTCTCGATGAAGTGGCTTTCGGCTGTTCTCACCTTCGTCAATCTGTCGGTGGTGTGCGGTCTGTTTCTGGGAATGGCTGGAAGGGGCTTAAACGTGGTGAGCGCGTGGCTCGCGCTGGTGTGCGGCGCCGCATTCGCAGTCGCAGCTTACCTGGGAACTTCTGACACGGCGATTCGAGAGAAGGCTGCGAACCAGCCGCCAGTACGAAAATCTCAAAAGGCTTCAGATCCGGACAGCACTCCGAATGCCGCCACCTGGTCGGCAATCATCCGCTATCGCCATGTATGGTTCTGGGCAGTAGCGGTGTGCTTCGCGATGTTTGCCGTTCGATCATTTTGCTGGCTGTTCTACATCGACGGCAGCGACTACAAGATCCAATCGCCCAATAACCTGGGAGATCTGTCGTTGCATCTCACATTGATAAAAAATTTTGCAAACGGTGTCGCGCTCTGGCCGGATAACCCGATCTATGTCTTTAGCAAACTGAGGTATCCGGCAGGGATCGATCTATTCAATGCGCTGCTTTCGCTGGTTCACGTCGACCTGATAACCGGGTTAGTTTGGGTCGGTTTGGTTGGGTCGCTTGCAACCTTTTATGCATTCTACCGCTGGGGCGGCACCTTCGCCGTTGCAGGTTTCTTGTTTAACGGCGGAATAGCCGGCTTCCAATTTTTCCAAACGTTCAAGTTTTTGGATTATCAGGGCACCGCGGCAGATGTCGCCCACAGGCCGATCGCTTGGAAAAGCATTCCGCTGGCGATGTTCGTGACGCAGCGTGGATGGCTTTACGCGATCCCAGTAGGTTTGGTCCTGCTTTGGCATTGGCGAGAAAAGTTTTTCGGGCAAGCGGCCGCGGTTTTCAAACCATCGAGTGCGGCAACAGAAAGCGGTGGACTAGAGACCGCCGCTCCTTGTGCACGAGGACCTCTGCCCTTCTGGGTCGAGCTCTCGCTTTATGCGTCAATGCCACTTTTCAATCTTCATACGTTTATCGCCCTGACCATCGTCCTGCTGTTTGCGCTGCTCCTTGAACGTCCCAGTGAAATCCAGTTTATGGTGAATACGGCTCGCAAAGATGGCAGCGCCGGAATCGGTCGGCTGATTTCGCACCCGACAATGTGGCCGGAAATTTTCCGCGGCGCGCCTATTCGCAGACACGCCGTGGCGATGCTGGCCATCGCATTGATTCCAGCAACGTTTTTTGTCTGGCTTGTCACCGATCATTTTCGTGCAGCATCAATACTCCAATGGCATCCCGGCTGGGCGCAGGATTCGCCAGATTTGGCAGCGCCTTTTTTCCGGATGGGCGGAGCTGCGAATTTTGGGTCGTCCACCATGTTTGGGTTGCTGTTGCAAAAAACGTGGAACGGCGTCATCGCTCCGTTTTTTCAGTTTTGGTTAACAAACTTCGGCTTATGGATTCCTCTTGCGCTGGCCCTCGTCGGCTTGGTCGGCTGGCGTATTTGGAAATCGGGCTGGCGTTGGGGTGACAGACCTCCTGCGGACGTCGCCTTTGTCTTGCCGGCAATTGTTATCTTCGCGGCGGGTTACTTTTTCAAAACCGCTCCATGGGAATGGGACAACCTTAAGCTCATGATCTGGGGCTACTTTCTTATTCTTCCTTTTCTTTGGAGCGATATCATTGGGCGTTGGGCTTTTCCAGAACGGGCCGCGATTTGCATTGCGCTTTTCGGTTCCGGATTTGTTACCTTGCTGGGCGGGTTGTCTGCCGGGCACCCAGGCTTTGGACTTATTGAGCGCGCAAAACTCGACAACATCGGGGTGGCCGTTCGACCTTTGCCGCTGGAAGCGCGATTCGCCGCCTGGCCTACCTACAATGACCCGATCTTGTTACAAGGCCGGAAAGTTGTTCTGGGATATCCGGGTCACCTTTGGACTGAAGGATTCGACTTCGGCGATGTAAACAATCGGCTGACTGCCTTGATGAACGGAGCCGCAAACTGGCGCGAGGCTGCCCAGGCTTTAGGTGTCCGCTATATTTTCTGGGGTCAAGACGAAAAGACCAACTACCAATCGAGCAGCCGGCCATGGGAAGCTACGGCGTTTCTCGTCGCGTCCGGAGATTGGGGTGCAATTTATGACTTAGCGTCGCCAGCCCCTTCGCGTTGAGGCGCGACGCGTGTTTTCTGGATTGAAGAATGGCTCATGGAGGCGGCGATCTTCCGCCGTACTCGGAATGGATGTGTGAGGAAAACAAAATAAATCGCCCTCACAAGCTCGGTGACACTGCAGGGAGGACTCGCTAGCCGCAACGGGCCGCTGCGCAAGGCCGTGAAAACCTTTTCAACGGTGAGCGCGGGCGGCATGGGGATACTGGTGTAGTGCCGCCCGAAGGCGTGCAGCCGATGCGCGTCAGAAGTGGCAATTAATGGTTTGCTAAACCGGGATGCCACTCTTTTTGCGCGGCGATTTGGATTGAACAAGCCAACGTGAAAATGACAGAACTCAATGGCGTCGAAACAATCTATTTCTGCAAACAATCGTGATCCAATTGATCCCCCAAAAACGTAGAACGGGTGCGGCGCAATCATAAAGATAGAACTCCCGCGCCGAGCTCGTAGCTGTCGCAGATCATCGAAATCCTTTAAGTCCGCAATTTCTTTGGCAGTTACATTCAGCACAATGACATCCGCGCCGCACAAGCGCACTTCGGTGGCGGGAATCAGCAGAATGCCCATCGCCGCCGCGTCGGCGAACACTTCCTTCCGCTCAAACACGGCATCGTGCAGCGTGATCGCCAGAACCCGAAATCCAAGCAAGCGTGCGCGCTCGAGCAATTGATGGGCGGAATAATCCACCGCGTCTTTGGGATCATCGAGAGTGTGAATGTGCAGATCGATTTTGATCCATTCGCCTTGGCCACTCGTGGTTGTGCTCATGTTCGCGCCCGAATTCCTAAAACCTAATCGCGAATCATCGGGATTTCATACGCACCCGGGTTTTGCCACGAGATAGCGAGCGCGACCAAGAACACAAGCGCCACTTGCAAGCCCTTGCCGCATGCGGAAAGTTTGACGCTCGCGCGCTAAGCTCGGGTGGTGGAATGGCAGACACGTACGTTTGAGGGGCGTATGCCGAAAGGCATGCGGGTTCAAGTCCCGCCCCGAGCACTATTTTACTTTTAACGGTGGATCGGCTTTTCCGAAGACGATGACAGACGAAGCGGCGAAGCCGCGAATCTTACGCCGCTCGCCCACTTGGTTAGCGAACGCGTCGAGCACAACGCATTCCAGCTTGTAAGCAATTAGACTTTTCGGGTTGTCTGTCTTCCGATAGTCTTTCACGCAATATGGACTCCCTTTATCTGGTCGGCATCGCAGTGCTGGCGCTGTTCGCGTTCGTGCTGGCGGTGGTTCTGTTTAACTTTTTCGGTCTCTGGCTCCGGGCACGGATTGCAAATGCGCCGGTGAGCCTCGGTAAAATGGTCGGGATGCGACTTCGCAAAGTGCCGGTCGGTTTGATCGTGGACAATCGCATCACTGCGGTGAAAGCAGGTTTGGACGTTCGAAGTGATCCATTGGAGGCGCATTACCTTGCGGGCGGCGACGTGAGCCATGTGGTCCTCGCCTTGATCGCCGCTGATAAGGCAGGCATCTCGCTCGATTTCAACCGGGCTTGCGCCATCGACCTTGCTACGAAAGGCACCGGCAAGACCGTCTTGGAAGCCGTGCGGACGAGCATCAATCCGAAGGTCATTGATGCGCCTAACCCGACAATGGGCCGCACAACCATCGACGGCGTCGCACAGGACGGAATCGGTGTGAAAGTGAAGGCGCGTGTGACCGTGCGCTCGCATCTTGACCGATTCGTAGGCGGCGCAACTGAGGAAACCATCATAGCCCGCGTCGGCGAGGGCATTGTTAGCGCGATTGGTTCCGCGCATTCCTACAAGGAAGTGTTGGAGAATCCCGATCGCATTTCCAAAACTGTTCTGGCCAAAGGTCTCGATAGCAATACAGCGTTTGAAATTCTCTCAATCGACATCGCCGATGTGGACGTCGGCGATAATATCGGTGCCAAGTTGCAGACCGAACAGGCCGAGGCGGACAAGCGCGTCGCGCAAGCGAAAGCGGAGGTGCGTAGGGCAGCCGCAGTCGCAGTCGAGCAGGAAATGCGCGCAAGGACCCAGGAAATGCGCGCCAAAGTAGTAGAAGCCGAAGCGCTCGTCCCACAGGCGATGGCAGACGCATTTCGCTCGGGAAATCTTGGGATTATGGATTATGTCCGAATGAAAAATGTTCAGGCCGACACCTCCATGCGCGAATCGATCGCCGGCGGAGACAAGCCGCGGACGGACGGAACGTGATTACCCAATCAGTAAGTCGAGGCGTGTCCAAGCCGACGCTTCAACGGTTCAACGATGTAACGATTTAACCGTTCAACGAAGTTCTACCAATGCTCGCAGTCCATCTCGAAAATCTACTGTTTCTCTTGCTTCTCGTGGTCGCTGGCTTGTTCCAGTTGCTGGGCAGAGCGGCCCGCAAAGCAAGCACAGAGGACGAGGCAAACCCGACGTCAAAACCTCCGCTCAGAATGCCGAAGCCAATTCCGCGCGCACCAGTAGAGTCGGATGAAGAACGAATCCGCAAATTTCTGGAAGCGCTTGGTCAACCTCCAGCCTCACGACCGCCTCCACCTGTCGTCGCCCGCACAGATATTCCACCCAGGCCGTTGGCGCCGGTGCAGCCGCCAACTGTGCATCTCCCATCACCATGGAAAGTAACTCGAGAAGAGCGGCGCAAACGACGTGCGATCCTGAGAGAAAGCCCGCCTCTTTCAACTGAGACGCGCACGAAAGAAATCGTTACCCGAGAAATCGCGGGCGCACAGACGTTCGAAATTCACGAAGGACCGTTGCCGGTTGAGCCGCCGCCGATCACCAAAACGCCTCCGGAAGCTTACGCGACAGCCACGCCCGGAGTTGCCAAAGGCGAGGAACTGGAACGACACGTGCCCAGGTTGCTTGTCTCGACATCTGGTTTGCGGGAGGCAATCATTCTACGAGAAATTCTCGGGCCGCCACGTGGGCTGCGAATGCAAATGGAATTTGGCGACGGGATTTCGTGATCCAACGCGTCGACCATTTAACGTTTCAACGTGCTCGGCAGAGTTGACTCCGAAAGCTTTCGCAAGTTGAGCTTCTGGGCGCAGGCCGTATCGTGCCGTTCTTTCTGAAAAGCCGGCGTGGCGGAATTGGCAGACGCGCTGGACTCAAAATCCACTATTTTGCTAGGGAACGATGCGCGGTTGCCGTTTCGTTGCCATTTTTTTGACATGCCCAGCCCGCTTCATAAGGATCGCGCTAGAATCGTCGATGATCGGCAGATTAGTAAGATGACCGTCGCCTACTATATCAACGATTCCGGCACGCTTTACGGCGCACGGCGCAGTGTGATTGAATTTCGCCCCAGCCAACGTTGCTCTTGTGCTCACAGGCGGCGAACTCAGCCGTACTTCTTTAACTCCATCTCTAGAACTTTGTCTTGTTTTAGTTGGATAGTTCGCCAGTTCAAGAAGCCGTAACCCATCAAAAAGAAGCCGAATACGACAGTCCCGCCGCCGACCCATAGCATCCAATTCATCTCCTGCTCCAAGGACATTATCTTTTTCATCGTTGCCATGGTGTCGACAATTTTCAGTCTGCCGTTTTCGATCTCCTTTTCGCGACTGTCGAGGTAGTTCCAAAAATGGTCTCGCGGGATTGGATCCCCGTTCAGCATTATAGTCGGGATCGTCGGATCATTTTTTGCGAAATTCTTTAGCGCCTCGGAGCGCTCTTTCTCGAGAATCTGCCACCAACCCACGCTGAGTTTCACCGCATCACCCTCAGCTTCGAGTGATTCGACTCGTTGGCGAAGCTCACTCCATTTTTGCCAAGTGGTGTAACCAACAAACAGCACGATCACGATTCCGGAGATCGCACAAAATTTGTACAGATTGTCAGTGGGCAGGGACGGCAGCAGGTTCATGCTCGTCCCTATCAGATTAAGAGGTGGCAGGCAAGATGCTGTGATCCGCCTGTACGACGCGTCTTGGCAACGTTGATCGAAACGCACGAGCACGCGGGCGATTTCAAGGAGTAGTGAACGCGGGCCCCCTTGTTCGCGTCACGTCACGCACGCGATCAAGAAGCTTTTTCGCCTTGCAATGTTCTCCCGGCTCCGATAGTGAAGAAGTCATGCACTGGACTGGGATACGTCGTCTGGAGACGGCGTCTGGTCGAGGCCACACCATTCGGAGCGTGATATGCCGGACCATCCAGTGAAACGAACCCTTGGACGTGATGTCTTGCCGTACCTTGTGTCGGCCAAACGCCTGCGACGTCAGTGGTTTTTTCTCCTTTATTTGATCTTTGGATACGCCACTGACTTGGTCGTAGCTCTCACGGCCATCGGCATCACCGCCCCTTTTCTGATTCTGCTCACAGGGACCGACAAGGATAAACCAAGTCTCGTCACTGCTCTTGGTTCTGTACCGAGTTGGCTCTATTACCCGGCACTCATTCTCGTCGTCGTATGGATCTTTCTCCGCGTCACCTTTAACAGAGAAGATGGTCAAAAGCGTGCGGTACTCGCCAGAAGCTGCGCCCAGATTCTACGGCAGGCACAAGCAAACCTGACGACGGCGCTTTCGAAGTCGGACCCAATGCCGGCACTTACTGAACTACTGGAGAAAAGCATTCGACCAACAGTGGATCGTAATATTCAGGAGAATTCGTGGCCGTGGGAGCCCTTTGCGCCGAGGATCGAAGCGGAAGTGCAAGCAGAGCTGAATAGGTTGTGCGGAATTTACGAAAGAGACTGGGCGCCTGTGGACCTCCTTAGCCCACGACCTTCCACCTCAGGAGCTGGCGCATGATTTCCTTACCAGTCATTAGAGCGACGTTCGAACTCGATGAGAATGGACGTCCCGTAGTTATCCAACGTGGAGACCTCAAGCACTATCGCATCCGCCTGCATCTCGAGAACGCTCCCGACGATACATATGCCGTTACCTACTTATTGGACGAAACCTACTACAACCCAGTGCGCGAGTCTCGCGACCGCGCCACCGGGTTCGCTGAGGAGTTCACATCGTACGGCGATTTTACGGTGCAGGCGAGGGTCCGTTCGAAAGAGGGCGTTGTCCCTGTCGCGTCCCCTTTGTCGGCTGCACTTGAAGCAGGTTATGGAACGTCGGTGTCGCCAGAGATAGAACAGGCACTCAAAGACATTCGTGCTAAGTAGGCCGCTAACTCAGCGGCTGCCGGGCGACGGCGGTGAACTTGCTTGTGTGATCGGTGGTGCCAGGGGCCGCCGCGCCCCTGAGCCCGGCCTTAGTGATTCACATCTCAGCAATCTTCACCGTTCCTCGCGGAGCAAATCGCTGATTCAAGTTCTACAAACGCCGTCAGCTTTTCATCCGCACGCACAACGAAACGCTTTCGGTCGCCGCGATGCGCGTCAACAATCCACATTGTTCGCCCCTGAGAATCGAGAGCTGAGACGCAGCCCCAACTCCAACCGGCTTTCTTCAGATTGTCGGCGACAAGTTCCCAGTACTTCACGCGGGTTTTTACTCGCATCACATCGCCCTTCCCGCTAAAAGCATTTTGATGACTCCGACGTTAGACGTACGAAAATAGGACACTGAGCTCATGCAGATCGGTAGCCGATTTACGGAGTATGGTCTCACTGGCGGCTTTTTCTGGATTTGCCAAATCCTCTTCCTTACGTACACCGGCCAAACAAAGATCTTGCTGTCGAATCTGTCGAATCTGTCGACCCTGCAACGACCACTGGATTGGATCTTGCCAATCAGTTCTACTGCTATCAGTGCACTCGCTATTATCGCGGTGTTTGTGGCAGGGCTGCTGCTCGATCTATTGGCGGTGTACTTCCGACCGTGGGAGATGCAGGTCTTCCATCAACACTTAGTCCGCAACCGCGACTGGTTGGGTCGGCTGATTGTGGATCACAAAGCCTACTGCGAAACCGACTACGAAGAGTTCGAGCGTAAGTTTGGCGGGAGTCCAGTGGCGAAGGACAGGCGGGCCCGATTCGGTATATCCCTGCTTTGGAATCGGGAGCGACGACAGCTATACGCCGCCGCTCGGAAGCAACGTCGGGAGGCGCGGAAGGCGTGGAAGGGGGCACGTCCCTATGAGCGATTGTGGAGCTTTTTCGCGTCCTACGTTCTCGTAGAGTCCGGGTCATCACAACTGAGTCTCATGGTGGATCAGTACTATCTCTGGCGCACGGGACGTGCCGTGTCCATGTCGTTGGTCATTGTTTTTTTCGAGGTCCAGTACCTCGCAGATTGGTTGGCGGTCATCAGAGCCAATACGTCGTCCCCACCTGTACAATTTCCTCCACCGGGACAGCATTGGTATTCTGCGATGCCCCGGACCTTTTTTCTGCTCGCCTTGATCACTCTTGCGATCATGATCACTAAGAAGATATATTCGCGCTTATGTTTCACGCTGTTCGCTTTGGTGTATGTGACTCAGGATAAGCGCAACGTGGAGTTACAGAAAACCGCGTAGGCGGCGTCGCCAAAATGGACGGCACATAGATGTCTCCAGAGCAACGACAAAGTGATATGAAGGGCCGCGATGAATTCCCGATCTTTTCCGAAGATTCTCGTCCTGATGGTTTGTCTTGCGTCAGTCTCTTTGGCTGATTTCTCGAACTACCTGGACGATCTGATCGATTGTCGCAGAGTTGAGCGTCACGCCAATCTGGATAGAATAAAAATGAACACAAAATGCGTTTTTGCCCAGCAAAATCGCGTTTCAGAGTGAAAAGCCGGCGTGGCGGAATTGGCAGACGCGCTGGACTCAAAATCCAGTGGCCGCAAGGCCGTGTGGGTTCGAGCCCCTCCGCCGGCACTCTTTCACAGCGCTGGGCGTTGGACGTTCGGCGTTCACGGTTGAGCGACTTCATCTGGGGCAACATAAATTGCGCGCAGCAGAAATAATTTTTTAGTCGATATCCATTAAGGTCTCTTTGCCACGCCCCCGCCTTGTTGTAGTGTGTGATCTATATTTATGAAATCACTGCGAATTGGGTTCATTGGGTTGATTCTTTCTGTCGCGGCTGCCTGGGCTGGGCCATCAAGCATTCAGGGGATCGTCAAGGACGCAAAAGGGCAACCGATTAAAGGCGCAGATGTTCGGATTGAGTCGAAAGACGGCAAACAGCTGTTCAACACCGTCAAGACGGATGCGAAAGGTCGCTACATTTCACAGGGTTTGGCAGCAGGGGTGTACCGCGTCTCGTTGGTAGTAAACGGGGCGGTGAAGGCATCAATCACGAATACGAAAACCAAATCGGATCAAGCGACACAGCTCAATTTCGATCTGAAGCCGGTTGCGGCAGGGCAAGCAACTGCGGAGCAGAAAAAGGGCAAGCACATGGTCTGGGTGCCATCGAACACGGGAAGCCACATCGGCGGCCGCTGGGTTGAAGTTGACGAGGCTGGTAACGCCGACGCGGGTGCTTTGAACATCAAGAGAGGCAGTGCCGAAGCACTACGGCAAGAACAACTACGTACCGGCGGGGGGCTACCGGGGACAGCGTCGGGAGCCACAGGAGGAAATTGAGCTCTCGCGGCTGACTGCTCTAAGGGAACACCGCATTGCGCCATTTTCAAGAATGGCGCAGTGTTAGGTGATGGTTTGGCGGCCTTTTATTGCCAGTTTTCTTTTCGCAAGCTCCTTTGCGTTTTCAACAACACTCCCAGCGCAGACCTCCTCCGTCGAGGGTAATGTCGTCGGCGCGGACGGACGGCCTCTCAAAGACGCCGAAGTCCGTTTTGAGCAGAAAGGCGGACAAATCTCGCCGATTATCAGTCGCACGGATGTCAGCGGCCATTACACGGTTGCATTGCCGAAAGGCATGTACAAAATGACCCTTCTTGTAGCCGGCAAAGTAAGTGCCTCCATCACGGTAAAAGCGACCGGCGCGAATTCGCGGATCGATTTCGACCTGCGCCCATCGGCAGAAAAGAAAATAAAGCACTACGTTTGGGTCGGCGGAGGCACAGGGAGCCATCTGCCGGGCCATTGGGTTGAAGCGGGGATTAGAGCAGCTACTCCATCGCCTGCTCCTTAGTCCAGGCTGCGGCGAATACGGCGACGCCAAACGCGAAAAGCGATGCGAAGACGCATCGCACTCCACAGCACTTCGTGCGAAATCGCCGGTGGCCTGCTTTGTTTCGCGAAGCCTTACGGAATAAAGAGGCATTCGACGCAGGCCATCACGAGCGCGAACGAGTAAGCTTTGCGGCGAGACAGGCATCGGCCAGCAATCAAAATACAAATCGCCAATGCGATCCCGAGTAAGAACAAAACCGAACCCAGTGCGATAAAAACCCAGCCAAGAAATTCAGGCGGCAACTCTTCACCTGGTTTCGGCGTACCATGTCGCGCGGCGAATATGAAAATACCGCCGACCATCGTGTAAAGCAGCGGGAACAAAGAAAACAGCGCCGCCAGACCGGCCACGACGTAATGGAATATCGCAAGCAACCGAAGGTGCTCGGTGTCCTGGTTCATTCGTCTTAACTTAGAAAAGCGCGACCGTCGATTATTTGGCAAGAACTGAGACGCGAGAGGTCGGTTACTTCTCACTTTTCACAAATCACTTTCCGCGCTCTGGCCAGGAAACATAATCTCACGAAGTAATGTAACCCTCTTCGCCATGTTGATTGATGTCGAGCCCCTGTCGCTCGATTTCAGGTGCGATGCGCAGACCGATCACTCCTCTAACGATTGCACCGATGATCGCGCTTCCCACCACGGCCACGGTTATCGTGACCACAATCGCTTTTGACTGTTCGATCCACAACGTGTGACCGACGATTCGAGCAAGACCGTTTTGCGTCGCGGGATTTGGCGATCCGGCGAGCGATAGCGAAAGATTTGGATTCACAGTCGCAGTCGCAAGGAAGCCGGTGAGAAATGCGCCGAGGGTACCGCCTACTGCGTGGATCCCGAAAGTATCAAGCGCATCGTCATAGCCGAGCCACGTTTTCAATTTCGTGCAGGCGAAAAACGGTACGATGCCGGCAGCAATTCCAATGATGACTGCGCCGCTTGGACCGACATATCCACAGGCTGGTGTAATTACGACCAGTCCGGCCACTGCACCGGAGCAAAATCCGAGCACGCTCGGTTTGCCGCGCAGCGCGTACTCAAGCATGGCCCAGGTGAAGGAAGCCACTGCGGTTGCAAGCGTGGTGCTCATGAAGGCGTTTGCCGCGATTCCATCAGGCGCGAGCGCGCTTCCCGCGTTGAAACCATACCAGCCTACCCAGAGCAAACCCGTTCCGACCATGCAAAGCACCATGCTGTGCGGCGCCATGATTTCTCTTCTAAATCCGAGCCTGTGCCCAAGAAAAATGCATAAGACCAGCGCCGACCATCCGGATGTCATGTGAACGACGGTTCCGCCAGCAAAATCGATTGCAGTGATCTTCGCCGCCGGATTCCAGACGCCGTTCATCCAGCCATCAATTCCCCAAACCATATGGGCGATTGGAAAATAGACGGCAAACATCCAGGCACCGACGAAAACGAGCACCGCGGCGAATTTCATTCGCTCAGCAACGGCGCCAACGATCAACGCCGGCGTGATGATGGCAAACATCAGTTGATACATGGCGAAAACATTCTGCGAGACCCAGTACGAATAATCACTGTTCGGTCGAGCATCGACACCGTGCAGAAAAGCAAAGTTCAATCCGCCGATGAAGGGCGATCCCCGCGAAAAAACGAGAGAATAACCTGCCACCCACCAAAGGATCGTCACCAAGCCCGCGATGCCGAGGCATTGAGCAAGAACCGACAAAACGTTCTTCGCACGGACCAAGCCGCCGTAAAAAAGCGCCAGGCCGGGCAAAGTCATGAAAAGCACCAGGGCAGCGCACGTCATCATCCAGGCATTGTAGCTTGGGCCGGGGCCGCCGATGTTCGAACCCGTTGCAGGGTTCACCGCATCTGCGCCGCGCGATGAATTATTTACATAAGCTTCCAGGTCTGCGACGCGCTGCTCAAGGGACGGCGCCGCCGGCAACGCTGTAGCACTGCGGGCAGGTGAACCCGAAGGGGATGGTATTTCTGCATGCAGTGGCGAGAAGAACGCAATGATCCCGATGAAGAAAAAGACCCGCATCATTACGCGTTCCCGTTATAGCGCGGGGATTTATCCCGGCAAGAAAAATGCCTGAATGTGATTCTCAACCCGATCCTCTGTAGCGTGCGCTCTCCTCAGCGTATTAGCTTTTCAGACGCGGCAGCACGAAATCCGCTGAGGACAGCGGACGCTACAGCCCGCAAAAAAAACTCCGCCGAGCGGCTGGCCAGACCAGGTTAAGATGCTCGGCGGAGTTCCTCCTCTGCCTCAATCAGACTGAATTCAGAAGGAGAACGTGGGCGACAAGGATTTGAGTGAAACTTGCTCTGACAATGGTGCACGACTCTCTCCCTCATCTTCATCATCGTCGCCGTCATCGTTATCCGCATCGATTCCATCGGTCTTATCGGCGTCGGCTTGAGGCGTCACTGCAGGCAAATCATTCTGCCGTAAACTCTCGTAACGCTGGCGAACATCGGCTGGCACTTTATCGAGGTCTTCTTTCGTTTCGACCGGGCCGCTGAAGAGCAATTTGCCCTGCGGATCTTTGGCCGTGAGCAATTTTTTCCCACTTACAGTTTCCAACTTCATCTCGCCTTTGCCATCGCAGAAAACGATCTGCGCTTTGCCAAGGTCGATCTTCGTAGCCCTTAGCCCGCCGTTATCCTTGCTCAAAATACGGATCTCCCGCGCGGCGCGACGGGCATCTTCCCGAGCGCGTCTCGCCGCCTCGTGAGCTTTGATCACTGCTCCACGAATCATGCCGCGTTGCGCGTCGCCCAGTTGTTCTTGCAACTGTTCTTTCAATTCTTGCATTTGCTCGCCGAGATCGCCTGTCTCATCGAAATCCCAGTGCCCATCGTGGTTTTCTCCGGGCATCATCGAGTGACGCTGCGGCATTTCTTTCTTGGCGAGCTTAACGGTGATCTTTTGCTCCTGACCCTTGCGCAATATCGTGAGGGTCACGTCAGTACCGTCGGAGAAAGTTTGTAGGAGCTTTCGCAGTTGGCTTGGTTCGATCAGAATCTGGTCGTTCAGCATCTTAAGGATATCATTCTGCTGAATGCCCGCTGACGCAGCAGGACTATTCGGCACCACATACTCGACGACCAAGCCGAGACCTTTGGCCAACCCAAGCTGTTCACTCACAACGTCGGGAACTTGCGACGTCTCCACACCGAGAAATGTCATCGGCACCTTGGGCGCCTTCTCGTGATGTCCTGGCATGCCTGGCGCATGAGGCGGAGCCGGGGGTTGTGGCGGCGTCGGCGGTGTCTGAGTAAACGCTGAGATCGGCAACGCGCCGATAGCTGCGATTGTAGCGATGGATTTTATTTTCATAATATTGGTTTGTTAGATCATTGGCCTGACACCGGAATGAGGACGACTTCCTCGCTGGGATAAGACACACGAAGTGACGCGCCGGTCGTTGGATTACGCCACTGCCAGGTCTCACGAGTCTGGTAACGAAGCCGCCGCAGCGGCTGGCCGGAGCCGCGGGCAAACTGCAATCCTTCGTTGCGCGTGTTGTAAACCAGCCGCGTCGCACCCGCAGGCACAAATTTGTCAGACGAAGTCGATTCTTTGGCTGAGCTTCGTAGCGGCGCTGTTTCAGATTCGCGCGAAATTTGGGCGATTTCTTTGCCGCCATCCTGTTGGTGTTCCATGCTGATTGCCGCGAACAAAATCAGAGCTACGGCGGCGGCGAGTCCGAAGCCCCATTTGTAGGGCGTTTCTGTGAAACGCCACCAACCCGACCTGGCGTCTGACACAGACGCCCTACAATGTTCGGCTATAGCTTCCTCGATGCGCTCAAACAGGATCGGCGAAGGCTGCGCGGGTCGTAGCTTCCTCAGTTCATTCTCGATCTCAGAAAAATCGTTCATCTGGGTTGTAGCGTGTTTCTCAACGCGGCCAGCGCGTAGCGATAACGTGACGCCGCGGTGTTTTGCGAAATGCCGAGGACGCCCGCAATCTCGGCGAAGGTTAATTCGTTCCAAATTTTCATGACGACCACCTCGCGTTGTTCGCAGGGCAGAACGTCGATTGCTTCAGCGAGAGCCCGCTGCGTGTCATCCTCAAATTCAAACTGTGGCTCGATAAATTCATCAGTTTCGCTAATCGCGCTGGCCTCGCGTCGGGCGCGGCGGCTATCGCGACGGATGAAATCGAGAGCAATGGAACGCACCGCGGCATAAAGGAGCGCACGGTTCTCGATCTTGTGGTTGCGCCGCCAAAACTTGACGAAAGCTTCCTGCACAATGTCTTCTGCGTCGGCGGCTGACTGCACCCATTGCCGGGCGAAGAGCAGCAACCCGGGAGCAACTTCAGAAAAGCAACTCTTCCAATCCTCATGGCTGGCCAGGTTTTGCATGACCTGTTCACGGTCTTTATACTCAAGACGCTGCCAAGGGGTAATTTTGTCTAGACTATCGAAATTTTTCTTATTTCTCGCCTTCCTCGCGCTCGCGTGCGCGCGCGCAGCGGATGTCGATCCTGGGAAAGCGGTCGGTTCACTCATCGCTGCAGAAAAGGCTTACGCTAAACTTGCCGGCGAAAAAGGATTTCGCGAAGCATCCATCTCTGTTTTCGCCGACGACGCCGTAATCTTCACGCCCAATGCAGTCAACGGCAAAAAGTTTTGGCGGGAAACTAAGGACGACCCTCCCATAACCTGGCGGCCGATCTTCGCCTCGATCTCGCGCAGTGGTGAGCTCGGTTATACGACCGGGCCAGCGGAATTCTGGAAAGCACGCGACGCGGAAAAGCCGGATGGGTTCGGCCACTTCGTAACGATCTGGCGAAGGGATGCGAAGGGAGTGTGGAAAGTCGCGCTCGATGTTGGTATCAACCATCCCGAGCCACAAGAGCCAGAAACTGAAATTAAAACATACGTTCCGAACTCTTCCCCCGTTCATCCGCAATCTGCCGACGCCGATTTGGAAAAAACAGAACGCAATTTTGCAGAATCGCTCAAGGACAATGAAGGCGACGCGATCATCGACGACGCCAGCGACGACATTCGCGTTTATCGCCGCGGCCAATTGCCGGCTGTGGGCAGGACGGCCGCCAAAAAAATGCTGGCCGAAGAGGATGCAAAAACAACGCGCACACCACTAGGCGTCGGCAACAGTACTCCAATCGATCTCGCTTATGAATACGGCGAATACACGAGCAAGCGCGACAACACCGCGCAGCGCGGCATCTACGTTTGTATCTGGCGAATCGACTCCGATGGCCAATGGCGACTCGCTCTCGATCTCCAAAAGAGCGCGCTATAGAAACCGTAAATAGCGCGATACATAATGGCGGCACAATGGAGCCGACGCGCCCTCGCGCCGTGGATCAGTGCGGGCCGAGGGCGGGCCATCTCCATCACCTTTTCGGAATCGCTCGCAAAATCAAATCCTCCAGCCAATCAGGATGCGCGACTCCCTGGCGATACGCTCGCAGCGATTCCACAGAAGAATTGACCCGCAGATTGCTATAGGACCCGTCGGCGTTTTGCCAGCGCTCATGCCAGTAAAGCGCGGCTTTGATTCGCGGATAGCGCGTGCGGAAGAGCTCCAGCGCCTGCTTGATCCATTCCGGTTTGCGCATTGCCTTGCGATCAGCCGTCGCCAGCGGGAATTCGCCGGTCGCCCACTCGGCAATCATTACCGGCTTATGCGGATCAAGCCTGCAGATCTCCTCATAAGGCCAGTTCACAAGAGACGGTATGTCTGGATTAGGTTCATCCTTGTATTGCTGCCCGTAGACGCTGAGACCAAGCCAATCGACGTAATCTGATCCGGGATAATAAGCTGCTGCGCAGTTCCAGGGTTCGTAGGGGTAAGGATAATTATTCGTGTGAAACATCCACTTGATATTTGCGGCACCGCGCGCGCGCACACGATCGACTACATAACGAAAAGCGTTGCGAAATGTTTCGGGGCCTTTCCAATTGTTGTGCTCCGGGTCCCATTGGGCGCCACCATAGTAAGCTCCTGACCAGGGGAACCAGGTCCCGTTCATCTCAACGCCGAACACGACGATTAATGGATGACCAAAGTCCCGTGCGCCGTCCGCCCATTTGTCGATGTATGCGTCCCATTTCCCAGCAAGAATCTCAGTCAACGCGAATTTGTCTGGCCCGTGATCTTCTTCATACGGTTTGTCCCAAGGGGACCAAAAAACAAGCGGCAGCGAGCCGTGCCGCCAGATGACGTTGAGATTGTCCACTGGGAAATTTTGTTCACCCCAGTAGCTCGACGAAACAATGATCGCTTGGTGTTTGCCGACCATCTGTTCGAAATCTTCGATCGTCTCCAGGGTCACATCGTCCTCTTCATCGCCAAAATCCATGAACGCACCCGTGTAAGCGCCGTGTTCGGGAATCCCCACTTCGACCGGGCCGTTTGGATCGATGCGCGTTCCAACGGACGGTTTGCTACATCCGGCCAGGAGCAGTGCAATGCTAGGTGCGAGAAGACGCAATCTCAATAGACGCTGATACCGTTTAGCCCAAAATGCGGCGCAGCCGCCAGCAAGATCCGATCGCCGCTGTAAACATCGGAAAATCGATTTTCCGCCGCGCAGGCAAGATGAAGCGCATCAGCGGAGCGCAGTGAAACGTTTGGCGCAAGCTTCTCGAACGTTTCGCACGTACGCTTCACAACATTTTGAGTAATGGACAACCAGCGCCAGACGGCGGAGAGTTCGTCGCGTTCGAACTGTCGCCACACATCTCGGGCAGCGGAAAAGGAAATGCTCTTGTCACGAATTCGTCGATGGATGCCCGACCAAACTTCAGCGCGTGCGTGCATTGCGCTACTGCATCCGGCACTGCGCTGAACTAGAGTCATGACTTCAGGCGTCCCGACCTCCCGAAGATAGCATTTCACGATGTAGCTTGAGTCGAGATAGATCATCGCCCGTCGCGGTCCCGGGAAATATAGTCCGTCGAATCGCCTTTCACTTTCGGCATTTTGCGAATGTCGCGCTTGGGAAAGGGTTTTCCGACTAAGTCAGGTCCATCGGGTCTCTTCAGCAATGCCACGGGTTGTCCTCGATCGGTAATGACGATCTTCTCGTGGGCCGAGGCGCGCACTAGCTTGCCCGTATTCATGTGCAATTCACGGATGGTCGCTGTTCTCATGTGTCCAATGTGTCACATCATTTGCATCGCGCAAAACAAGAAAATAACCATCCAGCGCAGCAATTCTCCTTGACCTTCGGACGGCTAATATGGGAACAGAAAATGTAACGTCCGCAGCAAGTGAACACGAAAGTCGCCACATTTTTGATTGTATCGTTCGTATCAGCCAGCCTCGCAGAGGATTTTAAAACGCTGAATGGAAAAGAATACAAAGACGCCACTGTCAGCCGCGTCGAGCCGGACGGTATCGTCGTCACGACCAAATCAGGAACCTCAAAGCTTTACTTCCCCGAGCTGCCAAAAGAAATCCAAGACCGCTTTCATTATGACTCGCAAAAGGCCACGGCATACTCTGCCGAGCAGGCTGCCAGTTACACAGCGTATCAAAAGCAGCAAGAGCAAACCCGGCATCAGCAAGAACAAGAGGCAGCAAAGAACAATGCCACGGTCGCGCAACAGCAAGCAGCAAAGACTCGTGCCCAGGCATTGCAAGCTCGCTACGACGAGCTTCAAAAACAGGAAGACAATCTGCTTCTCCAAATCGGCGAAGCGAAGCAACCCGGACCTGCGTACCGGGGTGGGAAGAACAACAGGACTCTACTCCACCATCCGAATCCGCAAAAATCTCAGCTTCCGTTTCTCCAGAGTCATCTGAGCGACGTTCGCAGCGAGAAAAAGCAGGTCAGGAAGCAATTAGAGAAAGAGCAGCGGTAGATAAGAGAAAGCGACGCGAAGACGCGTCGCACTCCCAAAGCACTCCGTGCGAAATTCACCGAGCGATCAATCTCGTTTCGCGAAGCTCGCCACAGGGCGAGTCCGTCCGACGGCGGACTTTCGAAGTGCGACTGCATCCTCGCTTCACTTTCATTATTAGCCGATATGCATTCATGTTGGCGTTGTGAATAGTGCGTGGCTCCCAATCTGTCTGGGACGAAACTGTCTTCGTGGCGCAGCAGTAGTCTCAGCAGTTGTCCAGTTAACCTCGGCAAAAGACGCACGCGGCGAGGAGAAGTCATTTGCGGTTTCTGCAATTGTTCTTGCAGATCATCCTGTAAACCATTGCGTGCCAACCCACGTGTTGGGCGCAGGTGTTGACGGCCACGAGAAAGGCGAATGCGCGCGGATGTTCACAGACAAGAACACCGCCGAGATGCTCTCAGCCGGGCTCGGGCCATTGACATATCGGTTGCGCACGGAGCTTGCGGGCGAAGTCTGGCATTGGAATCCGCGCGGCACGTGGAGCGATCCGGTTCACAAATGCGGATACTGGACGTCCGACGATTCACTCGGGGAACCGATCAACCTCTCCTATGGTTATTGTTTGCCACGACGCGGAAACACCATCGATCAAGCAAATGATGACGGCTATTCCCGTATCACCGATGGCGACGAAGAATCGTTTTGGAAAAGCAATCCGTACCTCGATTCACATTTCACCGGTGAACCTGAAGACGCGCATCCGCAGTGGGTAGTGATCGACTTGGGTGCGCCGAAACCGGTGAACGCCATCCGCATTCATTGGGGGGCGCCGTACGCCCAGAAGTATCGAGTCGAATATTGGCCGGGCGACGATCCGATGCACGTGCACGCCGATGATGATGACGACTGGCAGCTGTTCGCCCATGGAAATGTCGCTGATGCTCGCAGTCGTAATGAACCGATTCGAATCGCCGAGCGTCCGCGTTCGGTCCGATTTGTGCGCGTCGTAATGAGCCACAGTCCACGAACAACCGCACAACCGTCCGATGACATTCGTGATCAGCTTGGATTTGCGATTCGTGAGATTGAGCTCGGTAAGGTCGATGCGCGTGGTCATTTCCATGATTACGTCCGTCACGCGCCCGATCGCCATCGGCAAACGGTCATTTACGTCTCATCGACTGATCCGTGGCATCGCGCCGAAGATATTGACTTCAGCATCGAGCAGCCGGGACTCGATTTCATTCTGCGCAGCGCGCTTACGAACAACTTGCCCGTGCTCGTGCCAGTCGGCGTGTTGTACGACACACCTGAGAACACCGCCGCTGAGATCAATTATTTGCTGCGGCGCAACTACAATCTGGAAGGAGTCGAACTGGGCGAAGAACCCGATGGCCAATGGGTTTCGCCAGAGGATTACGCTGCGCTTTACGCCGGAGTCGCTCGGCGGCTGAGCACGCTGAATCCGCATCTAAAACTCGGAGGGCCAAGCCTCCAAAATTTCGAGGAGCAACTACTCACATGGGCCGACTCGTCAGGGAATCGTTCCTGGATGAATCGATTTTTGAAGTGTGTTCGAGGTGCCGGAGCGCCCTTCGATTTTTTTTCATTTGAGTTCTACCCCTTCGACAATATCTGCGCCCCTGCCCCGCCGCAGTTGTTGGAAATTCCGTCGCGCCTTGGGTCAATGCTGGCTAGCTTGCGCACCGACGGCGTGCCTTCTGACATCCCATGGCTGATGACCGAATACGGCTATTCTGTCTTTGCCGGACGTCACGAAGTGGACATCGAAGGTGCTCTCTTCAATGCAGACACAGTCGCAACTTTTCTGACGTTAGGCGGCGCCAAGTCGTACCTGTACGGATACGAGCCAAACTATCTACAGGATGAGCTCAAGTGTTCTTGGGGCAATCTCATGATCCTTCAGTTAAATCCAAAGGGGGATCAACTGAATCGATTATCCGCGTACCGCGCCGCTCAGCTCATCATGAAAGAATGGATGCAGCCAACAAGCGACTCACACGACATATTTCCGGTGACCGTGTCTAGCGCGACCCTCACCTCAATCCTCTCCCTGGCTAGGGAGAGGCGGACGACCAAGTCGCCGGTGAGGGTCGAGCCGAAGAAGCCGACAGCATCACCTGTCGTCAGCGTCTATGCGGTGCGACGACCAGACAAACAGTGGGCGCTTCTTGCAATTAACAAACATCCCAAGCACGCAGCCCAGCTCAATGTGCAGTTCAACATTCCCGCCGCACAGCAGCCAGTGCGTTTTGTGGGACAGGTAGAGGTGATCCAATTTTCGCGACAGCAATACTCCTGGCACGACGATGGCCCAGACGGACATCCAATCCGGAGTCTCCCACCCGCACGCTTTACGCGAGAAGGCTCATCAACCTACGAACTGCCGCCGTATTCACTCACCGTTCTGCGCGGAAAAGTTCCGGATTGAAGAGGCGCACAGCGAGCGGTCCGGTTTATCATTTCGTGCGACATGTTTATGCTATCGAGTTAGTTCGCAGATCCAGTTTGTTTCCCACGTTTTCCCGCCGTCAGGCGAGAAAGATTGTTCCATCCGCGCCGATTTCGGTGAGATGTTCAACCAGACGTAGCGCACCAGGATCGAGCGGCCCTTATATTGTTCCTGATCGTAAAACTCTCCTCGATTGGCGGTGAATTGACCAACAACTGGCGGCAGATTGAGAGCGCCTTTGTCCAGGTCCAGAGTGTAGATACTCCACTGATGCGAGTCCGGATTATATAATCTGAGCGTTTGCCCTTTGATGTGAAGGGGCTTCCCAGGATTATCGACTTCGAATTCCTCAAAGTTCGCGTTGGTATCGAGAATTTTCTTGTGATTCGAGATGCCGTCATACTCGACCCAAGTGGTCGAACCGACCAGACGATCGGGAAGCCGGCGAACGTGAGCCTTCCAGTTACCGATGAGGAAGTCGAAGTCGTGAGCTCCGTCGCGCGGCGGAGTGCCGTTGTGAGATCGATGCGCCAGAAGTTGGCGATTCTTGTGCTATTAATGACAACGAACTCAGTTGCAAGGCAGCAAGCACACAAATCGAAGGCGATTTCATAGACCTAACGACTCAAGCTGAGCTACGCCGAGCCAATGATGTCAACCGCGAAAGCGGAACTGAGAGCGCCAACCGGCGTTGGCTCCAGCGCATTGTTAGGCCGCGTTCGTAATCTCATACAGACTCTTCAAAAAAATATCCGGGTCACTGAAATCAGGGAAGACACAAACAGCGCCCTCCGCGGACAATCGTGTCGCTCGACTCCCCGTGCCAATGCCAATGAACGGAATGCCAACACTGCGACATGTCCGAGCATCCCAAACTCCGTCACCAACATACACGGTGCAGGCAAATGACTCGCCATAGCGTTCGGCTGCTCTCTGCTTGGAAAGCCTCATAATGGACTCCCTGTCGAGTGCATCATCCGCGGACGCCGCCGGATGGTCGTCAAAGCACATCCCGGCACTGGCCATCTTGAGGTGGGCGGAATCACGCCAACCTCCAGTAGCAAGCGACACACGATGCGAGCCTCCCTGTGCGAGCCGGGACAACAACCTGTCAGCCCCTGCAACCGGTGCAAATGGAGATTGTGATGAAGCGGCAACAAGCAATTGGATGAAATGCTGGCGAAACCGCGAGACCTCCTGCGTCGTCGGTGACCGGCCACTGCGTGACGTGAAAACATCGTGAAAGATGCCGGAATCTGTCGTGCGTGGATAATGTGACCAATCGGTGTCGATGTCGGCGAAACCAAACACGTCCTTGAATGAGCGAACGAAGCACTCCTCGTCGACTTTCATAGTCTCGGTAAGCGTGCCGTCGATGTCGAACATGACAAGGTGCATGGGGAAGCGGCCTAACGAGACGGAGTTGAGCCACCGCTGGCGGGGGCGAGCGCGGCAAATTCGGGGAACTGTTTCATGAAATCAAAGCTGGTCAAAAGAGCGGCCAGCGGTTGGCTTCATCGATTAGATGACATGTGGCTCTGTTGAAAGGTACTTGTACTATCTGTAGTTATGTATAAATGGGGAGGGTATGAGCGAAGTTGGACTTGTGCCGTTTGCCCGTGTGGCGTTGGAAGTGAGCCGGGAAGTTGTGCCTGCTTAGAGTCATCGTTTTTCTCCGCAGCG
>WNGB01005393.1_pt1 | contig 30873 bp, 39 predicted proteins | sample 5400681 | NCBI WGS metagenome assembly WNGB01 (sample SAMN13153367, study PRJNA577476) | soil metagenome | isolation source: 115 cm soil or saprolite under grassland replicate 2 | place: USA:California | collected 2016-06-15
CGGTCGCGCGCGCAAAACTCGAGGCCACCGTCCACGAGCTCGTGCCTGCGGACGAAGCAGGCGAGACGGCGCGTCTGCTCTCCCTCTTACTCGGTCTGGCGCCGGACGACGACGTGGCGGAAGGCCGGCTCCTCTTCTTCGCGGCGCGGCGCTTCGTTGAATGCGCCGCGCTCGCGCAGCCGACCGTGTTCGTGTTCGAGGACGTGCACTGGGCGGACGGCAGCGAGCTCCAGCTGCTGGATTACCTTGCACAACACGTCCGCGACGCGCCCGCGATGCTCATCGCGGCCGCGCGGCCCGAGCTGCTCGACGCGCGACCGACGTGGGGCTCGGGGCTCGCGGCACAGACGACGGTTCCCTTGGAGCCGCTTGGTGCTGACGCCGCGCAGGCGCTCGCGGAACGTCTCATCGAGGCGGTCGGCGCAGCCACGCTCGAGCCCTCACGCCTCGTCGAGGTTGCCGGAGGCAATCCACTCTTCCTCGAGGAGCTCGCGGCATCGGTCGCCGAGCTGGGCGACAGCGGCGAGCTTCCCGTCACGGTGCGCGAGACGATCGCTGCGCGCATCGACGCCATGCCGACCGTCGTGCGCGACGCTTTGCTCTCTGCGGCGGTGATCGGCAAGACGTTCTGGCGAGGCGTCCTGAAGGCGGTCGGCCCCGTCGAGGACGTCGACGATGCGCTGCACGTCCTCGAGGCCCGTGATCTCGTGCGGCGCGACTCCTCGAGTCAGCTGGCCGGTGACGTGCAGTTCACCTTCAAGCACATGCTCATCCGCGAGGTCGCGTACGCGACGGTCCCCCGCGCAACGCGTCGCGAGCGTCACGCGGCTGTGGCTCGGTACGTCGAGAACATGCTCGCGGGTGAGTCGCTCGCGACGATCCTGGCGTATCACTGGCGCGAGGCCGGTGAGCCTGCGCGTGCGATTCCCTATCTGCTGAGTGCAGCCGACGCGGCCCGGCGTAGCTGGGCGCAGGACGCGGTGATCGACCTGTACACGAAGGCGCTGGAGCTCGCAGACGACGACGAGTTGCGTCGTCGCATTCGCCTACGAAGAGCTTTCGCCCGCGTCGTTCTCGGCGACTATCAGAGCGCCGCCGACGAGTTGGGCGCCCTGGTGCCCGAGCTGACAGGCACTGAAAAGTTTGACGCCTTGAGCTGGCTCGGCCTTGCTTATGTCTGGACCGAGCGCGACACCGACACGATTGCAACGGCGGAGCAGGCTCTGATGCTCGGCCGGGAGCTCGGAGACGATTCGGCTGTCGCAGCTGCGCTTGCGCTCGAGAGCGAAGGGCTTGCAATGCGGGGCGGAGAAGGCGATCTCGACCGTGCGCTCGAGCTCGGCGATCGCGCGCTCGAGCTGTGGGTGCCCGGAAAGCGGGACCTCGAGCTGGCGCACATCCTGCATCTGCATGCGAACACCACCGCCTGGCGCGGCGAGTATGAACGGAGCGCCGACCTCTCTAGGCGGACGAGCGCGATCGCAAGCGACGTCCATAGCGCGGAGGCCCTCCTACGCGGCGGCGGTCTCGAGGCAGTTGCGCTCGCGGGACTCGGCAGGCACGAGGAGGCGATCGTGATCTGGGAGGAGCTCCTCCTGCTGGCGGGCGAGCTGGGCCAGAACCGCCGCGGTCTCCTCAACTACTCGTCCCTCGCCTACCGCGAGGTGTACGACCTCGAGGAAGCGCGGTCGCGCAGCGCGCAGGCGCTGGAGCTCTCGACCGGAATGCAATTCGGAATGCCGAAGCAGTTCGCAGGCTCGGACATGATCCAGACCCATCTCCTCGCGGGCGATGTCGGCTCTGCGCTGACCGACTGGCAAACGCGCTGGGAGGACGCGGCGCACGCGACCGGCTGGACGACCTGGCTGATCGCCGGCAGGCTACTCGCCGCGCGCGCGGAGATCGCCCTCGAAGCGGACACGCCAGAGGACGCGGCCGAGTGGGCACAGCGCGCCGTGGAGGTTGCGCACCGAACGCACCGGAGGAAGTACGAGGCTCGCTCGCTCACGATGCTCGGGCAGGCGCTCGCTCGGCTCGGACGTCGCGACGAGGGACTGCTCGCGCTCCGCTCTGCGGTGATGATCGCGGACGAGATCGTCAGTCCACCCGCACGCTGGCATGCCCGTGCGGCGCTCGGACGCACCGCGTACGAGCTCGGCAATGACGACGAGGCTGCGATTGCTTACGAGCAAGCAGCAGAGCTCGTCGACGCGTTCAGCGCGACGCTTGCACCGGAGCGTGTAGCGACCCTGGCCAGGTCGCCGTTGGTGGACGAGATCCGCTCGACGTGAAGCTCACAACGGTCGGCGACGTCATGGTCGACGTGATCACCGAACGTCTGCCGGCGGCAGGAGAGCGCATGCACGGCAGCGTGCGGTTGCGCGCCGGTGGCTCGGCCGTAAACGCAGCGCTGACGGCGGCCGAGCTCGGTGCAGAGGCGCAGGTGGTGGGGCGGATCGGCGCGGACGCCGCGGGGGATCTCGTCGTGGCGATGGTCGAGGCGAAAGGCGTCGAGGCATGTCTCGCGCGCGACGCTGAGCTTCCGACCGGGACCACGGTTGCGCTGAAGGACGCCGTCGTGGCGGATCGCGGCGCAAACGCCCGCCTAGCGCCGGACGACGTTCCGGCGACCTTGTCGGGCGACGCACTCCTTGTCTCGGGCTTCGCGCTCTTCCAGGACGGCTCGCGCGACGGCGCGCGTGCTGCGCTCGACCGCTTCGACGGCCGGTGGGCGGCCGTCGACCTCTCCTCGCCGAAGCTCGCCGCCGACGCGGATCTTGCCGTCAAAGCGAACGTCGTGTTCGTCACCGAGGGAGAGGCCAAGGCTGCGACCGGTCTCGAGCCGGAAGCGGCCTCGCGTGAGCTCGCTAAGCGCTTCGAGATCGTCTGCCTCAAGCGCGAAGACGGTGCGCTCGCACGCCGGAGGGATCACGTAGTCGATGCGGCTGTCAGTCGCGTCGAGTCGACCTCACCGTTCGGGTCGGGCGACGCATTCGCCGCAGCATTCCTCGTCGCCCTCGCGACCGGTGCGGACCTGAGCGACGCATTGGCCGGCGCCTGCGCGGCCGGTGCGCGCGTGGCCTAGTCGCGGAGGTTCGGCAGTCGCCGGAGTTCCTTCGGCGACGTGACGTCGACCCGCTGCCAGCTGTTGAAGCGCCAGCCGCGGCCGTCGTACTGGCTCCCGGGCTTGCCGTACCAGAACTTCCAAGCCGGTTTTGGCTCGATCGAGGCGATGAAGAAGAAGAAGACGGCGAGGCCGGCCGCGTTCACCGCGTGCCCGACCGCCGCGCCGATGGCGACTATGAGCAGCAGGAAGACGACGAAGGAGCGCGGGGGCCTGCGGAAGCGCAGCATGCTCTGAGTATGCGCCGCTGAGCGGCCAGCGAGTGTTGCGCGGACGTTAAGACGTCAGGACTACAGCCAGTTCTCGATCTGTGCCCCAGACCCGAGCGCCGAAAAGTCGCCGTGGTCGCGCATCTCCTCCGCGGTGGAGATCAGCGCCCCGACCGCGACCCAGGTCAGCGCGCCGCCGACGCTGACGCGCTGTGCGCCGGCCTCGACGATCTCCGCCATCGTCAACGCGGGACGGGCCAGCACGTTCACCGGCTTGGACACCGCCTCGCAGACGGCGCGGATCTGTTCGGCGCTTTCCAGCCCCGGTGCGTACAGCACGTCCGCGCCGACCAGCTCGTACGCCTGGAGGCGGGCAATCGTGTCGTCCAGGTCCGGGTTGCCGCGGATGTGATTCTCGGCGCGTGCCGTCAAGGTGAACGGGAAGTCGAGCGCGCCCGCTGCCTCCACCGCCGCGGCAACACGCTCGGCGGCAAGGCCCGCGTCGTAGATCCTCCCGGCGGGGTCGTAATCCTCGATCGAGCCCCCGACCGCGCCGGCCTCCGCCGCGCGCGCGATTGCACGAGCGGCGTCTTCGGGATCGGGCCCGTACCCGTTCTCGAGGTCGACTGAGACGGGAAGGTCGGTTGCAGTGGCGAGGGCGGTTGTGTGTGCGAGTACCTCGTCGAGCGTGATGCCACCGTCCCGGCGGCCAAGCGTGAATGCGAAGCCTGAGCTCGTGCTCGCCAACGCCTTGAACCCGAGCCCGGCCAGCACCTTGGCCGAGCCGGCGTCCCAGGGGTTGGGGATGATGAACGGGTCACCCTCGTGCAGCGCCCGAAACGCTTCGGCCTTCTCCATGGGCTGGGAATAATGACGCGCCATCATGCGTCTGGTACATAAGCGCATCGGGGGATTCACGGGACAAGGAGGGCATCCAAAATGGCTTTGCAGATCGGGGACACAGCGCCTGACTTCGAGGCGCAGACGACCGAAGGCAAGATCGACTTCCACGACTGGGTCGGCGACTCGTGGGCCGTGCTTTTCTCGCACCCGCGCGACTTCACGCCGGTCTGCACGACGGAGCTCGGCTACATGGCCAAGATCAAGCCGGAGTTCGACAAGCGGAACGTGAAGGTGATCGGGTTGTCCGTCGACCCGATCGACAATCACGAGAAGTGGGCCCAGGACATCGAGGAGACCCAGGGCACGGCGCCCAACTACCCCATCATCGGCGACGCCGACTTCAACGTGTCGAAGCTCTACGGGATGCTGCCTGCGGACATCTCGGGTGATCCGACGGCACGGACGCCGGCCGACAACCAGACCGTTCGCAACGTCTTTGTCGTCGGTCCGGACAAGAAGGTCAAGCTGATCCTCGTCTACCCGATGACGACCGGCCGCAACTTCGACGAGGTGCTGCGGGTGATCGACTCGCTTCAGCTGACGGCCACGCACAAGGTGGCGACGCCGGTCAACTGGAAGCAGGGCGACGACGTGATCATCGCCGGCTCGGTCTCGGACGACGAGGCGAAGGAGACGTATCCGGAGGGCTGGCAGTCGCCAAGGCCCTACATCCGGATCGTCCCGCAGCCGCGCTAGACAGCCAAGAGCCTGCGCATCAGCTCTCTCCGGAGCCGGTCGGCTTCGCGGTCGTGTGCGTCCAGCTCCGCCGGCGTCGCCCCGCGCCGTGCGAGGAGCTCGCGAACGAGCACGAGCCCTCGCACGTGCAGCAGGAGGTCGTCGATCTCGCGGTCGAGTACCGCGTCCGGCGCCGTCACGCGGCTTCCTCGATCAGGGCGATCTCCTCTTGGTCGACCTGTTCGACCGCAGCGAGCCTGTTCTGCGGCTCGATGAAGATGGCCGCGACGACGGCCCCGGCGATCGCCAGCGCCGCGAGTGCATAGAACGTGACGTCGAATCCGTGGGTGAGCGCCGCGGCGCTGAGCGCGGTGGTGCCCTCGTGCGTGTCGACGTACTGGTTGGTGTAGGTCGTCGCGACCGTGCTGACGGCGGCTAGCCCGACGGCGCCGCCGACCTGGCGGCTGGTGTTGATCAGTCCGGACGCGACGCCGGCATCCGCGCGCTCGACGCCCGTCAGTCCGGCGATCGTCATCGAGATGAACGAGAGCGCCATCCCGATGCCGGCGAGAATCAGCGCCGGGAAGATGTTCCAGAAGTATTGGCCGTCCGCGGGCAGGCGTCCCAGCAGGATCAGCGCCGCTGCAGCGACGAGCAGCCCGGCGGTCAGGACCCGGCGGGCGCCGAGCCTGGTCACGAGGGTTTGCGCGATGTTCGAGACGACCACGATCGTCAGCGTGATCGCGATGAACGCCACGCCCGTCTGCATCGCGGAGTAGTGCAGGACCTGCTGCATGTACAGCGTCAGCAGGAAGAACGTCGAGAAGCCGACCGCCGCAACCGCGACGCCGGCGGCGTTGGCGGCCGCGAGCGAGCGCAGGCGGAAGAGCCGCATCGGCAGCAGCGGCGCCCGCGAGCGGAGCTCGATCGCGATGAACGCCGCGATCAATGCCACCGAGGCGCCGAGCAGCGTGATCGTCGAGGTGCTCGACCAGCCGTTCTCCGCCGCGCGCGTCAGCGCGTAGACGAACAGCATCAGCCCCGCCGTGACCGACGTCGCGCCGGCCAGGTCGAAGTGACGCTGAGCGGCGAGGCCCTTGCTCTCGCGCAGCAGCCACGGCGTCAGAGCGATGACCGCAAGCCCGACGGGGACGTTGATGAAGAAGATCCACGTCCAGTTGAGGTACGAGGTCAGCACGCCGCCGAGAAGCACGCCTGCCGCGCCGCCGCTACCAGAAGCCGCGCCCCAGATCCCGAGCGCGATGTTGCGCTCGCGGCCCTCGGCGAAGGTCGTCATCAGGATCGAGAGCGCCGCCGGTGCGAGCAGTGCGCCGCCGAGCCCCTGGAGTGCGCGGAACGCGATCAGCGAGCTCTCCGACCAGGCGAGGCCGGACAGCAGGGAGCTGACCACGAAGACGCCGAGGCCGGCGACGAAGAGGCGGCGACGGCCGAACAGGTCGGCGAGCCTCCCTCCCAGCAGGAGCACGCCGCCGAAGAGGATTGCGTAGGCGGTGATCACCCACTGCAGGTTCGCCTCGGAAAAGTGAAGATCGGTCTTGATCGAGGGGAGCGCGACGTTCACGATCGCCACATCGAGGATGACCATGAACTGGGCCGCGACGATCAGGGCGAGGGCGCCCCAGCGCCCGCCCTCTCGTTCGGCTCCGATCGAGGCGAATGTCATTTATAGCCTCCCAACATCGTTGTAGTATGCCACGATTATACACACCAACGATGGGACGGGCTACACTTATTCCCGATGACACTCACCAATCCTGATCTCGCACTCAAGCCCGCCATGGCCCGGCCGCCCGCCGAGCTCGTCTCGAGCACGTCGCATCTGCTCAAGCGCCTCGGGTGGATGGTCAAGGACCGCGCAATGACCGCGTATGCGGAAGGCGGCCTGACGCCCTACCACCACGCGGTGCTGATCGTTCTCGACGAGCACACGCCCGAGACGCAGGCGATGATCGCCGACGCGCTCGGGTACGACCGGAGCCACCTGGTCGGGATCCTCGACGAGCTCGAGGAGCGCGGTCTGGTCGAGCGCCGCCGCGATCCGGCCGACCGGCGACGACACCTGGTCACGATCACCTCTGACGGCAAGCGAACCCTGAGCAAGCTGCGCGCGATCGCCGCGCGCGTCGACGACGAGTTCCTGGCTCCGCTCGATGCAAAGCAGCGCGAGGCGCTGCATGCATTGCTACTCGAGCTGATGAGCCACCACGAGCCGCGCTACGCCCAGGGCGGGCGCAGCGACGGCTCGTAACGAGTCTTCCGACTTACGCGCACTCGGCGGCCGGCTGACCGACCGCGTCTTCGTGCGCCGGCGCGCCTGCCGGTCGCAACAGCAGCGCGCCGATGACGGCCGCGGCTGCGGCGAAGACCGCACCGAGCAGGAACGCGATGTGGTACCCGCCCGTGAGTGCGGCGACCTGGCCGTGGCCGGCGTCGACGTGCGTGTTCGTGCGCGACGCGGCCACGCTTGCCAGCACGGCCAGCCCGACTGCGCCGCCCATCATGAACGCCGTGTTGACGATGCCGGAGGCAAGGCCCGACTCGGCCGGGTCGACGTCGCCCATCGCGGCGAGGAGCACCGGGTTGAAGGCGATGCCGGCCCCGAGACCGAGCAGGATCATGCTCGGTAGCACGTCGGCGATGAAGTGGCCGTCGACCGGTGCGCGGACGAGCAGCGCCAGGCCGGCGGCGGCGAGCAGCAGGCCGGATGCCAGCGGCTTCTTGATCCCGTAGCGCATCACAAGCTTCGCCGACACGCCGATCGACAGCGCGCCCATGATCAGGTTCCCCGGCAGGAACGCGAGACCGATCTGCAGCGGACTGTAGCCGAGCACGAGTTGGAGATAGAGCGCCGCCATGAAGAACCACGCGAACATCGCTGCCGCCCAGAGCACGCCGACCCCGCTGGCGGTCGAGAGATTGCGCAGCCGGAAGAGGCGGAGCGGCATCAGCGGGAAGCGCACACGCGACTCGATCGTCAGGAACGCTGCGAAGAGCGCGGCCGCCCCGGCGAGAACGCCGAGTGTCTGCCCCGAAGTCCAGCCCTTCTCGTTGCCGTTGACGATCGCGTAGACGGCCAGGATCAGCGATGTCGTCACGGTGATCGCGCCGGCGACGTCGAGCCGCCTGTTGCCTGCGACTGCCGGCAGCCCCGGCACGAGCCGCAGCGTCAGCAGAACGACCAGCACGCCGATCGGGAAGTTGACGAGGAAGATCCAGTGCCAGTTGAGCGTGTCCGTGAGGATCCCGCCGAGGAGCACGCCGATGCTGCCGCCGCCGGAGGCGACGAAGCCGAAGATGCCCATCGCCTTCGCCCGCTCGGCGGGCTCGGTGAAGAGGCCCATCATCAGCGACAGAGAGACGGCGGAGGCGACCGCGCCGCCGAGACCCTGCACCGACCGCGCAGCGACGAGGAACCACTGCGTCGTCGCCAGGCCGCAGGCGAGCGAGGCGAGCGTGAAGAGGCTGATGCCGGCAATGAAGAGGCGGCGGTGGCCGAACAGGTCACCGAGCCGGCCGCCGAGCAGGAGGAAGCCTCCGTAGGTCAGGAGGTACCCGTTCACGACCCAGGCCAGCGACGTCTCGGAGAAGCCGAGGTCGGTCCGGATCGACGGAAGCGCGACGCCCACGATCGTGACATCGAGCACGATCATCAGGCTCGCCAGGCAAAGCACGTAGAGGGCCAGCCAGCGCCTCCGGGTGTCGGTGATCTCACTCATGCTGTCCGCCTCCTTGGAGCTCGTTGTCATATGCCCTAGACCGGACGTTGCCCGGAAACTCATCGGTAGGCTCCAGTAGGTGACGACGGCCGCCTCACCAGCCCAGCTCGAGCGCCAGCTGGAGGAGTATCGCCGGGAGCTCACGGGCTACTGCTACCGAATGCTCGGATCCGCCTTCGAGGCGGAGGACGCCGTCCAGGAGACGATGCTGCGCGCCTGGCGCAGCCTCGACCGCTTCGAAGGGCGCGCGTCGCTCAAGTCCTGGCTCTACCGGATCGCGACGAACGTCTGCCTCGACATGCTGAACGGCAAGGAGCGGCGCATCCGGCCGCTCGAGCTCGGGCCGGCCGGAACGGTCGACTCGCCGCTCACGACCCGCGGGGACGAAGCTTGGCTGGAGCCGGTCCCGGACGGTCACGTCCTGCCCAGCGACGGCGATCCTGCGCAGCTGGCTGAGGAGCGCGAGACGCTCCGTCTGGCGTTCGTCGCCGCGCTCCAGCACCTACCGCCCCAGCAGCGTGCCGTCCTGATCCTGCGCGAGGTGCTGCGCTGGCGCGCGAACGAGGTGGCGGAGCTGCTCGAAACGAGCGTTGCGTCGGTGAACAGCGCACTGCAGCGTGCCCGAGCGTCGCTCGATGCCACAGAGATCACGCCGAGCGAGCCGCTCGAACCGCTCGACGACGAGCAACGGGAGCTGCTGCAGCGCTATGTCGACGCGTTCCAGCGCTACGACATGGAGGCGCTGACAGCCCTGCTGCACGAGGACGCCAAGCAGACGATGCCGCCGTACGAGATGTGGCTGCAGGGCAGCGAGGAGATCCTGCGCTTCTGGACCGGCCCGGGTGCCGCTTGCCGCGGATCACTGCTGATCCCGACCGTGGCCAACGGCCTGCCGGCCTTCGGGCAGTACCGGCCGAGCGGCCCGGGCGGCAGCTTCGAGCCCTGGGCTCTGCAGGTGCTCGAGCTGTCAGGCGGGCGGATCATCGGCTTCAACGCGTTCCTCGACACCGAGCGCTTGTTCCCGCTCTTCGGCCTGCCACCCGTTCCGCCCGAGTAGGACCTCTTCCAGGCCGGCGAATGCGACCAGCTCTCGGAGCTCTGGTGACACGTTGGTGAAGCGAAGCCGGGTGCCGCGCCTCCGTGCGTGCAGATGTGCGCGCGCCAAGGCGTTGACGGTCGCGAGGTCCGCGGCGCGAATGTGGCCGACATCGCAGTCCACGTGTTAGGGACCGGGGACAACGAGGAAACTCATCGGCGGGCTAACCCAAACGACTGGAAAGGAGTCTGACCCGGCATGACCGACCTGACAGCGCGGAAGCGATGGCTGGCTCTCTACATCCTCTGCCTCGGCGATCTGATGATCGTCCTCGACTCGACCATCGTGAATGTCGCGCTGCCGTCGATCCGGAGCGACCTCGGTTTCTCGGAGGCCTCGCTGGCATGGGTCGTCAACGCATACCTGCTCACCTTCGGCGGCTTCCTGCTGCTTGCCGGCCGCCTGGGCGACCTGTACGGACAGCGACGTCTCTTCCTGATCGGGATCGCCGAATTCACAGTCGCGTCCCTGCTCTGCGGTCTCGCCAACTCGGAAGGACTGCTCGTCGCAGCACGTGCAATTCAGGGCCTCGGCGGCGCGATCGTGTCGGCGATCGCGCTCTCGCTGATCATGATCCTCTTCACCGAGCCGGCCGAACGGGCGAAGGCGATGGGCGTCATCGGCTTCGTTCTCTCCGGCGGCGGCACCGCCGGCGTACTCCTGGGCGGGACGCTCACCGACCTGCTGAGCTGGCACTGGATCTTCCTCGTCAACATCCCGGTCGGGATTGCGGTGCTCGCGCTCTCCCGGGTCCTGCTTCCGCGCGACACGATGATGCGTTCGGGCAGCCTGGACATCGCCGGTGCGGTGACGATCACCGCATCCTTGATGCTCGCCGTCTACGCGATCGTGAACGGGAACCAGGAGGGGTGGACGTCAGCTCAGACCCTCGGCATGCTCGGCGGCGCGGCCGCCCTGCTCGCCGCGTTCCTCGTGATCGAGACGCGCGTGAGTGCGCCGCTGATGCCGCTCGGCATCTTCCGCGTCCGCAACGTCACGAGCGCGAACGTGACGGGGATCCTGCTCGCGGGCGCGATGTTCGCGTGGTTCTTCCTCTCCGCCCTGTACCTGCAGCGCGTGCTCGGCTACTCGCCGCTGGATGTGGGCTTCGCCTTCCTCCCCGGCACGCTGCTCTGGGGCGCATCCTCGCTGCTCCTCTCGGACAAGCTCGTGATCCGGTACGGCATCAAGGTGCCGCTGGTCGGCGGGCTGCTGCTCTACGTCGTCGCCCTGCTGCTCTTCGCGCGCGCGCCCGTCGACGGGAGCTACTTCGTCGACGTGCTCCCGGGCATGCTCATCCTCGGCATCGGCGGTGGGATCACGTTCAACCCGATCCTGCTGGCGGCCATGAGCGGCGTCGAGCCGACCGAGGCCGGGCTGGCGTCGGGTGTCGTCAACACCTCCTTCATGATGGGCGGCGCCCTCGGTCTCGCGATCCTCGCCAGCGTCGCGGCCTCGCGGACGGACAGCCTGACGAGCTCGGGTCACGGCCCGCTCGCGGCGCTCAACGGCGGTTATCACGTCGCGTTTCTGATCGGCGCCGGCTTCGCGGTGGTCGCGGCGGCGGTCGCCTGGTCGCTGATCCGCGCCGAGGCACCCGCGCATGTCCCCGAAGCTGAGGGCATGCCCGCGCCCGCCGGCGAGCGATGAGTTTCGCTCCGCTGCACCGTCTGAACAGTGACGGCGCAGTCACGACGCGAAAGGAGCACAGATGGGCAACCCGGTCGTCCACTTCGAGATCATGTGCAAGGACGCCGACAAGCTGAGGAGCTATTACCACGAGCTCTTCGGCTGGGATTTCAACGCCGACAACCCTCAGAACTACGGCCTCGTCCGGCGCGAGGAGAACCTGATGCCCGACGGTGTCGGGATCGGCGGCGGGATCGGCTCCGCCCCGGACTACGACGGTCACGTCACGTTCTACGTGGGCGTGAAGGATGTGGAAGAGGCGCTGGCCAAGGCGGAGAGCCTGGGCGGGTCGCGGATGATGGGCCCTGAGAGGGTGACGGGTGCGGGCGGCGAGGTGATCATCGGGTTGATGCGCGATCCCGAGGGTCACATCGTCGGAGTCGCGACCTCCTAGGCGCCGATCATCTGCTAACGACGGTAGGCTGAGTGGCCCCAACCCAGGAGGCGCGTTTGAGTAGCAAGCGACAGACGACGATGGCGAAATTGCAGCGCGAGAGGCGGGTGGAGGAGCGCCGCACGCTGAAACGGGAGAAGAAGCAGGCGGCGGCCGCGGCCCGCAAGGCCGGGATCCAGCCCGAGGAGTTCGACGAGGAGACGGCCGAGGCCGGAGAGCAGCCGGAGGAGATTTCCGCTACCGTCGAAGGCGAATAGAGCGAGTTCGGTTGCGCAGCAGCGCTTTCCCTGCCCGTTCGTGAGTTGGCAAGGGAGGTGTTTTTATGGCAACTGGAACCGTGAAGTGGTTCAGTGATTCAAAGGGTTACGGGTTCATCACCCCCGACGAGGGCGGCAAGGACCTGTTCATCCATCACAGCAACATCATCGGAAACGGCTACAAGTCGTTGACCGAGGGTGCCAAGGTCGTGTTCGAGCAGCGCGAGGGCAACAAGGGCATCGAGGCGTACGACGTCTCGACTGCAGCCGCCTCTTAAGGCACGTGCTCACCGGTGTCGCGCGCGCGCTTTCTCCGCGCGCGCGACCCGAAACCAGAGGTGAGAGGAGAGTGTGCTGTGGTGAACGGCACTATGGCGTGGTTCCACGAGGAGCGGGGCGCGGGCTTCCTCCTCACCGAGGACGGTGAACGGCTGCCCGTCGACCGCGACAGCTTCGTGGACGGAAGCGCGCCGGTAGGGCGCTGCGCCGGGCTCGCCGTCAGCTTCAGGGTCGCGGAGCTGGACGGCGAACGAGTCGCCGTCGAGGTGGCTCTGATCGAGTCTGACGCTCCGCGCCGCGCACGCCGGCGCGGCTCGAGCTACCGCAGCGGCTGATCCCTACCGCTTCGGGACGTACCGAAGGTGCGTCACGTAGGGGGACTCGACCACACGCGTGAGCTCGAGCTCGGCCGGCTCGAGATCGTCGAGCAGGCGCACGCCGCCGGCACCGAGCAGCACCGGGACCAGGTGGACGTTCAGCTCGTCGAGCAGTCCGGCCTTCAGGACTTGCTGCACGATGCTTCCGCCGCCCCCCACCTGAACGTTCTTGTCGCCGGCCGCGGCGCCTGCCTGCTCGAGCGCCGCCTCGATCCCGTCGGTCACGAACGTGTAGGACGTTCCGCCCTCCTTCGTCACGGGCTCGCGTGGATGGTGCGTGACGATGAAGACCGGAGCGTGGAAGGGCGGATCGTCTCCCCACCAGCCGGCCGCGTTCGGATCCTGTTCCCAGGGCCCGTCGCCCCCGCTGAACATGCGCCTGCCCATCACGACGGCGCCGCTGGCGTCCAGCCATTCCCTCGCGACTTCGTCGTCCGGGCCGGTCTCGCCGCCGGACATGCCGTGTGTCTCGCGAAAGGTTTTCAGCCGGAACGCCCACTCGTGCAGGCGCTCGCCGCCTCGACCGAGCGGTTCCTCCAGCGTCTGGTCCGGGCCGGCCACGTAGCCGTCAAGGGACATCGAGAGATCGCAGAAGACCTTGCCCATCGTCGCGCCATCCTTTCCGATTCGGTGTCGCTTCTACAGACTGTGCGACGGGCAGAAAATCATCGTCAGCGTCTGTAGGTGAGGATGGCGATGCCGTCGCCGACGACCTTCGAGTCCGCGAGCTCCCACGGCTTCTTGTCACTCGTCTCGCCGAAGAGACGCTTGCCGGTGCCGAGCACGACCGGAAAGACCATCAGCCGCAGCTCGTCGACGAGATCGTGTTCGACCAGCGTCTGTACGAGCTGCGCGCTGCCGGCAACGAGGATCACGCCGTCCACCTCGTCCTTCAGCTTCGTCACCTCGTCGACGACGTCGCCGCTCAGGATGGTCGAGTTGTTCCAGTCGGCCGTCTTCAGCGTGGACGAGACAACGTACTTCGGCATGTTGTTCATCTTGTCCGCGAAGCCGACCTCGTCGGTGAACGTCGGCCACGCGGCGGCGAAGCCCTCGTACGTCACGCGGCCGAGCAGCTGCGCGTCCGCCTCCCGGAGCTCGTTCAACTTGAACTCGTCGCCCTCGTCACCGCGGTTGATCTCGAAGGTCCAGCCTGCGTGTTTGAAGTCCTCGCCGCCGCCCGGCGCCTCCAGAACGCCGTCGAGCGAGACGAATTCCGTTACGACGATCCTGCCCATGCACTGCTCCTTTCGTCCGGTGAACGGGTTACTATATTCAACCTGAAGGTTGAATAGTGCCGACCGATCACCTCACCACCACGTTCGCCGCGCTTGCCGACCCGACTCGACGCGCGATCCTCTCGCGGCTCGCGCACGGCGAGGCGACCGTGACCGAGCTCGCGGCTCCCTTTCCGATCACCATCCAGGCCGTGTCGAAGCATCTCCGCGTGCTCGAAGACGCCGGGTTGATCGAACGGACCCGGACGGCCCAGCTGCGACCGTCGCGCCTTCGCAGCCGGCCGCTCGAGCAGGCGGCGAGCTGGCTCGAGGCGCTCTGGGACGAAAGCTTCGATCACCTCGAGAGCCGGCTCCATCGTGGCTGAGCCGGGGATCACGATCACGCGCGTCTTCGACGCACCGCGCGAACGCGTATGGAAGGAGTGGACCGAGCCGTCGCGCTTCGCAGACTGGTTCGGCGGGCCGACGGCGGACGTCCCGCTCGAGACCGTGTCGATGGACGTCACGCCGGGCGGTGCCTGGAGGCTGACGATGTTCGCCGAGCCGGGCCGCCGCGAGATCCAGTGGCACGGCGAGTACCTCGAGGTGGTCGAGCCCGCACGCCTCGTCTTCTCCGTGTCGGACGAGCCGGGAGGCGAGCGCTACGAGATCGTGACCGTCGAGCTCACGGCTCTCGGTGACGGTCGCACGAGGATGCACTTCCAGCAGCGGGGGCAGCTGCCACCTGACGTGTACGAGGCCGCGAAGAGTGGGTGGAGCGCCTTCTTCGACCGGATCGCCGAGCGTCTCGCAGCCTGATCGCGAGCACGAGTGCCGCTGCGGCGCCCGGCACGACGAGGAACCACTCAGAGAAGACCGCGACGACGCAGATCGGTACGAGCGCAACGATTGCCGCCACACGCAAGCGCCCTGTCAGCATCCGGACGGCGGACGCGAGCGCGAAGACGTACACGACGATGAAGCACGCCGAGGTCGCGCGAATCAGGTCGCTCGTGCTGCTGATCCCGGCGGCGAGCCCGGCGAGCAGGACGGCCGCGCTGGCGCCGAGCGCAAGCAGCGGCCTGCGCGGGATGCTGCGGTGTGCATCGCCCGCCAGCCAGGCAGGCAGAGCCCGCTCGGCGGCGAGCGCGGCCGCGAGCTTCGCCGCGGCGCCTGTGTAGACGTTCATCGTCCCCATCGTCAGCGCCACGGCCAGCACGGCGGTTGCGTCACGGCCCGCGTGTCCGAAGCCGACGGCGATCAAGTCGGCGAGCGGAACGCGCGAGTCGCGCGTCGCCGCCGTCACGATCGTCGCAACGGCAAGCCCCGCGTACAGGACGGTGATCACTGCGAACGCAAGCGCCATCGCGCGCGGAAGGTCACGGCTCGGGTCACGGAACTCACCGGCGAGCTGAGCCATCGCCTCCCAGCCGATGAAGAGCCAGATGAGGATGTTCGCGGCCGTGCCGACCGCCCACCAGCCGTGCGGCGCGAACGGCGTCCAGTTGTCGGTCGCGCGGGTCGGCAGCGCGACGGCAACCGCAACGGCGACGACAGCGACGAGCACCGCCGAGAGGGCGAGCTGGAAGCCGGACGACAGGCGCAGGCCCGCCGCATTGGCGGTGAGCACCACCGCATACATCGTCAGCCCGACGACCACGGCGACACCGGTGCCCGATCCCGTTAGGTCGGCGACGTAGTACCCGCCGATCAACGCGACCGCGGGCCCGCCGAAGACGACGGCGGTCATGAACCACGCGCCCGTCACCGCGGCGGCGGTCTCGCCGAATCCCTCGCGCACGTACGCCGAGACGCCGCCCGCGACCGGATGGCGGATCCCGAGCGCGGCGAACGTGATTGCGAGCGGCGCCGCGAGAAGCAGTAGCGCCGCCCAGGCGACGATCGACGCGGGCCCCGCCGACTTCGCCGCCAGGGAAGGCACGAGCAGGAGGCCTGGGCCGACCAGTGCGCCGATGTAGAGCGCTGCGCCGCGTGGCACGCTCAACATGGCGGGACGGTAGCGAAGAAATAGGGCGAAACTCGCCCGCTATTCCTGCTTGACTTGGTCACATGGGGTCTCCGACGTCCCGGCTCCTCGAATTGCTGGAGCTGCTCCAGACGCAGGCGCTCGTGACGGGACGCGAGATCGCCGACCGGCTCGCGGTCGACCGCCGCACGGTCAGGCGCGACGTCGCCACGTTGCAGGAGCTCGGCATTCCAGTCGAAGGCGAGCGCGGCGTCGGCGGCGGCTACCGACTTCGTCCCGGCTTCCGGCTGCCGCCGTTGATGCTGAGCGAGGACGAAGCGACCGCGGTCGTGCTCGGCCTGACGGCGGCGAGTCGTCTCGGCCTCGGCGACGCGGGCGGTACGGACGGAGCGCTGGTGAAGATCCGCCGCGTGCTGCCGGCGACGCTGCGCAGTCGCGTCGAGGCGCTCGAGTCGTCGCTGGCGTTCACGGCTCCGGCGGTCACCGGCGAGCCGCCCGCGGGCGAGACGGCGCTGCTGCTGGCGGAAGCGATCCGCCGCCGCCGGCGTGTCGACATCACATACCGCTCGTTCGAGGGCGAGGAGACGGAGCGTGAGCTGAGCCCCTACGGGCTCGTCGTGCACGCCGGGCGCTGGTACCTCGCCGCACACGACCATGGTCGCGCGGCGCTGCGCACGTTCCGCGTCGACCGAATCGGCCGTACTCTGCTGAGAGAGGATGCCGCGGCAGCGGCGCCGGACGGTTTCGATGCGCTTGCCCATGTGACCAGCTCGCTCGCACAGGTGCCGTGGCCGTGGGAGGTCGAGGTACTGCTGGAGCTTCCCCTCGACGAGGCGAAGCGGCGACTGCCGGGAACGCTCGCCGAGCTCGTCGCCGAACGGGACAAGACGCTCCTGCGAATGCGCGTGAGCTCCCTCGACTGGACGGCATCTCTCCTCGCCGGCCTCGGGTGCGCGTTTCAGGTGCGGCGGCCCGAGGAGCTGAGGGTGAGCGTGGCCGGCCTTGCGGAGCAACTCAGTGCGTGGTCACGGCTCTAGTCCCTGCTCGGCCAGCCACGCTTTCGCAACCCGCTTCTGCGCTCGCGTGAGCCACGCCTCGGCGACCAGGTCGTACAGCTCGTCGCGGTCGATGTGGCCGAGGTCCGGGATCCGCATCAGCACGGCGGGGTAACCGTCGAAGTGCGGCGTCGTGAAGAAAACGCCCCGCGCGTCGGCGAGCAAGAGCTCCTTCACGCCGACGTCTGCGACCCTGAACATCAACACGTCGTCCAGCCGCTCCTGCGTCTCCGGGTCAATCGCGTCCGGACGCCTCCCGCGGTGGAAGCAGAACATCTTGCCGTGCACGAAGTACGCCGGCCGTCCGTCCTCGGAGACCTCCTTCGTCGCCTGGGGGAGCGACAGGGCAAGCTCGTCGAGGTCCGACATCGTTGCCATGGCGAGACCTTTCCACGTCGTGCCGCGCGCCGCCTCGGCAGAGCGGCGGTGACTCGGTAAGGTCGATGCCGATGGGGATCGGCAGTACGGAGATCGTCGTCCAGGACAATCCGGACGAGCAGCGCTACGAGCTGCTGGTCGACGGTTCTCTCCTCGGCGACCTCCAGTACCGCCGGCGACCCGATGCCGTTGCACTGATCCACACCGAGGTGTCGCCTTCGCTCGAGGGCCGCGGGCTCGGCGCCCGGCTGGTGGCCGGGGCGCTCGACGACATCCGCGCCCGCGGGCTTCAGGTCGTTCCGATCTGCCCGTTCGTCCGCGCCTACATCCGGCGGCACCCCGACTACGCAGACCTCGTCGTCGAGCGCGCCAAGGACCGCCCGTGACGCGCGCGCCGGAGCGGGAGCGTGGCCCGTCGCGCACCTACGTGGGTGATGCGATCGAAGTCCGGTGGGAACCGCGCCTCTGCATTCACGTGCGGAACTGCGTCCGGGGGTTGCCCCAGGTCTTCGATCCGCAGGCACGGCCGTGGGTTCGCATTGAGGCGGCCGACGCGGACGCGATCGCGGCTGCGGTCGAGACGTGTCCGACGGGCGCTCTCCACTACCGCCGGCTCGACGGCGGGGCGCAGGAGCAGGCGGAGGAGCCGCCGACCGTCGAGCCACGTCCGAACGGCCCGCTGTTCGTGCGCGGCCATGTCCGGATCGTCGATCCCGACGGAAACGTCACGCGGGAAGACACCCGTGTGGCTCTCTGCCGCTGCGGCGGGTCGGAGAACAAGCCCTTCTGCGACGGCACCCATCGGAAGATCGGCTTCACGACCCCCTAGCCCGGAGGTTCGAGATGGAAGACAGCGAGATCCACACCCGCATCGAGCAGCTCGTCGCCGAGGAGCACGAGCTCTACGAGCGCGGGGCCCAGGGCGGGCTCAACGAGAACGAGCACCGCCGGCTCGAGTCGATCCAGGTCGGTCTCGACCAGGCCTGGGATCTTTTGCGCCAACGCCGCGCGCTCCGCGAGGCCGGGCGAGATCCGGCCGCTGCGCGTCTCCGCGACCCCGAGGTCGTGGAGCGGTACGAGCAGTAGTCTATGAGAACATATGTTCGTGGGCGAGGCCACGATCCTGCACGCGGACATCGACTCGTTCTACGCCTCGGTCGAGCAGCGAGATGATCCCCGCCTGCGCGGCCGGCCGGTGATCGTCGGCGCCGGCGTCGTTCTCGCCGCCAGTTACGAGGCGAAGGCCTACGGCGTCCGGACTGCAATGGGTGGGGCGGTCGCCCGCCGTCTCTGCCCCGCTGCCGTCGTCGTCCAGCCGCGCATGTCGGCGTACGCGGAGGCGAGCAAGGCTGTGTACCGGGTCTTCGACGACACGACGCCGGTGGTCGAAGGGTTGTCGATCGACGAGGCCTTTCTCGACGTGCGAGGGATGCGACGGCTCGCGGGGAGCCCCACGGAGATCGCCGTCCGTTTGCGGCGCGCCGTTCGTGAGCGCGTCGGCCTGCCGATCACCGTCGGTGTCGCGAGAACGAAGTTCCTCGCGAAGGTCGCGAGCGGTGTCGCGAAACCGGACGGCCTGCTGGTCGTGCCGCCCGACCGCGAGTTGACGTTTCTGCACGCGCTGCCGATCGAACGGCTCTGGGGTGTCGGCGTCGTCACCGCCGACAAGCTGCACCAACTCGGGATCACGACCGTCGGCCAAGTGGCGGACATCTCCGAGAGGGTCCTCGTCTCCGTCCTCGGACGTGCGGCCGGTCGCCAGGCCGTCTTGCTTGGATTGGTCGATCGCGTCACCCGGCGGATGCGCGCCGCGCGTCGTGTGGGTCGCACCGTCGTCCTCAGGCTGCGTTTCGACGACTTCTCGCGAGCCACTCGCTCGTTCACGTTGACGGACGCAACCGCCGAGACCGGCACGGTGCTCGCCACGGCGCGTGCATTGCTTGCGACTGCCATGCCCATGATCGAGGAGAGAGGGCTTACGCTCGTCGGCGTGGCGGTGGGAAACCTTGCCAACGACTGTCCGGCGCAACTGGTCCTGCCGTTCGAAGGCCACGGCGGGCTCGCTCTCGACGTTGCGATCGACGAGATCCGCGAACGGTTCGGATTGAGCTCGATCACGCGAGCGGTCCTGCTCGGTCGCGAGCCGGGCCTGTCGGTCCCGCTGCTGCCCGACTGATGACGCTGCTTGCCGACGTCGTCAATGCGTCACAGGGTGTCGCCGACACGAGCTCGCGCTCGGGCAAGGTCGCGATCCTGGCAGAGCTGTTGCGGCAGCTCGACTCCGGCGAGGTTCCGATCGTGGCGGGGCTCCTGTCCGGGATTCCACGGCAGGGCCGGGTCGGCGTCGGTTACTCCACGATCTACGGGCTCGAGCAGCCGCCGGCGGAGGTGCCCACACTCGAAGTCGGCGACCTCGACGCAGCGGTTGACGGCATCGAGGCGGCGACCGGTCCCGGCTCGGCCGCGCAGCGACGGCGCCTGCTCGAAGAGCTGCTCGGCCGCGCGACCCGAGACGAAGCCGACTTCATCCGCAGGCTCTTCACCGGCGACCTGCGCCAGGGAGCGCTCGCCGGTCTCATGGTCGACGCGATCGCGAAGGCCGCAGGCGTGCCGGCCGAGCTGACGCGGCGCGCGTTCATGCTCTCCGGCGATCTCAGCCGCACGGCCGAGGTCGCGCTGACGCATGGGGAGCAGGGGCTCCGCGACGTCGGCTTCGAGCTCTTTCGTCCGGTGCTGCCGATGCTCGCTTCGACTGCCGACAGCGTCGCCGACGCCGTGTCCGGTTTCGAGCGGGCGTCAGTCGAGTGGAAGCTCGACGGGATCCGGATCCAGATCCATCGGCGTGCGGACGAGGTGCGCATCTACACGCGCAACCTCAACGACATCACTCACGCGCTGCCGGGCATCGTCGAGGCCGTGCTTCGGCTGCCCGTCCGGCAGGTCGTGCTCGACGGCGAGGCGCTGTGGATGTCCGCGGACGGCCCGGCCGCGTTCCAGGACACGGTCGCACGGATCGACAGCGAAGCGCGTCCCGAGGGAATTGCGACGTTCCTGTTCGACCTGTTGCACGTCGACGGCGAGGGCCTGCTCGACACGCCGCTGGGAGAGCGCGCGGCTCGACTGGCCGCGCTCGCGCCGGAGCTCAAGATCTCCGGCACGTTCACGTCCGACCCGGACGAGGCGCAGGGTGTCCTGGACGATGCGCTGCGCGCGGGGCACGAGGGCGTCGTCGTCAAGGATGCGTCGTCCGTGTACGCGGCCGGGCGTCGCGGCAAGGCCTGGCGGAAGGTGAAGCCCGTGCGAACGTACGACCTCGTGGTGCTCGGCGCGGAGGCTGCTCGAGCGAGAAGTGGAGCGGCGAGGGATTGTGGTCCTGGTGCGGCCGGAGCTCGTCGTGGAGATCGCACTCGATGGCGTTCAGGCGTCGACGCGATACCCGGGCGGAGTCGCCCTGCGCTTCGCGCGGGTCAAGCGCTACCGGCCCGACAAGAGCCCCGGCGAGGCGGACACGATCGACGACCTGCGCGCGTTGCTGCCTCCGCGCGCCCGGTCGGGCTAGCGCCGCTGGGCGACGTACACGCCGGCGAGGCAGAGCGCGCCGCCGGCGACGGCGAGCGCGGGCGGAACTTCCCCGAGCAGGAGCCAGCCGAGCAGGATCGCGATCGGCGTCACGAGGTACGTCGTCGAGCCCATCCGTCCCGCAGTCGTGCGCGCGAGCGCGTAACCCCACGTCAGGAAGCCGAGCGCCATCGGCGCCAGCGCGAGGTACACCATCCACCCGATCGCCGACGCATGTGTGTGCGGGAGCTCGCGGCCGAGCGTGCCTGCGAAGGGCAGGCAGACGAGCGCGCCGAAGGTGCACGCGAGCCAGGTCACCATCAGCGGCGACAAGCGCGCGAGGAGCGGCTTCTGCGCGACGACGCCGACCGCATAGAACAACGCGGCTGCTACGCAGAGCAGCGCTGCCCACGTGGGAGCGAGCCCGTGCTTCGATGTCGCACCGCCGATCACGACGGCTCCTGCGAAGGCCACCTCGGGCCGACGTTGACGAGCATCGCCGCGGTCCCGGCATCCACCCGCCGTTCCGCTTCGTTCAGGGCGATGTTGTAGAGGCCGAACCACGCGACGCCGCAGAAAGCGATCGCCGGTAGGTCGCGACGCGACGGCAGCGGCTCGCGGCGTATGAGTGCGAGCAGTCCTAGTGCCACGGCGGCGATCGTCAGCCGGCCGAGCGCCAGCGCCTCGGGCGAAAGCTGGCGAGATGCGGAGCGGATGCCGACGAACGCCGAGGCCCAGAGCGACACGGTGACCAGCGCCGCACCGAGCGCCGGCGCCCGTACGCGCTCCGAGGGTAGGGGAGTTGTCGCCTCGAGCGTGGCCATGCAATTGGAACGGCGGGACCCGTCCCCCTGTGAGAACGCCGCCTCGAACCGTCGTATGCCGAGGGGTAGGCTTGACTCGTGGCGACTTCGAGCCCGCGGGCGGACCAGCGCCAGGACAAGAGCGCGCCTCCCGCGCCGCGCGGATCGACGCCCGGCCAGCCGCAACGGCCGCGCCTTGGACGCACGTGGATTCTGTTGGGCCTCCTGCTGCTCGGCCTCAACTTCTACCTCGGCTCGAGGGCGACACAGCCGTCCTCGCGCGTGCGCGTTCCGTACAGCCCCTTTTTCCTCAACCAGGTGAACGCGGGCAACGTCGACGCGATCACCTCGAAGGGAACGGCGATTCAGGGCACGTTCACCAAGAAGCTGCGCTACGGGAAGTCGAAGCCGACGACGCGCTTTCGGACGGAGATCCCGGCGTTTGCGAACAACGATGCGCTCTCGGCCCTGCTGGAGCGGAAGAGAGTTGTCGTCAATGCACAACCGCTCGACACGGGCGGGCCGTGGTGGCAGAGCCTCCTGCTCGGCTTCGGGCCGACGCTTCTCTTCATCGGCCTGCTCTTCTTGTTCCTGCGACGCGCCGGCAACGTTCAGAACGTGCTCGGCTCGTTCGGCCGGTCACGCGCGCGCCGCTATCAACCCACCGGCGACCGCGTCACCTTTGCGGACGTCGCCGGCATCGACGAGGCGAAGGCCGAGCTGACCGAGGTCGTCGACTTCCTCCGTCATCCCGACAGATACCGGCGGCTCGGCGGACGGATTCCGCACGGTGTGCTGCTGTCGGGGCCGCCCGGCACCGGCAAGACGTTGCTTGCCCGCGCCGTGGCCGGTGAGGCCGATGTCCCGTTCTTCTCGCTGGCGGCCTCCGAGTTCGTCGAGGCGATCGTGGGCGTGGGCGCGTCCCGCGTGCGCGATCTATTCAGCCAGGCGAAGGAGGCGGCGCCGGCGATCGTCTTCATCGACGAGCTCGACGCGATCGGCCGGTCGCGCACCTCCGGTGTCGCCGGCTTCAGCGGCGGCAACGACGAGCGCGAGCAGACGCTGAACCAGATCCTGACCGAGATGGACGGCTTCGACTCGTCCACCAGCGTCATCGTCATCGGCGCGACCAACCGTCCGGACGTGCTCGACCAGGCGCTCCTGCGTCCTGGTCGCTTCGACCGCAGGGTCGCGGTGCAGCCTCCGGACCGCGGAGGGCGCGAGGCGATCCTGAAGGTGCACACGCGCGGCGTGCCGCTCGATCCGGACGTCGACCTGGGCCGGATCGCCGCGACGACGCCGGGGATGGTCGGGGCGGATCTCGCCAACCTCGTCAACGAAGCCGCGCTGCTCGCGGCGAGACGCGGACACGACACGGTCACCGAAGCCGACTTCACCGACTCGCTGGAGCGAATCGTGCTCGGCGCCGAGCGCCAGGTGATGATGACCGTCGAGGACCGGCGCCGGACCGCCTATCACGAAGGTGGTCATGCCATCGTCGGCATGCTCACGGAGGGAGCCGACCCGGTCCGCAAGGTCTCGATCATCCCCCGCGGGCTCGCGCTCGGCGTGACGTTTGCCGCCCCGGAGAGCGACCGCTTCAACTACCGGGAGCCGGAGATCGAGGCGCGGATCAAGGTCGCGCTCGGCGGCCGCGCCGCGGAAGAGGTCGTCTTCGGTGAGACGAGCACGGGCGCGGAGTCGGACATCCAGCAGCTCACCGAGATCGCGCGCCAGATGGTTGGACGTTGGGGCATGAGTGACGCGATCGGCCCGATCGCGGTGCTGCCGCGTGACGGTGCCGGGCCCTTCCTCCCGGGCGTCGCGGAGGTGTCGCCGGAGACGCAGAAGCTGGTGGACGAGGAAGTGCGCCGCGTCGTCGAGGAAGCGCATCGGGAAGTGATTGCCCTGCTAAAGGAGAACCGCGACAAGCTCGATTCGCTCGCCAGCGCGTTGCTCGAGCACGAGACCCTCGACGAAGAGGATGCCTACGCGGCGGCGGGAGTGGAGCGGGCGGCGGCGGCCAGCGCCGACTCCTACTCGGCTGCCGCCCGGTCGCGCATCGACCGCTAGACGTTTCAGAAACGGCGAGTCGCTTCTTCGGCGGCCGTGCGTTCGGCCGTCGGCAACGCCTCGAGGCGCTCGTCCGGGATCGGCTCGCCGCTCTCGATCGACAGGCCGTACGTCCCCTCGGTGAGGCGCGCCTCTGCCCGCTCGAGCGCGACGAGCTCTTCTCGCAGGTCGTCTGCAAGCCCCTCGTCGAGCTCGTCCTGGTAGAGGTCGGTCGCCTGGTTGGACGGATCTTCCTCGTCCGCCGGCTCACCGGTGTCCGCGTGCCCCAGCCGCGCCAGCCCGCGCTCGATGCGCATTCGTTCTGCGGCGAGGAGCTCGCGGGCGCGGTCGGGATCCATCAGCGGGTCACGTTAGCGCAGGGAGTCGAGCTAGGCGTTCGCGAGCGAGCGGCGCCTGTTGAAGCGCTCGATCCGACTGCCGCTCGCAACCGTCTGGGCTCGGCCGGTGTAGGCCGGATGACAGTTCGAGCAGACGTCGACGGAGATCGAGTGTGCGGTCGAACGGGTGTGGAACGAGGTCCCGCAGTTGGAACAGCGGACCTCGATTAGGTGCAAGTTGGGATGCTGCGTCATTGAAAAGGGTCCTTCCTTCAGGGTTTCCCATACATAAACGGAATGGGCGCCTCAGTTGTTCCGGTGCGCGCCGGTTGCGTTACGCGACTGACTCTGTCTCGGCCGCCTTCGCGGGCATCACGCTCGGATCCCAGAGACGGAATGCCCCGACGAAGGCGTTGTCGTTCGCTCCCAGCCGCGTGTTCGGGGGCAGCTCGTCGAGCCGCTTCGCGTTGCCGCCGCCGAGTACGACGTAGTCCGGCTCGAGGGCCGCGACGAGACGCTCGACCGCCTCGGCCACCGCGGCCCGCCACTTCTTCTTGCCGAGACGCAGCCGGCCGGCCTCTCCGACGTAGTCCTCGAAGGTCCTCTTGCGAAAGGGAAGGTGTCCGAGCTCCATCGGCTCCACGATCCCGTTGACGACGAGCGACGAGCCGAGACCGGTGCCGATCCCGAGGAACAGCATCTTGCCTCCCTCATAGCTGCCGAGCGCCTGCATCGCGGCGTCATTGATCACCTTCGTCGGCCGTCCGAACGCCTGCTCGAAGTCGAAGCCGACCCAGCCGGTGCCGAGATTCACAGGCTCGGCGACGACCTTTCCTCCGTGCACGGGCGCAGGTACGCCGATCGAGACCACGTCGTACGACCAGTCCGTCGTCGCCGCAAGAGTGCCGTCCACCATCTGCTGCGCCGTGAGGGCCGGCCCTGATTCGAAGCGCCGCCGCTCGACTCCGCTGCCTGAGAGAAGCACCTTCACGTGCGACCCGCCGACGTCGACTGCAAGCACCGTTTCTCCGGGCATCGTCAGCCGGACGTTATCTTCGCGAGCTCTGCCCGTGCTCCGGCTGCGCGCACGGCCGCAGAGAGCGTGGCGATGTCGTACACGCCGTAGTGGCGGCGGCCGTTGATGAAGAACGTGGGAGTGCCCGAGACGGCGCTCAGGTCGGCGCTGTCCACGTCGTCGGCGATCTGCATCGCGCCCGAGTGACCGGCCAGGTCTTCGGCGAAGCGTCCGGTGTCCAGGCCGAGTCGCTCGGCGTAGGCGATCAGGTCGTCCGTCGTCAGCGCGTCCTGGTTGTCGAGGAGGAGGTCGTGCATCTCCCAGAAGGCGCCCTGTAGGCCGGCGGCCTCCGCGGCCTCCGCGGCGAGCTGCGCGTGCGGATGCACGTCGGTGAGCGGCAGGTGACGCCAGACGTAACGGACGTCGAGGAAGTCACGGAGGAGCTCGCGGACGACCGGCTCAGCCATGCCGCAGTACGGACATTCGAAATCCCCGTACTCGACGACCGTCACCGGCGCGTCGATCGGCCCTCGAACGTGATCCCGCTCCGGGTCGACGTCGAGGTAGAGGTCGACCAGCGGCTGCGAGCTTCCGACGAGGGCGCGGATCCGCAGCCGCTTGGGGAGCATCGCTGCCACACGGAACAGGAGCCAGGTGATCGCCGCGGCCGCGACCGCCGCACTGAGGATGCCGAGCTTCGCTTCCTTGAGCTGCGGCCCGTCGAACGCGAGTGTCGCCACGAGCAGCGACACGGTGAAGCCGATCCCGGCGATTGTGCCGGCGCCGGCGACGGCCGCCCAGCCAACCGGCGGTCGGAGCCGTCCTTTGCTCAGCCGTGTCACCAGCCAGGAGCCGCCGAGGACGCCGAGCGGCTTGCCGGCGACGTAACCGAACAGGATCCCCAGCGTGATCGGCGAGCTGAAGGCCCGCCGCAGGAACGGGCCGTCGATCGCGATCCCGGCGTTTGCGAGCGCGAACAGCGGCACGATCACGTAACTCGTCCACGGATGGAACAACTGCTGCAGCCGCTCGTTGAACGGCGTCGCCGATCTGATCTCGACGCCGGCCACCCGAGCCAGCTGCGCGGTCGGCTGCTCGCGGAATTCCCGAAAGCGGGCGGTCGCTCGCTCGAGATTGGAGCGCGGAGTGGGGTAGGCATAAGCAAGCAGGCCGAGCGCCAGCCCAAGTACGACCGGCTCGACTCCCGACTTGAGCAGGCCGACCCAGGCGGCGGTCCCCAGCACCCCGTACACAAGTCCGCCGCGGACTCCGAAACCGCGGGCGGCGACGATGGCTGCGAAAAAGCCGACGGCTGCGAGCAGCGGGGTGACGTGAAGCGTCTCCGTGTAGACGGTCGCGATCACGACGAGCGCGACGATGTCGTCGACGACCACGACCGTCAGCATGAATGCGCGCAGGCGGACGGGAAAACGCGGGCCGACCAGCGCCAGGAGCCCGAGAGCGAAGGCGGTGTCGGTCGACATCACGGTTCCCCACCCGTGTGCAGACGAGCGCCCGCCGTTGAAGGCCAGGTAGATGGCGACCGCGCAGGCCATGCCGCCGATTCCGGCCAGCAGCGGCAGGGCGAACCGGCGGCGTTCGCGGAGGTCGCCGAGGTCGAGCTCGCGGCGCGCTTCCAGTCCGACGACGAGGAAGAAGAACGTCATCAACCCACTGTTCACGCAGTGCCGCACATCCAGGGCCACTCCCGCATCGGAGAGGTCGATCGACAGCTTCGTCGTCCAGAGCGAGTTGTACGACGAGGCGTCGACGTTCACCCAGACGAGCGCGGCGGCGGCCGCCGCCAGCAGAACCACCGCTCCACCGGTCTCGGTACGCAGGAAGCGTGCGAGCGGCGTTTCCAGCGTCCGCGCCCAGGCCGTGCGGCCGGAGAACCGCGGTGCGCTGTCGTTCTGGTCGTTGCTGCTCATGCTCGATCCTCAGGCTAGGCGCTCAGGGTCCGCTCATGTTTGGATTTGCGTCGTGAGCCCGACGCAGTACTACACGGCGACCACGCTCGACGGCTTCATCGCCGACCCGAACAACTCACTGGACTGGCTCTTCACCCGTCAGCGCGAGCAGGACGGCCCGTTGAACTACGACGACTTCATCGTCGAGGTCGGTGCGATGGCGATGGGGTCGACGACGTACGAGTGGATCCTCGACCACGAGTTCGCGGGCAAGGAGCCGGCGGAGTGGAAGTGGCCGTACGACATCCCCTGTTGGGTCTTCACGCACCGTCGGCTGCAGGTTGTCCCGGGCGCGCCGATCGAGCTCACGAGTGCGGATGTCGTTGCGGTGCACAAGCAGATGGTCGACGCTGCCGACGAGCGGAACATCTGGATCGTCGGTGGGGGAGATCTCGCCGGCCAGTTCGCGGACGCGGGACTGCTGGACGAGGTGCTCGTCTCGATCGCGCCGGTCACGCTGGGCGCGGGTGCGCCTCTGCTGCCGCGGCGGATCGAGCTGCGGCTGGACGAAGTCGGACGGAACGGCGATTTCGTCTCCGCCAGGTTCTCAGTCGAGTCAGGGCAGACCTGAGGGTGTAAACAGGACGTTACTGATGAGCACTACGAGCCCGACAGCCCTGCCGCCGGGGTGCGAGGCGCCTGACTTCGAGCTGGCGGCGACCCCCGATCAGACACTGTCGCTCGCGGACTTTCGGGGTCGGCCTCTGATCCTCGCTTTCTATCCCGAGGACTGGAGCCCGGTCTGCTCCGACCAGCTGGCCCTCTACCAGGAGCTGCTCCCGGAGTTCCGGAGGTTCAACGCGGAGCTGGTCGGCATCTCGGTCGACGGGATCTGGTGCCATCTCGCTTTCGCAAAGGACCGGAACCTGCACTTCCCCCTGCTGGCCGACTTCGAGCCCAAGGGTGGGGTCGCACGGGCCTATGGGGTCTACCGGGCGACGGAGGGCACGAGCGAGCGGGCGCTATACGTGCTCGACGGTGACGGCATCGTGCGCTGGAGCTACGTCTCTCCCGTTGGAATCAATCCCGGCGCCGACGGAATCCTCCGCGCACTCGAGGATCTCGAGAAGGAGGCGGACTGATGAGCACGACGCAATGGGAAGCAGTCCTCACCGTGCCGGTCGACGAAGGGCGCGACCACATCGAGGGACCGGCGGACGCCGCGGTGACGCTCCTCGAATACGGCGACTACGAGTGTCCGTACTGTGGCGCGGCTTATCCGATCGTCAAGGAAGTCCAGGCGCGGATGGGCGAGCGGCTGAGGTTCGTCTTCCGCAACTTCCCGATCGTGACATCACATCCCCACGCGGAGCTGGCGGCGGAGGCCGCCGAGGGGGCGGCAGCCCAGGACCAGTTCTGGCCGATGCACGATCTGCTCTACGAGAACCAGAGGCGCCTGGGTGACCGGGACCTTCGTTCCTATGCGGAGCAGGTCGGACTCGATCTCGACCGCTTCGATGCAGAAATTGCCGAACACGTTCACGCGGCGCGCGTGCGCGAGGACTTCATGAGCGGCGTTCGGAGTGGCGTCAACGGGACGCCGACGTTCTATGTCGACGGTGTGAGGCACGACGGCTCGTACGACCTCGAGACCTTGCTCGCCACTCTCGAGCGCGCGACGTCCGAGCGTTGATGCCCGAGCACCGCGTGCTGGGCGGGAGGTGTGAGTGTGGCGCGACTCGCTATCGGGTCGCCGACGAGTTCCTGTACGCGGCCAACTGTCACTGCTCGCGCTGTCGCGCCGCGACCGGCTCTGCCTTCAAGCCGTTCGCGGGCATCGAGCGGGAGAAGCTCGAGCTCACCGACGGCCGGGATGCGCTGCTCGTCGTCGGCGACGACGAGTTGAACGACACGCGCTGCGGAGCATGCGGCTCATTGCTCTTCTCGGTCGTGCGGGATGGCGCCTACGTCCATGTTGCGTTGGGGTCGCTCGTGGATGCGCCCGGCATCCGGCCCACGGCACACATCTTCGTCGGCTCCAAGGCACCGTGGTTTGAGATCACCGATGATCTCCCTCAATTCGAGGGACATGCGACGTAGCCGGACGAAAGGAAGCTCGGAATGACCTACGTCCCTGCAGACTTCCGCTACGAGCGGATGACCTATCGCCGATCGGGCCGCAGCGGCTTGCAACTCCCCGCCGTCTCGCTCGGGCTCTGGCAGAACTTCGGACACGACCGCCCGCTGGACACGAGCCGCGCGATCGTCCGCCGCGCCTTCGACCTCGGCGTCACGCATTTCGACCTCGCGAACAACTACGTCGATCCCGAGACGCCGCTCGAGGAGACGATGGGAGCGCTTGCGACCGCGGTGCTGCAGGGGAAGGCGCTCTATGTCGGAATCTCGTCGTACTCCGCAGAGAAGACCGGTGAGGCGGCGCAGATCCTCCACGACCTCGGCGTCGCGCTGCTGATCCACCAGCCCTCGTACTCGATGCTCAACCGCTGGATCGAACCGGAGCTGCTCGACACGCTCGAGGAGCTCGGAGTCGGGTGCATCGGCTTCTCGCCGCTCGCTCAGGGGATGCTGACGGACAAGTACCTGCACGGCATTCCCGAAGGATCGCGTGCGAGCCGCCACGGCTCGCTCTCGCCGAAGCTGCTCACCGACGAGGCAATGGAGAAGATCCGCGCGCTCAACGAGATCGCGCAAGGACGCGGCCAGACGCTCGCGCAAATGGCGCTGGCCTGGACGCTTCGAGATCCCCGCATGACCTCCACCCTGGTCGGAGCTTCGAGCGTCGAACAGCTCGAGTCGAACGTCGCCGCGATCGACAACCTCGACTTCACTGACGACGAGCTCTCAGAGATCGACCGCTATGCGACCGACGCCCAGATCAACATCTGGGCGAAGTCGAGCGCCTAAGGCGTCGGGTCAGCTGTCGGAGAGCGCTTCGGTTGCGCCGCGTCCGGCGCTCGCAGTGCGCTGCAGGAAGTCGGCGATGACTTCGAGCTCGTTCGCGTCGTACTCGGCGTAAATCTTGTTCATCGAGCGGTTCATCCCCGCGTAGAGACGGATCAGGTCCGGGTAGCGCTCGCGTTTGACGCCGACGAGGACGGCGCGGCGGTCGGACGGGTCGCGCTCGCGGGCCACCCAGCCGCCACGTTCGAGCCGGTCGACGATGCCGGTGATGGTGGCGGGGTGGAGCCCGGCCAGTCGCGCGAGCGCGCTGGGGCTGAGCGGGCCAAGGCGGTCGATCAGGTCGAGGCAGTCGATGTCGACGTCCTGGAGCTCGAGCTTCGAGCCGATCTGATGGTTGAGCAGTGACAGCTGGATGGCCAGCTCGCGGAGTGACTTGCCGATCGCAGCCGCGAGCCGCCGGCGTCGCCGGGCTTCCTCCACGCTCTGGGGTTCAGAGGATCGGGAATACATACGGTATGAGATTCGTATTGTATGGCATCCCGAAAAAGAATACCCCGAACCCAGGAAGGAAGCATTCATGAGTCCAGAGCCCTCCTCGACGTCCCTGTCGTCACGGCGCGGCGTCGCCATTCTTCTCCTGCTCAGCCTCGTCCAGTTCATGGACGTGCTGGACGCCTCGATCCTGAACATCGGCCTGCCGTCGATCAAGGACGACCTCGGCTTCAGCCAGCAGAGCCTGCTGTGGGTCGTCAACGGCTACATCCTTGCCTACGGCGGCTTCCTGCTGCTCGGCGGCCGTATGGCCGATCTGCTCGGCCGCCGCTTCATCCTCGTCACCGGCCTGGTTGTCTTCGCCGGCGCGTCGCTGCTCGGCGGCCTGGCCCAGAGCGGCTCGCTG
>WNGB01002307.1_pt1 | contig 30870 bp, 11 predicted proteins | sample 5400681 | NCBI WGS metagenome assembly WNGB01 (sample SAMN13153367, study PRJNA577476) | soil metagenome | isolation source: 115 cm soil or saprolite under grassland replicate 2 | place: USA:California | collected 2016-06-15
TGACACGATCACCATCATTCCATGCTGATCAGCTGGGCGTAGGGGCCCTCGACCGCCTTGAGCTGGTCGTGCGTCCCCCGCTGGACCACCTTGCCGCGCTCGAGGACGATGATCTCGTCGGCATCCCGGATCGTGCTCAGACGGTGCGCGATGATCAGACAGGTGCAGCCGCGCCGCCGCAGGCTCTCGTCGATCAGCTTCTCGGTCGTGGGATCGAGCGCGCTGGTGGCCTCGTCCAAGACCAGGAGCGTCGGCCGCTGCACCAGCGCGCGGGCGATCTCCAGCCGCTGCCGCTGGCCGCCGCTCCAGTTGGCTCCCCCCTCGTCGATCTGGCTGTCGTAGCCGCCGGGGCGGGCCGCGATGTCGTCGTGGATGCAGGCGTCCTTGGCCGCGGTCACCACCTCCGGCAGAGGCACCGTCGAGTCCCACAGCGTCAGGTTGTCGCGCACGCTCCCCTCGAACAGGAAGACGCTCTGGTCGACCACGCCCAGGGAGTTGGTCAGGATGCTCCGCGGGATCTCGGTGCGCCGCAGCCCGTCGAAGAGGATCTCTCCCTCCCAGGGCTTGTAGAGGCCGGTGACCAGCCGGGCCAGGGTCGACTTGCCGCTCCCCGAGCCGCCGACCAGGGCGACGCGGGCTCCGGGCTCGAGCTTCAGGTTGAAGCCGTCGAGCAGCGGCGCGTCGAGCCGGTTGTAGCCGAAGGTGACGCCGGAGAGCTCCAGCCGGCCGGAGAGCTTGACCGGGAAGTCGGCGGGCGGCGCTCCCGGCTCTCCCTCGAATCCCGGCTCCGGCGGATAGCGCAGCACGTCGTCGAGCCGGTTCATGTCCCCCTCGACCATCTGGAGCCGGCCTCCCAGGCTCACCATCCGGTTGACCGGCGCGATGAAGCTGACCATCAGAGCCTGGAAGGCCACCAGCGCCCCCAGGGAGATGGCCCCGTCCATCACCCGCAGACCGCCGATCCCCAGGATCAGGGCGGTGTTGACCGCGGCGAGCATCGGCGGCACGGCATCGAGCATCTGGGTGTATCTCTCCAGGTCCTGGCGCGCGTTGACCACCTTGGCCTGGTAGCCCGACCAGCGGGCGTAGAGATCCCCTTCGCCGCCCGACGCCTTCAAGGTCTCGATCATCTGCAGGCCGCCGATCGCCGTCCCGAAGAGCTTGCCGCGGTCCTGCAGGAGGCGCCGGTTGCCGTCCACCCGCTTGCGCGACACCCAGCGCAGGGCGGCCACGTTGAGCGAGACGACCACCGCCCCGACCAGGGTCAGCAGCGGGTCGTACTGGACCATCAGGACGGCGAAGAAGACGATCATCACCGCGCCCAGGAAGCTGGTGGCCAGGTCGCGCGACAGGAGCTGCGCCACGCGGTCGTTGATGCCGACGCGCGAGCTGATGTCGCCGGCGAAGCGCTGGCTGAAGAACTCCATGGGCAGGCGCAGCACATGGCGCAGGAAGCGGGTCGAGCCGGCCACCGCCATCTTGCTCTCCAGGCGCAGGAGGTAGGCCTGCTGCAGCCAGGTGAGCAGGCCGGTCAGGAGGGCGGCGAGCCCCATGCCGAGGAGGAGTGGCGGGAGCCAGTCGCGGCGGCTCTCCAGCAGCACGCTGTCGAGGAAGACCTTGGAGAAGACCGGGACCACCAGGCCGGGGATGACCAGGGCGAGGCCCGCGAGCACCACGAACGCCAGAGCCACGGCGGCCCCGGTCAGCCGCTTCTGCAGAGCGCGCAGGAGCTGCGGCGGCTCGCCCCCCTTCTGGAGCTCCGGTCCAGCCTCGAAGGTGAGCACCACGCCGGTGAAGGCCTGGTCCAGCTCCTCCTCGGAGACCCGGCGCGGCCCGGTGGCGGGATCGTTCAAGAAGACCTGTCCTCTGCGGAAACCCTCGAGGACCAGGAAGTGATTGAAGTTCCAGTGCAGGATCATCGGCGGCGCGAGGCTGCGCAGGCTCGCCGGCTCCTTCTTGAACCCCCTGGCCATCAGGCCGTAGCGGCGGGCCGCCTTGACCACGTTGCTCGCCTTGCTGCCGTCGCGCGACACGCCGCAGGCGATGCGCAGCTCTTCGAGCGGCACCCAGCGGCCGAAATGGGCGAGGACGATGGCGAGAGAGGCCGCGCCGCACTCGACCGCCTCCATCTGGAGGATGGTCGGCGTCCGGCGCGGCCGGGGGGGCGGCGGTGCCGCCTCCCGCCGCGCAGCGCGCCACTTGCGGAGCCAGCCGATCATCCTAGATCCCCAGCTTCTCCCGCAGAGTGGGGATCACCAGGCTGATCGGCCGGTCTTCCTTGACGATGATGCTGCCGCTGGTCAGCGTGCCGCTGCTGATCTTGAGGTTCGGGCCGCGCGACGACGACCAGCGGTAGCCGGTCGGGGTCGCCGCATCGCGCATCAGCTTCACGTCGACCTCGATCAGCGGGCCGGCTTCCATGAGCTTCGCGACCAGCGCTTCGTTGCGCAGCTGGCGGTTCATGCCGAGCTGGGTGGCCGGGAACTCGGCGGCCCACGTCACCTCGCCCAGAATCGAGCCGTACTCCTCGCGCTTGACCGTGCTCGGCGAGACGCGCACCAGCATCCCCGGCCGCGCCTGCTTGCCGGCGGAGGCGGGCACGAACAGGATGGCCACCAGATCCTCGGTCATCTCCTCCAGCCGGAGGATCGGCGTCCCCGGGCTGATCACGGCGCCGCGGTCCACGAGCCGCTCGAGGACCCGGCCGTCATAGGGAGAGACGATCTGGCGGCTCTCGCGCAGCTTCGCCTGCAGCTCGCGGCTCTGCGACTCGACGTCACGCAGGGCGCGTTCGCGGGTCTCCAGCTCCTGGGCAAGCTGCTGGGTGGACTCCAGGCGCTTGCTCTCCAGGCCGTTGAGCTCCAGGCTCTTGGCTTTGAGCTGCTGGTTTTTGTCGCTGAGCTCCTGCTGGGTCGCCACCACGGTCTGCTTGGTGACCAGGCCGTCTTTCAAGAGATCCTGCTGGTCGTCCAGGCGCCGGCTCAGGAGATCGATGTCGGTCTCGAGCGTCCTGATGCTCAGCTCGAGATTGTCCCGCTCCTGCTCGAGGTCGCGGGCGCGCAGGCGCTCCTGCTCCTGGGAGTAGCGCTGCCGTTCGCGGAGGTCGTTGCGCAGGTCGTCCAGCTTGGCCTGGGTGTCGACGATCTGGCGCTGCAGCTCGTCCTGGCGGATCTGGGCGACCGCCTGTCCCTTGTGGACGAAATCGCCGACGCGCACCAGCACCTCCTCGATCTGCCCGGCGCCGGGCGACTCCAGATTGGAGACGCCGCGCTGGAGGATCCCCTCGCCGGTGGCCTCGGTGGGGATCGAGCCCCAGACGCCCCAGGCGAGAGACGACAGGAGGACCGCGCCGAGGGCGCCCAGGGCCATCCACCCCTTGGGATCGGTCACCTGCAGGAGCTGGTCGAGCTGCTCGGGGGAGGACAGTCTCTCGAGGGCGACTTTGCGGAAGATCACGGCTGGGTCTCCTCCACGGACGGTACGCTGATCAGGAGCTCCGGACGGAGCGCGCCGGCACCCCCTTCGACGGTGAGCAGGGTGCCGGTCTCGAAACGCAGGCGGACGAGGGCCTGAGCCAGCGCGAGCCGGGCCCCCACCTCGGCCTGGCGGGCCGCGGTCAGCCGGTCGCGCTGGCTGATCAGGTCGATCAGCGTCGAGGTGCCGGCGCGCAGCTTCTTCTCCTCGTTGGCCACCGCCCGCTCGAACAGGTCCACCGCCTGGGACGCCTTCTCGACCTGGAGCGCGCTGCTCCTCACCGCGTCGAGAGCCGACGGCACGTCGGCGCCCACGGTGCGCGACACGAGCTCGATCAGCAGCTCGGCCTGGCGGCGGACGGCTTCCGTCTCCGCCTGCGAGCCGCGGGCGGCGCGGTTGAGCGTCGGCCAGGACAGGCTGAAGCCCAGCGTCGCCCCGACGCCCGGCACGTTGCGCCCCAGCGAGCCGAAGTAGGCGCCCGTGCCGTTGCCCTGCACCAGGCCCGACCAGGTGGGGGCGAAGATCAGGTCGAGGCGCGGCTTCAGGGCGTCGTCGGCCACGCGCAGCAGGATCTCGGCGCCGCTCTTGCGCTCGCGGGCCGCCCGCAGGTCGGCGCGGCGGCGCAGGGCCATCGCGATGAAGCGGCCGGCCTCCGCCGGCGGCGGCACCTCCTTGGGACGGACCTCCGGAAACGGATCGGCCGGCACGGGGAGGGCCGCGATGCGCGCCGGCTCCAGCCCGATCTCCCGCCCGAGGTCCTGCCGCGCCGCGAACAGAGCGCGCTCGCCGCCGATGCGCGACGACTCCTTGGCCGCCAGGTTGGCCTCCAGCTGGACCAGCTCGGCCGCCGGCGTCTGGTCGGCCTCGACGAGCCGGCGGGTGGTGTCCAGGAGCTCGCGCGAGCTCGTCTCGCTGGCCAGGAGGATCTCCAGGTTGATCGCCTGCGCGCGCGCCGTCCAGTACTGGGAGACCACCGTGAGGACCCGCGCCGCCGTCGTCTGCTCCACGTCCAGGCCGCTCGCCGCCACCTCCCGCTCGGCGGTCATCTCGCCGGCCGCGGTCACCGACCGGCCGCGCCCCTGGAGGAGCGGCTGGCGCACGGTGAACGAGAGCGTCCCCACGTTGACCGCGGTGTCCCCCGCACCCGGCACGTCGACCCGGGAGATCCCCAGCGACGGGCTGACCGACAGCCCGGAGCGGAACTCCTTGGCGGCGCCGAAGGAGCTCTGCAGGCTCATCTCCTCCCTGCTGGTGATCTCGGTCAGCGGAGTGTTCGAGGTCTCCTGCTCCACCTGCGAGGTGAGCACCGGATCGAACCGGCCCGCCGCGCCGAGGAGGGCGCCGCGCGCGCCGGCGAGCTGCGCCTGGCTGAGCGCGATGTTGGGATCGTTCTCCAACGTGAGGCGGACCGCGTCGCCGAGATCGAGGCCCGTCTCAGGAACGTCAGGCGGCGACGGATCGGCCGCGCTCGCTGCGCGGATCGCGAAGAACGGGCACAGAAAGAGCAGCAGGAGAGACAACCTTCTTGTCTTCATTCAAGCCGGGTTAGGCTAGCATCGTGGATTCGCTCGCGCAACCGCCCGCAGAGACCGAGGAGCTGCGCGCCTATGCACGCAACGCCTTCGATGCCGGCACGCTCGCCGGGGGCCTGTCTCTCCCCCTGCCCGACGAGCCGTTCGTGGCCTTCTGGGAGGCGCGGGTGGCCGAGGCCCGCGAGCGGGGAGCCTTCGCCGTCCTCCGCGAGCACATGCCGCAGCTCCGCTTCCCCGTTCACGCCGGCATCAGCGAGAGCGACGCCTACCAGGCGGCCACCAAACGGGGGGTCCCCCCCGGCGAGATCGCGGAGGCCACCGGTCTCGAGCTGGAGAAGCCCGAAGCCGTCGAGCTGGCCCTCTACCCGAGCCCGGCCGGCCGCATCCCCCTGGTCATCGTGCGCAGCAGGCCCGAGTTCACGGCCCTGGTCCGGGCCTTCATCCACCGCAACGAGCCCAAGCCCGTGCCCGATTCGCAGGGCGCGATCATGATCGCCGGCTACAACAACTGGACCCGGGTCCGCGAGCTCCGCAGCCGGGGGGATGAGCTGCGCCGCGAGCTCTACCAGGACCGCTTCATCCTGCTCTCCGACGGCCCGTACAGCGCCGTCCCGGCGGCCGACCTCGGATTGCCGGAGGAGAAGTGGCGGGAGCTGTCGCTCACCCTGCGGCGCGACCACGAATGCGCCCACTACCTGACGCGGCGGATCTTCGGCTCGATGCGCAACAACCTGCACGACGAGCTGCTCGCGGACTATGCCGGCATCACCGCCGCGGTGGGCCGCTACCGGGCGGCCTGGTTCCTGCGCTTTCTCGGCCTGGAGGGCTTCCCCGCCTACCGCGCCGGCGGCCGCCTCGACCTCTACCGCGGCGATCCCCCCCTCTCCGACGGCGCTTTCCGGCAGCTCCATGCGATGATCAAAGACGTGGCCGAGACCGTCGAAAGGTTCGACGCCGGAAGGCCGGACGGTCCACGCGAAAGGGCGCTCGCGGTCCTGGCGCTGGCGGTCCTCGGACTGGAAGCCCTGGCCGGACCCGAGGGCGAGGAAAGGCTCCGGCAGACCGTCGAGGGGCTGCGGGGGACGGTGGAGTGGCAGCGAGACGCAGGCTAGAGATTTCAGCAAGCCCTGCTCTTTGGGCTGGCGCCTGTCGCCGGAGCCACAGCGTGCTACCTTAGCACCCCGTCCCGCCATAGAATCTGTCGCAGTTGAGGAAGTTTGGAGCATCGGACGGGGTCGAATGCATGCCGCGTATCTTCGACAATATCGAGCGTTCCCTTCTGCCTGCGCTGCGTGACGGGCTCGCCCTGTCCGATCGCGCGGACTTCTGCGTCGGCTACTTCAACCTGCGTGGCTGGAAGGCAGTCGACGAGCTTGTCGATCGCTGGCCGGGCGGAGAGGGGAGCTGCTGCCGGCTCCTTGTCGGGATGCAGCGGCTCCCTCAGGAAGAGTTGCGGGAGTCGTTGAGCCTTCTGCCTCGGGTGGAAGGAATCGATCTCCAGACCGCTGTCCGCCTCAAGCGGCGCCTGGCCGAAGAGTTCCGTGAGCAGCTGACCCTGGGCGCGCCCACCGCCGAGGATGAGGCAGGCTTGCGCCGCCTGGCTGCACAACTTCGAGCCGGCAAGGTCGTCGTCAAGCTATTTTTGCGCCATCCCCTGCATGCCAAGCTCTACCTTCTGTTCCGCTCCGACCCGATCAATCCGATCGTCGGCTATCTCGGCAGCAGCAATCTCACCTTCGCGGGCCTCTCCCAGCAAGGCGAGCTCAACGTTGACGTGCTGGACCACGACGCCTGCGTCAAACTGGCCGCCTGGTTCGAGGACCGCTGGGGCGATCGCTTCTGCCTCGACATTTCGACCGAGCTCCTCGAGGCAATCGACCAAAGCTGGGCACGCGAAGAAGTCTACTCGCCCTATCTCGTTTACCTGAAGATGGTCTACCACCTCGCGCGCGAAGCCCGGGCTGGTCTGGCCGAGTTCCGCATCCCGAAGGACTTCGGCGACAAGCTCCTCGCGTTCCAGACCGCGGCGGTCAAGATCGCCGCCCATCACCTCAACAAGCGCGGCGGGGTGCTCCTGGGCGACGTGGTGGGGCTGGGCAAGACGCTGATGGCCTCGGCCCTCGCTCGGATTTTCGAGGACGATCACGGCCTCGAAACCCTGATCCTTTGTCCTCGGAACCTGGTCCGCATGTGGGAGGACTATCGCGAGCAATACCGGCTGCGCGCCCGCGTGCTACCCATCACCCGGGTCGCTCAGGAGCTGCCGGATCTGCGCCGTTATCGCTTGGTGCTGATCGACGAGAGCCACAACTTGCGCAACCGCGAGGGTAAGCGCTACCGCGCCATCCGCGAGTACATCGAGGCCAACGAGAGCAAGGTCATCCTCCTCTCGGCGACGCCCTACAACAAGACCTACCTGGACTTGTCGAGCCAGCTCCGGCTCTTCGTACCGGAGGACGCCCGGCTCGGCCTCAGGCCCGAGCGGCTGCTGCGCGAGATTGGAGAGCCCGAGTTCATCCGCCGCCACCAGTGCAGCCCCGACTCGCTCGCGGCCTTCGAGAAGAGCGAATATGCAGACGACTGGCGAGAACTGATGCGCCTCTACCTCGTCCGTCGCACCCGGACCTTCATCCAAGGGAACTACGCCGAGACGGATACCGCCACCGGGCGCCGATATCTGACGTTCGAGGACGGTACCCGCTCCTATTTCCCGGTCCGCGTGCCGCGGACGGTGCGCTTCGCGATCGCCGACGGGAGCGCCGGCGACCCGTACGCCCGTCTCTTCTCGGATGGGGTCGTGAATGTCATCAACTCTCTGTCTCTCCCGCGGTATGGGCTCGGCAACTACGTGGCGGCCGCCCGGCAGGTTCCCCCCACTCCGGCGGAAGCCAGGACTCTCGCCGATCTGTCCCGCGCCGGCCGGCGTCTCATGGGATTCTGCCGGATCAATCTGTTCAAGCGGCTGGAGAGCAGCGGCTGGTCATTCCTTCAGTCCGTCGAGCGCCACGTGCTGCGCAACTTCGTCTTTCTCCATGCCATCGAGGCCGGGCTCCCCTTGCCGATCGGAACCCAGGACAGCGCCGCCCTCGATTCTCGCTTCTCCGATATCGACCCCGAGCTCGCGGCTCAAGCCGAGATCTTCGAGGGAAACGGGAACGGCGAAGGTGCCCCGGCGAGCGATGCCGGAGAGGTGGGGCGGAACGGGCTGCTCTCGGAGGAGGACTTCCGGCGGCGGGCGGCTGAGGTCTACCGCCAATACGAGACTCGCGAGAAACGCCGCTTCAAGTGGCTGCGGGCGGACCGCTTCGTCGTCGCGCTCGCCAAGGACCTCCTGGCCGACAGCCGCCGCCTCCTTTCAGTGCTCCAAGACTGCGGCCCCTGGGACCCGGCGAGGGACTACAAGGTCGAAGCGCTGGTCCGGATCCTCGCCGAGGACCACAGCGGAGAGAAGGTTCTCCTCTTCTCCCAGTTCGCCGACACCGTGGCGTACCTGGAACGGGAGCTTCAGGCCCGCGGCTTCGGGGCGGTGGCGGCGGCGACCGGAGCCTCCGCCGACCCCACGCTCCTCGCCTGGCGCTTCAGCCCGGAGAGCAATGAAAAGCGGAAGCAGATCGCGCCTGCGGACGAGATCCGGGTCCTCCTCTCCACCGACGTCCTGAGCGAGGGCCAGAACCTGCAGGACTGCCGGGTCGTGATCAACTATGACCTGCCCTGGGCGATCATCCGGCTCATCCAGCGGGTGGGGCGCATCGACCGGATCGGACAGCGCGCCGAAACCCTTCTCTGCTACTCGTTCCTCCCCGCCGATGGGGTCGAGCGGATCATCCGCCTGCGCGGCCGGGTGCGCCAACGCCTCCGCGAGAACGCTGAGGTGGTCGGGACGGACGAGCGGTTCTTCGACGATGACGAGGACGACGGCCTCTTGTTCGACCTCTACAATGAGAAGTCCGGCCTTCTGGATGCTGAAGGGGACAATGAGGTGGACCTCGCCTCTCATGCCTACCAGCTCTGGCGCAATGCCATCGAGGCCGACCCGAGCCTCGAGAAGAAGGTGATGGAGCTGCCCGACGTGGTCTACTCGACCCGATCGCACACGCCAGCCCATGCGGGCCCAGCTGGAGTCCTCCTCTATCTGCGCACGTCCGACGACAATGATTTCCTCGCCTGGGTGGACGGGGAAGGCAAAAGCGTCACTCAGTCACAGCTCGCCATCCTTGCTGCCGCGCAGTGCGACCCGGAGACACCGGCTCTTCCCCGGCAGGAGACGCATCACGAGCTGGTCCGCCAAGGGGTCGAGCTACTCGCGGAACGCAGGCGCAGCGGTGCCGGCGCCCTCGGCCGCCCCTCGGGAGCGCGATTTCGCACCTACGAGCGCCTGAAGAACTACGTCTTTTCCCTCAAGGGAACGCTCTTCGACCTCGCTGAGCTGCACCAGGCGATCAACGAGATCTACCGGTTCCCTCTGCGAGCGGCCGCGGCCGACCAGATCAACCGCCAGCTCCGCACCGGCATCTCTGACGACGACCTCGCCCGCCTCGTGCTCGCGTTGCGCGAGGAAGACCGGCTCTGCATCGTCCGCGAAGACCAGCCCGACCCGGAGCCGCGCATCATCTGCTCCCTCGGGCTCCATCCCTCCTCTTCGAGGTGACTCTTTGGCCAAGCTCAACGCTCAACGCACCCGCGAGATCCTGCAAGAGTTCGACTTCCGGCGGCTCTTCGTCGACGAGCTCGGATGGTCGCAGGCGGCGAGCCCGAAACCTCGAAGCTGGAACGTCAAAGGGCAGGAGTACCAGGGGCGCGAGATCGCTCACCTGGGTGGCGTGGTCGTCCTCGAGCTCTCCGCCGGTGACGGCGCGGTCCCCGAGGCCAGGGTCCGCCTCAGCGTCCATCGCGAGGTCGCCAAGGCCTATTACGAGCACGTTCTCCTCTTCGTTGACCGCACTCGCACCCAGAGCGTGCTCTCATGGGCCAGGCGCGAAGGCTCGAAGCTTGCCCCACGCAGTCATTCCTACTTCAAGGAACAACCGGGCGATCTCTTCCTCTCCAAGCTGTCCGCCCTGGTGGTAGATCTCGCCGACCTCGCCGTCCAAGGCGACACCGCGGTCGCCGAGGTCGCCTCACGCTTGCGGGAAGCGCTCGACGTCGAGCGGGTCACCAGGCGCTTCTACAGCGAGTTCCAGGAGCAGCACGAGCTGTTCCTGGAACGGATCGAGGGGATCGAAAGCGAGCGCGACCGCCGCTGGTACACCTCGGTCCTGCTCAACCGGCTGATGTTTGTCTACTTCCTCCAGAAGAAGAGCTTCCTGGATGGCGGAGATCAACGGTATCTGCGCCGCAAGCTCGAAGCGAGCCAGAAGGTGGGGCCGGACCTCTACTACCGGCGCTTTCTGAAGCTCCTCTTCTTCGAAGGCTTCGCCCGCCCGGCTGCCGAGCGCAGCCCCGAAGCCCGGAACCTGCTGGGGGAGATCTGTTTCCTCGACGGTGGGCTCTTCTTACCGCATCGGATCGAGACCGATCATCCGGATCTGCAGATCCCGGACGCGGCCTTTGCGAGCATCCTCGACCTCTTCGAGCGCTACTCCTGGAGCCTGAACGACACGCCCGGAGGACAGGACGACGAAATCAACCCCGACGTCCTGGGCTACATCTTCGAGAAGTACATCAACCAGAAGGAATTCGGGGCCTACTACACGCGGCCTGAGATCACCCGGTACCTCTGCGAGAAGACGATCTACGCACTGGTCCTCGATCGGGTGAACGTGGGAGCGGGGAAGGGTGACCGGCGCTTCGAATCGATCGAAGAGCTTCTGCTGCGCCTCGACGCGCGCCTCTGCCGCAAGCTGTTCAAGGAGATCTTGCCGGGCCTCTCGATCCTCGATCCGGCCTGCGGCTCGGGAGCGTTCCTGGTGGCGGCACTCAAGACGCTTCTGGATGTCTACTCGGCCGTGGTCGGCAAGATCGGATTCGTCAACGACCGCGAGCTGCGCGAGGAGCTCAAGAAGGCCAACGCCGAGCATCACTCGATCCAGTACTGGGTCAAGAAGAAGATCGTCACCGACAACCTCTTCGGCGTGGACATCATGGAGGAGGCGACGGAGATTGCGAGGCTCCGTCTCTTTCTCACCCTCGTGGCCTCGGCGACGAACGTCGAGGAGCTGGAGCCGCTGCCCAATATCGACTTCAACATCCTGTCGGGCAACTCGCTCATCGGGCTGCTCCATGTCGAGGATGAAGATTTTGAACGTAGACAGGGGGGCGGCGGCCAGTCTCACCTCTTCCGCCGGACTTTCCGGCAGGTGCTCCGCGAAAAAAACCAGCTGATCGAAGCCTACCGTCATTTCACCGGGAAAACCGACCGGCTCGGTGAGGTGCGCGACGAGATCGACCGTGAAAAGAGCGAGGCGATCGCGACATTGAACGATATCCTCCTCACCGAATTCAAGGACATCCGCTTCGAGCAGGCCACCTGGGACCGCCAGAAGAACGAGCCGGGTAAGCCCGTGCGTCGGCCTGTCTCCTTCAAGGATGTCGCGGACCTCCGACCGTTACACTGGGGCTACGAGTTTGACGAGGTTCTCGGTAAGCAAGGAGGCTTCGACATCATCCTCACCAATCCTCCCTGGGAGGTCTTCAAGCCGCAAGCCAAAGAGTTCTTCGCCGAATATTCGGACATCGTCAAAAAGAACATCATGACGATCAAAGCTTTCGAGAAGGAGCAGGCAAGGCTTATGCGCAACTCCGAAATTCGCGCTGCCTGGTTGGAATATCAGAGCCGATTTCCACACATTTCTCTCTACTACCGCAGGGCTCCGCAGTACAAGAACCAGATCGCGAAGATCAGGGCTCCTGACGGAAAGGAGAAGAAGGCGGGGACTGACGTCAACCTCTATAAACTCTTCCTAGAGCAGTGCTTCAATCTGCTGCGCGATCGCGGCCGCTGTGGGATCCTGCTCCCGACGGGAATCTATACCGACCTGGGGGCGAAGCAACTGCGTGAGATGCTGTTCAACCAGGCGCGTCTCGGCTCGTTGTTTGGACTGTCGAACGAAAAATTCCTCTTCGAGGGCGTGGATCACCGCTTCCGCATTTGTCTTCTCAATTTCCAGAAGGGTGGTTCGACGACGGATTTCACAATAGCCTTTCGCATTGATCCGCGCGAAGCTGTTAGCGTGGCCCGGCTCGAGTCGTTTCTCCATAATTCCGATGAGCACGTGGAAATGGCAGGGGCAACAGTAAGATTGCTTTCACCGACCTCCTTGTCCATTTTGGAGCTTAAAAGTACTCTTGAAGCAGATATCGCTTGCAAAATGGCCGCTTTCCCTATGCTAGGTGACAAGTTTCATGACTGCTGGAATCTTCGCTTAGTGCGCGAATTTGATGTAAGCAAGAAGAATCAATGGCTTCTTCATTCTTCGCCCAGCGAAGATCGTCTTCCCCTCTTCAAGGGTGAGATGTTCAATCAATTCGAACTGTCCGGGGAAGGCCCTGACTATTGGATAGATGAAGATGTGGGTGAGGCAAGGCTCAGGAATCGACAATTCGCATCGTATAGGTGGGTGCATCGTCGAATCGCTAGAAGCTCCGACGTACGCACTATGATTTCCACAATAATACCACAGCGAGTCTTTACCGACACCAATAGCACGACACTCGATTCGGACTTAATTTCCAAAGATGAGATGCTCTTTTTGTGCGCAGTAACAAACAGCTTCGTTTTCGACTGGCTGGTCCGAAAGAGAGTAGACGACACATTGAGTCAATTCTTTCTGTATCAGATGCCAGTACCGAGGCTATCCGGAAATGACACGCGGCTAACTCCTTTTATTACCAGAGCTGCTCGGCTCGTATGCTATCGGCCAGAATTCTCCGACCTCTGGCAGGTCGTTATGGGCTCACCGTGGTCCGAGCAGGATGCCGCCACTGACCCTGCCGAAAGAGCGCGGCTGCGCGCAGAGTTGGACGGTCTCGTGGCCCACCTCTACGGGTTGACCGAGGAAGAATTTGCCTACATCCTCACCACTTTCCCGGTCGTCGCCCAGGAAGTGAAGGACGCCGCCCTCACCGCCTACAGGACATTGGCCCCCATGCAGGGAGACCCGCAGATCCTCGCTCTGATCGAGCAGGGCGAGAGCGCAGAGCTGGAATTCAAGTCCACCGCCCGTTGGGACTTGCGCGAGGGGAAGAAGAACCCGGACCTCGAGGCTGTCATCCGGATCACCGTCGCGGGCTTCCTCAACGCGCACGGCGGTACACTCCTCATCGGGGTCGGCGACGACGGATCGATCGTCGGCTTGCAGCCCGATTATGGGACGTTCAGGAAGCCGAACCGGGACGGTTTCGAGCTGTTCCTGATAGAGCTTCTTCTCGGCTCCATGGGCAAGGACGTGGCGACTTCCATCCGCACCACCTTCCACGAGGTCGACGGCAAGGATGTCTGCCGGGTAACGGTCGCCGCCGGCACACGGCCTGTTTTTCTCAAGGAGGGTAACGACGAGGTCTTCTACCTCCGAGCGGGGAATTCGACGCGCCGGCTCACGACCCGAGAAGCAGTACAGTACTGCAAGACGCGCTGGCAGACCTGATCCCACGACCGGGGCCGCCGGCTTCTCTCCCGGGTACGGCAGACGTTTCTCGACGAGGGCAACACCTTTGACGCTGCCCTCGCCTCCCTCGATCTGTCGATCTCCTATCTGGCGGAGGGGAAGACCGCGGAGGTCCGCGAGCTCGTCGACGAGATGGTGACCGTCTTCCGCGATCTGGACGTCGCCCGCGAGCCTCTGGCTGCCCTCCTCCTCTTCCAGGAAGCCGCCCGCCGCGAAACGGCCACCGCCGACCTCGCGCGGGAAGTCGCCGCGTCGATCATCCGTGCGCGCGGCGGCGCGCCCACCATGCCCTGAGCCTCGCCGCCTCCCTTCACCGCGGCAGGGGCACCGTGCAATAGCTCGACGCTCAGGAGAAACGAGTCTCTTCTCCTGTGCAGTGGCTCGATGCGCAGGTGAAACGAGGCGTTTCTCCTGTGCAATGACACGATGCGCGGGAGAGACAAGGCACTTCTCCTGTCCAATGACCCGATGCTCAAGAGAAATGAGGCGTTTCACCTGTGCAATGACACGGTGCACAGGAGAAGCAACGCGTTTCTCCTGTGCAGTGACACGGTGCGCAGGAGAAACAAGGCGTTTCTCCTGTGCAATGACACGATGCGCAGGAGAAACGAGGCACTTCTCCTGTCCAATGACCCGATGCTCAAGAGAAATGAGGCGTTTCACCTGTGCAATGGCACGGTGCACAGGAGAAGCAAGGCGTTTCACCTGCGCAATGACACGGCGCACGAGAGAAACGAGGCACTTCTTCTGTCCAATGTCCCGATGTACAGGAGAAACGAGGCGTTTCACCTGTGCAGTGACACGATGCACAGGAGGAGCAAGGCACTTCTCTGTGCCGTCTACACGCCACCCGCGATCAGCCTTCCCGCTCGATGCGCGCGAAGGCCGCCGCCTCGTCGTCCGTCAGCGGAATTCCTTCCCGCCGCCGCCGGACGGCTGCTTCGCTCTCCAGGTCTCCCGGCACGAGGACCCGCTCACCGTCCACCGCCGGCTGCTCGCGGACGAGGCGCAGGAGACGGCTCAGGCCGGCGCGGAAGGCGGAGGGATTCTGGAAGGCCGGGATGTCGAAGGCGAGGAAGAGGTGCGCCACCTGCCGCGGCTCGTCGAACGGCTCCACGTAAAGATGCGACAGCTCGTGATCGAGCGGCATCCCGGCCAGGAGCGCGCAGAGGATCTCCACCATCATCCCCAGGCACTGCCCCTTGTGCCCCGCCAATTCTCCCAGGGGCTTGAGCGCGGAGACCTCCCCGGCCGCCTCCCCCTCCTCCGCCGCGTCCCGGCCGTCGGCCGCCACCGCCCAACCGCTCTCCAGCGGGATGCCGTGGGCGTTGTGGTGCTTCACCTTGGAGTAGGAGACCTGGCTGGTGGCGAAGTCGGCGCAGAAGAGGTCGTCGCCCTCCCCCTGCGCCGCCAGCGAGATCGGATTCGTGCCGAAGATCGGGCGCATCCCGTGGAAGGGAGCCACCAGCGCGTCGCTGTTGGTGAACGACATCGCGAGGCAGCCATGGCGCGCCATCGCCAGGGTGTAGACCGAGGCCGCGCCGAAGTGGTTGGAATTGCGCACGGCCACGCTCCCCACGCCATGCTCCCGCGCCAGCCGGACCGCTTCGGCTGAGGCCGCCCGCCCCGCCACCAGGCCGAGGGCGCCGCCGGCGTCGAGCAGCCGCGCGGCGCGCCCCTGCGCGTTCGCCGGATCGACCCAGACCAGCTGCGGACGGGCGCGACTGCGCCCGCCGTCGAGCTCGGCGATGTAGGTCGGGAAGAGGCGGACCCCGTGCGTGTCGATGCCGCGGAGCGAGCTCTCCAGCAGACCCTCCACCACCCACCCGGCGTGCTCCTCGGAGAGGCCGCGCCGGGCGAGGGCCGCGCGCATGACGCGGGCGAGCGTTGCCGCGGGGACGGTCTTCACCGGACCGCCGCGGTCTGTTCCGCCGCCGCCGGTTGTTCCAGGGCCGCGGCCAGCCGGTCGCGCACGAAGCGGGCCAGCCGCTCGATCCCCTCCTCGATCTGCGCCTCGGTGACGTAGCTGAAGGAGAGGCGGACCTGGCGCTCCCGCCCGGCGGAGAGGGCGAAGAACGACATCGGACAGACGATCACGCCGTAATCCCGCGCGCAGGCCTGGAGGCACTCGTCGTCGAGCTCGAAGGGAAGCCAGACGGTGAGGAAGAACCCGCCTTCCGGCCGGTTCCAGCGCACCCCCGGCACGCCCCCGAGCCGCTCCTCCAGAGAAGCGAGCATGCGGTCCCGGTTGGCCCGGTAGAACGGCAGCTTCTCGCGCACCATGCCGCGCAGCGAGCCGCCCTCGTCGAGGAGCAGCCCACCCACCACGGCCTGCACCACCGGCGCGGTGGTCACGGTCGTGAGGCTCTTGATCTTGGACAGCTCGGCGGCGAGCGGCGTCCTCTCCCCGCTCTCCGTCACCGCCTCCTGATCGACCACCAGGTAGCCGGCGCGCAGGCCCGGATAGAGAGTCTTGGCGAAGCTCCCCATGTAGATGACGACCCCGTGCTCGTCGAGGGCCTTCACCGTGGGCAGCGGGTCGCCGTCGTAGGAGAACATGCCGTAGGGGTTGTCCTCGAAGAGGAAGACCTGGCGCTCGGCGAGCAGGGCGAGCAGGGCGCGGCGGGTCGCGAGCGGCATCCGGGTGCCCAGCGGGTTGTTGAAATCGGGGATGTCGTAGACCGCGCGGGGGCGCTTGCCGCGGGCCCGGACCTCGTCGATCGCCGCGGCCACGGCCGCCGGCTCGAGCCCCTGCTCGCCGGTGGCGACCGGGACCATCTCGATGCCGAGGATGGCCGCGAGGCCGGTGATGCCGATGTAGGTGGGGTCACTCACCAGGAGGACGTCCTGGGCCGGATCGAACAGGCCCATGAGGAGGATCAGCATCCCCTCCTGGCAGCCGTGCGTCACGATGATGTGCTCGGGGCGGACCCGCATCCCCTCGTCGAGCTCGAGCTCGCGCGCGATCAGGTCGTTGATGATGCCGTTCGTCTTGTTGTACTGGCCGAGATCGTTCCACACGGCGCGCGGGGACCAGCCGGTGGCGGCGGCGCGGTGCGCGACGAAACGCGGCGCCAGGGCGAGGCTCCGCTCCACGTCGAAGTGGCGCTCCGCCGGACGCCCCGGGGCGAAGGAGACCGCCCGCGGGTAACGCAGCACCACTTCATTGAGGAAGTTCATCACTTCCAGGAGCGGATCCCGGAAGCAGCTCTTGAGGCGGATGTCCATGACCATCACATCCAGGAGATCAGTAGTTGTCCTGAGCCTCGAGCTGCTCGAACAGGTTCTTCACGCTCTCGTCCGAGAAGTCGCCGCCCAGCCGCTGGATCAGCTCGTACATCATTCCCGAGTTCTCGTCGCGATGGGTGAAGATCTGCCGCAGGCCGGGGGAGCTGATGATCGACGTGTCGAACTTCACGCCGGCCGCCGTGAGATCCTCGGTCATCTTCGGCAGATCGTCGACCTCGATGGCGATGTGCTGGACGCCCGGGCCGTAGTGCTGGACGTACCGGGCGACCTGGGACTCCTCGGAGGTGCCCTGCAGGAGGACGATGGTGATCGGACCGGCCTTCATCACGGCCGAGACCATGGCGGTCGTCCGCCCCTCGGTGCGGCGGCGCTCGAAGAGCTGGTAGCCATACCGCTCGCTGTAGTACTTGATCCCCTCTTCCAGGTCGTTGACGGCGATGGCGATATGGTCGATGGCCCTGGCGTATTTGCCCAGGAGAGCCAGGGAGGTTGCGGTGTCCGTCGAAGTCTCGCTCATGAAACGGATCTCCTTCTGAAACAGAGTTTGAATGCAGCCAAAAGAGTCACCCGGACGCAGGCGCGTTGTCTCGGGACTGCATAGTCTAGCCTGGATCGCTCCCTCGCAGGAGCGCAGCCGCCGCGCGCACAGCCGGCCCTCTCAACAGGGAGGACGGCTGGCCTGGAACGACGGCGACATCGAAGGTCTCCAAGGGGACCTGCCCGGCGGCGGCCCAGGTCCGCGCCAGATCCGGAGGGACCAGCAGGTGCGTGACGGCGCGCTCTTCCAGGTATCGGCCGCACGGCTCGCCGAGCAGCTGCTCGGGCGGGGGCAGATGGAGCGCGGCGCCCTGCGGCAAGGTGAGGAGGATCTCCGCGAGGGAGAGCGTGCGGCCGGCCGCGAGCTGCAGGGCACGGTGTCCCGTCCCCGGCCGGCCGCCGGGCAGCCAGGCCATCTCCAGCGCCCGCTGGACCAGCTCGCGGTGCGTCATCGCCACCGGCTCGCCCCCCTCCGCGGCGGGCTCGCAGAGGCAGGCCAGGTGCTCCGGCCCGGCGACGGAGCGCAGCGGCACGGCGCTCTGCCCGGCGATCTCGGCGGCGTCCCGGTCGAGACGCACGATCCGCAGCTGCCAGAGCGGCGGCAGCTCGCCGAGGTCGTGCAGGGGCCAGGGCGGAGAGGCTGCGGCCAGAATCGCGGCGCTCGCCTCGCGGGCGATCAGGAAGGTCGCGCCGCTCTCCTCCAGCTGGAGGCTCAGGCGCGCCGCCGGCCAGGACAGGTCGAGAGGGACCCAGACGCCGCCCGCCTTCCAGATCGCCAGGACGGCCACCACCGCCTCGGCGGAGCGCTCCAACGCGACCGCGACCCTCTCCTCCGTGCCCAATCCTCGCAAGGTGCGCAGGAACCGCGCCAGGCGGTTGGCACGCCGGTCGAGCTCTCCGTAGGTGAGGCTCTCGTCCTCGGCGACGACAGCCGGCGTGCCCGGCACCAGAGCTGCCAGGGTTTCGAACAGCTCGTGGATCCGTCGCGCCGGCGGGGGCGGAGGCGGGGTTTCCGGTTCGTGTCGTGTGTCGAAAACGGTCATCGAGCCCCCTTTACCCATCATTCTACGCGCCCAGGCGAGCCCGCAGGAGCCCTGCCAGCCTCTGGACGTGGGGCGGCTTCAACAGGGAGTAGTGGTCGCCGGGGACGATTACGGGACAGAGACCGGGCCAGCTGGTGCCCTCGCCAGCCTCCTCGGCGCGGAAGAGGACCGTGCCGGCCGGGAGCCGTCGCGGCACCCAGACGGACTCGGCCCGCCGGTGGGCCAGGGCGACGCGCAAGAGGCGGTCGGCATGTTCCCGCTCGGGCTCCTCCACCTCGGCGGCGAGAGCGGCGCGGAGCTCCTCGTCGCTCTCTTCTCCCGGCACCGGCCCCGGCGCCGCCGTGTCGACCAGGGCGACCAGGGGGACCTCCTCGCCCGCGTCCTCCAGCTGCCGCGCCATCTCCAGGGCGACCAGGCCGCCGAACGACCAGCCGCCGAGCAGGTAGGGGCCGCGGGGGCGTTTCTCCCGCAGCGCGGCGAGATGGAAGGCGGCCAGGTCCTCGACGCGGTCGAGAGGCTCTCCGGCTTCCACACCCGGCGCCTCCAACCCCCAGATCTCCCGATCCTCGCCGAGCTGGAGCGCCAGCTCCCGGTAGCAAAGGACGCTGCCCCCGAGGGGATGAATCCAGAAGAGCGGCGGCGCGGCGATGGAAACGTTCGCCGGCGCCCGCAGGAGCACCAGGGGCGAGAGCGGACCCTCCGCGGGCTCCTCGCGCAGCCAGGCGGCCATCCGCGCCACGGTCGGCGCCCGGAAGAGGGCGGCGAGCGGCACGGGCCGTCCCATCGACCGCTCGATCCGGGACGCCAGGCGGACCGCCAGGAGGGAATGGCCCCCGTGGGCGAAGAAGTCGTCGTCCACACCGAGGGGAGCGATGCCCAGGACCTCCTCCCAGAGCTGCAGCAGGCGCAGCTCCAGATCGTCGGCCGGCGGGCGGCTCTCCCCTCCCCGCGGCTCCGGCGCTCCGGACAGGGCGGCGAGACGGCGGCGGTCCACCTTCCCGTTCGGCGTGAGCGGGAGCGCGTCGAGCCGGGTGAAGGAGGCCGGGATCATGGCCGCGGGAAGCCGGCGGGCGAGGGCCGCGCGGACAGAGTCCGGCGGAAGGTCGTCCTCTGCAGTGAAGAAGGCCGCCAGCCGCCGTTCTCCCTCGGTGCCGGCCGCGACGACCGCCGCCTGCCGCACCCCGGGCACGGCCGCGAGCGCCGCCTCGACCTCGCCCGGCTCGATGCGGACGCCGCGGATCTTGACCTGCTCGTCGAGCCGGCCGAGGAAGTCGAGGACGCCGTCCGGCCGCCAGCGGACGCGGTCGCCCGTGCGGTAGAGGCGCGCGCCCAATGGGTCGGGCCGGAAGCGGTCGGCGGTCAAATCGGGCCGGCCGAGATAGCCGCGCGCCACGCCAGGGCCTCCCACCCAGAGCTCGCCCGGGACGCCCGGCGGCGCCGGCAGGAGGGCCGCATCGAGCACCGCCACATGCGCGCCGGGAATCGGCCGACCGACCGGGCAGACGGCCGCGGGATCGTCCGGCGCCTCACGGTGCACGGTGCACCAGACCGCCGCCTCCGTGGGGCCGTACTCGTTGAACAGCGCCGCTCCGGGGAGGCGCGCCGCGTGGAGCTCGACCAAGCGGCGCGGGCAGGCTTCGCCCGCCACGATGACCGTGCGGAGCCCGCCGAGATCCGCGGGAGCGAGCTCCTCCAGGACGAGAGACCAGAGGGAGGGCACGCTGAGCCAGTGGGTGGCGCCGCGGACGAGAGCGGCGAGAGCCGGCAGGTCCCCGAGGGCCGGCTCCGGAGGCAGCAGGAGGGCGCCCCCGGCCGCGAGGGTCCAGAAGACCACGGCCACCGAGCTGTCGAACGCCAGGGGCGGGAGAAGGACGAATCCCGCCGGCGCCTCGGAGTAGAAGCTCAGGCGCGCCGCGGTCGACGCCGCGAGCTGCCCGTGGGTGACCGCCACTCCCTTGGGGCGGCCGGTGGAGCCGGAGGTGTAGATCACATAGGCCAGATGGCCGGGGTCGGGGCAGGCGAGCGCGGCGTCCGCGGTGCCGGCGTCCTCCGGGAGGATCTCCTCCAGAAAGCGCGCTCCGGCGTCCTCCGCCAGCTCGCGGAGCCGCTCCTCCGGGTGCGCCGGATCGAGCGGCACGTAGGCTCCGCCGGCCCCCAGGATGCCCAGGATGGCGACCAGGGTCTCCGGCGTCCGCGCCGCGCGGACCGCCACCCGCGTCTCCGGGCCGACGCCACTCCGTCGCAGCCCCGCGGCCACGCGGCCGGCCCGCTCCAGAAGCTCCCGGTAGGTCATCCGGCCGGCGGAGGTAATCACGGCCGGGGCCTCTGGGGTGCGCCCTGCCTGCGCGGCGATCCATTCCACCACGGTGCCGGTGGGGACGGCCAGGTCCTCCCCCCGTTCCATCTCCAGGAGCTGCCGCTGCTCCGCCGGCGAGAGCAGCGGGATCTCGGTCGCTCGCTGCCCGGGCGCGGCCACGGCGCCGCGCAGCAGGGCTTCGAGGTGCCCGGCGAGGCGGCCGATCGTCGCCGCGGAGAAGAGATCGGCGGCATATTCGAGAACGCCGGTCACCCCGCCCGGTCCTTCTTCCAGGGAGAGGACGAGATCGAGCTGCGCCGTGCCGCGGTCGACCTCGAAGGGTTCGAGGCTCAACCCCGGCAGCTCAGGGAGAGCCGGCGGAGCGGTCTGCAACGCGAAGAGGATCTGGAAGAGCGGCGCGTGCGAGAGGTCCCGCTCGGGGCGCAGCGCGTCGACGAGCTTCTCGAAGGGGAGGTCGCCGTGGGCATAGGCGCCGAGGGCCGCGACGCGGGCGCGGTCGACGAGCCCCGGAAACGCCGGATCGCCGTCCAGGCGGACGCGCAGGACCAGGGTGTTCAGGAAGAGCCCGACGAGCCCCTCGACCTCCGTGCGCTCGCGGCGGGCCACGGGCGTCCCCACCCGCACGTCGTCCTGCCCGGACCAGCGGCCGAGGACGGCGGCGAAGCCGGCGAGGAGCGCCATGAACAGGGTGGCCCCCCGGCCGCGGCCGAGAGCGCGCAGATCCGCGGTCAGGGAAGCGTCGAGAGAGATCCCCTGCCGTCCCCCCGCGAAGCTCGGCCGCGGTGGCCGGGGCCGGTCGGACGGCAGATCGAGCGGCGCCGGATCGTCGCCGAGCTCGCGCCGCCACCAGGCGATGCGGTCCGCCAGGGCCTCCGCGGTCAGCCGCCGCCGCTGCCAGCGGGCGTAGTCCGGGACCTGGACCGGCAGCGCGGGAAGAGGCGAGGGCCGCCCCTCCCGGAACCTTATATATAAGGTAGAGGTCTCCCGCACCACGATGCCGAGCGACCAGGCGTCCGTCACGATGTGATGGAAGGTCAGGGCCAGCACGTGCCGCTCGCCGCCGAGGCGGAGCAGCACCCCGCGCAGCACCGGCCCCCGCTCCAGATCGAACGGCCGGCGGGCCTCGGCGCGCGCCGCGCGGCGGGCCTCCTCCTCCGGCTCCGCCAGACCGGAAAGGTCGACGACCGGCAGCGGGAACGGCGCCGGAGGATCGACGATCTGGACCGGCTCGCCGTCGAGCAGGGCGAAGCGGGTGCGCAGAGCCTCGTGCCGGCGGACCTCCTCCTCCAGGGCAGCGGCCAGCACGGGGATCTCCAGAGACCCTGCGAACAGGAAGGCGGCGGAGACGTGGTACGCCGGATTGCCCGGAGTCAGACGGTCGAGCACCCAGAACCGTTCCTGCGCGAACGTCAGGGGGGCCGGCGCGCCGCGGTCGGGGAAGCGCTCCACCGGCGGCGGCGGGGCCGATCCCTCCAAAAGCGCGGTCTCGATCCGGCTGGCGAGGGCTCCGAGGGTCCGGGCCTCCAGCACCGCCGGGAGCGAGATCTCGACCCCGAAGGCGTCGCGCACCCGTCCCGCGAGCCGGAGCGCCAGGAGAGAGTGGCCGCCGAGGGCGAAGAAGTCGTCCTCCGCGCCCGGAGCCTCGGTCCCCAGCAGGTGCTCCCAGAGGGCGCCCAGGGTCTCCTCGACCGGCGTCGCGAGAGGGCGGCGGCTCCGTCCTCCGGCCGCGCGCGGCGCCGGCAGGGCGGCGCGGTCGATCTTGCCGGTGGGAGTGCGCGGCAGCTCCGCAAGCATCACCCACGCTGCGGGGATCATCGCCGCCGGCAGGCGCTCGGCCAGCCAGGAGCGCAGCGCCTCGGGATCGGGAGCCTCGCCGCGCGGCACGATCCAGGCGACGAGCTGGCGGTCCCCGGCCAGGCTGCGGATTGCCACCACCGCCCGGTGGACCCCCGGGTGCCGCTCCAGCGTCGCCTCGACCTCCCCGGGCTCGATGCGGACGCCCCGTACCTTGACCTGGGCATCGAGCCGCCCCAGATACTCCAGGGCTCCATCCCGGCGCCGGCGGGCGAGGTCCCCCGTGCGGTACATGCGCGCGCCGGGCTCGTCCGAGAACGGATCGGGGAGGAACGCCTCTGCCGTCAGCTCCGGCCTGTCCAGGTAGCCGCGCGCGAGCCCGGCGCCGGCCAGGAAGATCTCCCCGGGGACTTCCATCGGGACCGGCTGGAGCGCGGGGTCGAGCCCATAGGCGCGGGTGCCGGCGATGGGCCGGCCGATCGGGGGAGAGCCGGCGCTGCCGATCCGCGCCGCGGTGCTGTAGGTGGTGGCCTCGGTGGGGCCGTAGAGGTTCCACAGCCGAGGCGCCGGATCGCGGGCGAGGACCGCGGCGGCGAGCGACTCCGGTAACGCCTCGCCGGCCAGGCAGACCGTCCGCACCCCCGGCGGCAGGGCTCCTGCGCGCAGCAGCTCGGCGAGAGCCGAAGGGACCGTGTTCACCAGGGTCACCGCATCGGCGGCCGGCAGCCCGGGTAGAGCCAGGACGTCCCGCGCGAGGATCACCGTACCGCCGCGGGAGAGCGGCAGGAAGATCTCGAAGACCGAGAGATCGAAGCAGACCGAGGTCGCCGCCAGCACGCCGGACAGCTCGTCCGCGCCAAAGATGCCGGCGGCCCAGTCGAGGAGGGCCACGGCGCTCGCGTGGGTGACGGCGACGCCCTTGGGCCGGCCGGTGGAGCCGGAGGTGTAGAGGATGTAGGCGATGCCGTTTGGGTCCTCGGTGTCCTTGACATTCTCCAGAATGAGCTCGCGGCGCTCCCGCGGCCAGGCGGGTTCGACCGGCACGTAGGCCCTCCCGGAAAGCAGCACTCCGAGGAGGGTCGCGATCAGCTCCGGGGTGCGCTCGAGACAGACGGCGACCCGCCCGGCCCCGAGGTCTTGCAGGCTCGCGGCGATCTCCTCCGCCCGCGCCCAGAGCTCGCGGTAGGTCATGCGCTCCTCGCCGCAGAGGATGGCCACGGCCTCAGGCGTGCGCTCCGCCTGTGCTCGCACCAGGTCGTGCAGCCTTCGCCCGTCCTCCCGGGCCTCCCCGGTGTCGTTGGCTTCGACCAGGAGCTGGTGCCGCTCTTCTTCAGAGAGGGGGCAGAGGGCATCCCAGGGCGCTTCGGGCGCGGCGGCCAGGGCCGTCAGGACCCTCTCGTAGAGACCGGCGAGCCGCTCGGCGTCCGCGGCGCTCAGCCGGCCGGCGTCGTAGATCAGCATCAGGGCGAGCGCTCCGGTGACGGGGTCGAGGTCGAAATGGGCGGTGAGGGCGAAGTAGGTCTGCTCGGAGCCGCGCAGGTCCAGGACGTCCAGCCCCGGCAGTCCGGCGAGCCGCCGCGTGACGTGGAAGTGGGTGAAGTTGAACAGCGTGTCGAACAGCGCTCCGTGCACGCGCTGCAGCTCGACCAGGGGGAACCGCCGGTGGGGCAGCAGCTCCCGCTCCACGGCGAAGGCCCGGTGCGCGAGGTCCGCCCAGCTTCCGGCCGGGAGACGGAGCCGGAACGGCAGGCTGTTCAGGAAGACTCCCAGGACGCGCTCGCCGTCCGGCACCTCGGGCCGGCCGTTGGCCAGGAGGCCGGTCACCACGTCGGTCCGTCCCGTGGCCGCGCCGAGAGCGCGCAGGTGGGCGGCGAGGAGGACGCTCTTGAGCGGCAGGGCCTCGGCCGCGGCCAGGCGCGCCAGGCCCTCGCTCGTCCCGTTCGGCAACACCATCGTCCGGGAGACCACGTTGCCGGTGCCGGCGGCTCCGGGGGCGAGCAGGGTCGCCGTGGCCCCGTCGAGCATCCGCTCCCACCAGTCGCGCGCCTGCGGAGAGGTCAGCGCGGCCTTCTCCAGAGCCACGAAGTCGCGGTAGGTGACGGCCGGAGGGTCCGGCTCGGACCGTCCCAGGTAGTCCTCGAACAGCTCGGTCAGACAGGTGGCCACGCTCCAGCCGTCCAGGAAGGGCTCAGACATGGTGAGCTGGAGGGTCTCGTCCGTGCGGCGGTGGACGTGGAAGCGGATCAGCGGGGGCCTCTCCCAATCGAAGGGGCGGACCAGCTCCTCGTCGAGCCAGGCGGCGATCCGCGCCTCCCGCTCGGGCTCGGGGAGATCCCGCAGGTCTTCGATCTCCAGCGGCGTGGGCGCCGTGCGATGCACGAGCTGCAGCGGCTCGCTGAAGCCCGCGACGGCGAACGAGGTGCGGAGCATGGGGTGGCGCCGGAGGAGGCCCTCCACCGCCGCGCGGAGCGCCGCGGCGTCGAAGGCCATCCGCAAGTGGAGACTGTTGAGGTAGACGAGCCAGTCGCGACCGAGGCCGCTGTGAAAGACGAAGCCGGTCTGGAGGCTCGACAGCGGGAACGCGTCCTCCACGTCCGCGGGGAGCCGCTCCCGGTCCGCGGCGGCGACCAGGGAGAAGGGCGCCGTGACCGGGACGGTTTCGGGCGCGCCCCCTTCGAGCGCCTGGGCCAGGGCGCGCACGGTCTGGTGCTCGAAGAGGTCTTGGAGCGAGAAGGCGAGGCCGCGCTCTGCCGCCCGCGCCCGCACCTGGAGGCTCAAGATCGAGTCGCCGCCCAGCGCGAAGAAGCTATCGTCGAGGCCCGGGCGGGCACCGAGCACCTCCGCCCAAACGACGGTCAGGATCTCCTCCGCGGGTGTGCGCGGCGCCGCGGAGGGGAGAGCCGGCGCCGGGGTGTCCGGCGTGAGGGGGAGGGCGGCCAGGGCGCGGCGGTCCACCTTGCCGTGGGCGGTCAGCGGGAGGCTCGGGAGGAGGACGAACAGCGCGGGCACGAACGGCTCCGGCAGGCGCTCCCGCAGGAAGGCGCGGAGCCGCTCAGCCAGCCCTTCCCCCGCTCCCGGGGCGGTCACGAAGGCCGCGAGCTGGCGGCTCCCGCCCGGCCCCTCGCGCAGAGCCACCGCGGCCTGCCGCACCTCCGGATGCCCGGCGAGCGCCGCCTCGACCTCGCCCGGCTCGATGCGGAAGCCGCGGACCTTGACCTGGGCGTCGATCCGCCCGAGGAATTCGAGGTCGCCGCCGGGCCGCCAGCGCGCCAAGTCGCCCGAGCGGTAGAGGCGCTCGCCGGGGCCGCCGCAGGGATCGGGGATGAACCGCTCGGCCGTCAGGTCCGGCCGCCCCAGATAGCCGCGCGCCACCCCCGCGCCGCCGACGCACAGCTCGCCGGGGACTCCGACCGGGAGCGGCTGGAGAGACGGGTCGAGGAGGATGGCCCGCAGGTGGGGAAGCGCCCGGCCGATGCGGCTGGACGGGAGGCCGGCGTCCGCGGCGGTCAGGGCGCGGAAGGTGACGTGCACGGTCGTCTCGGTGATCCCGTACATGTTGACCAGGCGCGGTTCAGCGTCGCCGAAGTGATGGAACCAGGGGCGGAGGGAGGCGAGGTCCAGCGCTTCGCCGCCGAAGACGATCCAGCGCAGCGGCGGGGCCGCAGCGGCGGTCTCGGCCACCGGGATGAGCTGGCGGAAGGCCGAGGGGGTCTGATTGAGGACCGTGACGCCTTCCGCGACGAGGAGATCCCAGAAGAGGTCGGGGGAACGGCTCACCCAGTACGGGACGACGACGAGCCGGCCTCCGAAGGCCAGGGCCCCCCAGATCTCCCAGACCGAGAAGTCGAACGCATAGGAGTGGAAGAGGGTCCACACGTCGTCCGGGCCGAAGGCGAAAAGGTCCGCGGCCGAGGCGAGAAGATGGCCGACGCTCGCATGGGTGACGGGCACGCCCTTGGGACGGCCGGTGGAGCCGGAGGTGTAGATGACGTAGGCGGTGTCGAACAGCTCCAAGGACCCAAAGGACTCCAAGGACTGCAAGGTGTCCTTTTCGATCACCACGCGCACCCCCGAGTCCTCCAGGAGGAGCTTGAGGCGCTCTTGGGGATAGTCGGGGTCGAGCGGCAGGTAGGCTCCACCGGCTTTGAGGATGCCCAGCACACCCACGACCAGCTCGAGAGACCGCTCAACGGACAAACCAACCAGGGTGCCCTCCCGCACGCCGGCCTCCCGGAGCCTTTGGGCCAGGCGCTCGGCGCGGGCGGAGAGGCCGGCATAGGTCAGCTGCTCGGGACCGCAGGTGACGGCCACGGCGTCCGGGCGCCGGGCGGCCTGGCTCGCGAAGAGCTCGTGGAGCGCGGGGACGGCTCCGGTCGCGCGAGGCGCGTTCCACTCGTGGAGGATCTGGTGCCGCTCGCCATCGGTCCACAGGGGGAGGTCCTGGACGGGCCGGTCCGGCGCGGCGACGGCGGCGGCGAGGAGCACGGCGAAGCGGTCCGCCAGACGGTCGATCGTCGAAGGATCGAAGAGATCGGCGTCGAGCTCCAGGACACCGGCGAGGCCTTCCCCGGGCGCCTCGGCCATACTGAGCAGGAGATCGAACTTGGCCGCGGTCTCGTCGACCTCGACGGGACGGAGCGTCAGGCCCGGCAGCTCCAGGGCGGAGACCGGCGCGTTCTGGAGCGCGAGGACGTGCTGGAAGAGCGGCGTGCGCGACAGGTCGCGGGGGAGGCCCAGCTCGTCGACCAGCCGCTCGAAGGGGAGGTCCTGGTGCGCCCAGGCGCCGAGGGTGGTCGTCCGCGCCTGGGCCAGGAGGCCGCGGAAGCCCGGCGCGCCCTGGAGGTCGAGGCGCAGGGCCAGGGTGTTCACGAAGAAGCCGACGATCTCTTCCAGCTCGGGCCACGGCCGGTTGGCGACCGGCGTGCCGAGGACCACCTCGCGCTGGCCGGCGTGGCGGGCGAGGAGCACGCCCCAGGCGGCGAACAGCCCCATGAACAAGGACGCCCCTTCGCGGCGGACCAGGGAACGCAGCGCCGCGGCCGTGGTCTCGGGCAGCTCCGTGGTCCGGCTGCCGCCGCGGCCGCGGCGCACCGCACGGCGCGGCCGGTCGGATGGCAGCTCCAGAACGCTCGGCGCTCCGGCCAGGGCGGTCTTCCACCAGGAGATCTGCCCTTCCAGAGCCTCGCCCGCGAGCCATTGCCGCTGCCATACGGCGTAATCCGCATATTGAAGCCGCGGCGCCGGCAGGGGGGACGGCCGTCCCTGGACCAGCGCCGGGTAGGTCTCGCCCAGCTCGCGGACCAGCAGACCGATCGACCACCCATCCGCCGCGATGTGGTGCACCGTGAGGAGGAGGTGCCATTCCCGCCGCCCGAGATCCAGCAGAGCGCAGCGCAGCACCGGTCCCCGCACCAGATCGAACGGCCGCAGGGCCTCCTCTCCCGCCTGCCGCCGGGCCTCGGCGCGGCGAGCCATGGGTGGCAAAGCGGTCAAATCGATCCAGGGTAGAGCGAGCGAGCACGGGGTGATCCGCTGCACCGCCCGCCCCTCCCTCACCGCAAAGGTCGTCCGCAGCGCCTCGTGCCGCTCCACCAGCCCGGCGAGCGCGGCGGTCAGAGCCGGCACGTCGAGATCTCCTGCGAGGGCCAGCGCATGCGGCAGGTTGTAGGCCGGGTCCCCGGGGCGCAGCTGATCGAGGAACCAGAGCCGCTGCTGCGCGAAGGACAGCGGCAGATCGCCGTCCCGGGGCACGGGGACGAGAGGAGGAGCAGCCACGGCGGTCGCGGCAGAACGCACCCGTGCCGCCAGCCCGGCGAGGGTCGGCGCCTCGAACAGCGCCCTGAGCGGCAGCTCGACGCCGAGTACCTCGCGCACCCGGGCCACCACCCGCGCGGCGAGCAGGGAGTGGCCGCCGAGGTCGAAGAAGTCGTCCTCGGGGCCGACGCGCCCCGCTCCCAGGAGCTCCCTCCAGATCCCCGCCACGACCTCGGTCACCGGATCTGCGAAGGCCCCGCCGGCCGCCTCCACTTCGGGCTGCAGCCCGGTGAGGGCGCGGCGGTCCACCTTGCCGCTCGGCGTGGCGGGCAGGGCGTCCAGGCGGACGAAGGCCGAGGGGACCATGGCCTCGGGGAGCCGCGCCCGCAGGAAGACGCGCAGCCCGGCGGGGTCGAAGCGCTCTCCCGCGGGAACCACGAAGGCCGTGAGCCGGCCGGCCGCGTCGGGCGCCACCGCGGCCTCGCGCACGGCCGGATGCTCCACCAGGGCAGCCTCCACCTCCCCGGGCTCGACGCGCACCCCCCGCACCTTGAGCTGGTCGTCGATCCGGCCGAGGATCTCCAACGTCCCGTCCGGCCGGTGGCGCGCCAGGTCGCCGGTTTTGTACATGCGCCCGCCAACCAACGGATCAGGCAGGAAGCGCTCCGCGGTGAGGTCCGGCCGGCGGAGATAGCCGCGGGCGAGACCGGCGCCGCTCAGGTGGAGCTCCCCGGGCACTCCGGCCGGCACCGGCCGCAGATCCCGGCCGAGCAGCCAGACCCCGGTCTCCCGGATCTGGCGGCCGACCGGGAGGCGCTCACCCGTGCAGTCGTCGACCACGCCCGCGGTGGCGCCGATCGTCGTCTCGGTGGGACCGTAGACGTTGAGCACGCGGCGCCCGGGGGTCCAGCGGCGGGCCAGGGCCGGCGGGAACGGCTCGGCGCCCACGCTCAGCACAGAGAGGTCGGGCAGATCCGCCTCCGGCACCACGGCGAGAGCGGACGGCGTGATCGTCAGGTGCGTGATCCGCCGGTCGCGCAGCAGCCGCGCCAGATCGGGACCTGGCAGCCTGGCCGCGCGCGGCGCCAGGTGGAGCTCGGCGCCGCGCACCAGGGTCCCCAGGACCTCCCAGAGCACGGCGTCGAAGCTCGGCGAGGCCAGCTGGAGCATGCGGCTGCCGGCCGTCATTCCCAGCGCGCGCTCCTGGAAGGCGATCAGGTCCGGCAGCCCGGCGCGCGGCACCATCACTCCCTTGGGCCGGCCGGTGGAGCCCGAGGTGTAGATGACATAGGCCAGACAGCTCGCGGGTACCCCTTCCGCAGGTGGTCCCCCGGCCGGAATGGCTGCGATCTCGTCGCGGGTCAGCACCACCGCCGGCCGGGCGTCGTCCAGGAGGAAGGCGATGCGCTCCGCGGGATAGGTGGGATCGACCGGCACGAAGGCGCCGCCGGCCTGGAGCGTGCCGAGGATGCCGGCGACCAGCTCCGGCGAGCTCTCGGCGACCAGCGCCACGAGCACGTCCGGCCCCACGCCGGAGCGCCGCAGGTGCCGGGCGAGACCCGCGGCCCGCTCGCGCAGCTCGCGGTAGGTCCAGCGCCGCTCGCCATCGTCGAGGGCGACGGCCTCCGGCCTCCGCGCGGCCGGCTCCGCCAGGAGGTCCGCCAGATCGGGGCCAGCCTCGCTCCGCGCGTCGTTCCACTCGATCAGGACCTGATGCCGCTCGGCGGCGCTCCACGCCGGGACCTCGGCGAGCGGCCGGTCGGGCTCGGCCAGGCTGCCGGCGAGGAGGGCGAGGAAACGGCCGGCGAAGCGGTCGGCGGTGACCGGATCGAACAGGTCGGCCGCGTAATCCACGGCTCCGGCGATCCCCTGCGGCTCGTCCGTCAGGTCCAGGGACAGCTCGAACAGTGCGGCGCCGGTCTCCAGCTCCAGAGGCCGCAGGGTGAGGCCGGGGAGGTCGAGGGGACCGAGCGAGCGCAGCGGCGTGTTGTCGAAGGCGAGCACGGCCTGGACCAGCGGCGGGCGGGACGGATCGCGCACGAGCCCCAAGGCGGCGATCAGGCGCTCGAACGGCAGGTCCTGGTGCGCCCAGGCCGCGAGCGCCGTCTCCCGCACCCGTGCCAGCAGATTCGTCAGCGACGGCTCGCCGCTCAGGTCCACGGGGAGCGGCAGGGTGTCGACGAAGAAGCCGAAGAGTCCCTCGATCTCGCTGCGCCGCCGCCCGGCCACCGGTGCGCCGATCACCACCCGCTCCTGGCCGGTGTGGCGGGAGAGGAGGGCCGCGAAACCGGCGAGCAGGACCAGGAACGGCGTGGCCCCGGCGCGCCCCGCAGCGCGCCGCAGCGCCAGGGTCAGGTCCGCGGGGAGCGCGACCGGCCGGCGCCCGCCGCGGGGCCGGCGCACGGGCGGGCGGGGGTGGTCGAGGGGCAGGTCCAGGATGGTCGGAAAGCCGGCCAGGGCGTCGCGCCAGAAGGCGAGCCGCCGCTCCAGGGCCTCGCCGGCCAGCCACCCGCGTTGCCACACCGCCACGTCGGCCGGCTGGACCGGGAGGACCGGGAGCGCAGCCG
>WNGB01002547.1_pt1 | contig 30852 bp, 24 predicted proteins | sample 5400681 | NCBI WGS metagenome assembly WNGB01 (sample SAMN13153367, study PRJNA577476) | soil metagenome | isolation source: 115 cm soil or saprolite under grassland replicate 2 | place: USA:California | collected 2016-06-15
CACAGCCAACCACCCACCATCCCCAAACCCGGATGGCTACAAACCCAACTCCTGAGCCTCCTCCACATCGACCCCACCCAACCCCGCTGGCCATAACGCGCGGCCACTCAACCCCACCTGCGAAATACGGGGCTAGACACGGGCTGAGAACAAGGTTCAGGCGAACAGTCTCAGGTTGACCGCGTTCGCCATCGCCTGGTACCCCGCCGCATTCGGATGCAGGTGGTCGCCACTGTCGTAGCTGGGGTTGATGCGCAACGGGTCGGTGGGGTCCTGGATCGCGGCGGCGAAGTCGATGACGCCGTCGAAGTGGCCCGGCGCCCGGATCCAACTGTTGATCTTCTGCCGCTGCTGCTCCATCGTCGTGGTGTACCGGCCCGATCCCTCGACCGGCGTCAACGTGCCCCCGAAGATGCGGGCGCCCTTCGCATGCACCCGATCGATGATCTGCTGGTATCCGGCGATGATCTGGTCGGCGGTGGCCGGCGAGCTGGTGCTGCGCAGGTCGTTGATGCCTTCGAGGAGGATCACCTCGGTCAGGCCGCGCCGGACCAGCACGTCACGGGTGAGCCGGTGCACCGCGCTGACTCCGTTGGCCGGGTCGTCGCTGAGCACCTTATTGCCGGCGATGCCTTCGTCCACCACGGGTTTGGCCGGCACACTCGTCTGCGCAAGGAGCCGGTTGGACAGCAGATCCGGCCAACGGCGGTTGGTGTTGCCGCCCGAGCCCGACCCGTCGGTGATGGAGTCCCCGAGCGCCACGATCGTACCCGGCGCCACGCCGCCGCCCACGCTGACCGCATCCAGGAAGAACCAGCTACCCGTGGCGGTGCTGAAGGAACCGCTGCCGGTCTCCGCCGCGTGATCACCGGAGCCGGACACGTAGCTGGTCTGTTGAGCCGACCGGTGGTAGGTGGCCGGGCCGGTCGGGTTCCTGAGGTACAGGCTGACCGCCAGGTCCTGTCCGGCGACCACGGTGAACGGGATCCGGTCGCTGCTCACCTCGGTTCCGGCGGCGACCGTGACGCTGGCCAGGCCGGCGAACTTCGCCGTGTGTACCGACTTCACCGCCGCACCGCTCGTGCGCAGCGCGACCGTCACGTGGTTGAAGGTGACGGCCCGGTCCCCGAAGGTGTTCGACAGCCGCAGCCGTACCGACGTCCCGCTGCCGTGCAGGTGGACGATCAGGCGCAACGTCTGGTTGGTGAAGGCGGGCGGCTTGGTCGCCGCGGCGGAGGACTGCGGCGACGCCGTCCAGCCGTCGACCCACGGCGGAACGGTGCCCGTCGTCGCATGGGCAGTCGTTCCGACCGCCACCACGGTGGCGGCCAGCAGGCTCGCCCCTAGTCTGAGAAGCAGACGGGCCACCGGTCCTCCGGTTCGCTCGACATCGACAGCAGTGGATCGACGGGAAAATCATCGCACCTCGGCGCCGGGTCCGGCAAGGCAAACCCGTACCACCGCAAAGCGTCGTTGCGCCCAGGCCGCCGGGATCGGCGGCTGGGACGGTCAGGGGGCGGTCTGGGCTGCCGGGTGAACGCCTGTTATCAGGTGGGTTATCTGCCCGGGCGGCTGCGGGTGGCCGAAGAGCCAGCCTTGGCCGACGTCGCATCCGATGGCGCGCAGTTGGCGGGCCTGGGCGCCGGTTTCGATGCCTTCCGCAGTGACAGTGAGGCCGAGCGTGTGCCCGAGCGATACCAGCGTCGTCAGGATTGCTTCGTCGGTCGAGATGGACCGGCAGTGCGTGTAGGTAGGCGAGGTTGGAGTATCCGGTGGCGAAGTCGTCGATTGCCAGGCGTACGCCGAGGTCGGCCAACGCCTGTACGGTGTGGATGGTGCCATCGTCGGTCCCGAGCATGGCGCTCTCGGTGATTTCGAGTTGAAGCTTCCGCGGCGATAGCCCGCTGCGGTCGAGTATCGCCGCCACGTTGGCGACCAGACCGGGGCGGCGGATCTGCCGGGCCGACAGGTTGACGCTGACCAATGGCGCGGTCGACGTCAGACGATGCCAGCGGACGCCCTGTTCGCAGGCCTGCTCCAGCAACCGGCTGCCGAGGGGGACGATCAGACCGCTGTCCTCGGCCAGGTGGATGAACCGGTCGGGGGTGAGCACACCAAGGTCGGGGTGGTGCCATCTGGCCAACGCCTCAACGCCCTGGATGGTCCCGTCGACGAGATCGACCAATGGTTGGTAGCGCAGCGTGAACTGGCCGCTGTCGAGTGCGGCGGGCATGGCGGCCGCCAGCTTGTAGCGGGCGATCTCGCGGGTATTGTGATCCGGGTCGAACAGCTCCCACCGCGCTCTGCCGTTGGCCTTGGCCCGATACAGCGTGATGTCGGCGGCACGCATCAGATCGGTCGGTTCAGTGTCCGCGACTGGCCGTTCGACGATGCCGATGCTGGCGGACATGGTGATCTGGTGTCCGTCGACGGGGACGGGTTCACTCAGGGTGGCCAGTGCCCGGTCGGCGACCTTGACCACGTCATCGGTACAGGACGTGTCTTCGACGAGGATCACGAACTCGTCACCACCGAGGCGGGCGACGAGGTGTCCGGACTCGGTGGTCAGACTACTCAGCCGGTCGGACACCGCAGCCAGCAATCGATCGCCGACATCGTGGCCGAAACTGTCGTTGATGCTCTTGAATCCGTCAAGGTCGACGAAGCATACGCCCAGTCGCATCCCGGGGGGCGGCTTGGCGAGGATCTGCACGAGCTGGTCGGTGAACAGTGCCCGGTTGGGCAGACCGGTGAGAGGGTCGTGTGTCGCCTGATGCCGGTAACGCGCCTCGCTTGCCCGTAGCGCCTGCTCGGCACGTTCGCGCGCGACGAGCGTCGCGCGACGGACCGCTTCCTGTTCGTCGAGGGTGCGGTCGCGCAGCGCCCGGGTGTACCCGGTGACCAGTGCTTCAAGCAGGATGGACAGGCGGCGGCGTGGTTCGTCGCCGGCTAGGCCGAGCTCGCACAGCAGCCGGTCGTGAATCACGCCGACCGTGCGACCCAACCCTTCGGGGGAATCGAGGTCGGCGTTGACGAGACTGGTTCCGACCTCGTAGCCGGGTATGGCGGTGAACGACGGGGCGCGCAGCGCGTCGGCAAGGCGTTCGGTGAGCCCGTGCAGATACTTTTCGATCTCAATAGGGGTCATCGACAGGTAGCTGGTGCCGGCTACTGCGCGCGCCCACGCCTCAGAGAAGCACGCCGTCCCAGGCGGGTGTACGCCGGGGGCTGTGGACAGCCCGAGGGGCACCTGCCTCGCGTCTTCGGGTGCGCGTCCCGACGGTTCCATCCGCTGCTCCTCGCGACGCGGACCGTACGGTCGAACAAATCTTGCATGGGTTCGTCCGGACACTACCCTCCGATGGCACAGTCGTTCTCGTTCAGCCGTGGTTGACCCGCCTGCGGGTCAGTCTTGTATCCGACACCCGCGTGCATGCACAGCGGCTCCCGGCCGTCTCGGCGGCCGTTTGCCGGCTCCGGGCGCCATTGCTCAACCGGCACCAGCCCGGGTTCCACCAGTTCAAACCCAGCGAAGAGCCGCTCCACCTCCGCGCTGGTGCGCGCCGACGCGAACATGGCCGAGTGTTGATTCGCCGCCGCTACCGCGGTCGAAGCCGTCGGCCTGCTGTCCGAGGTGACGTGGGAGATGACCACATAGCTGCCGGGGGCGACCGCGTCGCGCAGCGCTGCCACGATCGCGGCGGGATCGTCGGCATCCGGGATGAAATGCAGCAGCGACGCCAACAAGAGTCCCACCGGCCGGCCGAAGTCAATCAGCTCACGCACAGCCGGGTGAGTGAGAATCCGCTCCGGCCGTCGCGCGTCCTCCTCGATCACGGTCGTCCGGTCGTTGCCGGCCAGGATCTGCCGGCCTTCCGCCACCGCCATCGGATCGACATCGACATACACCACCCGGGACTCCGGAGCGGCACGGTGGGCGACCTCGTGGACGTTGCCCACCGTGGGCACGCCCGAACCGATGTCGAGGAACTGCCTGATCCCTGCGTCGACCAGGAAGAGCACGGCCCGGCGCAGGAACGCTCGGTTGGCCTGCGCTACCAGCGGGACGTCCGGAACCATCGCGATGAGCTGCCGCGCCGCCTCCCGGTCGACGGCGAAGTTGTGCGACCCGCCCAGCAGGTAGTCGTAGATCCGGGCCTGACTGGGCCGCTCGAGATCGATGCTCGCGTCCGACCCAAGACGCTTCATGCGACACTCCTTCCCATCCGACCGTGAACCGATCCGATCGACAGCGGGGGTGCGGGTGACACTGTAGTCGCCAACTCATCGATCACCGCGTCGCGGCCGCCGTGGAAGGAGCAGCATCATGCAACGGCCGGACTGGGCGCCCGCCGGCATCGACACCGATCGACCGAGCACCGCGCGGATCTACGACTACCTGCTGGGCGGGTCGCACAACTTCGCCGTCGACCGGGAGTTGGCCCGACGCGGCATCACGGAGATGCCGGAGCTTCCCGCGCTGGCACACGCCAACCGCGCCTTTCTGCTGCGCGCCGTTCGGTTTCTCCTCGATGCCGGCATCCGGCAGTTCCTCGATATCGGCTCGGGCATTCCCACTCGCGGCAACGTTCACGAGGTCGCCCAGCGGGTCAATCCGGACGCCCGCGTCATGTACGTCGACATCGACCCGGTGGCGGTCGCGCACAGCCAGGCCATCCTCGCGGGTAACGACAAGGCCGGCGTGATCTCGGGAGACCTGCGTCGTCCAGACGCCATCCTCGACCACCCCGACCTGCATGCGCTACTCGACCTGGACCAACCCGTAGCGCTGCTCCTCCTGGCGGTCCTGCATTTCATCCCCGACACCGACGACCCTGGCGGAATCATCGCCCGGCTTCGCGACCGCCTCGCCCCCGGCAGCTTCCTGACCATCTCCCACTGGACCGTGGAGGGCCGCCCCGAGGAGTGGGAACGAGCACGTGAACTGAGCAAACAAGTACCCGTCCCACCCACCCCGCGCACCCGCGCCGAGGTGGAACGGCTGTTCGCCGGATTCGATCTGGTCGAGCCGGGGATAGTGTGGCTCGCCCAGTGGCGTCCCGACCGACACCCGGACTTTGCCAGGGAACTCAATGAGCATCCCGAACGATCAGGCAATTATGCTGGGGTTGGGCGAAAGCCGTAAAGCCGGCACCGAACCACCCCTCTACGGTAGGTCGGCGCGCGATCGGCCTCAGCCTGCGGAGGGAGCGCGCGGTAGGGAAAGCGGCTGGAGCGGTTCGGTTGCCGGCCCTTGGATCACAGTGCCGTCCACGGCGTACCGGGAGCCGTGGCACGGGCAGTCCCACGTCTGTTCGGCGTCGTTGAAGGCCACCGCGCAGCCGAGGTGCGTGCAGCGGGCCGACAGCGCGGTCAGTTGCCCGTCGTGGTCACGGCGCAGGGCGGTCAGATGGCCGCCGACGGTGCACACCGCTGCCTGGCCGGGGGCCAGATCCTCGGGTCCGCCGGCGCGGGCGGCGCGCAGCCGGTCGCCGAGGAAGTGCTTGGCGACGGTGGCGTTGTCCCGCACGAAGGCGCCGGCGCCGTGGCGTAGCCAGGGACGGGCCGGGTCGAACAGCGCGGCCCACGGGTTGTCCACGCCGGTGATGAGGTCGCGTAGCAGCAGTCCGGCGAGCGTGCCGTTGGTCATGCCCCACTGGCCGAAGCCGGTGGCGACCCACAGGTGCCGGCTGGCGCGGGTGTACCGACCGATGTAGGGCAGCCGGTCCACCGTGGTGTTGTCCTGGGCGGACCAGCGGTAGTCGATCGACGGCAGGTGTAGCCGGGAGGCGGCCCAGCGGGCGAGGCTGCGTTGGTGGTCGGTCACGTCGGGCAGGGTGCCCGGCCGGTAGTGCTCGCCGAGCACGATCACGAGGTCGCGGCCGTCGTCCAGCGGGGTGGCGCGGATCGAATGGCCGGTGTCGGCGGCCAGGTACATGCCGGCGGGCGTCTGCCCGGGCGCGACCGCGCCGGCGACGACCAGGTCGCGTACGGGTGCCATCCGGGCGAAGAAGAAGCCGCGATCGAGGATCGGGAAATGGGTGGCGATGACCGTGTCGCGGGCCCGCAGCAGGCCCCGGTCGGTGGTCAGCGTGCCGGCGTCGGCGTCGGCGTCGAGGACGCGGGTCTGTTCGAGGACGTGGCTGCCGTCGCCGGGGATACGCTCGGCGAGGGCGCGCAGCCACCGTACCGGGTGGAACTGGGCCTGGCCGGTGAACCGCACCGCGCCTGCGGTCGGGTACGGCAGGTCGGCCTGCTCGATGTAGCCAGCTGGCAGCTCGCACTCGGCCGCCGCGTCGGCCTCGCCGCGCACCCGGTCGCGCTGGCTGGGATCTTCGGCGTAGACGAAGCTGTCCCGGTCGGCCCATCGGCAGTCCACCCCGAGCCGGCCGATCTCAGTGCGCAGCCACTCCAGCGCGGCGAGCTGGCTCGCGCCGTAGCCGGCCGCGGTGTCGATATCGAACCGGTCGCGCAGCTCGGCGTAGATCAGCCCGTGCTGGGCGCTGACCTTGGCGGTGGTGTGGCCGGTCACCCCGTCGAGCAGGCGGCGCGCCTCGACCACCGCGACCGTGCGACCGGCCTGCTTGAGCAGGTAGGCGGTGGTGATGCCGGCGATGCCGCCGCCGACCACCGCGACGTCCACCTCCGGCAGCACGTCGGTTTCGCGGTACGCCGGGGCCGGGCAGTCGGTGAGCCAGTACGAGGCTGGGGCGGGCAGCGTGACGTCCATGCGGCTGTGCATTCTCTCTCCCGGAGTGGATCGATCGTCAGGCACTGGCACGGGTCAGTCCTTCCAGGGAACGGCCGGGTCTGCGTGGCACGCCAGATCGACCGGTTTCTGCCAACCAGTGCTACTGATATACCCGCCGGACGTGAATTTCAACAACCCGGGCTGGCGATATTGTCCGGGAACCCCACCGCAGACCAGAGGTTGATCCCTTGAGAGCAAAGCTGTTAACCGGCTGCGGGCGCGGTCGATCAGACGCGCTCGCGGGGCTCGGCTGCGTGTTCGGCGGCGTGGCCGTGGGTCAGGATCCGTATGCGAGGTTGGGGCGTAGCCAGCGTTCGACCTCAGCGAGGGTGGTGCCGCGGCGGGCCGCGTAGTCCTCGGTCTGGTCAGGGCCGATGCGGCCGACAGTGAAGTAGCGCGAGGCGGGGTGGGCGAAGATCAGGCCGCTGACGCTGGCGGCCGGGGTCATCGCGGACGACTCGGTCAGGCCGATCCCGACCGCGTCGGCGCCGAGTAGGTCGAGTAGTTCCCGCTTCTGGCTGTGGTCGGGACTTGCCGGGTAGCCGAGCGCGGGACGGATGCCGCGGAAGCGTTCGGCGTGTAGGTCCTGGATGGTCGGGACGGCGTGGGGTTCGAACCAGTCGCGTCGGGCCTGCAGGTGCAGATATTCGGCAAACGCCTCGGCGAGCCGGTCGGCTAGCGCTTTGACCATGATGGCGTGGTAGTCGTCGTACTCGGCTTCGTAGCGGGCCGCCAGAGCGTCGGCGCCGTGTACGGCGACGGCGAAGCCGCCCAGGTGGTCGCCGGCGGGTGCGACGTAGTCGGCGAGGCAGCGGTTGGCGCGGCCGTCAGGTTTGGCGGTCTGCTGGCGCAGCATCGGCAGACGCACCCCACCGTGGACATCGAGGACGATGTCGTCGCCCTCGGCGTGGGCCGGCCAGAAGCCGTAGACGCCGTGGGCGTGGAGCGACCCATCGGCGATGATCTCGTCGAGCAGGGCGTTCGCATCGTCGTAGAGATCCCGGGCGGCGGGCTGGTCCAGGATCGCCGGGAACTTGCCCTTGAGTTCCCAGGCCAGGAACAGGAACTGCCAGTCGATCATCTCGGGTAGCTCGGCGAGGCCGGGTTCGACGGTACGCACGCCGGTGAAGGTGGGCACGGGCAGGTCGGTGAAGTCGACGCGTTCCCGGTTGTCGCGGGCTTGGGCCAGGGTGAGCAGCGGCTGGGCATGCCGGTTGGCGTGCTGTTCGCGCAGCCGTTGCTGGTCGGCCCGGTTGGCGGCGTCGAGCGTCTGCGCGCGGGCGGGGTCGAGAAGGTCCGACACCACGCCGACGACCCGGGACGCGTCGAGCACGTGCACGGTCGGCCCGTCGTACGCCGGTGCGATCCGCACGGCCGTGTGCTGCTTCGACGTGGTCGCCCCACCGATCAGCAGCGGCAGCCGCAGGCCCCGGTGCCGCATCTCGGTGGCGACGGCGACCATCTCGTCCAGCGACGGGGTGATCAGCCCGGACAAGCCGATGGCGTCGGCGCCCTCCGCAACCGCCGTGTCCAGGATCCTGGCGGCCGGGACCATGACACCCAGGTCGATGACCTCGTAGTTGTTGCAGCCGAGGACAACCCCGACGATGTTCTTGCCGATGTCGTGCACATCGCCTTTGACGGTCGCGAGCACAACCTTGCCCTGGCCGCGTCCGGCGACCTTCTCCTTGGCCATGAACGGCTCGAGGTAGGCCACCGACCGCTTCATCACCCGGGCGCTCTTGACCACCTGCGGCAGGAACATCTTCCCGGCACCGAACAGGTCACCGACGACCTTCATGCCGTCCATCAGGGGCCCCTCGATCACGTCCAAGGCCCGCTTCAGCAACTGTCGCGCCTCCTCGGTGTCGGCCTCGACGTGGTCGGCGATGCCCTGCACCAGCGCGTGCTTCAGGCGCTCCGCGACCGGGGCGGCGCGCCAGGCGAGATCGACCTCGCGCCTGGCGCCCGAGCCGGTGACCGTGGACGCGAAGGCCACCAGCCGGTCGGTGGCGTCGGCACGCCGGTCGAAGAGGACGTCCTCGACCAGCTCCAGCAGGTCGGCCGGGATGTTCTCGTAGACGGCAAGCTGGCCGGCGTTGACGATGCCCATGTCCAGCCCGGCCCGTACGGCGTGGAACAGGAACGCCGAATGCATCGCCTCGCGCACCACGTCGTTGCCGCGAAACGCGAACGACAGGTTGGAGATGCCGCCGCTGGTGCGCGCGCCGGGGCAGCGCTGCTTGATCAACGGCAGGGCGTCGATGAACGCCTTCGCGTACCCGTTGTGCTCGGCGATGCCGGTGGCCACGGCCAGCACGTTCGGGTCGAAGATGATGTCTTCGGGTGCGAACCCGGCCTTGGTGACCAGCAGGTCGTACGCGCGAGCGCAGATCTGCACCTTGCGTTCGACGGTGTCGGCCTGGCCCTGCTCGTCGAACGCCATGACCACCACACCCGCGCCGTAGTCCCGGATCGTGCGAGCCTGGCCCAGGAACGGCGCTTCGCCCTCCTTGAGGCTGATCGAGTTGACCACGCCCTTGCCCTGCACGCACTTCAGGCCCGCTTCCAGCACGCTCCACCTGGAGCTGTCGATCATGACAGGGATCCGGGCCACCTCGGGCTCGGTGGCTATGAGGTTGAGGAACGTGGTCATGGCCCGTTCGCTGTCGAGCAGGTCGGCGTCCATGTTCACGTCCAGCAGGTTGGCGCCGCCGCGTACCTGCTCCAGCGCGACGTCGACCGCGGCCTGATAGTCCTCGGCCTCGATGAGGCGGCGGAACCGCGCCGAACCGGTCACGTTCGTTCGCTCGCCGATCATCACGAACCCGGTGTCCGGCCCGATCGCGAACGGCTCCAGGCCACTGAACCGGGTCGCCGGCGGCGGCCCGGTGACGCGTCGCGGTCCGACGCCGCGCACCGCCTTCGCGACCTCGGCGATGTGTGCCGGGGACGTACCGCAGCAGCCACCGACGATGTTGACCAGACCAGCACGGGCGAACTCGCCGAGCAGCTCGCCGGTCCGCTGGGGGGTCTGGTCGTAGCCGCCGAACGCATTCGGCAGCCCCGCGTTCGGATGTGCGGCGACATACGTGCCAGCCAGGCGGGACAGCTCCGCCACGTACGGGCGCATCTCGGGCGCGCCCAGCGAACAGTTCACGCCGACGACCAGCGGCTGCGCGTGTTCGACCGAGCGCCAGAACGCCTCCACGGTCTGCCCCGACAGGGTACGGCCGCTCAGATCGACGACGGTGACCGAGATCCACAGCGGCAGCCGCGGCGCCGCTTCGCGTGCGGCGGCGATCGCCGCCTTCGCGTTGAGCGTGTCGAAGATCGTCTCAATGAGCAGTAGATCAACGCCGCCCTCGGCCAACGCCGTGATCTGCTCTGCGTACGCGGCCTTGACGTCGTCGAACGTGACCGCCCGGTATGCGGGATCCTCCACGCGCGGCGACAGGGACAGGGTGACGTTCAGCGGGCCGACGGAGCCGGCGACGAACCTGCCGGCCTCGTCCGCGGCCTGCCGAGCCAGCTGCGCGGCGCGAACGTTCATGTCGCGCACCAGCGACTGCAGGCCGTAATCGGCCTGGCCGATGCTCGTGGCCGTGAACGTGTTGGTCGTGGTGATGTCGGCGCCCGCTGCCAGGTACTGCCGGTGTGTGTCCAGGATGAGGTCCGGGCGGGTCAGGTTGAGCAGATCGGGGTCGCCGGTGACGTCATCGGGGTGGTCGCCACCGATCAGGTCCCCGCGGTAGTCGGCGGGGGTGAGCTGTGCACCCTGCAGCATCGTGCCCCACGCACCGTCGTGCACCGCGATCCGCTCGGCCAACAGCCGCCGCAGTGCCGAAGCCCCATCGGCACCACTGACTGACGAACCCACACCGACCACCTCCGAAGTCTCGGAGGCGCCCTTCATCGCGGTGGTTCCCGGCCGAGCGTGGCGGGTCGTTGCCCGTTGCAGCGCCTCTCGGCCTGGCAACCGAGAATACCGGATCTCGGCAGCCACTTCGAGCGCGGTGCCTGTCCGGGCTGTCAACTCTGGGCGGCATCAGGTTGGCTGATGGCGCGCCGCATGCGACAGGATGGGCCGGTGACCGGCGTGTTCTGGCCTGCCGGGCAGGCGCTGCCACGGTTCGCCGCGCCGACCGCGCTGGACGTACTCGACCTGTCCGTGGCCTCGGACGCGGAGGCGTTGCTGGCGACGACGGCTCAGGGCGTGGTCAACCGGCATCAACCGCGCATCTGGCTGCTGCGCGACGCCGACGAGGGCGCGCGCACGTGGCTTGACACCATCGGCCTTCCCGCCAACCCCGTTGCCGGAGCCGAAGCGCTGGTAAGCCGGCACCGTCGCGACATCCGTGGCGCCGTCCTCGCCGACCCGGCCGTGCCCGCCACCCGCAACGTGGCGACCACGCTGGCCGGACTGGAGGACGCGGTGGTGGCCGAGCCAGCCGTTGCCGAACGGTTGGGCCTGCCGGTACTGGCTGACCTACGCGGCCGGCTCGGGGACGACCGGGCCGCGTACCGGTGGGCGGTCGACCGGCTGTGGCCGCGCACCACCCACCGGATGCTCGTTGGGCTCGCCCCGGACAACCCGAGCTTCCTTCGCGACTACGCGGTGGCGAACCGGGCCTTCGTGATCTGGGCCGACCCCGGCGACCGCCGGGAGCGGGCGCTGCTGGAGCGCCTGCTGGCCGACATGCCGGCCAACTCGCCGTACCTGGGCTGGTGGCCGGCTGACGTGTCGGGCGAGAGCGCCGGCACCGAGCTGACTTCCCGGCACGGCGTCTACGTGGTGGCCGCCGACTTCTCGCTCAATCTCACCGTGTTCGGTGGTGTCCGGAGTGCAACCCGGCCGGTACCGGCCCTGCCGGCGCCGCCCCTGGAACCCCGCACATACCTCACCTTCACGATGACCGACGGCGACAACCTGCAGTACTGCCAACACCGGATGCGGCAGATCTGGGATACCCCCGAGCGCGGCCTGGTACCGCTCAATTGGACAGTCAGCCCGCTGCTGCACGACGCGGCGCCCGAGATCCTGGCCTACTACCAGCACACTGCCACCGGCAACGACCTGCTGATCGCCGGGCCGTCCGGCGCCGGGTACGCATACTCGACGCCGTGGCCGGAGCACGCCTACCGCACTTTCACCGAGCAGACCGGCCGGTACGCGCGCGACTGCGGCCTGCCGATCGTCAACGTGCTCAACCGGGTCGCCGGGCAGGACCGCGACCTCGCGACCCACGAGGTGGCGGCGTTCGCACGCGACGTGCGGCCCGCCGGCATCCTCCAGCATTGGACGAACCGGCACTCGATCGCGATCGTCGCCGGCATCCCGGTCGCCACCAGCCAACTCATCGGCGACCGCGCCGAATGCCACGCGCTGCTGACGGATACGGCGGGTAGGCCCGACCGACCCGGTCCCCGGTTCGTCTCCATCGGTGTCCTCGCCTGGTCGATGACCCCGGCGGACGTCGCGGCGGTGGTCGCCCAACTCGATGAACGCTACCGCGTTGTCCGCGGCGACCAGTTCTTCCAACTCATCCGCCGCGCCCACAACCTGCCGTCGTAGCGGGGCCTGTGTTCCATGCCAGGCACGGAACACAGGCCCCTACGACGACCTCGCTACGCGTACACCTCGAACTCGTAGATGCGGGCGGCACCGCCCGTACCCTGCTCCGCGGTGATGACGTTGAGCCGCACGAACCTGCCACTCGTGGCCATGGTGTGGTTGGTCACGCTCGCGGTGTTGCCGCGTACCTGCACCACGGTCGTAAAGCTGGTCCCGTCGGCCGAGACCTGGATGTCGAAGTCACGGGTGTTCCAGGTCGTACTCTCCCCGCCCGCGCCCGCGTGGCGCACCGTGAAGGACACGATCGACCGCGTCGAGCCGAGGTCCACCTGCAGGAACTTGGTCCCGGAGACCAGCGAGCACCACTTGTCGCTGGTGCCCCCGGAGACGCTGCCGTTGAACGCCTTCGCCGGGCCCTCGTCGCTGTTGCACGGCGTCGAGCCCGTCGCCGGCCGGTTCAGCGCGACGTTGGTCGGGCCGGTGCCGCCACCGGAGTCGAAGGACGGTGGCGCGTCGGCGGCTGCGGCACCCCATGACGTGTTCGCCGTCGTGCCGAGGGTGTAGTCGAGCGTGCCGCCATTGGCTACGAAGGACTCGGGCAGCCACGACCGGTTCGACGTAGTGCCGTTGACCTGCAGGCTCTGCACGAACTTGGCCGACGCCGACGCGCCCGGTGCGTTGATGGTGATCGTACGGCCGTTGCTACGGCTGACCACGACCTGCGGGAAGAGGGGGCTGGCCAGCAGCAGTTCGGCCCGACCCGGGGTCAACGGGTGCATGCCCATGGCCGCCCACACGTACCAGGCCGACATGGCGCCCAGGTCGTCCTGACCGGATATGCCGCCCGGGCTGTTGGACCACAGCGTGTTGACCACCTGGCGCACGGTCTCCTGCGTCTTGAACGGACGCCCGGAGAAGTTGTACAGCCAGGCCGCGCCGATCGACGGTTCGTTGTCCATCTCCGCGTGCAGGCCGCCGGCGCGGGTCAGCGCCCAGCTGCCGTCGGCGTTGTGGAAGAACGAGTCCAGCCGGCTGGTGGCTGTGGTGTTGCCGCCCATCCGGTCGAACAGCGCGCGCGGGTTGAACGGAACCATCCACAGGTACTGTGCCGCGCTGCCCTCGGCGAAGCCGTCGTCGCTGGCCGGGTTGAACGACGGGAAGCTGCCGTTGGCGTTGCGGTTCTGGATGTACCCGACGCCACCGGCGGCCGCCGGGTTCCACACGTTCTTCCAGAACTGCGCGCGGGTGATGAACTCCTGGTGGACCGATGTCCGCCCGAGGCGCAGCGCGAGCTGGGCGATGCCGAAGTCGGCGACCGAGTCCTCCAGCGTCTCGCCGGCACCACCCCATGCGTTGCCGTTGGTGGGGATGTAGTGGATGGAAAGCCACTTGTCCAGCGAGGGCCGCTCGCCGATCACCATGACGTTCCAGCCGTCCATCGACAGGTCAGCCGCGGTCACGTTGCGCGCCGAATTGAGCATCGAGTCCAGCGCCGGGCCGGCGTCGAAGTTGCTACCGCCGAACGCGTAGATGAACGGCACCGCGGCATGGGCCGGGTCACCGGTCATCACGTGGGTACCGCCGGGGCCGTGGGTCCAGCGGTCCCAGACGCCGCCGTTCTGGGTCGCCTGGTTGAGCAGCGACTGCGCGATGTCGCTGCCCACATCGGGGCGCAACAGCGTCACCAGGGCCAGCTGCGAGCGGTAGGCGTCCCAGCCGGAGAAGTTGGCGTACTGAGCCGCGTGTCCGGCCGTGACGGTGTGCACCGCCTGGTCCATGCCCAGGTACTGCCCGTTGACGTCGCTGAACACGTTGGGATGCAACAGTGCGTGGTACAGCGCGGTGTAGAGGGTGACCTGCTGGTTGGTGGTACCGCCGGTGATGGCGATCCGACCGAGTTCGGCGTTCCACGCGTCGTGTGCCCGCTGGCGGATCGTGTCGAAAGACGTACCGGTGGGGTTCTCGGCGGTGAGGTTGGCGCGGGCGTTGCTGGTGCTGACGAACGAGATGCCCACCCGAACGTTGACGGTACGCCCGCTGCTGGTGTCGAAGCTGACGAACGCACCAGAGCCGCGACCGGGTGGCGGGAAGCCGTCGGTGCCGTACGTGGTACCGCCGCTGGACGTGGTCGCGCCCCGGGTCACGGTGCCGTCGCGCCAGCTCCCGGTGACGCTGAACGGCTTGTCGAACACCGCGACGAACCGCAGGGTGTAGTAGCTGCGCCGGCCGATGGTGTTGATGTACCCGCAGAAGTTGCCGCTGGTGACCGAGCCGCTGATGGTGCGGTTGGCGACGTCGATGGTGGTCGAGGCGGCGCTGCTGCCGACCTCCGAGTTGGACGTGCGGACCAGCATCGTCGCGGTACCGCTGCTCGGATAGGTGAACCGCCCCGACCCGGTCCGGGTGGTCGCGGTCAGCTCGGCGTTGACGCCGGAGTTGAGAAGCACCCGGTAGTACCCGGCCGTGGCCGTCTCATTGGCGTGCGAGAAGTTGCTGGCGTAGATGCTGTCGGTGGTGTCCGACGACGGCGACGAGGTGACCGAGCCGACGTGCGGATAGAACGGGATGTCGCCGTAGCCGCCGGCGCAACCGGTACCCGACATGTGGGTGAGGCTGAAGCCGCGGATGCGGGTGGCATCGAAGCCGTAACCGCCCGGCTCGACCGTACGGGTCTGGTTGCCGCGGGTGTTCTCCGGGCTCCACTGCACCATGCCGAACGGCGTGTCAGCGCCCGGGAACGTCTCGCCGCTGTTGCTCGTTCCGATCAACGTGTTGACCAGGCTGGCCGGGTCGCTGACGGCGGCGACGGCCGAGCCGGTGCCGATCACCGCCACCGCGAGGACGACCACTGTACAGGTGAGGCCGGACACCAACCGCCGGCCGGGGCGTCGCGAGAGCCCATGTACTCGCATCTGAGACCCACTCTCGTAGACCGGTGCCGTCGGGGACAACGTTGTCTTCACAGCACCTCAAGATCACCAAATATCGAAGGCTATGAGTGAAACTATGCCAGCATTCCGCCACGGCCGGAAGACAGGGGTTGACGCGGGTGGCCGCGGGAGCTTGCGGCACTCCCCCACGATTCGCATATCCCGGCGGGTTGGCCCAGGTCCCCGCGCCGGTCACGACATGAGGGAGAGCAACTGGGCGGCCGGGTCTAGGCTGTGGGCGCACGGCCACCGCCTGAGCGGTGGCCGCCCGCAACCGACGAGGATCGCCGGAAGATATCTCAGCAGCCGTTGACCCCGACGAGTCCGGCGGCGCACGACTCGTTCGGCGCCCTTCTGCGCGCGTGCCGGGACCGGGCTCGGATGTCGCAGGGGGAGCTGGCGGCGCGGTCGGGCCTGAGCGTCCAGGCGGCTCAATGTTTGATCATGGAGAACAAGATCAACAGGCGGCCGCGGACGCTCAGCGGACGGTCCGGGACGATCAGCGGCCGTCCGCCGATGGCGCGGCCGTCCCCGGGACCGTCCGGCGGACCGGCCCGGACGACAAGTCACTGTCCGGGACCGGTAGGGTCGCGCTGTCCTGGACGGCGGTAGGCGGTGGCAACGATTACCCGCTTGAAAGATGATGATCGTATGCCGATCTCCGTCCCGTCGTCGCCGGGCTCCCGGCTACCAGATACGTTGCGGGTGGTCACCCAGAACGTGTGGGGGTGGTACTACTTCACCGAAGCGGGAATCGGCCGGACCGGACCGGACGAGGTGTGGCCGGCGCAGTGGAGTGCTCGCGAGGTGGTCCTCGCCGACGGGTTTCGCGACCTGAAGCCGGACGTGGTCGCGTTCCAGGAGGCGATCGCGACGCCCGGCTATGACCAGGTGGTCGAGTTGCTCGGCGGGGCGTACCACGTCGTCCACGCGAGTCGCCGGGAGGCCGACGGCTCCGGAGCCTCGATCGCAAGCCGGTGGCCGATCCGCGACGTGCGGGAGGTGGACCTGCAGGTAACCGCGCGCACGGCCGCATTCCCGGCAGTGGCTCTCGTCGCCGAGGTTCTGGTACCGGAGCCGATCGGACCGCTGCTGCTGGTCAACCACAACCCGAACTGGGAGCTGTCGTTCGAGCACGAGCGGGAGCTGCAGGCCGTCCTCGCCGCGCAGGCTATCGAACGCATCGCCGGCGTTGACGATCGTCACGTCGTACTCGCCGGCGACTTCAACGCCACACCGGAGGCCACCAGCGTCCGGTTCTGGTCCGGGCTGCAGTCTCTCGGCGGGGTCAGCGTCTGCTACCGCGACGCGTGGAACGAGGCTCGGCCGGCTGACCCGGGACACACGCAGACCCCGACGAACCGGGTGGTCGCCGAAGGCACCTGGCCGCAGGAGCGCGGCCGGCGCATCGACTATCTCTTCATCCGCTGCGTCCACCATGGACCGACCCTCGAGGTGGCCGACTGCCGGCGCGTCTTCTCCGAACCGGTGAACGGCGTGTGGGCCAGCGACCATTTCGGCGTGGCCGCTGACCTCCGGATACCGACGCGGGCACCCGCTGCCCTCTACTGACCGGCAACTCGGTGGCAATAAAGACGTACAGACGTCGTGCAGTCTTCTGCCGAGGTGAGTACGGCTTTCTCACAACACCGGAGGGAACCGGTCGAGCCACTCCCTGACCAGCGAGGTGAATACCGCGGGCCGCTCGAACGGAAGGTAATGCCCAGCGCCGGCGATGGCGGCGAAGGTCGCTTGAGGGTAGGACACCAGCGCGCGGAACTGGTCGGCGTACCCGGCAATTCGATCCTGCCGCCCTGCCACGACAAGGGTGGGCCCGGCGAAGACCGCGTCTGAGCCTTCATCGGAGACCTGGTAGCCGTCTGCCCGGAGGCGCTGCAGATAGTCCTCATCGCCGCGTCGGCTGGCGGCCAGGACGGCTGCCACCCGCTGGGCGATCTCGGGTGTGCGATTGCCGAGCGCCAGGGACAGGTGCTCGCGCAGGCCGGCGGGGACGGCAGCGAGCCAGTTGTCCGGCTGGGCAACACCTGCGTCGTCCGGTAGGTCGCGATCCTCCTTCCTGATCTTGATCCCGCTGCATACCAGGAGAAGGCCTGCGATGCGCTCCGGCATACGACGGGCGAGCGCGGCCGCGATATAGCCGCCGTACGAGCAGCCGGCGAGGAGCACCCGCGGTGAGCGGATCTCCTGCTCGATGAGCTCTGCGACCACGTCCACCACGCCATCGGAGTCTTCGAGACCGGGTGGAGACCCGCCACAGCCGGGAAGATCGACATAGACCCGGCGCCAGTCAGGACAGCCTGCCATCGCCGGTTCCAGAGCCATCGCCGTCACTGATCGGTCAAGGCCGAACCATGGCAGGCACACCATGGGCCGGCCTTCGCCTCTGACCTCGATGGCTAGTGTCACGGCAAGAAACCTACCGCGAAGGACCTGGCACCTCGGGGCGAAGCGACGCGGGCCACGCGGCCGCGGCATCGAGGCCAAGGCCGCCCGCCTGCAGGAGGTAACGCGTGCCGCGATCTGATCATGCGTTGCGGTATGCGGGCCATTCGTCGGCGAGCATCGCGAAGTTGAGTTCGGTGGTCCACTCTCCTTTGAAGAACTCGTTGTGCACCAGGCGGGCTTCCTCCCGCATCCCCAGCCGGCGCGCCAACTTCGCCGAGGACTCGTTGCGTTCGTCGACCCGGGCGATGATGCGGTGCAGGCCGAGTTCGTCGAAGCCGAGGCACAGCAGCGCGTGTGCTGCCTCGGTGGCGTAACCGTGGCCGCCGAAGTCGGGGTTCAGGACGTATCCAAGTTCTCCACCGCCATGTTCCCGGCTGTGCCAGAACAGCACCACGTCACCGACCAGGTCACCGGTCTCGGCTACTTCGACGCCGAGGGTCAGTGCCTGGCCCTCGGCGGTGAGCTCCGTGTTCGCCCAATGCGAAGCGAGCCGTTCGCGGATGACCTCGCGGGTCATCGGCTCGAAGGGTACGTAACGGCAAACGTCGGTCCGGCGACGGTAGGCGAACAGCGCGTCAACATCGTCGACGGTCAGCGGACGCAGCAACAGCCGCGCGGTCCGGAGCGGATACAAAGGACGCAGCGCGGGCTGCTGGTGGGCTGACACGCCGACCATCGTGCCACCTGACTGCCACGCCCGAATCCGGATTTCGCCGCAACTTCAGCGCCGCCAGCACGGACGGGGTGACAGCCCCCGACGCCGTCATCCGCACCGATGTTCTTCCGGCGTCGCTTCACGCTGTCGGCGGGGGCGATTCACGCCGGTTTCGTAGGCGAAGATCACGGCTTGCACCCGGTCGCGGAGCCCGAGCTTCATCAGGATCCGCTTGACGTGGGTCCGGATGGTCGATTCCTCGACGAAGAGTGCCGCGGCGATCTCGCAGTTGGACAGGCCTCGGGCGATGAGCACGAGAACCTCCCGCTCCCGTGGTGTCAGCTCGTTGAGCTTGGCCTGGTCGCCGAGCTCGGGTACGGGCTGCTGCGCCATGCGGTCGATGACCCGTCGGGTGACCGAGGGTGACAGCAACGACTCGCCGGCGGCGATGGTGTGCACCGCGGCGATCAATTCCTCAGGTCGGGTGCGTTTGAGCAGGAACCCGGATGCGCCGGCGCGGAGGGCGCCGAAGATGTAGTCGTCCTGCTCGAAGGTGGTCAGGATCAGCACTCTGGCCGCCGGGGCTGCCCGGGAAAGCTCGCGGGTGGCGGCGATGCCATCGAGATCAGGCATGCGGACGTCCATGAGCACGACCTCCGGCGCAAGCGTGCGGGTTCGCTCGACGGCCTCCCGCCCGGTCGACGCCTGGCCGACGATCTCGATGGTGGGGTCATTCGTGAGCAGCTCGGCAAGGCCTGCGCGCATCAGGTCGTCGTCGTCGGCGATCAGCACCCGGGTCATGAGCGGTGACTTCCGGTGGGGATCCGGGCCTGGACGCGGAACGTGCCGTTGGTGCGTGCGGCGTGCAGGCAACCGCCCCGCAGGGTGGCGCGTTCCCGCATGCCGATCAGTCCGTGGCCCCCGCCGGTTCTCGGTGTGCCTCCGGCACGTACCGGGTTGGTCACGGTCAACTCGACCGCACCGTGGTCGAACGCGAGCTCGACCTGGGCGCTGCCGGCACCGTGGCGGGCCGCGTTGGTGAGTGCCTCCTGCAGGATCCGGTAGGCGGCCTGATCCGCGGCCCCGCCGATGGACCGCGGCGTTCCGGTGACGTTGACGCGTAGTCGCAGGCCGGCCGCCGCGTACTGCGCGATCAGCGTCTCCAGCGACACGAGCCCGGCCGGTGCCTCGACGGCCTCGCCCGCCGGGCCTTCGCGCAAGGTGCCGACAAGCTGGTCGATGTCGGCGACCGTCCGGCGGGCGAGCTCCTCGATCGCCTCCAGCGTGGATACCGACCGATCGGGGTCGGTGCGGTGTCGCAGCCGGGCCGCCCCGGCGCGTACCGCGATGACGCTGATCGCGTGGCCGGCGGAGTCGTGCAGATCGCGGGCGATCCTGGCGCGCTCCTCCGCGACGGCGAGCAACCGCTCGCGCTCGGCGTCGTGCTCGGCGCGGAGGGCGCGCCTGCGCAGATCGTCGACGTGCTCCCGACGCAGCCGGGTGCGCTCGCCGGCGAACCATGCCACCGCCCACGAAAGGCCGCTGTGCAGCAGTACAAGTCCCGGGAAGGTGCCCTTGGCGATGCCCGCGGCGACGAGGTAGGCGACCAGCAGCCCGACCACGACGGTGGCCCGCCCCGTCCACCGGGCCTGCGGTTCGCGGCTCGCGGCGAGCAGGTAGAGCGCGACGATCGGGCCGAGTACCAGGTCCACCGGGTAACCGAGGCCCGCCAGCAGCACGCCGGCCGCACCCGTCAACGCGAACACCCCGAGCGGAAAGCTCCGCCAGGCCATCAGCGGCAGCGCCGTCCCGGCCACGAGCACCACACCGACCGGATCGAGCCGGCGCGCCCCCGGACCAGTGACGAACAGGCCATGCGCGAGCAGCGCCAGCGAGCCGACGAACACGACGGCCGCGATCGTCACGTCGACCGGTACCCGGGTGCCGGAACCAGCGGCGACGAGCCGGCGGCCGGTAGCGACCAGTGCGCTCACAGCACTGACGTTAGCTCCGCGCGAGCTGCGCCAGGTCGCCCCCACGGAGGATCCGTGTCCACGAAATGGGGAGACCGAAGATCCTCGCGCGGGTCGTTTCGGCCCGTTCGTGGCCGCCATAGCGTTGCCGGAAAGCACGTCACGCCAGGAGGAACCGATGCTGATCGCCGAGGCCCGCGTGGCCATCGAGCGCTCCCGCCGCCTCGCGCAAACTCGGCCGGCCCGACCGGCTCACGGTGACCCGGAAGCGACCCGCTCATGAAGGACGAACCCGAGATCGGCGCCGACAGCCGCATGCCTCGCTGGCTCAAGCTGTCCCTGATCGTCGCCCTGCTGCTGATGCTGCTGGCCGTCGTCGCCATGCTGATCGGCGGCGGGCACGGCCCGCGGCGTCACGTCGGTGCCGCGGCGACCCCCGGCACATCCCTGTCTTCCCACCGCTAGCGGAGGTTGTCGCCGTGGAGCACGCCATCCAGATCAGTGATCTCGTCAAGACGTACCCGCTGGGCGACGGCGAGGTCGTGGCCGTCAACCACCTGAGCCTGGACATCGGGCACGGCGAGTTCGTGGCGATCGTGGGCCGGTCGGGCAGCGGCAAGACCACCCTGCTGAACCTGCTCGCCGGTATCGACCGGCCCACGTCGGGGACCGTCCGCGCCGCGGGTGCGGATCTCGGTTCGCTGTCGGAGTCCGGATTGGCCGCCTGGCGCGGCCGCAACGTCGGGTTGGTGTTCCAGTTCTTCCAGCTGCTGCCGACGCTGACCGTGATCGAGAACGTGATGCTGCCGATGGACTTCGCCCGCAGGATCCCGGTCGGTGAGCGTCGCGACCGGGCGCGGGACCTGCTCGAGCGGGTCGGCATCGGCGACCAGGCCGGCAAGCTGCCCGCGACGCTGTCCGGCGGGCAGCAGCAGCGCGCGGCGATCGCCCGGGCCCTGGCCAACGAACCGCCGCTGGTACTGGCCGACGAGCCGACCGGAAACCTCGACACGCACACCGCCGGCGACGTGCTGAACCTGTTCGCCGATCTGAACGCCGAGGGCCGCACCATCGTCGTGGTCAGCCACGAGCGCGACATCCGCTCCGTTGCCGGCCGCGAGGTGACCCTGGTGGACGGCAGGATCGTCGAGGACGAGCGGACGGGGGTGCCGGCGTGACCGGCTTGCTCACCGTCAAGCTGCGCCGGGACCTGCGGGCGACCTGGGCCAGGACCGTGCTGATGGTGATCGCGATCGCGGTCAGCCTGACCGCGTTCGCCACCGTCCTGTTCGCCTGGAGCGCCATCTCCCGGGAGACGGAGCAGGCCTATCTGGGCACCGGGCCTGCGTCGGCGACGATCCGGTTCGGCCCCGGGATCGACGCCACGGAGATGGCGGCGATCGCGGCGCAGGTGCGCACCCTCCCCGGTGTCCTCGAGGCGACCGGGCGTACCCAGTTCACCAGCGAGGTCGAGGTCAACGGCCGGCAGAGGGACATCCCGCTGCAGGTGTTCGCCGCCGCACCCGACGAACCGATGCGGATGGCGAACTTCCAGGTGGAGCAAGGCCACTGGCCACCCGCGCCGGGCGAGGTGTTCATCCGGCGCGACTCGTTCGCCCTGTTGCAGGTGGCTCTCGGCGACACGGTGACCGTCAAGACACCCAACGGCGATACCGCGCGGCTGCGGGTGGCGGGCACCGTGTACGACCCGAGCCTCGCACCGGCGGGCCAGCAGCAGCAGGGGCAGGCCTACCTGTCGACGGCGTCGCTGGCGGCGATCGGGCAGCCGGATGTCTTCGACCAGCTGAAGATCCAGGTCGCCGCTCCGGGTCAGACCATGCCCAGCCGGGACCGAGGTGCCATCGTGGCCCGCGCGGGCCAGGTCGCCACCTGGCTGCAGCGCGAACACGGGCTGGCGATCCGGGAGGTCCAGGTGCCCAAGCCGTATGCGCACCCGCATCAGGGCCAGGCCGACGCCCTGCTGTCGGCGCTGCTCATCGGTGCCGCCGCGGCTCTGCTGCTGGCCACCATCCTGGTCGCCACCATGCTGAACAACCTGTTCACCCGGCAGATCCCGCAGATCGGCATCATGAAGGCGATCGGTGCCGGGTCCGGCCGGATCGGGCGGCTGTACCTGGCGATGACGCTGATCGTGGCCGGAGCGGCGACCCTGCTCGCGGTGGGCCCCGCTGTCCTGATCAGCCGTTCCTTCGCCCCCGAGGTCCTGGGCTTCCTGGGCATCCAGGCAGACAGTCTGGCCGCCGCCTGGTGGACCTATCTCGTGGTCGTCGCCGCCGGGCTCGTGCTGCCCGTGGTCATGGCCCTGGTACCGCTGGTCAGAACGGCCCGTACCACGGTGCGGGCGGCCATCGACCACCACGGTGGCGGTTCGACACCGAGTGCGGTGGCCGCTGTCCTGGCCAGGCTCGATCGTGTGCCAGGCCTGGATCGCGGCCTGCTGATGGCGCTACGCAACAGCGTCCGCCGGCCAGCCCGGTTCCTGCTGTCCGTCGGGCTGCTGGCCAGCGCCGGCATGATGTTCGTCGCCGGCATGTCCGCTCGCGACGCCACCGCGGCGGTCGCCGACGACGCCAAGGACCGGCTGCGCTGGGACGTCGTGGTGCAGCTCGCCAAGCCGGTCTCGGTGGGCGCGCTCGCTCCCCTGGTGCAACGGGTACCGGGCGTGACCCGGGTCGAGGGCTGGACCGCCATGTCCGCGGGCGTATCCGGGCCGGGCAAGCTCCCGCTCACCCGCACCTATCCCGATCAGGGCCACGGCGGGGTCTTCCTGACCGCGATCCCCGCCGACACCACCATGCAGACCGTCCCCACCCTGCGGGAAGGCCGCTGGCTGCGGCCCGGGGAGACCGGGGCGATCGTGCTCAGCCAGGTCACGCTGGCCAACACCGACTTCGTCGTGCATACCGGAGACACGGTCGAGCTGACCCTCGACGGGGATGTCACCCGCTGGCGGGTCGCCGGCATCGCCGAAGAGCGGGGTGACGCCGGCGGCGTGTACGTGACGGCCGAGGGCCTGGCCACGGCATTGCGCCAGCCGCTGTGGTCGAACACGTTGCGCATCGCCACCGACCGCCACGACGAGCAGGCCCGCACGAGGATCGCCGACGCGGTCAAGACGCGGCTGACCGCCGCGGGAGTCGACGTGCGGTCCGCCGAGTCGGTCGGCCTGCGGGAGGCCTCCACCGGCGGGCACCTGGAGCCCGTCCTGGTGATCCTGCTGGCGACCGCCCTGCCCATGGGACTGATCGGCGTCATCGGCCTTGGCTCGACGATGGGCGCCAACGTCCTCGACCGGACCCGCGAGTTCGGGGTCCTGCACGCGATCGGCGCGCGCCCCAAGGTCGTACGACGCATCGTCGTCGCCGAGGGCGTGTTCATCGCCCTGGCCAGTTGCCTGCTGGCGGCCATCCCCGCCGTTGGCCTCACCATGGGCATGGACGCCCTGCTCGGCAACCTGTTCTTCAACGCCGCGCTGCCGTTGCGGATCTCCGGGCTCGCGGTCGGCATCTGGATCGCGCTGGTCGTCCTCGGCGCGATGCTGGCCACCGATGCGGCCGCCGCGCGCGCCGCCCGCCTCACCGTCCGCGAAGCCCTCGCCTACCTGTAGAGGACGCCGTGATGAAGCACCTGTTCAGAACGTTGGCCGTGGCGGCCACGCTGGCGGCCGTCCTCACCGCGTGTACCACCGACAACGGCGCCGACCGTCGTGGCACCAACACCCCATCTGACCACGCCACCAGCGGGAGCGGTGCCGACGTCCTCACCGTCTACTCCCGCGACCGGGACCTCGCCGAACCGCTGTTCAAACAGTTCGAGCGGCAGACCGGGATCACGATCCGGGCCCGCTGGGGAGACCCGGTCGACCTGGCCGAGGCGATCATCGCCGACGGCGACAAGTCGCCGGCCGACGTGTACTACGGACCGCTGTCCGACGCGCTCGGAGCATTGAGCGCCGCAGGCCGGCTCACCCGCCTGTCCGACCAACAGCTCAACCGGGTGCCCGCGCAGTACCGGTCGCCGGACGGCACCTGGGTCGGGACCTCGGGCCGCGCGCACACCGTGTTCTTCAACACCGACAAGGTCCGCGCGGACCAGCTGCCCGACTCGATCCTCGGGTTCGCCGATCCCGCCTGGCGTGGTCGCATCTCCTGGGACCCCACCAGCCGCTCCCTGCGCGACGTCGTCACCGAGCTGCGCCAGCTCGAAGGTGAAGACGCCACCCGGACGTGGCTCCAGGGCATCCAGGCCAACGCACCCGCGGCGATCCAGGGTGCCGGCCCGATCATCGACGTCGTGGCCGCGGGCAGGATCGCCGACGTCGGCTTCGGCAGCCACTCCTACCTGTACTCGATGCAGGCCGACGGCAAGGCCCGCAACGTCGCGGCCAAGTTCTACCGCGGCCGTCAGCAGCCTGGGGGCCTGCTCAACATCGCCGGCGTCGGCATCGTCACGGGCGCCCGCAAGCAGTCCGAGGCGAGGGCCTTCGTCGACTTCCTGCTTTCCCCGCCGGCCCAGCAGTACATCGCCACCGACACCTACGAGATCCCGGTGGTCAAGAACGTCACGCTACCCGCGGGGATACCGACAGCCGACGAGCTCATGGTCCCTGGCCTTGACGAGAAGCAGTTCGAGAGGCTGCCGGACGCCGACCGGCTCCTCACCGAGGTGGGGGCCATCAAATGACTGGACATCCGATCGAGACCGAGCTCGCTCACTCCTGAGCCCGGCCGCGGCGCTGGAACAGCACGAGCAGCCAGCCCAGTGCGGGGAAAAGCAGCACCGCGCTGACGGCGAGTGTACCCAGGACCGCACCGAGCACCGTCGGCTGTGCACTGGCCGCTGCCACGGTCAGATCGGGGTAGAGGAGTACCGGATACTGCGCCACGCCCCAGCCCCACAGCAGCGCCGCTACGGTGACCGCGGCGGTGACGCGGGCCGGCCAGTACCGCCGCTGAAGCAGCAGCACGATCGACGCGAGTCCGGCCAGCAGCGAGGCCACGACCGCCGGCAGTCCCCGGTGGGTCAGCCCGTGCACCAACGCCGGCGCGTCGCGGCGCAGGACCGCGAGCCCCGCAAGCGCCACTGCGCCGACCACCAGGCCGGTGCCGAGGCTGCGGCGGCGGAACGCGTCGGCGAGGTCGGCGGCGCCCTCGCGGGCCGCGTCGCCGGTCAGGTACACGCCGGCGAGGTACGCACAACTGCCCACCGCCAGCAGTCCACAATAGACAGAGGCGGGGTTCAGCCATGAGGTGAGCGTGTCGCCGGCACCGATGCCGGGCGGCACACGACCGGACGCCAGCCCGCCGGCGATCGTCCCCAGCACGAACGGGGTGAGTACCGACGAGATCCCGAACACCAACCCGTAGGCGCGTCGCTGCCAGTCCACATCGGTCGCCTTCCGGAACGCGAACGTCGCACCACGCCCGATCACGCCGAGGGCGACGAGCGTCAGCGGGATGTACAGCGTCGAGGCGAACGCGGCGAAGGCAGCCGGGAATGCCGTCCAGAACAACACGATCACGAAGATCAACCAGACGTGGTTGGCCTCCCAGACCGGGCCGATCGTGTGCTCGACCAGGTCGCGGAGCCGGCCGGCCCGGCCGGCACCGCCAGTTTGGCCGGCACCGCCGGCTTGGCGGACACCGTCGGCCGCCCGAGGCCGTCCGGCGAGCAGGTGCCACACCCCGGCGCCGTAGTCCGCGCCACCGAGCAACGTGTACAGCGTGAGGCCCAGCCACAGCACGCCGAGGAGAAGGTCAGCCCGCGTCACGGTCAGGCTCCTGAGGGGCCACCTCGAACGGGACCCGCGCCAGCCGGCGCAGTACCGCGATCGTCGCGGCGGTGAGGACCGCATACACCAGCAGCACCGCGACCAGTCCCGCGGACAGGCCGCGCTCGGGATTGACCGCGTCGGCCACCCGCATGCGCCCGTAAACGATCCACGGCTGACGGCCCACCTCCGTGGTGACCCACCCGGCCTCCAGCGCGACCGCAGCCGCGAGGCCGGCGAGCCCCGCCGCGCGCAGGAACCACCGGCGCCGCGCCAGGTCGCGCCGGCGCCAGCGGAGGTACGCGTACCACAGCGCAAGCGCGACCAGCGCCGTGCCGATCGCCACCATGAGCTGGAACGACAGGTGCACCGGAGTCACCGGCGGACGCGCGTCCGGAGGCGCGGTGTCCAGCCCGCGCACTGTCGCATGGGGATTCCAGAACGCCAGCAACGACAGCCCGTCCGGGATCCGCACGGCATAACGCAGCTCGCCGTCGACGTAGACCCCGCCCAGCGACAGCGGAGCGCCGGCCGTGGTGTGCGAAAGCCCTTCGATCGCGGCGAGCTTGACCGGCTGGTTGGTGGCGAGGAACCTCGCCGCCCAGTCGCCGGTGACCACCTGTACCGGCGCCATCAGCGCGGCGACCGTGAACGGAATCGTGAAACCCAGCCGGTGGTAGCGGTCACGCTTGCCGCGCAGCATCGCGACCGCGTACACGCTGGCCAACCCGAAACCCGCCACCATGAACGCGGCCACGATCATGTGGGCGGTCTGCGGCGGCGTCGCCGGATTGAACATGGCTCGCCACGGATCGACGTCGGTAACCGCGCCGCGATCGAGGTCGAACCCGCGCGGCTGGTTCATCCACGCGTTCGCGGTCACCACGAAGAACGCCGACGCGACCCCGGCCACCACCACGGGGATTCCGGTGAGCAGGTGAACGCGGGGCGGGAGCCGGTCCCACGCGTACAGGTAGATACCGAGGAATATGGCCTCCAGGAAGAAGGCGGTACCCTCCATCGCGAACGGCAGACCGATCACCTGCCCGTACGTACCCATGAGGCCGGGCCACAACAGGCCCATCTCGAAGCTGAGGATGGTGCCGGACACCGCCCCGACGGCGAACAGCACTCCCATCGCCCGCGCCCACCGCCGCGCGAGCATGGTGTACGCGGCACCGGCGTCGCCGCCCGCCACAGCGCCAGCGGCCGCGCGCTGGCCGCGCCACTCGGCATAGATCATGAACGCCGGCATGGCCACCCCGAAACAAGCCAGCACGATGTGCCAACCGAGCGAGAGCGCCATCTGCGTGCGGGCCGCCACCAGGTCCGCCGGTGTCGCCGCCTCCGCCAGCCCACGCCAACCCAGCACCACGCCACCGACCTCCCCGCAAAGCCCGTTCCCGGGCCATCATGGCCCAACAGCGCGACCGCCGACCAGGTGCCAACCCCGGTGTGACCGGGCGCACTCGCGGTCACCCGGCGGCGAGGACCTGCGGGGCCGACTCCTTGATCCGGGTCCGGATCCACTTGCCACACGTCTCGGCCTCCTCGCGGCAGGCCGTCGCCACCTCGATCAGCTCGCTGTCGCGGACCGCCCGGGCCGCCTGCAGCAGGATCACCTCCGCTCCAGTGGGTACCCCGGGCGGAAAGATCCACACGGAAGACGTCCCGGGGATCTGCTGGCACGTTGAGGTACATGCCAGACAATTCCCCTCGTCACCTGCGCCTGCGTGTCGAGAGCCGTTAGCCCGCGGTGACCGGGTCAGGTTGGCGCTAACGCGGTGGCCGGCGGCGCAGCGCCGGCACGTCGGCGAGGCCGAGCTGGCCGCATAGCATGCGGTGCGGCGCGACCTCCGGCGGCGGCGCCGGTTCCTCCAGCGCGCGCCGTTCGTCCGCGTCGAGTTCGATGTCGGTGGCGCCGAGCAGGCCGTCGAGCTGGTCGAGGGTGCGCGGACCGATGACCGGGGCGGCGACGCCGGGCACGCCGAGCAGCCAGGCGAGCGCGATCTGCGGGACGGGCCGGTTGCGCCGGGCCGCGATTGCGGTCGCGGCGTCCACGACCCGGAAGTTGCGCTCGACGGCCCGCCGGTGCGCCGACTCTTCGAGGTCGTCGCCGGCCCGCGTCACCCGGCCCTCCGGCATGTGGTCACGGGTGTACCGGCCGGTGAGGAACCCGGCGCCGAGCGGGCCCCACGGCAGCACGCCGAGGCCGGCGGCCCGGCAGAAGGGCAGCAGGTCGAGTTCGGCGGACCGTTCGACGAGCGAGTACTGCGGTTGCAGGCTGACGAACGGCGCCCAGCCCTCGCGGTCCTGCACCGCGACCGACCAGGCCAGCAGCCAGGACGGGAAGTTCGACGCGCCCAGCGCGCGTATCTTGCCGGCACGGACCAGGCCGTCGAGCGCGGCGAGGGTGTCCTCGACCGGCACGGCGGGATCAGGCCCGTGCACCTGGTACAGGTCGATGACGTCCACGCCCAACCGGCGCAGGCTCGCGTCGCAGGCGGCCCGGATCCGGTCCGGGGAAAGGCCCTCGCCGCCCGGATCGGACACGGCGAACCGCACCTTCGTCGCGATCACGACCTCGTCCCGGTGCCGGGCGAGCCAAGGCGCCAGGGTCCGCTCGGACCCGCCGTCGCCGTACGTGTCGGCGGTGTCGACGAACGTGCCACCCGCGTCGCGAAACCGGTCCAGCATCTGGTGCGCTTCGTCCGCCGGGGTGTCGCCGCCCATGAGCATCGCGCCGAGACACAGGCGGCTGACCGTGAACGGACCCAGATCGGTGGTCTGCATCGCTGCTCCCTGGGTCAGGCGACGACGTCGCGGGCGCCGGTGACGTGATCCGCGCGCAAGTGGCAGAGCAGTTCGCGTGCCTCGGCGTAGATGCGGCCGTACTCCTCGGCGCGGCCGGGCGGTACGTACCGGGCGGCGATCGCGGTGGTCCAGGTGAGCAGGTCCCCGGCGTCGTCCTCGACGGTGACCGGGCCGCGGCTCATGTTTCGCATGCCGCCAGCATGTCAGAGCCGCCCGTTCGCGGCAGGTGAGTACGATCCGGGGCTGGGTACCGTGGACGAGTTGGGTCAGCGACTCAGATGGCCAGTGATGGTGAGTGGACGCAGTGGCGGCGCGAGGTTTTCGGGGATCCCTATCTTGTCTGGCACGACGGCCCGGACTTCGCCGTCCTGCTGGCGATGGCGCGGTCCGATCTCGAAGCGGTCGGTCGCATGCTCGCCGCCGGGGTCCACGCCCGCGACCCGCTCGCCGCGCAGTCGTTCGGGTGTCTGTCCGCTGACGGGTTGGTGCCCGACGGCACCCTTGACCTGCTGCGCGCCGCGGCCCAGACCGCGCAGGACGAGTTTCTGATCCGGCTGGCCGAGGCGTTGTTCGTGCTGACCGCCGACCCGTCATGGGCCGAACCCATCGTCTCGGTCCTGGCCACCGCCGAGTCCGAGTTTGTGCGGCTTGACGCGGCGATTGCCCTGGCCGGGTTCGCTCCCACCAGACCTTTGGTGAGGGCGCTCGCCCGCGCCGTGTGCGATCCGGATTACCTGGTTCGCTACCATGCCGCCAGCACCCTGCTGCGGTACGCCGGAGAGGGCGCAGACATCAGCGACGACGGCGAGCTTTTCGCGAAAATCGCCACGCCGGCGGCTGGCGCCCCTTCCGAAGTCGACCGCCGATCCTGGCAGAGCGCCGCCGACGAGCTGTCCGCCCGAGTCCTGCCGAAGCCGTAGTCGTGACATAGTGGCGTCCGCGCCCGCAGCTTCTCCGCATGCTCTGCCGAAAGGTCGATCCCTGCTGTCACGGCCGAGGGAGTGGTCTCGTCGTAAGGGCAACGACGTTGAGGAGACACAGACATGGATACCGTGCTGGTCACCGGCGGTACCGGCCACCTGGGCCGGGACGTCGTCGGCTTGTTGATCGGGCAGGGTCGTCGGGTGCGGATCCTGGCTCGCCGGCCAGGCCAAGACCCCGACGTCGAATGGGTCACCGGAGATCTCGGCACCGGCGCCGGGATCGCGCAGGCGGTGACCGGCGTCGACACTGTCGTGCACGCGGCCACCAACTCACCGGCGGCGCGGCGCGGGCAGTTTCGGCTGGGCGACTTCGTCCGCAGTCCCGCCGATGTGGACGTCGACGGCACCCGGCGGCTGCTCGCCGAGGCGAAGCGGGCCGGCGTCCGGCATTTCCTGCACATCTCCATCGTCGGCGTCCAGCAGTCCCGGATCCCGTACTCGCGGATGAAGGCCGCCGCCGAGGACCTGGTCCGCAACGGCCCGGTGCCGTGGTCGATCGTTGCCGCGACCCCCTTCTACTGGCTGCTCGCTCGCATGCTGGACGGCATGGCCCACCGGCGCCTCTGGCCGCTGCCGGCAAACGTGGCCATGCAGCCCGGTGACTCCGCCGACTTCGCCGAGTACGTGGTCGAGTGCCTCGCCGACGGCCCGCGCGGCCGGCGGGACGACTTCGGCGGACCCGAGATCCTGACCATGGGCGAGCTCGCCCGGCGGTACCAGGCGGTGCGCGGGATCAGCCGCCGGATCCTGGCGCTACCCCTGCCTGGCTTCGCCATGCGGGCCGCCGGTCCACAGACCTGCCCGGACGGCCGCCGCGGCAAGACCACCTGGTCGGAGTGGTTGCGCAGGTAGACCCCGGCGGGTTCCATTCGCACGCCGCCCGTCATAGCGTGGAGACGAGAAGCACAGGCGGT
>WNGB01002313.1_pt1 | contig 30832 bp, 29 predicted proteins | sample 5400681 | NCBI WGS metagenome assembly WNGB01 (sample SAMN13153367, study PRJNA577476) | soil metagenome | isolation source: 115 cm soil or saprolite under grassland replicate 2 | place: USA:California | collected 2016-06-15
CCGGCCATTGGCGGTGATCAGATCCTCCTGGCCGACGAGGCTCGGGATGGCGGCGAATTCGCCGGCCTCGAAGAAGATCGTCAGCGTGGAGGAGACGAAGCCGATCAGGTAGAGCTGCCACACCTCCAGGAGATGGAGCACCGACAGGAGCGGGATCAGGGCGATCACGGCGGCGCGACCCATATCCACCGCGATCATCATTCGCTTTCGGTCCACACGGTCGACCCAGGCCCCGATCACTAGGCCGAACAGCAGATAGGGAATGAAGTTCGCCGCCATGCCGATGCCCAGGTTCACCGACGACCGGGTCAGCTTGAAGATCAGCAGCGGGGTGGCGAACAGGGTGAACGAGCTACCCAGCTGGGAGATGGTCTGCCCGGCCCAGAACTTCCAGAAGTCCACGCTCATGTGGGGACGTGCGGGCGAGGGGGCGGTCTGCTCCATGGCCCTCGACTATATGGGCTGCGGTGGACGCGCCGCGGGGACTACCGCCCCGGCGTACGATGAGCGGGGGGTAAGCACCATGGAACGTCGAGGGGCATCGCTGGTGGCGCTGACTTTGCTCGCCGCCGCCTGCTCGGGTTCTGCGAACCCTCCTCCTTCGGGCTCCGCAACTACCGGCCCACCCACTTCGAGTTCGCCCACTGCACAAGCCCTGATCACATCGCTTCCGGCAGGTTGCAAGGCGGCCGTCCCCGCCACAGCGGCCACGGTTTCCTTCGTTGCCCAGGGGCGAGCCTGGGCCGTGGCTCCGGACGGGGCCGGGCTAACGTGCTTGTTCGAGGTCTCCGACCCGGGCCCGTTCCTGTGGGGGCCGCAGGCCGATCGCTTGCTTCTCGGCGGCCTGGAGGTCCGGGGTGTGGGGTCGAACGCTTCGAGGCCGCCTGGCTCGCTCCAGCCGCCCTCAGTCTCCTGGTCCCGGCCGACTGGCGTGGCGGTGGCCTTCGTCGATCCGGACGGCAAGGAACTCGAGAAGGCCCTCGTCGGCAGCAGCAAGATTGAGAACGTGACGCCGCCAGAACAGGAGGGCCATTTTCCCGCACACGCGGACGTCACCTTCCAAGACGTCGTCTATCACCCATCCGGCCGAGCGTTCGGCTTCGTGATGACGCACCGGATCGACGGCTCGGCCATCTGGCTGAACATCAACACCGCTGTGTCCGGGGGTCAGGCTGGCCCCCACCGGCTGGTGTGGAGCAGAGCAGGAACGGTCTTCGGCCCCATTGCCTTTGGGCCTGACGGGAAAACGCTCTACTACGTCGCGCACCTGAAAAACGGCACGCGGCTCATCACGGCGGCCGATCTGGGAACGACCCGGCTTAGAACGGGGCTCTGGAAGGACGAACAGAACGTGCTTCAGCTGGTGCCAGCTCCCGGCGGCGAAGCGGCCGCCCTGGACACCGGGACGGGTTGCGCTGATCGCAAAGCGGTCCTGTCCAAACTCGATCAGACAAGCGGGTCTGCGCTGATGCCAGGCGCCTCTGGCCCGACCTCGGTCATCGGTTGGATCGACGATTCGACCGTGCTGGTGGGCGAGGGAGGGTGCAATGCTCCCATGAAGCTCTGGCAGGTGGGGGTCGGCACTTCGGCGGCGGCCACGCTGGTGATCGAGGGCGCGGACCGGGCGGCGGTTCGAGTCTCCGACCCGACCCCAACGCCAGTCCTTCCGAAGATCCCAGTCAAACAGGAATTCGCCTGATGAGTGCCTCTGGGGCCGGTCGGCCCCGATAGCCAGAGGGGCCGAATCCCACCTGTAGTCTTGGCGCCGTGAGTCACGTCTTTCCCCGCGTCTTCGGGCGCGACCTGCCCAGGGTGGCTCGAGCAGAAGGCGCGTGCATCTGGGACGCCGAAGGCCGTCGCTACCTGGATGGGTCAGGTGGGGCGATCGTCGTCGGCATCGGCCACGGCGATCCCGACGTGGTGGAGGCCATGGCGCGGCAGGCTCGAGCGGTCGCCTACGCCCACGGCACGCAGTTCTCCACCGAGGCGCTCGAGGCCTACGCGGAAGAGCTGGCGCCGCTGCTTCCGATGGACGGCGCGCGCATCTATCCGGTCTCGGGCGGCAGCGAGGCCGTGGAGACCGCGCTCAAGTTGTCCCGGGCCTACCACCTGGCCCGCGGCGAGGACTCCAGGCACCGGGTCATCGCCCGATGGGGGTCCTACCACGGCAACACCCTCGGGGCGCTGGACGCCTCCGGCCGGCAGCCCCTTCGACGTCCGTACGAGCCGTGGCTGGGCCGAACGGTGCACGTGGCCCCCGCCTACGAGTATCGATGCCCCTCCCCGAGTCATCCCGCCGGCTGCGGAACCTGGCATGCGGAAGAATTGGACCGGACGATCCGGGATCTCGGGCCGGACACGGTGGCCTGCTTCATCGCCGAGCCCGTGGCGGGGGCCACGCTCGGAGCCGCCGTCCCCTCCGACGACTACTGGCCGGCGGTGCAGGACGTGTGCCGCCGTCACGGCGTCCTGCTGATCGCCGACGAGGTGATGACGGGGTTCGGGCGAACCGGCCGCTGGTTCGGCTGCGAGCACTGGGGCATTCGCCCCGACATCCTGGTCGCCGGCAAGGGCGTCTCGTCGGGCTATTGGCCCCTCGGCCTGGCCGCTTGTTCGGACGAAGTCTTCGACACGGTCAGCCGTGGCGGCTTCGTCCACGGCTTCACCTACTCCCATTCGGCCGTCGGCGCCGCGGTGGGCCGAGCCGTCCTCGCGAAGCTCCGCGACGGCGGCATGGTCGAGGCCAGCCGGGAGAAGGGCGAGCTGCTGCTGAAGGAGCTGACCTCCGCGCTGGCCGACGACCCGCACGTCGGAGACGTCCGGGGCCTCGGACTGATGGTCGGGGTGGAGCTCGTGCAAGACCGGGGCACCAAGCAGGCGTTCCCGCGAACGGCCAAGGTGACCGAGCGGGTTGTTGAGGCGGCCAAGGGAACCGGCCTCATCCTGTACTCCTCTACCGGATGCGCGGACGGGACCAATGGCGACCTGGTCATGCTAGGGCCCCCCTTCGTCATCACCGAAGCGGAGCTCGACGAGGCCGTCCAGAAGACCCGGGACGCCATCGCCTCCCTCTGACCGCCGGCTTTCGCCGATTCTGGGCGCGGCGGTAGACTGCGGCCCTCGATCCTCATACGTCGGGGAAGGAGGGCCGCCGTGCTGCGCCACATCTCCGTCACCGTCAACGGCACCCGACACGAAGCCGACGTGGAGCCCCGCCAGCTCTTGGTCTACTTCATCCGGGAGGCCGTCGGCCTGACCGGAACCAATGTCGGGTGCGACACGTCCACGTGCGGAGCCTGCACCGTCCTGGTGGACGGGCAATCCGTGAAGTCCTGCACCATGCTGGCCGCCCAGGCCGACGGGCGCGAGATCACCACGATCGAGGGCCTGGCCCGCGACGGCGACCTGCATCCCATCCAGCGAGCCTTCCACGAGCACCACGGCTTGCAATGCGGCTACTGCACGCCCGGCATGATCATGGCCGCGGCCAGCCTGATCGAGGAGAATCCCGAACTCTCCGAGGATCAGGTCCGCCTGGGCCTGGAGGGCAACCTCTGCCGGTGTACCGGCTACCAGAACATCGTCAAGGCGATCCTGGCTGCGGCCGAGGAGATGCGCTCTCCGGCCGCATCGACCCGGTGAGGGGGCGAGGGAGATGGCGCTGGTGAAGGATCGCTACATCGGGGCCGAGGTCCGCCGGAAGGAGGACCCGGAGCTCATCACCGGCCAGGCCCGCTACACCGAAGACATGAGCATTCCCGGCATGCTGTGGATGCATGTCGTGCGGAGCCCATTCGGTCACGCCCGCATCAAGAGCGTTGACCTGTCGAAGGCCTTGGCTATGGAGGGTGTCGTGGCCGCGTACTCGGGCGCCGACCTGGCCGCCGACTGGGCCGGACCGCTTCTCATGGCCTGGCCGGTCACCGAGGACATCAAGAACCCACCGCACTGGCCTCTGGCTCAGGACAAGGCCCGATACCAGGGTGACGGGGTGGCCGTGGTTGTGGCCAACACCAGGGCTCTGGCCGCCGACGCCGCGGAAGCGGTGGAGGTGGACTACGAGGAGCTCGACCCGGTCATCGACATGGAGGCCGCCCTCGCCGCGGGCGCTCCGCTGGTCCACGACGAGGTGGGCACGAACAAGAGCTACACGTGGACGCTCACCAACGGTGATCCCGACAAGGTGTTCGCCGACGCCCCGGTGGTCGTGAAGCAGCGCTACGTGATCCAGCGCCAGATCGCCAACGCCATCGAGCCCAGGGCCGTCCTGGTCCAGCCCTCGCCCGCGGCGGGCGAGTTCACGATGTGGTCCTCCACCCAGATCCCGCACATCGTCAGGGTGGCCATGACCATCGCCACGGGGATCCCCGAGTCGAAGCTCCGGATCATCGCCCCGCAGGTCGGGGGCGGGTTCGGCTCCAAGCTCCAGGTCTACCCGGAGGAAGCCTTGTGCCTGGCGCTGGCCAAGCGGACGGCGCGTCCGGTGAAGTGGGTGGAGACGAGGTCGGAGAACTACCTGGCCACCCACCACGGACGGGACCAGATCCAGGAGATGGAGTTCGCCGCGGACAAGGAAGGGAAGATCCGCGGGTACCGGGCCCGCATCCTGGTGAACATGGGCGGCTACCTGATGATCATCGCCCCGGGGACGCCGCTGCTCGGGGCGTTCCTCTACTGCGGCCCGTACGGCGGCGAGGCGTACCACGTCGAGTTCAACGGCGTGTTCACCAACACGGTTCCCACGGACGCGTACCGGGGGGCGGGCCGGCCGGAGGCCACCTACGCCGTGGAACGCACCATCGACGCGCTGGCCCGAAAGGTCGGCAAGGACCCATTGGAGATCCGCCGGCTCAACTTCATCCCGGCCTTCACCGAGCCCACGCTCTCTCCGGGCGGCCTGAACCTGGATTCCGGCGACTACGACGCCACGCTGGACAAGGCGATCCACCTCGTCGGCTACGACGACCTCCGCAAGGAACAGCAGGTCCGCCGGGAGCAGGACGACGTGAAGCAGCTCGGCATCGGATTCTCCACTTACCTGGAGATGTGCGGGCTGGCTCCGTCCCGCGTCTTGTCCGCCCTTCGGTATGCCGCCGGCGGTTGGGACGCGGCCACGATCCGGCTCCTTCCCACGGGGAAGGTGGTCCTGGTCATCGGGACGACACCCCACGGACAGAGCCACGTGACCACGTTCGCCCAGATCGTGGCCGACGATCTCGGCGTCTCACCGGACGACATCGAAGTGCTGTACGGCGACACTCAGCTCGCGCCGCTGGGCATGGACACCTATGGGAGCCGCAGCTTGGCCATCGGCGGCGTGGCCGTGCACCGGGCCGCCCAGAAGGTCGTGGCAAAGATCAAGAAGATCGCCGCGCACGAGCTCGAGGTGGCGGAGGAAGACCTGGAGTACGAACGAGGGAAGTTCAGCGTGAAGGGCGCCCCGGACCGAGCGAAAGCGATCGGCGAGCTGGCGTTCTCCGCCTGGACGGCCCACAACCTCCCGGATGGGCTCGAGCCCGGCATCGAGGAGACGGCGGTCTACGACGCCCAGAACTTCGTGTTCCCCTACGGGGCGCACATCTGCGTGGTCGAAGTGGACACCGAGACCGGCAAGGTGGACGTCCTGAAGTACGTCGCGGTCGACGACGTCGGAACCATCATCAATCCGCAGATCGTCGACGGCCAGGTGATGGGGGGCGTGATCCAGGGCATCGCCGAGGCGATCTTCGAGGAGGCCATCTACGACGAGAACGGCCAGCTCCTGACCTCGACCATGACGAACTACGAGGTCCCGGCCGCGCCCGACGTCCCCGAGGTGATCATCGGCCGCAGCGAAACGCCCTCCACGACGAACGAGCTGGGGGTCAAGGGCGTGGGCGAGACCGGCACGATCGCCTCGCCGCCCGCCGTGGTGAACGCGGTCATCGACGCGCTCTCCCATCTCGGGGTGACCGACATCGAACGCCCCATGTCGCCGGAGCGCGTGTGGCGAACGATCCGCGAAGCGAAGCGGAAGGGGAAAGGGGGTGGCAAGCGATGATCCCGGCAGCGTTCGACTACGAGCGGGCCGAATCGGTCGAGCAGGCGATCGACCTCCTCGGCGAGCACGAGGACGCGAAGTTGTTGGCGGGAGGCCATTCGCTGCTGCCGCTCATGCGGCTCCGCCTGGCCAGGCCGTCGTTCATCGTCGACATCGACCGAGTCGCGGGCCTCGAGTACGTCAAGGAGACCGGGGCCGGGCTGGAGATCGGGGCGCTCACCCGCATGGCCGTCCTGGCCCGGGACGAGACGCTGTGGAAGCACTGCCCGCTGCTGGCCCACGTGTGCGGCCAGGTCGGCGACCCGCAGGTTCGACACCGGGCTACGATCGGGGGCTCGGTGGCTCACGGCGACCCCGCGTCCGATCCGCCCACGGCCCTGCTGACCCTCGACGCGGAGTTCGTCGTACAGGGTCCGAAGGGCGAACGAACGGTCCCCGCCGCGACCTTCTTCAAAAGCGTGTTCGAGACCGACCTCGGACCCCAGGAGGTCGTCACGGCGATCCGCGTGCCGAAGCTCGCCGGGGGGACCGGCTGGAGCTATCAGAAGTTCCATCGCCGGGCCATCGACTGGGCCATCGTGGGGGTTGCCGCTATCGTGGAACGAAGCGACGGGCACGTCGGGCGGGCGGCCGTCGGACTGACCAACATGGGCTCGACCCCGCTCCGCTCGGCCCCCGTGGAAGGAGCATTGGCGGGGAAAGAGGCATCTCCCGATTCCTTGCGGGCAGCGGCCGAGCACGCCCCCGAGGGGACCTCGCCGGTCAGCGACACGAACGCCAGCTCCGAATACCGTCTGGAGCTCTCAAAAGTGCTGGTCAGGAGGGCTTTGGAGGAGGCTCTGGCCCGCTAAGCCCGGGGCGCCGACCTGCCGAACCTTTAGGGGAAGGCACCTTCGACCGAAAAGGACGGCAGATGGCAACGACGCCAATCGCGTCTTTGGTGGCGTGCTCGTGGTGCGGGCTGCTCGCCGAGCGAGGCCCGATCTGTGACGCCTGCGGATCCCCGGTGGCGGAGACCACCGGCCGGACCACCGTTCTTCGCGTCCCCGAAGCGGGCGAGCGATTCGCCGAAGCCCTTCGCGCTTCCCGACAACCGACCTCCGCGCGCCCAGCCCAGGCGGCACCCCCCTCGCCGGTTCACCCGGAGCCCAGCCCACAACCGGGAGCGCCGACGGCCACCCCTCCGGCGAGCTCGACCCGCCGGGCGGCGAGGTGGCTCAACGTGAACCAGGCCTCGGTCATGTCGGGCGTGCCGGAGCGAACGCTTCGCGGGTGGGTTTCGTCACGGACACCGGAGGACGTGGTGATCAACGAGGGCGATCCCCGATTCCTTCTCATCCGCACACCTGCCCTGAAGCTTCCGGACGGCATGTGGATGGTCGACGGGCCGACCTCTTCGGTCGCCCCCACCGCCGCGCCTGCCGCCGCCGTTCCGCTCGTCCAAGTCGACGTGCACCCGCCGGTGGCGCCGGTTGCTTCCGTTCCCCGCCCCGATGTGCCGACGGTCGCGCCGGTCGCACGTGGCACAACCCCGCCTCCCCCGCCGAAGCCAGAACCGCCGGTTCGTGCGCCCATCGTCGCCATGCCCGCTCACCCCGCGGCTCCGGCTCCAGCGACGAAGCCGGCGGCCCCACCCGAACAGCCCGCCCCACTCGCTCACCGCGGCCCCGTCCTTTCGGACATGTACCTCGCCGCGCTGCTGGCGGAAGACGTGCTTCCCGAAACCTGGGGTTTCGACTCTTCCCCCGACGAGCGCAAGCTCTTCCGCCGCCACAAGTTCCTCACCACGGGCGGGATCGTGCTGGGATTCGCCGCCATCGCCGAGCTCATCGACTTCCTGATGAGCCACCTGCACTGATCCTCGACCCGTAACCGAGCGAACCGCCTCCTGGTATAGCCTCACGCTCGATGTCACCCGGCTCCCGCGCGCCCCGAGTCATCGTGGTCGGAGGCGGCGCCATCGGTTGCGCCTGCGCCGCCGAGCTGGCTGCGCGAGGAGCATCGGTCACGTTGCTCGAGCGCCACGAGCTGGCGGCCGGGGCGTCGGGACGCAACCACGGCCTCCTCCTGTCTCCGCTCGATCCCGCCCTCGTCCCGATGGCCCAAGCCAGCGCCGAGAACTACGAGGAGCTGGCCAAGAACTCCCCCCTCCCGTTCCGCATGGACCGCGAGCCCGTGGGTTTCCTGCTGGTAGCGAGCGATGACGATGCGGAGCGAGCATCGGGCAAGGAGGAGGCGGAAGCGGCCGCCGCGTGCGGAGTTCCGGTCCTAGCCGTCGACGCGGGCGAGATCCACCGCCTGGAACCGGGTCTCGCATCCGACCTGGTGGAAGGGTGGCTGCTCGAGGACGCCCGGCGGCTCGATCCGGCGGCCCTCACGGTTGCCCTTGCCCTTCGAGGCCGCCGAGATGGAGCCGAAGTTCGGACCGCCACGGTCGTTCGGTCGCTGATCACTGACGGAGACGCGGTGCGGGGCGTGGTGACCGACGAGGGGATGCTCGAGGGCGATGTCGTGGTGGTGGCGGCGGGGCCGTGGACGCCGTCGCTCCTTCGAACGGTGGGGGTGCGGTTGCCGATCAGCGGTGGCCGGGGCTGGCTCGTCCACCTGGCGCCGCAGCGCTCTGTCGTGAGCCGGCTGGTCAGTCGGGCGGGATGGCACGTGGTGCCGCCAGGCAACGAGCCCATCCCTCCCACCACGGCCGCGGACGTCGTGGACGGGCCTCCGGAAGCCGATACGGGCACGCTGCTCCAACCGAACGCCGACGGCACGCTGCTGGTCGGTGGTTCCCGGCAGGCCGCCGTGACCGACGAGCCCGAGGACCCCACGGTCCCCCTGCGACTGGTGCGAGGTGCCATTCGCCTGGCGCCCGCAGTGGCCGAAGCCACGGTCCTGGGCGCGTGGTGGGGGATCAGGCCGATGACCCCGGACGGCCGTCCCATCGTGGGAGCGGTTCGACCCGGGCTGGTGGTGGCGGCCGGCCACGGTGCGCTCGGTGTAATCCTCGGAGCCGGGACCGCCCGCCTCGTGGGATCCATGGTCCTGGGCGGGGACCCTCCGTTCGACCCGGATCCGTTCAGCCCGGCCCGGTTCGGATGAGGGTGCCCACGTCCGACCCGTACCATGGATCTGTGAGCGGATCGCCTGGCGCGTTCTCGTCGGTCGAAGACGTGCAGCGCGCGCTCCGTGGGCAGTCCTACCTCGCCGACCGCGGCCTGGCGGTGGCCATCCACCTGGCCCTGTCCCTGGACAAGCCGCTGCTGCTCGAGGGCGAGGCCGGGGTGGGCAAGACCGAGGTGGCCAAGTCTCTGGCGGCAGCCCTCGATCGCCGGCTGATCCGGCTGCAGTGCTACGAAGGGATCGACGCGAGCCAGGCCCTGTACGAGTGGAACTACACCCGTCAGCTCTTGGCGGTCCGAGCGCTGCAGGACAGCGAGGCATCCCGGCACGTGGACGACCTGTTCGGCGAGGAGTTCCTGGTCGAGCGTCCGCTGCTCGCGGCCATCAAGTCGGGCCCGTCAGCCGTCCTGCTCGTCGACGAGCTGGACCGCGCCGACGACGAGTTCGAGGCGTTCCTGCTGGAGGTCCTGTCGGAGTTCGCGGTCACCATCCCGGAGGTGGGGCGGATCGCCGCGGCTCACCCTCCCGCCGTGGTCATCACGTCGAACCGGACCCGCGAGCTGCACGACGCGCTGAAGCGACGGTGCCTCTACCACTGGATCGATCACCCCATGCTCGAGCGGGAGGTCGAGATCATCCGCGTGCGGGCCCCCGAGGTCCCCGAGGCCCTCGCCCGGCAGGTGGCAGCGGCGGTGGCCAAGCTGCGCGAGCTCGACGTCGCCAAGCGCCCGGGCGTGGCCGAGGCCATCGACTGGGCGCATGCCCTGGCTTTCCTCGGCGCCGAGACGCTGGACGGCGACGCCGCCGAAGCGACTCTCGGCGCGGTGCTCAAGGATCACGAGGACCTCGAGGTTGCGCGAGCCTCGCTGGTCCGAATCGTCGGCTCGGATGGCTGACCGAACCGGCGCCGCTCCCCTTAACCGGCTGGTCGGTTTCGGCCGATATCTCAGGGCCATCGGGTTACCGGTGGGGACCGGTCGCATCCTGTCCTTCTGCCGGTCCGCGGCCGTCCTCGATCCCTTCGACCCCGCGGATCTTCGGCTGGCGGCCCGGGCCACGCTCGTATCCCGTCACGAGGACCTCGCCGCGCTGGACGACGCCTTCGATCGCTATTTCGGGAATGATTTCGTTCCACTGCCCGAGCTCCAGCGACCAACTGCCCCTCGCCCGCGCGCCGATGCCGGCGCTACGGAGGGCGAGATCATGCTCGGCACCGGTCGCGCCTTCGAAGGGCCCGACGACGAAGTGGACGGAGACGCCGTTCTCCGGATCGTGGCCAGCGACGTGGAGCGCCTTCGCCGCAAGGACTTCGGCGACCTTTCGGAGGAGGAGCGGCGCAGGGCCATGGTGCTGGTCCGCAGGCTGGCCGTGGCCACGCCGCTTCGAAGCTCCCGCCGGTACCGCCCGGAGGCTCGAGGCTCCCGCTTCGACCTCCGCCAAACACTCCGCCGTTCCCTTCGGACCGAAGGCGAACCGTTCCGTCGGGCGTGGAAGGACCGGCGGGTCCGCCGGCGGCCCCTGGTCCTGATCCTCGACGTGTCGGGTTCGATGGCGGCGTACAGCCGCCCGTTGATCGAATTCGCCCACGCCGCTGCGTTGGCGGGTGACCGGGTGGAGGTGTTCTGCTTCGGGACCCGCCTCACGCGGATCACGCGCGCCCTCCGCGCACGCGACCCCAGCCGGGCCCTGGGCGCGGTGGGGTCAGCCGTGGTGGACTGGGAGGGCGGCACCCGAATCGGCGAGTCATTGAAGGAGCTGCTCGATCGGTGGGCAGGCCGTTCCGCGCTGCGCAGAAGTGTGGTGGTGCTGTGCTCGGATGGCCTGGAGAGAGGCGATCCGGAACTGCTGACTCGCCAGATGGAGCGCTTGTCTCGATTGGCCCATCGGGTGGTGTGGGTCAACCCCCTGGCAGGAAGCCCTCGCTATGAACCACTGGCTCGAGGGATGGCAGCCTCGATGCCCTTCGTGGACGCCTTCCTCCCCGGCCACAACCTGGAGAACCTGGAAGATCTCGCCGCAACCCTGATCCGAGCCTAACTCCTCGAGGATCATTCGTGAGCGCTGTACCTGTCGTGAATGTATCCGTAGAAATGGCTGTCCTTGACGTGATACAGAATGTGCCCGAGCTCCTCACCGATTTCGATGAGTACGTCGATCGTCTTGCTCTCTTGACCTTCGCCGCGAACGAGCGCCGGCAAGAGTTCTAATGCGATCTTTCGGCAAGAGCTCTCAACATCACTCAAGGCGTTGGCCAATGCCCGGCTCTCAGGTTCTTCGGCCGAATCGTGTTGCGCAATTTGACGGTACCGACCGAGTTTGCCAGCCAGCGTTCGAACGCTGCTGACCTCACTGAGAACGGGCTCGCTCACATGAACCTCCCGAACTTGTCTATGGCTTGCCTCGTGACCGAGATCATTAGCTCGGCCAGTCGGGTTTTGGCTTGGGCTTCTGGGACAGGATGTCGTCGAGGGACTTCTTTGGCTTGTCGCCCTTCGACAGCAGCTCTTCGAGGTCGGGACCGCTGAGGTCGCCGGCTGCCGCGACCAGGTCCTCCAAGGACTGGCCGGCGTCGCCTTTCAACCTGATGCGAAGTGCAGCGAGCACACCCGCGTGCGCCTCCGACAACCCTTGGGCGACCTTGATCTGCGTGAGGGCCTTCTCCGCCCGGCGGAGCAGCTTCTCGTCATCGCGGAGCCGCCGCTCGACTTCCTCGTCCACGCCCTCAGTCTAGGCCGGGCGCCCGCCGAACAGCCGCTTGAAGAAGCGCACCACGGCCCTCCAGAAGGCCCAGACCCCGAGGCGCAAGCCTTTCACCGGCTCGGCAGCTACGGCTCCAGTCTGCTCGACTCGTCGGGGCGCGGTCTCGTTTGAGGCCATGATGCTCTCCTCCAGGCATTTCGCGAACTCGCCCGTCATCCGCTGCGAGATGTCGCCGATCATTCCGCGTCCGTACTGGGCCGCCGCGCCGCTGATGGAGAGTTCGGTCTCGATGACCACCTTCGTCCCGTCGCCGGCCGGCTCCATCCACGAGGTCACCACCGCAGTGGCCGCTCCCCTGCCCCGCTGCTCGCGGCCCTCGGCCTTCAGCACCGCGCGGTGGGCCTGATCGTCCCGTTCCTCGATGACGACGGTTCCGGCGAAGGACATGGAGATCGGCCCGACCTTCATGTTCAGCCGACCCTTCCACGTTCGTTCGTCGACGACCTCGGTGAGCTCGGCGCCCGGAGCGCAGGGAGCGAGCCGCTCCACGTCGACCACGTAGTTCCACACGCGCTCCAGCGGGGCTTTGACGACGAATTCGTTCTCGATCCGCATCAGCGCACCGAGCGCGCTTTCAATTCGGAAGCCCTGGCTCGCAGTCGTTCGAACTGCTCTGGCTGCGTGGTGCGCGACCCCAGCCGGACGGGGTCGTAGCGAGTGCCATGGCAGTCCGAGGCCCCGGTCCAGAACAGCCCCCATCGCTCGGCCATCTCGACGTAGCCAAGCTCCATCTCCGGAGTGTGTTCGGGGTGGGAGGCCTCGATCCCGTCCAGGCCTGCTTCCACCAGCTCCTCGATGGCGGAGACCGGCACGGGGGAGACCTCCCGCCACGTCCCGGGGTGGGCCAGCACGCACGCGCCGCCCGCCCGATGGACCAGCTCGATCGCCCGCGAGGGGTGCAGAGCGTGCTTCTCCACGTACGCGCGGCCGCCGGAGCCGATGAACTCCTCGGAGAAGGCCTCCTTGATCGTGGGGACCACGCCCGCCTCGACCAGGGCCTGGGCCACGTGCGGCCGGATGATGTTGCCCCCCTTGGCGATCTCCCGGACCCGCTCGAAGGTGATGGGGTAGCCCAGCTCCTGGAGCTTCTTCACCATGCGCTCGCCGCGACTGAACCGGTCGTCGCGGAGCCGCTGGAGCTCCGCCATGAACTCAGGGTGGGCCAGGTCCATGAGGTAGCAGAGGATGTGGACGCCTTCCCCGTCTCGCAAGGTGGAGAGCTCCACGCCAGGAACGACCTCGACGCCCGCCTCGGCCCCGGCCGCCGCAGCCTCGACCAGCCCGGTCGTGGTGTCGTGGTCCGTCACGGCCACCGTCTCCAGCCCTCGGTCGTGAGCGAGCGAGATCAGCTCGGGGGGCGTGAACGTTCCATCCGAGTACACCGTGTGCGTGTGGAGGTCGATGCCGGGCATCGCCCGATGTTCTCACACGGGGTGAAGGCCCCGTAAAGAGCCTCCCTTCCGCGGTCGATGGTTACTCCAGTGCCAGGGCCGGATCTGGCTGTTCGGTGACCCGCCCAGGGAGAAAACCATGAGCGATCAAGACTGGACGAAGGACCCCTCGCTGGGCGGGTTCGGGAATCCGAACCTGCCTCCTCCCCCCGTGGCCGACCTGTCGGAGGGGACGGTCCTGGCGCCGCCCGCTCCCGGCTCGTCGACGGCCCCGAACTGGGCCTTCAGCGGCGGCGGGGGCTCCCGGCCTCAGCTTCCCCGGTCGCCGAAGTCGCTTGCCGTGGCCCTCGTCCTCGTTCTGGTCGTCGCCGCGGGTTCCTTCCTCGTCCTGAACCGGAAGGGACCGAACGGCGAAGGCACTGCGTTCGCTCTCTCGCTGGTGCAAGGCCAGACGTACCGCTATCAGCTGGGCCTCACCTTCAACGGAACGGTCTCCGCGGGAGGCCAGCAGGTCCCGTTCAACATGAAGGCCTCCGAGACCATCTCCTGGAAGATCGACTCTGTCGACCAGGACGGTGTGGCCAACGTGACCATGTCGATCGAGAAGCTGTCAGCCACCGTGAACGGCGTGCGTTCCCCCTCCGACCTGCCGCTCCCGGTCAAGATCCGGGTGGCCAGAGACGGGCGGGTCCTGACGGCCGGGAACATCGCCCTCGCCGGCCAGGGCGACGCCGGAACCCTGTTCCCTGGCAGCGACCAGTTCGTCCCGCTCCTCCCCGATCACCCCGTGCAGCCCGGTGACTACTGGACGAAGAACTTCGATCAGGACTTCCCGTTCGGGTCGGGGCACCTCCGGTACGCGACCCGCAGCCTCTACGTTCGGGACGAGATGGTCGACGGCGTGAACGCCGCCGTCATCTCGAGCTCGGTCAAGCTCCCGCTCGATTTCAGCATCGACCTTCACGAGCTGGCCAAGGCCATCGGCCAGGCCAGCGGCCAGATCCCCTCCGGGGCGAAGATGATCTTCGGTGGCTCGGCGGACATCACCACGCTGGCCTGGCTGGACGTGCAACACGGAGAGCTCGTGAAGTCGTCCGGAAACGGCAGGATCGATATGACCGTCGAGCTGAAGGGCGTGCCGGACCTTCAGAACCTGGGCGCGGCGAAGATCGGCATCGCCGGTAACATCTCGGTCGACGTGACCAACCTGCCCGAGAGCACCCCAAAGCCGAAGAAGGCCGGCAAGTAGCGGCGGCTCACCCGGCCAGCAGCCGGTCCAGACCCTCGGTCAGCGCTTTGACGTAATCCCGGTTGCACGACTCGCCCATCACGCCGACCCGCCACACCTTTCCGGCGAACTGGCCGAGGCCACCAGCCACCTCGATGCCGAATTCCTGGAGCAGCCGGGTCCGATTGGGCCGATCCTCGAACCCTTCGGGGAGCCACACGCACGCCAGCTGTGGGGCGCGATAGCCCTCGGGCGGGACCGGGCGGAAGCCAAGCTCCTCCAGCATGGCCACCAGCTCGCCCCCGATCTCCTCGTGGCGGCGCCATCTGGCCTCCAGGCCCTCCTCCAGGACCAACCGCAGGGCCTCGTGGAGCGCGTAGAGCATCGAGACGGGGGCGGTGTGGTGATAGAGCCGCTCACTGCCGACGTATCGGCGGATCAGCATGGCGTCGAGGTAGAAGGTGGAGGGAGGTCTCTTACGGGCATCCATGGCCCCAAAAGCCCTGTCCGAGAACGTGATCGGGGCGAGGCCGGGCGGAGCGGACAGGCACTTCTGCGAGCCCGAGTAGCATACGTCGATCCCCCACCCGTCGGTGTCGACCTCGATCCCCCCGAGCGAGGCCACCGCGTCCACCAGGTACAGCGCGCCGCGGTCCGCGCACAGACGGCCGATCTCCTGGAGCGGCTGGCGGAGCCCGGTCGAGGTCTCCGTGTGGACCGCGCACACGGCCTTCGCGTCGGGGTGTTGGTCGAGAGCAGCCGCGACATCCCGGGGGTCGACCGGGACGCCCCATTCACCGCCCACCGTGACCACGTCCGCCCCGTACCGGCTGGCGATCTCCCGCATGCGTTCGGCGAACATCCCGCTCACCAGCGCGATCGCCACGTCCCCGGGCTCGAGGACGTTGGCCAGCGCCGTCTCCATTCCGGCCGTGCCCGTTCCCGAGACGGGATAGGTGAGGTCGTTCGACGTCCGGAAGATCTGTCGAAGCATGTCCTGGAGCTCGTTCATCATGTCGAACGTGGCCGGGTCGAGGTGGCCGATGACCGGCGCGGCCATGGCCCGGAGCACCCGAGGGTTCACCGCGCTGGGCCCGGGACCCATCAGGAAGCGTTCGGGTGGTTCGAACCTGTCGGGGATCTCGGTCATGGCTCTTCTCCTCGTTCACGGGCCACCGGCACAGGGGCCACGGCGGAGCGGTCGATGTCGGCGATCCGAGACCTCCCGGCCAGCGCCATGGTGAGCATCAGATCATCGCGGATGATCTCCAGGACCTGCCGCACGCCTTCCGCTCCATTCACCGCCAGCCCCCAAAGATAGGGGCGGCCGACAAGCACCGCCCTTGCCCCCAGGGCCAGGGCCTTGAACACGTCGGAACCCCGCCGGATGCCGCCGTCCAGCAGGACCTCGACACGGCCCTCGGCCGCCTCGACCACGTCCGGCAGGACGTCCAGCGTGGCGGGGGCGCCATCGAGCTGACGGCCGCCGTGGTTCGACACGACGATGGCATCCACACCAGCATCCACCGCCAGGCGAGCGTCCTCGGCGGTCACGATGCCCTTCAGGACCACCGGCAACGGGGAGAGCGAACGCAGCCAGGCCACGTCGTCCCACGTCAGCGAGGCATCGTGGCGGTCCAGAAAGAACGAGAACAGCGCCGAGCCGGATGCTTCAGGGAGCTCGCTCCCCTCGAGGTTGGCGAGCCCGATCCCCGGCGGCAGCGCGAAACGGTTGCGCTCGTCACGGAGGCGCCGGCCCAGCAGCGGCGTGTCCACGGTCAGCACGATGGCCCCGTATCCCGCAGCGTGGGCCCGCTTGACCAGCGCGGCCGTGAGGTCGCGATCCCTGAGCACGTACAGCTGGAACCACCGGCGAACGCCGGTCGCTGCGATGTCCTCCAACGAAATGGTGGCTATGGTCGAGACCACCATGAGCGCGTCCAGTGAGCGCGAGCCCTGCGCGGAGGCCAACTCGCCGTCGCGGTGGGCCATGCGTTGGAAAGCGGTGGGGGCCAGCAGGATGGGGAAGGGCAACTCCTGTCCCAGCACGGTGGTCCTCAGGTCGACGTTCGACACGTCCACAAGTACGCGGGGCCGGATGACCCATCGGGAGTAGGCCCGGGTGTTCTCGCGCAGCGTCCATTCGTCGCCCGACCCACCGGCGTAGTAGTCGAACACCATCTCCGGCAGCAGGTCCCGGGCAGCCGCTTCGAAGTCGTCGATGGTCAGTCTGGGGACCTCCGGCGCCTCGACGGCCCTCAGCTCCGGATCGGGACGCTTGGCCATGCCCGGATGTTAGTCCCTGGCTCGGAGATCCCGGGGTTATGGTCGGGGGCTTCGCGCGCCGATATGTACCAGGACCCAGGTATGGCACTCAGGGGACGAGGGGTATCGGTGAACGAGGCTGCGCGGCGAGCGATCCGGCTGCTGATCTGCGACGACCACCGGTTGCTGACAGAGACCTTGACCGATGTCGTCGGCCACGACCCGGGCTTCACGCTGCTCCCTCCTGTGCACACCTCGGAGGAAGCGGTGGCGCTGGCCGTGGAGCACCGTCCCGACGTGGTGCTCATGGACATCGAGTTCCGCGGGACCATGAGCGGCATCGAGGCGACCCGCCGGATCAAGGAGTCCTCCCCGGCCACGAAGGTCGTCGTGATGACCGCCCTCGAGGACGAGCGACTGCTGGTCGATGCGGTCGAGGCGGGCGCCTCCGGCTTCCTGCGCAAGACCGAGGGCGTCGACGAGTTCCTCGGAGCCTTGAAGGCCGCGGCGGCCGGCGAGATCCTGATCGATCGCGCGGCCCTGGCTCGGCTCCTCCCCAGGGTCGCGAGGGAGCGGGAGGCACGCCGGGACGCCCAGCTCCTCATGGACCACCTGACCGATCGGGAGCGGGAGATCCTCGGGCTGCTCGCCAAGGGACTTCGGAACGAGGACATCGCAGCCAAGCTCTTCATCAGCCCCCAGACGGTGCAGACGCACGTCCGCAATCTGTTGGGGAAGCTCGGCGTCCACTCGAAGCTCGAAGCGGTGGCCTTCGCGGTTCGGCACGGAGCCGTGCAGACCTGACGCTCACCCCGCTCGAGGGCCCGGGCACGCTCGAGAGCTACACCCTCACCGGCACCAGCGTTTGACGGTCACGTTCGACGCCAGGTTGGCGCCCGCGTGCACCGAAGCCCGCGCGTTCCGCTCTGTCCGATATCCTGCGCGGGTGGCCAGGATCACGGTGTTCGGAGCGGGCGCCATGGGCACGGCGGTGGCCATGCACCTCGCGCGGCAGGCGAACGACACCACACTGTGGGCCAGTGAGTTCGACCGGAACGTCCTGCCGGCGCTGACCGAGGATCGACGGCACCCCGCCCTGCCCGCCCCGCTTCCCGAACGCCTCACGGTGGCGGGGCCCGAGGAGTTGGTGGCGGCGGCCAAGGGGATCGACGTCGCCGTGATCGGCGCGCATTCGGGGGGCGCTCGGACGCTGGCCAGGATCGTGATGGAGGGGTGCGGGTCGCTGCCGCTGGTGGTCGGCATCGCCAAGGGGCTCGAGGTCGAAACGTTCAAGCGGATGTCCGAGGTCTACGCCGAGGAGGTCGGGCACGACCGCGTGGTCTCGGTGGGAGGCCCGTGCCTGGCGGGTGAGATCGCCCAGGGGTTGCCGACGGCGGCCGTGGTCGCCTCCGTTCAGCCGGAGACCGCTCGTCAAGCGGCCGCAGCCTTCCGCTCCAAGACCTTCCACGTCGCGATCACCGACGACCTGGCCGGGCTCGAATACTGCACGGTCGGGAAGAACGTGGCCGCCATCGGCATGGGGATCCTCGACGGAATGGGCAAGGTGTCCGGCCTGGACTACCGAAACGCGAAGTCGGCCCTGTTCACCCAGGCCTTCGCCGAGCTGGTCGAGCTGGTCGTCGCCTTGGGGGGCAAAGCCGAGACCGTGGCCGGGCTGGCCGGCTTGGGCGACACTCTGGTCACCAGCCTCGGAGGACGAAACCGGCTGTTCGGCGAACTGCTCGGCGAGGGGGCCGTGCCGCAGGAAGCGCTGGAGGACCTGAGCCGGCAGGGAATGACCGTGGAAGGCGTCGACTCCACCCGCGACGTTCACCGGCTGGCGGACCGGACCGGCCTCGACCTCCCGTTCTTCGAACTCGTGCACCGGATCCTGTTCCAGGGCGCGCCGGCCAGCACGGTCATGGACTGCCTCGAGCGCTTGAACCCGTGAGCGGCCCGGTCGTAGCCCTGCTCGTCCACCAGATGGACCGCTCGTTCAGCCGGATCCGGTCGAAGCTCGACGGCCTCACCGACCAGGAGTTCTTTTGGGAGCCGGTCGAAGGATGCTGGACTGTCCATCGCCGGCGGCCGGAGGACCGGGCGTGGGCCCCAGGCGTGCAGCAGTTCGTCAACGGGAAGGGCGAGTGGGTCACCGACTACTCCCTCCCAGATATCGTGCCCGCTCCTTTCACCACGATCGCTTGGCGCCTCGCCCACGCGGGAGCCATCAACTGGATGTATCACGAGCACGTGTTTGGCCCAGGCAAGCTCGACTGGGACGATTACGAGATTCCCCACGCTGCTCGTGACGCCGTTTCCTGGTGGGAGACCGGCTATCGCCAGTTCCGCGATGCCCTTTCCGACACCTCGGAGGATGACCTCGACCGCTTCGGCGCCGCGCCGTGGGGCGATACCAGAACGGTGCTGGAGTGGTCGGTCGTGATGCTCGAAGAGAACGTCCACCACACCGCCGAGGTCCTCGTGCTGCGGGACCTGTACCGCGCCGGGGCGGCGGCTTGCCTCGGTAGGTGATTCCTGCCAACCTTCGATCTTCCGACGCTCCAGGTGGGAGGAGGCGCGATGGACCTGCTCGAGACGATCGACGCGATGATCGACGGCCGTCATCTGCTGACGCACCCGTTCTACCGGAGCTGGGTGGCCGGGACGCTGCCATCCGACGCGCTCCAGGAGTACGCCCGGCAGTACTTCGCATTCGAATCCTCGTTCCCTCAAGTCCTCTCGGCGCTGCTTTCGCGAAGCGACCGGGCCGACGTCCGGCAGGCGTTGCTCGAGAACCTGTGGGACGAGGAGCACGGCGACGCGAACCACCAGGAACTGTGGCTCCGGTTCGCCGAGGGCATCGGCGTGGACCGCCAAGACGTGCTGGAGGCTCGCAGGAACGAGGCCACCCAGGCGCTGGTGCAGACTTACGTGGACGCCGCTCGCGACGCCCCCGTGGCGGCGGGCGTGGCGGCCGTGTACGCCTACGAGCGCCAGGTCCCGTCGGTGGCCCAGGCGAAGATCGACGGGCTGCGGCAGCGCTACGGGATCGCCGACTCCCGCACGCTCGGCTTCTTCGAGACGCACTCGGTCCTGGACGTAGAGCACTCCGAGGCCGAGGGGCGGATCGTGGCGGACCTCGGCCCAGGAAACGAAGACGAGGTGCTGAAGGCCACCGAGTCTGCCCTGGAAGCCTGGTGGGGCTTCCTCGACGCGGTCACCCCGCCGGGACTCGGTTAGGCTCCCACCCAGATCAGCCGAAACTCAAGGTGTGAGCTGTACGGGCCGCTGGTCGAGCTCGACGAGGCTTGACGCTCCTCAACCAGGATGGCCGGCAACGTCGAAGAGATCGGACGACCCGTGAGTGAGCCAGACCAGTTCGAGCTGATCCCCAACGATCCGGACTCCGAGGCTTGTACCGATGACCTCACCGAGGTTGTCGCCGAAGTGTTGTGGGCAAGCATCGCGCTGGGTACTCGCCTTGATAGCTCGGAGAGGATCAAGGTTTTCGCGGAAAGGCTTGCGGATCGCGTCCTTTATCACTTCACGCTCAGGCCCCGCCGGCCACAGGACCGTTTTACAACCAGGCCCAAGCGGGAGTCTTCGGCTTCGGGTTAGCCACGCTAGCGGCGATCGAGCGAGAGGGCCTCGCGGAGGAAGGCGACCTGGAGGAGCAGGAGGTTCTCCGCCACCACCTCCTGCGGCGTCATGTGGGTGACGCCGGAGAGCGGCAACACGCGGTGAGGCCGGCCGGCCTCCAGGAGGGCGCGCGAGAACCGCAGCGTGTGGGCCACGACCACGTTGTCGTCGGCCAGTCCGTGGATCAGCAGGACCGGCCGCTCGAGCTTTCCGGCGTCCGGGATCAGCGAGCTGCGCTCGTAGGCCTCGGGATGGTCGTCGGGATGACCGAGGAAGCGCTCGGTGTAGTGCGTGTCGTAGAGATGCCAGTCGGTGACCGGGGCCCCGACGATGGCTGCGTGGAACACATCGGGGCGCCGTAGGACTCCGAGGGCGGCGAGGTATCCGCCGAACGACCATCCGCGGATGGCCACGCGAGAGAGATCGAGCTCCGGGTACCGTTCCGCCGCGGCGTGCAGCGCCTCCACCTGGTCCTCCAGCGCGGGAGTGGCCAGATCGAACCGGACGGATTTCTCCCACGCCAACCCGCGGCCCGGCGTTCCCCGGCCGTCCGCGACCAGCACGGCGAACCCCTGGTCCGCCAGCCACTGCGAGACCAGGTATGCGGGACGCGCCCGCACCACCCGCTGGAAGTGCGGACCGCCATACGGATCCAGCACCACGGGGAGTGATTCGTCCGGGCGCTTTCCCCCCGGAAACAGCAGCGCCGAACGAAGCTCCTTGTCGCCGGCCGCGAGGAACGTGACCTCCGGCCGAAGGACCGGCTCGGCAGCCAGCGACCGGATCGTGCAGACCTCGCGGTCGCCGCGGCGGACCACGATGGCCGGGCCGTCCGCATCCATGGTCGACGACGACACAACCAGGACGTCCCCTCCCGCCGCGGCCTCGTGGACGCCCGGCCGGTCGGTGAGGCGCGAGACCTCCCCCGACGCCAACACCCTCCACAGGTGGACGTCCATCGGTTCGCCATGAGAGGCAGCCAGGACCACGTCCGAACCCGCGTGAACGACTCGGCGAACCTGCAGGCCCGGCGGCGTGACGAGCTTCCCGCCGACGGTGACTCGTCGCGTGTCGTCTTTCTCCCGCACGAAGACCAGGCGGCCGTCATCGGTCCATGAGGGAACGCCCGGGAGGATATCCAGCCAGGTCTCGGACGTGTCCTCCATCAGCACGCCGGTCGCCCCCGTCGTCGGATCCGCAGCGAGAACCTGCCAGGCCGAATGGTTCCGGGACTCGACCAGCAGCGTGAGCGGCCGCCCCTCGCTCCATTCGACCTGCACCATGTAGGGCAAGGCGCGCCGATCCCAATCGACTTCCACGCGCACGCCGTCCAACGGCAACACGAACAGCGACACGTCGGCGTCGTTGGTTCCGGCAGCCGGATAGCGAACGGCGTGGGGCGGCCTGGCCGGCTCGGACGGATCGGAGATGTACCACAGGAGCACCGGCCGGTTGTCGACGCGGGCTGCCGCGATCGCTTCGCCATCCGGAGCCCACCAGTACCCGCGGAGGCGTTCCATCTCCTCGGCCGCGACGAACTCGGCCATGCCCCAGAGCACCTCGGGGTCCTCGTCGTCGGCAAGCACTCGGTCCTGTCCTCCTTCGACGTCGATCGCGTGCAGGGCGCCGTCGGAGACGTATGCGACACGCCGCCCGGTCGGATCGGGCCGCGGGTCGAACACCGGGCCCGCGACCGGGAGCTCCCGTACCTCGCCGGACACCAGGTCGGCCAAGAACAGCCGGCCCGCCAGGGCGAAGGCGGCGACCCGCAGGTCCCGGTCACCCGCGTAGGCGACGATCCCCCCGGCCGTCTCCCTGGCCCGCTCCCTCCGAGCCATCTCCTCGTCCGACAATTGGTCCTCGCCTCCGCCCCGGAGCGCCCGGGCGTCGGCGATCAGCCGTTCGGTCGCGGTCTCCACGTCCAGGACCCACAGACAGGTATTCGGGTCCTCCCCGCCGGATGAGCGCAGGAAGGCCACGCGGGAACCGTCCGCTCCGACGGAGAAGCTTCGAGGAAGGCCCAGGGTGAACCGCTGGGTCCGCGCGTACTGGCGGGGGAACGAGAGCCGCTCGGGCATGGAGGCCATCATTCCGTATCCGGCAGCAGGGCGTAGACGCCTGTCTCGCGCTTCGCTACCCGACCTTGCTTCGCCGCCCGCGCCAGCGCCGCGAGCAGGTTCTTCCGGATGTCTCGCTGAGTGAACGGGTCCAGGTATCCCCGTTTCAGCGCGAGGTCCTGGATCACCGTCCAGTGCAGAGGGGTGCCTTCCTCCGACAACACTTTGAGGGCGGCCTCGAGGAAGTCCATGGAGACCTACAGCGACCGAGCCTCCGGTACGACGGCCTCCGCGATCAACTCGACCATCGACCAGTCGTACATGGAGAAGGGAACGGGCCCGGCCCCGATGATGAACTCCTCCACTCCCTGCCGGGCGAACCACGCCAGTCGCTCCAAGCACGCGTCCGGAGTGCCGGTCAGGGTGTCGCGCGCGTAGTCGTCCAGGAGCTCGCCGTCGAGGGCACCTCCTGGCGTCCACCGCTGCAGCGCCCGGAACCTCCCCACCAGATCCCGTTCGTCCTCTCCCACCAGCGTGTACAGACCCACCGAGATCCGGGCCGCCTTCGGCTCCCGGCCTTCGGCCGCCCAGGCCATGCGCAGGGCATAGGCCCTCTCCGCGAAGTTCCGCTGGCTCCACCTCCACACCGTGTTCCAGCCGGTGCCGTGCTTGGCCACGAGACGCAGCAGGCGGTCGCCGCCCTTCCCCCCGAGCCAGATCGGCGGGCCGGTCGAGCCGTTCGATCGCGACACGGACCGAGGCCGGTTGTAGGCGCCGTGGAGGCGGAAACGCTCGCCCTCGTGGTCAACCGGCCCCTCCCCGAGCAGCCCGGCGATCACCGACACCGACTCCTCGAGGATGGCGAACCGCTGGCCGGTGCTCGGATAGACGTAGCCGAAGGCTTCGAACTCCCGCTCGTACCACCCGGCTCCGATGCCGAGGTCGAACCGCCCACCGCTGATCAGATCGATGGTCGTGGCCATCTTGGCCACGTGGGCGGGGTGACGGAACGGCGCGCAGGCCACGAGGGTGCCCAGGCGGACGCGCTGGGTGGCCGTGGCCAGGGCGGCCAGGGCCGTGAAGGGTTCCACGGTGCCGCCGGGCTCAGAGGAGCCCCCGTACCGCGCGAGGTCGAGGAAGAAATGGTCGGAGATCCACACGGAGTCGAAGCCCAGGGTCTCCGCGCGCTGGGCAGCCTCGACCAGCCCGTGCCACGAGAGCGGTTTGCCGTCGGGGAAGGAGAAGTCGTAATGGGGCAGGGCCAGCCCGATGCGCATCGCGCCAATGCTACGGGCTACAGGTACCGCAGGACGTCGGCGGGGCCTGTGATCTCCGAGCCGGGGGGGACCTTGATGCCGGTCGGGATCTTCAACCGAGGGTAGACGGAGATCTCGCCAGACAGGCGCACTCCCGGGTAGACGATGACCTCGTCGCCAAGTCCCACGTACTCGTCCAGCATGGTCGGCGCCGTCGCCTCGCTTCGGATCTCGCTCATCGAGCCAATCACGGCGTTCCGGATGATCGCCCCATGCCCGACGATGGCGCCGTCCCGGACCTGGGACCGGGAGATGGACGCACCGCCCCGGACCTCAACGTCGTCGTCCAGGTTCGACTCGGTGATCACCACGCCGGGCCCGATCTCGCAGTACCGGCCGATCCGCACCGCCGGCCCGATCGTGACCAGCCCTTCGGCCATCTTCTCGGCGAGCGATTTGCCCGTCTCGGCGTCCCGCATCGACAGGGATTCCGGTGCGATCCACACCGACCGCTCGGGATCGAACGGCGGGCCCATCAGCCGGCAGACGGCTTCGAAATGCCCGTGCAGGACGTCGACCATCGTGTCCAGATAGTCGCGCACGTTGCCGAGATCCCCGATCCGGCGGACCGGGTGGGCGTGCACCGGGTAGTCGTGCCCGACCAGCCATGGCAGGAGGTCCTTGCCGAAGTCCAGCCGGTTTCGCCGAAGGGCGGCCACCTGCGGCTCGTCGGCCACCCCCCGGATCGCCGCGGCGTCGATCAGGTAGAAGCCGGCGTTGGTGAGCAAGGGCAGCCGGTCGAACTCGCGCTCGTCGTGGATCCCGAAGTGGTCGCGGATCTCGGCCAGCGTGGGCTTCTCGACGAAGGAGAACACCCTCCCGGCGGGATCGGTGAGCATCACCCCATACTTCTCCGCCACCTCGGCCGGAGCGCGGGTCATGGCGGCGATCGTAACCATGGCGCCCCCCTCGAGATGGGTCCGCACCATCGGCTCGAGGTCGAAGTCGATCAGCGAGTCCGTCGGGAACACGAGGGCCGTCCCTCCCAGGTCCCAGTACTCCAGCATCCGGAGGGTGGAGTCCGCGCTCCCCATCGAGAGCGCGTCGTACTTGACCGGCGAATACATGACGTCGACGCCTGCCTCCTCGCCATACCCGATGAGCACTTTGATCTGGTAGCGGTTCTCCTTGCCGTGGGCGATCAGGTAGTACTGCTTGATGCCCTCGTGCTTGAGGATCTGGATCACCCACCGGATCAGCCGCCGCCCGAGGAACGCCATGGCGGCCTTCGAGCGCAGGTATCCCGGGGCCTTGAGGGTGAGCGGGCGAGCGCGAACGCCCTGCCCACCGGCCAGTCCGATCCCGACCACATCGGTGATGCCGGACATGCCTGGATCATACGGGTGGTCGATAGGTTTGATTCCGGGCCCAAGCAACCCAAGCACAGGGGGGCGGTGGTTCGTTTGCTATCCGGAGTTCGGGGAACGAATGAGACGTTCAGACCAATGATGACCATGCCAGCGATCTCCAACCAGAACGGCGCCTTCCCCCTTCTTCGGAAAACGGAGCTGCGCAGGCTCCTGACCGAGCAGCAGCTCCAGGAGCTGGAGGGGTTCTGTCGCGCCAGCTCCAAGCGAGCGGGTTCGACCCTGTTCCGCCAGGGCGAGCCTGCCGACACGTTCCACCTGCTGGCCGACGGCATGGTGGAGCTTCGGGCGCGGCCCCCGGGGCGAAGGGTCTATCGGACCGTCGAGCTCATCGGCCCGTCGTGCACGTTCGGGGACGAGGCACTCTTCGGGGAGACCACCTACCTGACCAGCTCCCGCGTGCTGGAGACCGCCCGCGTGCTGGCCCTCACCCGGCCGGCCTTCGATCGGCTGGCGGCGAACCATCCCGACATCGCGCTCGGGGTGTTGCGATGCGCCGGAAACTGCCTGATCAAGACCATCCGCCGGTCCGCCATCCTGACGCAAGCCCCCGCCGACGTGGGCCTGCGCATGCTGCTGGAAGAACTCGCCGAGGGGAACGGCAACGGCGGCCCCGTCCCGGTCCGGATCACGCACGCCCAGCTCGCCGGCGTCCTGCACGTCTCTCGGGAGACCGTCAGCCGCATGCTCGGCCAGCTCGCCAGCGAGGGAACGGTCGAAGTGGGGCGGGGAGTCATCCGTATCAACGCCCACTAGGCAGCGGCTGGCCGCCGGCAAACGCGTTAGCTCGTCAGCAGCTCCACCGGCGTAACGTCGAGCGTGACGATCCCTCCGTCGCGGAAAACGCGAACGCTGACTCGGCGGCCTACGGCGTCGCCGACCATCAGTCGCTGCAGGTCGTCCATCCCTTCCATGGGGAGCCCGTCGACATCCAGGATGAGGTCTTCGGCGTGAAGGCCGGCCCGGGCCGCCGGGCTCGCCTCGACCACCTGGACCACCTCGATCCCCTGCTCCCGCCCGATCTGGCGAGCGACCTTCGGCGGCAGCGGCCTGGGGCCGCCGGCCAGGCCGAGGTAGGCGCGGCGGAAGCGTCCTTCGGCCATCAGCGCGGCGACGATCCTCCTCGACGTGGCGTTGATCGGCACGGCCAGACCCAGTCCTTGGCCCACGCCGGGGCCGACCACCGCCGTGTTGATGCCCACCACCCGGCCGGAGCTGTCGGCCAGCGCGCCCCCGGAGTTCCCGGGGTGGAGGGCTGCGTCTGTCTGGATCACGTTCTCCACGACTCGGCTCACCGATCCGGCTCGCGTCGGAAGCGAGCGGCCGAGCGCGCTGACCACCCCCGCTGTCACCGATCCGGCGAATCCGAGAGGGTTCCCGATGGCCACGACGAGCTGCCCGACCCGAAGCCGTGAGGCGTCTCCCAGGACCGCCGAAGTGAGACCCGTCCCGGATGCCCGGACCACTGCCAGGTCCGACAGCGGGTCCGTTCCCACGATGTCGATGCCGAACTCGCGCCCGTCGACGAACGAGGCGCTTCCGGTCTCCGTACCGGCCAGGACGTGGGCCGAGGTCAGGATGAAGCCGTCCGAGGTGATCACGACGCCGCTCCCCCCGCCCTCCGCGGGCTCTCCCCGCCAGGCGCGCCTCGTTACACGGAGATTCGCCACCGAGGGGATGAGGGTCTCCGCGACCCTGGTGATGACCTGGGAGTACGCGTCAAGGGCCTCGTCCTCTTCGGACCCGCTTCCATCGGGTGAAGCAGGCTGGGCAGGAGTTCCCAAGATGGAATCGAGGAATTCGATGTCGGCCATCGTCGTGACGACGGTAACACCCGCGGGCCGGTGGGGAATTCCCGGTCGAGCTTACGGACCGGCGTAGGGCTTCACAGCGCCCCTCAAGACGAGCCCTCCGGATCGGTCGAGCACGGTCACGGACACGACCTGGGACAGGTCCTGCGCGGAGAAGCTGTACATGAGCCAGTCCCCCTCCACGGTCTTCTGGAGCCTGCCCACGTTGATCGCCTTTTGCCCATCGACGAGCTGCACGACGAAGGGGCCGGTGGCGGTCTGGGGAAGCACCATGTCCACGAACACGATGTCGTTCGCGCCGGGCGCACTGAAGATCGCGGCCGACCCCTTCCCCTGGCCACCGCGCCTGGGAAGGAGGCTGGCCTGGAGGGTCTTGCCACTTCCCTTGAAGCTGGCGATGGCTTCGGCCAGGCTGTGCACCTGCCGCACCTTCTCGTTCACCGCGCGCTCCAGTGTCTGCGCATGCCGGTTCTCGGCGATGGCCCAGCCGGTGGCCCCCAGGGCGAGCAGGGCCGCGGCCAAGGCGGCAGCCGCCAGCACGCGGAGCCTTCGGTGCGAGGGATGCGCCACCTGCCGAGACGCGAACCGGAACCGGTCGAGGATCCGGTCTCCCAGCGAGGCGGGCACCAGGGCTGAAGGAAGTGACAAGCCCATGGTGGCCGCTCCCTCCACCAGCTCCGAGGATTCCTTCCGGCACCCGGCGCATCGCTCGAGGTGGCGTTCGACCTCGCGGGCATCGGTGCGAGGAAGCACACCCAAGGCGTGTTCGGTCAGCCGATCCCGTACCTCGAGGCAGGTCACGACACTCCCCCCTCGGTCAGCTTGGCGGAAGCCCGGGCCTCCTCGGCGTTGGCCGCGCGCAGCTTGATGAGTGCCGTTCGAAGTCTGGTCTTGACCGTTCCGAGTGGGATGCCGTCGGCCTCGGCGATCTCCCGAGCGGTCCAGCCGTAGAAGTAGGCTTGAGTGAGCAGCTGGCGCTCCGCCACGGAGAGACAGGCCATGGCGCGGCGGGCGCGGTCTCGATCGATGAGCGATGCCTCCTCGTCCCCGCCCGCGGTCTCGGGAACCTCCTCCACCGAGACCAGCGTTGGCCGGGTCGCCCCGTGATCGTGCCGGAGGCGGTCCACCGCCATGTTGTGGGCGATGGCCATCAGCCATGTGGAGAGCCGCCCGCGGTTGGCGTCGAACCGGCCGGCCTTCCTCCAGGCGGCCAGAAAGACGTCCTGGGTGAGCTCCTCGGCTGCCTCGCTCCCTCCCAGGAGCCGCAACCCGAGCGTGTAGACGGGGCGCCCGAACCGCGCATAGAGCATTCGGACAGCCTCTTCGTCCCCGGCCACCAGCTGCCGCATCAATTCCTGCTCCGATTCACGAGAGAGAGGACCTTCGCGTTCGAAGGCCATTCCGCCTCCCTTATGGGGTATACGGCAGCCCTGCGGCCACGAGTTTGTCCTCCCCATTATCGTCGGACGCCGCCGCAGAGCGCAGCCGACGGAGAATTTCCTCCTCGGGCCGTCCGGCGGTGGGATGATGGGATGTCATGTGGAGGATTCGGGCGTGGTCCGTCCTCCTTGCTTCGCTGGTCGCCCTTGGGCTGGGGGCGACGGCCGGGGCGCAGGAGGGCCGGCCCACCGTCCTCTCCCTCAAACTGAACGGCGTCGTCGATCCCTTCGTGGCGTCCTACGTCCAGAGCGGGGTCGAGGCGGCAAACGCGGAAAACGACGCCGCCGTCCTGCTGACCATCGACACGCCGGGGGGTTTGGATTCCTCCATGCGGCAGATCATCAAGGCCATCTTGGCCTCGCGCATCCCGGTGATCTGCTACACGGCTCCCCCCGGGGCCCGGGCCGCTTCCGCCGGTACGTTCATCATGCTGGCCTGCCCGATCGACGCGATGGCCCCGGGAACGAACATCGGGGCGGCCCACCCCGTGGGAGTGGCGGGCGCCATCGAGCAGGACAAGGTGACGAACGACGCGGCAGCGTTCATCCGCTCGCTGGCGGACCGCTGGGGCCGCAACGCCGACTGGGCGGAGGATGCGGTGCGAAAGTCGGTGAGCGTCCCAGCGGAGGAGGCCGTGCGCATCCACGTGGCCGATCTGATCGCGGAGAGCACCACCGACCTGCTGAGGAAGGTCGACGGACGAACCCTTCGGCTCGCCGGGGGCGTAGAGGTGCAGGTTCTAACTGCCGATGCCACGCTCCAGGGCCGCGACCTCGGACCGGGTTGGGCTCTCCTCCACAGCTTGATCGACCCGAACCTCGCCTTCCTGTTCTTCTACCTGGGCCTGGCCTTGATCATCATCGAGTTCCTCCATCCAGGACTGTCGGTTCCCGGCGTTGTGGGCACCCTCATGCTGATCAGCGCGTTCGTCACGTTCGGCTTCCTCCCCGTGCAGCTGGCTGGGGTCATCCTGCTGATCGTCTCCGCGGTCTTCTTCCTGTTGGAGTTGAAGCACCCCGGGGTCGGCTTGCCGACGGTGGGGGGCGTGGCCAGCCTCGTGCTGGGCGGATTGTTGCTGTTCAACCCCTCCGTGCCGAGCGCCAGGGTCTCGCCGTGGCTGCTGGCGGCAGTGGCCCTCGGGCTGGTCCTGTTCTTCACCACTGTGGTCCGGGCCGTCGTCAAGGCCCGCCATGCCCCCCCCGCCGCCGGCTTCGAGGATATGGTGGGTGAAGAAGGCGTGGCGCTGGACGACCTGGCGCCCCGGGGGCGCGTGCGGGCCAGGCGAGAGGCGTGGAGCGCCGAATCGGTGGGAGGCGCCATCCGAGCCGGGACCGCAGTTCGGGTGGTTCGACAGCTGGGGCTTCGGCTGATCGTCGAGCCGGTGGGCGAGATGCCGACCGGAACCACCCCGGAGACCGAGTTGCGAGGCGAGCCGGCTCCCGCACAGGGGGCCGGAAGAGAGGGGGAGTAATGGGTTTCGCAGCGCTCGTCGCTGTCAGCGCGGTGCCCTGGGTGATCCTCGGGGTCATCCTGTTCTTCCTCATCCTGGTCATCCCGAGTGCGATCAAGATCGTGCGCGAATACCAGCGTCTGGTGCTGTTCCGATTGGGGCGAGCAGTGGGGATCAGGGGTCCGGGGCTCGTCATCATCATCCCGATCATCGACCGGGTGACGTGGGTGGACCTCCGCGAGCTCTACTTGGAGATCCCACACCAGACGGCCATCACCGAGGACAACGCTCCGATCTCCATCGACTTCATCATCTTCTACAAGGTGGTGGACGCGTCGATGAGCGTCCTGCAGGTTCAGAACTTCGCCGGAGCGGCCCAGAACATCGCCGCCACGACCCTCCGAAGCGTCGTCGGGGACATGTCGTTGGACGACGTGCTGTCCAAGCGCGAAGAGATGAACCAGGTATTGAGGACGAAGCTCGACGAGGTCACCGAGCGGTGGGGCGTGAAGGTCACCAACGTGGAGGTGCGGGAGATCATCCCGCCGCCGACGGTGCAGGAGGCCATGACCCGGCAGATGTCGGCCGAGCGAACGCGGCGCGCGGTGGTCACGGAAGCCGACGGTACGAAGCAGGCCGCCATCACCGTGGCGGAGGGCAACAAGCAATCGGCCATCCTGAACGCCGAGGGCGAGCGGCAGGCGGCGATCCTCCGGGCCGAGGGGTTCTCGCTAGCGCTGTCGAAGATCTTCGAGATTGCCAAGACCCTCGACGCCAACACCATGAGCCTGCAGTACCTGGACGCTTTGAAGCAGATCGGATCGTCGCCGTCGACGAAGTTCGTGGTGCCGATGGAGCTGGCCAACCTGCTGTCGGGGGTGACGGGGCTCACGGGCAAGTCCTTCGGCGGCAACAGCGGGGGCGACGGCGGCGGCCAGGGCGGGGGCGGTC
>WNGB01002314.1_pt1 | contig 30830 bp, 32 predicted proteins | sample 5400681 | NCBI WGS metagenome assembly WNGB01 (sample SAMN13153367, study PRJNA577476) | soil metagenome | isolation source: 115 cm soil or saprolite under grassland replicate 2 | place: USA:California | collected 2016-06-15
GCGAGAGCCTTGGCTCGGCGGTGGTGAGCGAGCTCGCGACCGAGCACCCGCCGGCCGGACTTGTACTTCGCTCGCCGTTCGTCGACCTCGCCTCGGTTGGACGGGTCCACTATCCCTTCCTGCCCGTCCGGACGCTGCTTCGCGACCGCTACCCGCTCGCCGACCATCTCGCGCGCGTGCAGGTGCCGACGACGGTCGTGTACGGCTCCCGCGACTCGATCGTGCCGCCCGAGCAAAGCCGCGCGGTCGCGGCAGCGGCGGCCGGGGAGACGTGTCTCGTCGAGATCGCGGGCGCCGACCACAACGACCCCGCCCTGCTCGACGGGGAGAAACTGATCGAGGCGGTCGTCAAGCTCGCCGAGCGGGTCTGCGAACCCCCGCCAACCAGGCGTTCTCGCGGCACACCTCGGCAATGACCGCCGCGGGCGTAACCGTCGCGTAGGTGGGCAGGTCGCCCGCCACCGTCGTCGATTCGAGTTTCCGGCACCCACAGGTCGAATCATGTCGAGACGGAGACGAGCCGGTCGGCGCCCGACTCGGCGCCCCACAGCTCACCCGGACGACCGAGCAGCTGCCGCACGTTCGCGCCTGCCCGCAGGCGCACGCGCGTGAAGCCATGCGCCGCCGGGTCGAATCTGACGATCGCGCTCGCGGCGAAGTCCGTCAGCCACACCACGTCGCGGTCGTCCACGTAGACGGCGTACGGCTGAGCGGCGCCCGGCAGCCGCCACTCGCGCCATCGGCGCGCCGCGGGGTCGTAGCGGGCGACCCGGCCTGCGTTCCACTCGCTGACCCAGAGCCGGCCGCGGGAGTCCGACCAGATCCGCCGTGCGCCCTGCCCCGGCGTGGGCGGGCGGAGGACCGTCGCTCTCCCGGTACCGACGTCGATCCGCGCCACGTGACTGCCGGCGAGCGACGCATACCAGACCTGACCACCGGGAGTCGTTGTGATGCCGTACGGGCCCGCGCCGCCCGGCGCGCGGAAGACCCTTAGCTCGCCGGTGCGCGGATCGAGCCTCCCGTAGATGCCGCTCTGGCCAGTGAACCACAGGCGCCCTCGACGGTCGAACGTCGCGGTGTTGAGGTTCGCGTACCCGCTCGAGGCCGGCAGTGGATACTGTTTCACCTCGAGCGTGGCTGCGTCGACGCGGACGATTGTGTTCCGCCCGCCGTCCGTCACCCACGCGCCGCCGTCGGGCCCGACGATCACGCCGTGCGGCGCGGAGCCTTCGCCCAGCGGAACCTCCGTGATCTTGCCGGTCGCCGGATCGAGGCGCCCCAGCTTCCCCGCCGCCTGCGCCGTGTACCACACGGTCCCGTCCGGCGCGGGCGCGACGTCGTGAGGCCCGGACCCGCTCGGCACCGGGTACTCCTTCACGCGAAGGACGCGAGCGGATGCCGGCTTGCGGAGAGCGCTCCAGTCGTCCGGGGCGATGCGGCCGACGAGCCGGTAGCGGCCGTTTCCGAGCGGCCGGAAGACGAGGGTCTCCCCTTCCTCAAGCGTGAGGGCGGTAGCGTCGCTGACGACGACGCCGTGCGTGACGAGAACCGTGAGCTTGCCCGCCGGCGGCGGCGTCGCGATCAGGCGGCGCGCGGCGCGCATCTGCTGGCGCCAGGCGGCGTCGTGCGCGGAGTTGATCGTGTTCAGGAGCGCGGCCTCGACCTTCCCACGCCCGAAGGCGAGCCGCGCCGTCTCGCGCGTCCGGCAGAAGCGGCTCGTCAGCACGGTCCCGATCGGGAGCTTCAACCGCCGGACGGCGCTCTTGATCGTCCGCGCCTGCTCGCGGCCGTCGGCCGAGAGGTTCCGCTGCGTCGAGCAGTCGGCGAGATCGACGGGATCTTCGTCCTGCTTGGACTGATCCGTGACCGCGTGACGGAGCACGAGCACGAGCCCACCGCGCTGCAACTGCGTGACGAGCCCCGGGCTCTGGCGGCCGGCGGTGCCGGCCGCCGCCGAGGCGACGAGAACGGCCGCGCAGGCTCCGAGAGCCGCGGCGGCGATTCTGGCTCGGGATCGCACGTCGAACAACGCTACGGGACGACCCAGCCGGCGGATTCCTCCTGAGTCGCAGGGATCTTCCCTGAAGTGGGGAGCCGGCGGGAATCGAAGCCGCCGGGATTCAATCGCACCTGCTGTACTTCAGCGCCTCACGGCGCGAAACGCGAGCTCTCGTTCGCGCCGGTCACACTCAGCCCCGGGTGCGGTCCGCCGCCGATCACGTAGACGGCGCCGCCGAAAGCCACAACGCCAAGCCCGTGTCGGGGCGTCGGCAGGTCCGGGAGCCGCTTCCAACGACCGGTGCGGATGTTGAGCCCGAACACCGCACCGCTCGTCCCCTCCGGGGCCTCGCTCCCCACCGAGACGATCATTCCCGAGAGAGCCGCCGCCCCTGTGCCGCCCCGAGCCTCGGGCACGGGCACCTCTCGGCGCCACTGCTGCTCGCCCGGCGCCCACGACTCGACTATGGCCACGTTCGTGTCGTAGCCTGCGAGGCGCCCGGCGATCGCATAGACGCGGCCACGAGCGGCGGCCGCAGCGAGGTGTTGCCGCGGCGTGGGCCCGGGCAACGTCATCCAGCGGTCGGTCTTGGGGACGTACATCAGCATCGAGCGCGCAAGCCCGCCGTTCGTCACGCCGCCGACGACGTAGAGCCTGCTGTTGAGCGCTACGGCGCTAGCAGCCGCGCGCGTGTACGGAAGCGAAGGAAGCCGCTTCCAGCGGCCGCCTTCGAGCGCGACTGCCGTTCGGGTCGGCCTGCCGGCGCCGTACCCGCCGACGACGACGGCCCGTCCCGAGAGCGACGCTGCCGCGGCGTGGTTCAGCGGCACGGGCAGATCCGGCCCCTGCCGCCACGTTCGGCGGATCGGCTGATAGAGATCGACGCGCGCAGTCGTCGAGCCGTCGGCGAGATAGCCGCCGACGACCGCGATCTCGCCGCCCGAAACGGCCGCAGCCACTTCTGTGCGAGCGACCGGGAGCGGCGGCTCCGATCGCCAGCCACCCGACGCCGCGGCAACCACCGCGACGAGCGCGGGCGCGAGCTTCACGACAACGACTCTAGACCTGGGGCTTTCTCGCAGGCAAGGGTACGCCGACCGGCGTGGGGGTGCCAGAACTCGGTTCGCCTGCTAAATCCCAGGTTTCCGGTGCTCGGGCGGCACCCCACAATGGCGGTCGCCGGCGCTCGATGATCTTCAGCCGATCGTCTCCGTGTTCGAAACGGTCGGGACGTCCTTCTGAAGAAGGAAGCTGCGATCCTCCTCGCGCAGGAGGCGTGCGTGCAGCGGTCGGAGTACCGTTGAACGGTGGTCGAACGCATCCCGAAGGGGCTGATCGACGTCGGTGTGGCGGCAGTTCTCGCGCTCCTCGCGACGGGAGCTGTGGTCAACGCGAACCGGGGTGCGCTGGTGTTGGTCGCGGCCGTCGCTGGCTCGCTCGTGCTCGTTGGGCGTCGACGCCGGCCGCTGCTCGTGCTCACGGTCGTGACGGCCGGGACGTTTGCGCTCGCCTTCGCCGACACCTCGGCGCTGGTGCTGAGCCTGATGGTGGCCCTCTACAGCGTCGGGGCATTCGCACCGCGGCGCTCGTCGCTGCTCGCGGCCGCGGTCTCGCTGGCGACCACTGCGGCGGCGTTCGTGATCGACGACAGCCACGGTCCGGTGTCATCGGCGCCGGCGCTCGCGTTCCTCGCCGCGGCCTGGGTGTTCGGCGACAACGCCCGTGCGCGGGCCGAGCGCAACGAGCAGCGTGCGCGCGACGCCCTTGCGCACGAGCGCGCGCGGATCGCGCGCGAGCTGCACGATGTGATCACGCACAACGTCAGCGTGATGGTCGTGCAGGCCGCGGCCGGGAACGCGGCGTTCTCGAAGCAGCCGGAGCGCGCGCGCGAGGCGCTCGCAGCCGTCGAGGAGACGGGACGGCAGGCACTCGGCGAACTCCGGCGGCTGCTCGATGTCGTCTCGTACGACGACGGTGACGGCACGCTCCCGCAGCCGGGACTGGCACGCCTGGATGAGCTCGTGGACCGTGTTCGTGCCGCCGGGCTCGTCGTCGATCTCGCGGTGACCGGGACGCCCCGTGAGTTGCCTCCTGGAGTCGACCTCTCGGCGTATCGGATCGTTCAGGAGGCGCTGACGAACACGCTCAAGCATGCGAAGGCGACGCGGGTTCGCGTGCTCGTCCGCTACGAACGCGACGTGCTTGAGCTCGACGTCACGGACGACGGCGTCGGCGGCCAATCGGGTTCGAACGGGCGCGGCCTCGTCGGGATGCGAGAGCGGACCGCGCTCTTTGGCGGCGAGCTCCGAGCCGGCGCTGCGCCGGGAGGCGGCTTCGCGGTTCGCGCTCGCATGCCGGCGGGAGCGGCGTGATCAAAGTCCTGCTCGCGGATGACCAAGAGCTCGTTCGCTCCGGATTCCGGCTCATCCTCCAACTCGAGGACGACTTCGAGGTCGTCGGGGAGGCGGCCGACGGCCGCGAGGCGGTCGCGCTCGCCGTTGCCACCTCGCCGGACGTCGTGCTGATGGACATCAGGATGCCGGGGCTGGACGGCGTCGAGGCGACGCGCGCGATCCTGTCCGGCGGCTCTTCGACGCGCGTCGTGATGCTCACGACATTCGATCTCGACGAGTACGTCGTGCGCGCAATCCGCGCCGGAGCAAGTGGCTTCTTGCTGAAGGACGCGCCGCCGGCGCAGCTCGTCGAGGCTATCCGCGTGGTCGCCGCCGGCGAGGCGCTGTTGGCGCCGAGCGTCACGCGCCGGCTTCTCGAGCGCTTCGCGCGCGGGCTTGAGAGCGAAAGCCCACCCCCGGCGCTCGATGAGCTGACCGAGCGCGAGCTCGAGATCCTGCGTCTCGTGGCGCAAGGCCTCTCGAACGCCGAGATTGCGGAACGGCTCGTCGTCGGTGAGACGACCGTCAAGAGTCACGTCTCGAGCATCCTGCGCAAGCTCCGCTTGCGCGACCGGGTACAGGCGGTGATCGCCGCCTACGATGCCGGCCTCGTCCGGCCGGCGTCCTCCTGAGGTCGGAGACCGGCGCGAAAGATCACGCGCGCGGCGGGCGTCGAGTTCGATCCTGCGGCCGATGTGCTAGGCGGCGTCCGCCCCTACCTTCGATCGCATGAACGATGTCATCGAAACCCACGCCGTAACCAAGCGCTTCGGCGGTCGCATCGCGGTCGACAGCGTCGACCTCGTCGTTCCCGCCGGCGTCGCGTTCGGCTTCCTCGGCCCGAACGGCGCCGGCAAGACCACGTTGATCAGGACGCTGCTCGGCCTGACGGAGCCGACGAGCGGCGACGTGTCGCTGCTCGGCCTCCCGCAGCCCGAGCGTCGCCGCGACGCGCTCGCGCGAGTCGGCGCAATCGTCGAAGAGCCACGCTTCCACCCTCATCTGACCGGCCGCGAAAATCTCGCGATCATCGCCGCCGCGCGCAACCGCGATGCGGCCGTGCGGATTCCGGCGGCGCTCGAACGCGTCGGCCTCTCCCACCGCATGGACGAACGCGTCAAGACCTACTCACTCGGAATGCGGCAACGGCTCGGAATCGCGCGCTGCCTGCTCGCTGACCCGGCGTTGCTGATCCTCGACGAGCCGATGAACGGGCTCGATCCGGCGGGCATCATCGAGCTCCGAAAGCTCATCCGCAGCTTCGTCGCCGAGGGGCGAACCGTCTTCCTCTCTTCCCACCTCCTCGACGAGGTAGAGAAGACGTGCGACCACGTCGCGATCGTCGACCGCGGGCGCGTGCTGGCGCAGGGGCCTGTGGCGGAGATCGCGGGCGGCGGGCCGCCGACCCTCACCGTTCAGGTCGACGATGCCGCCACGGCCCGCCGCCTGCTCAGCGCCGAGCCTCGCGTCGGCCGAGTCAGCGACGACGGGACGACGCTCACCGTCGCCCTCGTCGACGGGCTCGAGCCGGCAGACGTGAACCGTGCGCTCGTCGGCGCCGGGATCGCCGTCTCGCGGCTCGAGCCCTCGCGAACCTCGCTCGAGGAGCGTTTCCTCGACATTACCTCACGCTTGGAGACCAACACATGAACCTCACTGGAGCGGAAGTCCTGAAGCTCGTGCGTCGGCGCGGCCTGATGATCTGGGTCGCGGTGCTCACGCTCGGCTCGGTCTTGGTGCCCTACGCGGTGCTCGTGGCGCTGCACGCAGCCGCCCCGGAGCGCCACGGCCCGGCTGGCGGGGGCGAGAATCCGCTGCAGGTGCTCGGCCTGCTGGCGATGATCGGCGGAGTCGGCGGGATCCTGATCGCAGCCACCGCGGGATCGCAGGACCATTCCAGCGGCGTGTTCCGCGACCTCGTGGTCACGGGGCGGCCGCGGACGGCTCTGTTCCTTGCGCGAGTGCGCGGCGCGCTCGCCGTCTACCTACCGCTCGTCGCCGTTGCATTCGCCCTCGCCGTCGCCGCGTCGTTTGCGTTTGCAGGCGGAGAGCCGAGCCTACTCAGGGGCCACGTTCCCGGCTACGCAGCCTGGGTGGCGGCCACCGCGGTGTTGAATGTCGTCCTGGGTGTCTCGCTCGCGACGATCGTCAGCTCGCGCATCTCGATCGCCGTCCTGATCGCGTGGAACACAGCCGTCGCTCCGCTGCTTCTCCAACTGCGCGACCTGGGTGGTATCCGGGCGGCCGTCGGCAGCTCCGCGGCGCAGCACTTCGTGCCCGCCGGGCCGGCCACCGTGCAGGTCGCCATGTCGACCGCGACCGCCCTGCTCGTCCTGGCGCTCTGGACCGCGATCCCGCTCGTCCTGGCAGCACGGGCGACGACGCGGCGAGACGCGTGATGGCGCGCGTCGCGGGCTTCGCGACAGCGCTGGCGGTACTCGTCGTGCTCGTCGCGGGCTGCGGCATCGGCCCGGACACCGATGAAGGCAAGATCAGCCACGCCGCCGATACGTATCTCCGCTCGCTGGCCAAAGGAGACGTGCGCACAGCCTGCAAGCAGCTGACCGTGGAGGCGAAGGCCTCGCTCGACGGCGCATGCAGGCCGGCGCTGCGAAAGATCGCCGCCCGTGTCGGCGCCGATCGCCTCGATGCAGCCGCCGACGGCGGAGTCGACATCGAGGTCAACCGCGCGAGGGCCTCGGCCGTCGTGCGGGAGCTCGATGCCGGCTTGATGCTCGTCCGTACCGGCAAGAGGTGGCGAATCGACTCCGGCTATCGCCTCGACGGACGCTAAGCGTCGGGGAGTTTCAGTGAACAACGCTCCCCCGCCGACCACGAAGAACGACAGCTGCTAGAAGAGGGTGACGGTGCCGAGCTGAAGGAATCTCGGAGGACGACCGGGTCTCGTGGATCCGCCTCCGGCAGTCGGAGCGCCTTCTCCCAGCCCACCGCTCAGGTCTAGGGCCCAAGCGATGGCCTCGTCCATCGTCATTTGCCGACCTCGCTCTCGTTCACGAGCGAACGCTTCCTCGCCGAGAGCTTCGATCGTGGAGAGCAGTGTCTCGTCGTGCAGTGCTTGCTCGAACGCCTCGAGCTGGAGGCCGATGCTCTCCTGTATCTGTTGCGCGCAGCCGAGAAGCCTCGCGGCGTCATCGGCCCGATTCCGCGCAACGGCAAGCGCGGCGAGCACCTCGAGGCAGGTATTGATTCCCCCCTTGCTGCCCACCTCCTTGCAGAGAGCGAGGCTTTCCGCCAGCAGGTTTGCCGCCTCGTCGTATCGCCGCTTGTGGAGAGCCACGAAAGCAAGAGCCACGAGGGAGTACCAGAGGGGCTCTCGCTCTCCCAGCTCGCCGAACATCGCACGGCTTCTCCGGAACAACGACTCGGCCTGCTCGTAGTCGCGTCGGTTAAGAGCGACGTTGCCGAGATTCGCGATGTTTACCGCCTCGCCGTGGCTGTCGCCGATCGTCCGTGCGACCTCGATCGCCTCCTCCTGGAGGGCCGCTGCCCGATCGAGCTGTCCCTGGTTACTGAGGACATAGGCGAGCGTGCCAAGTGCGCTGCGTAGTCCGGCGAGGTCGCCATTGGTTCGGTAGAGCTCGAGGCTCCGCTCCGCATATGTACTCGCTGCGTCGAGATCGCCGAGCTGCCCGATCAGCCGGGCGGCCGCACCCAGGGCTTTCGCGAGAAGCTCGGGCGGCGGGCTGCCGGGAGCCTCCAGAGCGCGCTCGAGCCAGAGGCGACCCTCGACGAGATGTCCGCGGACAAACCAGAAGCGCCAGAGGGTAGAGGCGAGGCGGAGCGCGAGCTCGGATTCTCCCGACCGGAGCATCCATGCGAGAGCCGCACGTAGGTTGTCGTGCTCCAGCTCGAGCCGGGCCAGCTCGGCAGCATCCCCCGGGCCTGGCATCGCCCTCTCCGCACGCTCCGCGAGTCCGAGGAAGTACTCCGCATGGGCGTGGCCGCGGTCGGACTTGGCGGCGTCTGCCTGATCTAGCACGAACTCGCGCACGGTCTCGAGCAGCGAGTAACGGGATCCCTCGGGGCTTGGCCTCCGCCGGAGCAGGTTGTGGTCGACGAGCGAGGCGAGGCTCTCGACGGTCGTGCCGCAGACAGCCTCGGCTGCGTCGAGCGTGCAGCCGCCTGCGAAGACCGCCAGCCGGGTCACATCGCGCTGCTCCTGTTCTTCCAGGAGCTCGAAGCTCCACTCGAGCGTTGCCCTGAGCGTCTGCTGGCGGGCGGGCAGGTCGCGTGGACCGCCGGTCAGGAGCGGCAGGCGCGGCTCGAGCCGAGCGAGCAGCTCCGCAGGCGTAAGGGTTCGGATTCGGCTCGCGGCAAGCTCGATTGCGAGCGGGAGGCCGTCCAAGCGCCGACAGATGCGACGCATCGGGTCCTCGTCGGCCGGCCCAGGATTGAAGCGGGGCTCGGCCTCGCGCGCGCGCTCGATGAGGAGCGCGACGGCTGCCTCGTCCGCCAGCGGCTCGACTGGGTAGACGTGTTCTCCGGAGAGGTGGAGCACCGCCCGGCTTGTGACGAGAATGGTCAGGCGAGGGACGTTCGCAAGCAGCTCAACGTAAGTGGGCGCGGCGGCGCGCAGGTGCTCGGCGTTGTCGACAACGAGCAGTAGCTCGCGTGGGCGAAGCGCGTCTATGAGCGTCTCCAGCGGCTCCTGGTTGGGCACCTCATGGACGTCGAGCGCGCGGCAGATCGCCGCCACGACGAGCCGGGGATCGCGTATCGGTGCGAGCTCGGCGAACGCGGCGCCGTTGGCAAAGAGCGCGGCCGTCTCACGTGCCAGCTCGAGGGCGAGTCGCGTCTTGCCGCTTCCGCCGGCTCCAGTGAGGACGAGTAGGCGCATGTCAGTGCGGGTCAGCATCGTGCGCAGCTCCTCGAGCTCGCGTTCCCGGCCGAGGAGCGCGTTCGGCGGGGATGCCAGCGCAAACAGCGGCTGTGGGGCGCGCGTCGGGAGAGAGAGGCCGGGATCCTGCCGCAAGATGCGCCGCTGCAGCTCGCGCAGTTCCGTCCCCGGCTCCAGCCCTAGCTCCTTGTCGAGGCGCGTGCGCGCCTCGGCGTACAGGTCGAGCGCCTCCGTCTGGCGTTCGCAGCGGTACAGCGCGAGCATTGCTTGGCCCTGCAGGCGCTCGCGCTGCGGGTGGGCGGCCGCCAGGCTGCACAACTCGCCGAGCAGGTCGGCGTGGCGGCCGAGCTGGAGCTGCGCCGCGATTCGCTCCTCGAGTGCGACCAGTCGCAGTTCCTCGAGGCGCTCGATCTCGCCGTGCGCGAAGTCCTCGTACGTGAAGTCGGCGTACGCCTGGCCGCGCCAGAGCGCGAGCGCCCGGCCGAGCAGCGAGGCCGCGAGCTCGCTGTTCTCCTGCCTTAGCGCGGCGCGGCCCTCGGCGAGCAGGCGCTCGAAGCGTGTCGCGTCGAGCGACGCGGGATCGAGGTCGAGCGCGTAGCCGGAGCCGATGGTGACAATCCGCACTCCTGCAGGAAGTGCCCTGCGGAGCTGCGAGACGTACACCTGCACGAGTTTGCGGGCAGAGACTGGCGGCGTCTCGCCCCACACGGCGTCGATCAGCGCGTCGGCTGAGCATGTCTCGCCTCCGTGGATGACAAGCGCCGCCAGCAGGCGCCGCTGCTTGGAGGCGCCCAGAGAAACCGGCCCGTCGTCGCCGACGACCTCGAGCGCTCCCAGGACGCGAACTTCCACCGCAGTTGTCCCCGCAGCATTCTCGCGCGCACGTGCCCTCTTGTGAAGGCGCGGCTATACCGAGACTAAGGCGGTCTGGCCGATCGTGCGGTCGTGTCATACGCATTCGTCCAAGACGTCGCCGCCAGCTGGGAGCAGTACAAACGGGTCGCCGGCGTGCTGGCGGAGCCGGCTCCCGAGGGCCTCGTCCTCCACGTCGCCGGGCCCACCGACGAAGGCTTCCGGATCATCGCCGTCTGGGAGAGCCAGGACGCCTGGCAGCGGTTCCGCGGCGAGCGGCTCTTGCCAGCAGTCGCAGCCCTCGGCGGGCCCGCGCGTCCGGAGCCGACCTTCCGCGACCTGCAGGCGGCGCACGTCGTCGTCGGGGAGGGAAGCGCCACCTGGATACCGGCCGACTCGGTGCCAGCGCGCGAGGGAGAGCCCGTGGCGAAGCGCAGGCGAGGGCACCGCTCGGCGACTACGACAACCGTCGAGGTGCCGTACCGGCCTGACGACCAACAGAAAGCACACTCACAGGAGGAACGATGAGACACAAGCTCACACGCAGGGGCAGCATCGCGGCGCTCGCGCTGCTGGGGGTGCTGGCGGCCGTCGGAGTCGCCTACGCGGCGATCCCGAGCGCCGACGGCGTGATCCACAGCTGCTACAACGCGAGCTCCAACCCGTCGGGCCAGCTACGTGTCATCGACGCTGAGGCCGGCGCTAAGTGCGCGAAGAACGAAAGGGCACTCAATTTCAACCAGATCGGCCCGAAGGGGGACAAGGGAGACAAGGGAGACGCGGGTACGGACGGCGTTGACGGCATTGACGGCATTGACGGCATCAACGGGACGAACGGTACGAACGGTACGAACGGCACGGACGGCACGGACGGAGCACCGGGACCGGCCGGGATTTCCACGGCAACCTTCGCGACCGTCGGCCAGGTCTCTTTTACCGCTGATGACACGTTGACGAAGATTGCCTCCAAGACTTTGCCGGCGGGGAGTTGGGCGATTGTTGCTACGGCGACCATCCCTTCCGACCTTCCGTTCGACGGTGACATCATTCGCACGTCCTCATGCGAGCTACACAACCCCGCCGGGAATGTCATCGGAGGGACCGCGGATAGGAGGGTGACCCCCGATGGCGACCAGACTATTCAGTCGCTGTCGATGAGTGGAGGAGCGATCGTCGCTGCAGGCGGCGGAGAGGTGAGCCTGTGGTGTCGCTCGCAGGCCGCCAGCACGGTGGGAAGCGCCCAGATCATGATGCTGCAGGTCGGCGGATTCTCCTGACCACTTCCTGATTCACGAAGACGGGCGGCCCGCCTTCGGGCCGCCCGAGAATCCTGTCTCTCAGCCCGCAGAGCGAGCGGGGACGAGCGGAGGCCCGCGACGGCGAATGAACTTCACGCCGCGAGCTCGATCAACTTCGCCGGCTATCGGACCGCCGGCAGCGGCGTGGCCGAGCGGCCTTGCGAGCGGCGGCGCTCCTGCTTTCGTTCGCGCATTGCGTTCTCAGCTGCGGTGAAGAGTGACCCGGCCGGGGTGGAGCCGTTTGCAAGCGCGGCACCGACGGAGACGCCGAGATAGGAGCTAGCAAGCGCTGCAGGCACCGCTGCCCGGTCCAACGCCGCTTCGAGCAACTGGCAGCGTCGTTCCAGCGAGGGTTGGTCGCGTTCGCCGAGCAAGCAGACGAACTCGTCGCCGCCGCGCCCGTGCAGCCTGCCGACGATCTCTCCCTGCTTGAGAAGGCCGGCGATCGCCGCGGACACAGCACGGATCAGCTCATTTCCGGCCTCGTAGCCGAGGCTGTCGTTGACGGCCTTGAGGCCATCGAAGTCGACGCATGCGAGCGCGAACGGCTGCCCGCTCGCGAGCCGCTCGTCAAGCGCCCGCAGGAGCAATGCCCGGCCCGGCATGCCCGTGACCTCGTCCCGCTCGGCTCGCTCTCGCTCCGCCATCTGGTGCAGGGCGAGCGCAGCGAAGCTTGCAAACCGCTCTGCGTCCGCTGCCTCCCAGGCCTCGAACGGGCCAGCCCCGACACGATGCAGGCAGAGGACACCGAGCATCTCGTGCTGGCGCTGCAGGCCGACGCAGACCGTCCCCGAGCGTTCCAGCTCGAGCTTCTCACACAGCTTGACGAGACCGGGACGAAGCGGTGCCTCGCTGCTGTTGAGCAGCTGGCTGCCTTCGCTCGCAATCAACTCCACAAGCGCCCGTTCAACCGCGATCGCGGTCGCGCTCGGCCTGATCCCACAGACCCGCTCCGCGGTCGAATGTCCCCGCTCGTCGCTGACCCAGAGCACGGCCGCGTCAGCGCCGACGAGAGCGAGCACGCGCTCGCAGATCATCGTCACAAGCGGCTCACGCTCAAGCTCCGGGCCGCGGTCGATCAACTCGTACGCGTAAGCGACCAGCGCACCCATCCGCGAACGATGGTGCGTCTCTCTTTCGCTGTCGAGATCGAGTCTTCCCTGCTGCCCACGGCGGTCGCAGGTAATCCTGTTCACCTCCGCGGTCAGCTTGCGGATCAGCCGATCGAAGTCGGCATCGGACAGCGTTCCCTGATCCGGTGATCGCTTCATCTTGATCCTCTCCCTTTCGACTTGGCTAGGCGCCGGCGATCGTGGCCGCGGACGTCTTCACCAGAATGACTCAGCGGCGTGCGACGCCCGGTTGCCTCGCCGTGCGCGAACACCGCACCGCAGCCAGCCGGCGAGGGCGGCAGAGCTTGCTCGGGCACGGCCTCGACCGGAACCAACAGCCCATCACCCTCGCGAATCATCAGCACGACAACCTCCCTAGCCAGAGCGGGAAGCGCCCAAAAAGCCGGTGCTGTCAATCCCGCTTTCGAGGAAATTTCGGCACTCCAATACGGAAGCGCGATCCCCCTAAAGGGGGATCGCTAGGTCCGACACGTACTCGCGCCTAGGCCATCGCCGCTCGAGGAGTGAGACCTCAAGGGATCGCGGGGTCCACAAAGACCTCTCCCCCATCTACGCCGCTACGAGTCGCCGCAGCTCGTGCGGCGCCGGCCGCCGCGCCGCGCCGCGCCGAGTTATACTCGAACATATGTTCGACGCGGCTTCCGACGCCGGCGCCTGGCTGAAAGATCTGAATCCGGAGCAGCTTCGCGCCGCGACCGCCTCCGCCGACCGTCCGCTGCTGATCCTGGCCGGTGCCGGCAGCGGCAAGACGACGACGTTGTCGGCCCGTGTCGCCTGGCTGATCGCGGAAGGCGTCCGGCCCGAGCGGATTCTCTTGCTCACCTTCACCCGCCGCGCGGCCGCTGCGATGATCCCCGCACACGGGCGTTGCTCGAGCAGACCGATGCCGCCCCGCGCGCCGCGGTCGTCGCGGGCACGTTCCACGCCATCGGGTGGCGCCTGGTTCGCCTCCACGCTGAGCCGCTTGGCCTGCCGCCGCGCTTGAGCGTCATCGACGCTTCCGACAGCGCCGACCTGATCGACGTGGTGCGCCAGCAACTGGGCCTCGCCGACTCCGGCGGCCGCTTCCCGCGCAAGGGCACGCTCGCCGACATCTACTCCCGAACCGTCAACATGCAGTCTCCTCTGTCGGAGGTGTTGGCCGAGCACTTCCCCTGGTGCCTCCCCCACGTCGAGGAGATCGGCGGCATCTTCCGGGCCTACGGCGAACGCAAGCGCGCCGGCCACCTGCTCGACCTCGACGATCTCTTGCTCTACTGGCGCGCCCTCGCCGTCCACGAACAAGCCGGACCGAAGCTCGCCGCGATGTTCGACCACGTCCTCGTCGACGAGTACCAAGACGTCAACGGCTTGCAGGTCGACATCATCAAAGCATTCCGCGGGCGCAAGTGCGGTCTGACGGTCGTCGGCGACGACTTCCAGGCGATCTACGGCTTCCGCGCCGCCAGCGCCGAGCACATCCTCGACTTCAGCGTGCCCTTCCCCGATGCCGAAGCGGTGACGCTCGAGCGCAACTACCGCTCCACGCAGCCGATCCTCGACATCGCCAACCTCGTCGCCGCGCAAGCCGAGCGCGCGCACGCGAAAACGTTGCGGAGCGAACGCGGCCGGGGCAGCCGGCCGCAGCTCGTACTCTGCCGAGACGAAGCCGAGGAGGCGCACGAAGTCGCCGACCGCGTGCTCGCCCACCACGAGCAAGGGACACGCCTGCGCGACCAGGCCGTCCTCATGCGCACCGGCCACCACTCCGATCTGCTCGAGCTCGAGCTCGGCCGCCGCCGCATCCCCTTTGTCAAGTACGGCGGCATCCGCTACCTCGAAGCCGCCCACGTCAAGGACTTCCTCGCCCTGATCCGACTGGTGATCAACCCCGCCGACGAGGCCGCCTGGTTCCGGATCCTGCAGCTCCTCGACCAGATCGGCCCACGCACCGCCAGACGCATCCTCGACACGCTCGATCCGGACGATCCCGCCGGCTGGCCGGAGCAATGGGCAAACCTCGATCTCCCCAATGGCGCACACACCGACGGCACCGCTCTGATCGAAGCCGCGACGCGCGCGCAGACGATGACCAAGCCCGGACCCCAGGCCGAGCTGCTGCAAGCCGCCCTGGCACCGCTCATCCGCCGCCGCTACCCGGACGCCGAGACGCGGCTGCTCGACCTGGGTCTACTCTGCGGCCAAGCCGGACGCGCTCAAACCCTCGAGCAGTTCGCGGCCGACCTCGTCCTTGACCCGCCGCAATCCAGTGCCGACCTGGCCGGTCCGCCGCACCTCGATGACGACTACCTCGTCCTCAGCACCATCCACTCCGCCAAAGGACTCGAATGGGACATCGTCCACCTGATCCATGCCTCCGACGGCAACCTGCCCTCCGACATGGCGTTAACGAGCCGCAACGGACTCGACGAGGAGCGACGGCTGCTCCATGTCGCCCTGACACGAGCACGACACTCGTTGCGGGTATACGCGCCGCTCCGCTATTTCCACCGCCCACAGGGCCACGACGACGCGAGCGGACTGGGCAAACTCTCACGGTTTCTGACCGACGAGGTCCAGGCCTGCTGCGACATGACCGCACCGACCGAGCCCGAGCCGACGCTTGTCGGTGCCGAGATCCACGACAACGTCGCGCTCGCCGTCGACCGGCTCTGGAACTGACCCGGTCAATAGGTCTCACAATCCGGCGCGAGACCTCACCATGCACACACAGGCGTGCGCAATTACTCTGGACCGGTCTCACCGGCTCCACTCGTCGGTGGGGCAAGGAGCCGGTGCCCGGCGCGATCCCACCGCCATGTGTTCTCGGGCGTGACGTGGCTGCCGCCGATCCAGCGATCGACGCCCAGGAGGTCGACGCGGTCGGACTCGCCGCGGAGAACTCGCTTGCCCTCCGCTGTCAACCGCAGCGGGAGTCGCGCGAAGACCTGTCCGTCGCTGAGTGGCGGGGGTGCGGGTAGCGGCTCGCCTCCATGCGTTTCGACGAGCCGGACGCGGCCACGGCCGAGTGCGGCGAGGGCTCGATAGAACCATGCGTCGCCGAGAAACGGCGCATCCTCGAGTCGCTGGGCGGCAACGAACGCCGACTGGGGCGTGCAAGCTTCGGCCGCGAGCGCCTCAAGCGCGCGCCGCTCGGTTCCGGAGAGGCCGTCCACCGGTGCAGGCAGCTCCTCGAGCAGTCGCCGCAGGGCCGGCCTGAGAAATGGCAACTGTGGCGATCCTCGTTCCGCGCACTCGGCGAGCGCCGTCGGCTCGGGCGCGCGGAACGCGTCCCAGGCGGTCGCTGCCGCGTTGAGTGCTTCCGGTGATGCTGGGCGCCGCGTCGGCCACAGCGTCTCCAACTCCTCGACACTCAGCTCACCCAGCCCGCGGAACGACGGCCTGCCCGGAAACGAGCCGACGACGATCAAGTCCGGTGATTCGCCGACCTCGCGCGCGAGCGCGAGCGCATCGAGCAGCTGCAACTGGTCGTAGAGGTCGTGCTCGAACCAGAGCGCCACCTGCAGCCCATCTTCCAGCGCCTCGGCGAACTGCCGGTCGCGCCGCTCGAGCGAGGCGAGGATCGCGCGCCGGCTGCCCCAGCCGCAGTCCGAGAGGAATGTCGCGCGCGCCCGCAGCAGCTCCGGACGCGAAACCGCCTGCACCGGTCCCTCGTGAAGAACATCCTGCCACGGCAGAACCGCACCACCGATCGAGGTCTGCCGCAGCGTGTTGCCGGCGCTCTCACCGTTCGTCACGTGCAGGACAGCCGGGCGCGCGCTCGACTCCCGCCCCCGCCGGGCGAGGTATGCGGCGCCACAGGTGCAGTGGTCGAGCGAGTCACAGGCGCAGCCGACGACGCGCGCGAGCTCTTCTCGCATCCGCCGCAGGCCGGCGATCCGCGAATCGATCTCGTCGATCTTCGCCGCCATCCGCACGCGCAGCTTCTCCGATGGCGATCCCGAACGGTGCGAGGCGCGCAGGTACTCCGTGATCTCCGCGAGCGTGAAGCCGACCTCCTGCGCCTCCTTGATCGCACGCAGGAGGCGAACCGTCTCTTCGTCGTACCGGCGATGACCGCTCGGCTCTCGCTCAGGCGTCGGCAACAAACCCCGCCGCTCGTAATACCGAACGGTCTCAACGTTGACTCCCGCACGCGCCGCGACCTCGCCGACTCTCACGCCGCGACTATAGACCCGTACCTAAGTACGGAAATCAAGCGCTTCTATCTCAGCACAGCGAGCGAACGCTAAGAGAGCAGGCTCTGGGTCTCGGTAACGAATGCTGCGAGCTCGCGCTCGCGCCGGTCGAGTCGCCGCTCGCGCTCGCCCCCGCTCCTCGGTCGCCGGCGAGACGAGAGACCTCCTGCTCGACCTGCGCGATGCGGGCGACGAGGTCACGCATCGTCTCGATCTGGCCCGCGAGCGCACGCTGCAGGCTCTCGGCGTCCGCGTGAAGGCGCTCCTGCCGGCCGAGGAGCTCGACGGTCAGTGCCTGAAGCCTCATGCCGCCCGTGCGGACGCCCTCTTGCGGAAGTACTCGCGCCACTCCTCCGGAAGCACGTCGAGGTCGGCTGCGCGTTGCAGGCCATCGACGTCGTCCTTGTCGCGGGCGTAGAGACGGGCGACCTCGGTTACCCGGAAACCGCGCGAGTCACGGTCGAGCTCGACGATCGGATCGCCCGCTTCGACCTCTCCTTCGCGGGCGACGGCGAGGTAGAAGCCGTGGAGCCCGCGCTCGAGGAACTCGGTCACGAACTCGTTGCGGCCCATCTTGATTCCGAGCTTGAAGCAGGGAAGCCGCGGCTGCGTCACGACGAGCTCGGCGGTTCCGACCAGGAAACGGTCGCCGACGCTGACGTCATCGTCGAGGAGGCCCTCGGTGGTCAGATTCTCGCCAAACGTGCCCGGGCCGAAGTCGAACTCCGGACGCTCTCGTGACCAGAGCGCGTAGAACTCGGATGGGTAGGCGTACACGGCCTTGTCTCGTCCGCCGTGGACGCGCAGATCCGCCTGGCGATCGCCGTCGAGGTTGAGCGCGCGGATCGGCACACGACCGGGGACCGGCCGTTTGTAGATCCCGGTCGTGACCGGCTTTCCCCTCCAGATCACCTCACGCGGAAGACCGACGTTGACGGAGAGCACCCTCATCGGGTGCTCCCCACCGGCTCGACCGCCTCAACGCCCGCACGACCCTCGACCTTCTCGTCGTGGAAGCGCTTGATGTGCCCGACGATCTCGTCCAGCGAGTCCTCGACGGCGAAGTGTCCGCTGTCGAGCATGTGCAGCTCGGCTTCCGGGAGATCGCGCACGTACGCCCGCCCGCCTTCGGGGGTGAAGAAGATGTCGTTCTCGCCCCACAGAATCAGCGTCTTCGGCCCGCGCTCGCGCAGGAACGCCTGCCACTGCGGATAAAGCTCGACGTTCGTGCGGTAGTCGTACAGGAGATCCAGCTGAACCTTGCGTGCACCGGGGCGCTCGAGGAAGTGGAGGTCCATGTTCCAGTTGTCGGGGCTGATCCGGTCCGGGTCGCGGTGCCCGTGCGTGTAGACGAGCTTTACGCCCTCGAGCTGGAGGAACGGCGCGAGGGGCGCCTCCGTCTCGGGGCTGCGAGCGACCCAGAGCGCGTGCCGGATCCCGTCCCACGCGGCTGTGAAGCCCTCCTCGTAGGCGTTCGAGTTCTGGATCACCTGCCACTCGAGCCAGTCCGGGTGACGTCCGACGATGCGGTTGCCGACCGGTCCGCCGTAGTCCTGCATGTAGAGCCCGAAGGAATGGAAGCCCGTCTGTTCGAGCAGGCCCTCGACGATCTCCGACAGGCGGTCGAACGTGTACTCGAAGTCCTCCGGCATGTCGGTGTTGCCGAAGCCCGGGTAGTCGGGGGAGAGGACGTGGAAGCGGTCGGCGAGCGCCGGGATGAGGTTGCGGAACTGGTGCGAGGAGGCGGGAAAGCCGCCGAGCAGCAGCAGCTTGGGATTCGCCGGATCTCCGGCCTCGCGGTAGAAGATTGAGAGTCCGTCGACCTGGGCTGTCCGATGGGTGACCATGTCGCTCCTTCTGGATGTCGTGGTATTGCTGTCGGGCGATTTGCGTCCGGGCGAGCGCGGTCCTTACCCCGCACTCGTAAGAAGACCGGCGTGAACGACGCTGATGCGGGTGCATGACTAGGCTGACGTCGTCGTGGAATCGGAGCGGGTGCAGATCGCCTCAGACTCGGCGCCGAGCCGCCTCGACCTCGAATCGCGCAACTGGATCGACGGTCTACGCGCAACCGGACTCGAGCACGCCCGAGCACTGGAGCGATTGCACGATCTCCTGCTCCGAGCGGCCCACACGGAGGCGCGGCGCCGCCGGCACCTCTACCCGGAGATCGGCGGCGCCGAGCTCGACGACCTCTGCGGGCAGGCGGCCGACGACGCGGTGCTCGCGGTGACCCGAAAGCTCGACGGCTACCGCGGCGCCAGCCGCTTCACGACCTGGGCGTACGGTTTCGCGATCTTCGAGGTCTCGGTCAAGCTGCGAAGGCACGCCTGGCGTGGAGGCAGCATCCCCACCGCCGACGACGACGCCACCTGGGATCGGCTGGCCGGCGGCGCGACCGCGGCCCAGTCCCACGTCGAGTCCGCCGAGCTTCTGCGCGCCCTGCGCCGCGCAATCACAGAGGAGCTGACACCGCGTCAACGCGAGGTGTTCGTCGCCGTCGCGCTGAACGACGTGCAGATCGACGTCGTAGCGGGGCAGCTGGAGTCGACCCGCGGCGCGATCTACAAGGTGCTCCACGATGCACGACGGAAGCTCCGTCTGCGCCTCGAGCGCGAAGGGCATCTGGAGCAGCTGGAGGCGACATGAGCGAACGAGATCTGGTCACGCGGCTGCTCGGCACTCCTGGCGAGGACGCCGGTTGCGAGGGAGGCCTGGTGCTGCTTGCCGAGTACGTGGAGGGCGAACTCGAGGGCCGAAACGTCCGCGAGCTGCTCCCTGCCGTCACCGAGCACCTGCGCAACTGTCCCGCGTGCGCAGAGGACTACGAAGGCCTGATCGCGCTGGCCCGCGAACAGCGCAGCAGCTAGTACGGGCCCGTCTGGCGTTCGACGGAGCGCTGATGCGCGCCGAGCTGCGATCAGTCGATGTGGAGCACGACTTTGCCGCCGACCCGGCGCTCGAGCAACGCCGTGATTGCGGCTCCGGCTTCGTGCCAGGTTACTTCGAGCTCGACCTGGGCATCGAGACGCCCCTGCGCCATCAGCGCGCAAAGCCGCGCGAGGTCGCCCCACGCGCCACGTCCCTCGAGCTCGTCGAACAGATTGAACGTGTAGATCCGAGCGCCCTTTGCCCGATCGAACCGCGCGGCCCGGAAAGAAACGAGTTCGTGGTGGTCGTCCGTCGCGAGGTTGACGACGATGCCGCGTGGCGCGAGGTGCTCGATCGCGAGCGCGAAGATCGCTCCTCCGGCCGCGTCGACGACGAGGTCGAAGTCTTCGTCGACCGAGTCCGTGACGACAACCGCTCCGAGCCGACGCAGCAGCTGCTCGTTGGCTGTCACGTCACGAACGAGTGCGGTGACGTTCGCACCGCCTTCGCGCGCGAGCTGCACGGCGAATCGTCCGACGCCTCCCGTTGCGCCGGTCACGAGCACGTTCTTCGCGATCATCAGGCCGGCGACCTCGAGCGCGCGTAGCGCCGTCAAGCCCGCGGTTGGCAGGGTCGCGGCCTGCGCGTCGGAGACCGCCCCTGGTATCGCGGCGAGCCTCGTAGTCGGGACGGCCGCGAGCTGTGCCCATGCCCCCAAGTTGACGAGGCCGACGACGCGCATGCCCGCAGGTGGGCCGCTTCCGTCCGCGGCTGGACGCTCGACGACGCCCGCGAGATCCCAACCGGCCAGCGTTCCCTCGGGCCGCTCTCGGAGTGCCAGGACCTCGCCCCGGTTGAGCGAGGACGCCCGAACACGCACGAGCGCTTGGTTCGGGAGCGGCTCCGGCTCGGCGACTTCGGATAGCCCGACGTACGGTGCGCCCGTTTTCGTCGTCAGGGCAAGCATTCACGCCGCCCGTTTTCGTGCGCGCTGACTCAACCGGTCGAGGAGTGTCTCGAGCGCGGCGGCGAGCTGAGGGTCGCGGAGCCGGCCGTCGGGTGTGAAGGCTTCGTGCGCGCGGGGCACGGGAAGGTCGCGTTCGTCGACGTCCGCGCCGATCGCCCGCAAGACTTTCCGTAGCTCTGCTTGTGCCCAGACGGCGCCGAAGAGTCCGCGGCTTGCACCGATGATCGCCGCCGGCTTGCCCCGTAGCGCATTGGCGTCGAAGGGCCGCGACGCCCAGTCCAGGGCGTTCTTGAGTGCGCCCGGCACGGAGGCGTTGTACTCGGGCGTGGCGATAAGCACAGCATCGGATTGCGCGATCGCGTCTCGAAGAGCGGCGACTGCAGACGGCACCACGAGGAGATCTTCGTCGAAGGCAGGAATCTCGGCGAGAGCGCGCCACACGACGAGCTCCACGGTCGGGCACTCCGCTGCCGCGGCCTGCAACAACAAGCTGTTGTAGGAGCCTGCGCGGAGGCTGCCGCTGATCGCGAGCAACCGCATCACAGCTGCCTTGTCAACTCGAGGTGAGCTGTGATGTCGACCTCCCAGCCGAGCGCGTCGGCGCCGTCGGGCAGGGGCGCCTGCCAGTCCATCGCCCAGTCCCTGCGATCGATCGTCGCCCGGAGCTCGAGGCCCGCCCGGTGAACTCCGAAAGGGTCTTGGGTCGGCGCCTCGTAGGTGCCGACCGCCGTCACCGGATGCGTGACGTCGCGGATCGTGAGCTCGCCGGCGACGACCGCGGATCCGCCGTCTTCAAGCACGACGCTGGTGGAGCGGAAGGTGGCCAGTGGATGCGCGTCCGCGCCGAAGAAATCCATTCCTCGGACAACGTGGTCGCGAAACGCGGGCTCGACGATCGAGACGGACTCGACTCGCGCCTGCGCCTCGAGCAAGATCGAGTCCTCCTCGACCGCGAGGCGACCGTCGACGTGGCCGAACGATGCACGAAAGGTCGAGACGTTCAGGTGTCGGATCGCAAATTGAACCGTCGAGTGCGTGCGATCGATGTCGTAGGTGCCGACGAATGCCTGGATTGTTGTGGCCATGAGGGAACCTCCGACTGAGAGTTGCGGGAAAGGAAGCCGGCTCCGAAGCCGGTTGCAGAGCAAGTAGTGCCGCGCCCGTCTCAGCGTGGGCTGAGCGGCCGCTGAGCCGGCCCGTCGGCTCGAGGAGCTTGGCCCACACGCACCGCGAGCTCCGTCACGACGGCTTGCAGCGCTTCGACGAGCCGTGGATCGGTTATCTCGCCAAAGGGGTCGCGGTCACCGGCGGCGATCGGGACCGAGTACCGGGCAACGTCGGCGTCGAGCGCACGCAGCACGAGCTCGAGCGCCTGGATGACGTAGGCGCCGCGCCCGGCCGGGGCGACGCTGAGCAGCGCGACGGGCTTCTGATAGAGGGAACCGTCGCCGACCGTCCAATCGAGCGCGTTCTTGAACGAGCCGGGTATCCCGAAAGCGTACTCCGGAACGGCAAGCAGAACAGCGGAGGCGTTACGGGAGGCAGACCTGAAGCGCAGGACCGCGTCCGGCGGGGCCGCTTCCAGGTCTGGATCGAACGGCGGCAGCAGCCGGACCGAGTCCTCGATGGAGACGAGCATGCCGTCCTGGGCCGCCGCCGTCGCGGCAGCCCGGAGAGCGGCGCTGTTGACTGAGCTGCGCCTGAGGCTTCCTGAGATCGCCAGGATCATCTACGAGCCGTCGCCCTCGATCGTTGGCTCCGACTGACGAGAGCCGCGTCGCGATGACGGTCGCTCATGCGGTCGAGTGCGTCGATGCTGACGCGCTGCTGAGAGCCCGGCGAACGAGACCGCGATCGCTGCGAGGGTGAGGATCAGGACGGGACGTTTCAAGACAACTCCTATGCAATTGGATGGGGAGTGCTGATGAGACGGCGGGCGGAAAGGCGCCCGCCGTCTCTTGATCCGCCTAGCGCGGCGGGAACTGCGAGTTGGGGGCGGGGTCGGCGAGGTTGGCCGTGGGGGCCTTGTCAGTGAAGCCGATCACCGCGCAGTTGATGTCGACGCCGACCGAGCCGTACGGTGCGGGCTGGCCGGTCGCCGGGTTGACGCCGGTGAGCAGGTCGGGACGGGTGGCGGCGAGGTTGAAGACCTGCACCTCGTCGATCTGCCGCGTATTCAGGCCCTGCTTGACGGCCTTGTCCGTCCAGAGGCCGAGTTGCGCGTCCCAGAGCGGACTGTATGCGTCCGCGTGGCGTGGGTCCTTCTCAGTCGGGAAGTCGCCGAACACGTTGAGCAGGTCGCCGCCGTTTCGGAGCGCGTCGATCAGCGCGGTGTTACTGGCGCTGGCGTCCTCGGAGGCGTGTCCGTCGTTGATCAGGTGCACGAAGCCCTGGGAGTTCGCATTGTCGGCCCCTGTCTGGCCGTTGATGAAGCCGAACAGGCGCTCGCGCGCAGACCCGAGGAAGTCGTCGCCGCCGTGGTAGGGCGCGTTGTCGAGCGCGGGCACGTACGTCGAGCGCTCGAGCACCGAGGTCAGCGGCTGCCCTGCCTCAGTCGAGATGTAGACGATCGGCTGCCCCGCGTCGAAGCCCTTCACGAAAAGCAGGTCGACCCAGGACTCGGTGAACTGGCCGGGAGCCGAGGGGCCGGCGATGTGCACGCCGAGCACGCGATCGCCGGTGTTCGTGTGGTGATCGACGTCGAAGGGGCCGTCACCGGTCGCGACGATCGGCGCGCTGTACACGGTCTGCGAGCCGGCGATCCGGATGAACGGGCTGTAGCCCGGCCCCGCGACCGCACCCGGCTGGAACCTTGCCAATGGGAAGCCTGTCGGGCCGGGCTCCGCGATCCGCGTCGGGCTGAAATCCGGTGCGCCATGGAAGTCGACGACCGCCTGCCCGAACTTGTTCTGGTCGGGGGTCGGCAACTCGAGCGTCACCGTCTGCACGGCGTCCGGATCGTTGATGCCAATGTTCGCGAGCTTGGGCGCGTAGTTGACGCCGAGGTCGTGTGCGAGCCCCTGATCCGACGCGTCGAGGAGCACGAACCACACCTTCTCCTCGTTCGGCGTCCCTTTGTACGCGACGCCCTGGTAGAGCGGCAAGCGGACCGACTCCTTGCTCAAGTCGACCTGGATCGCGCTCTCCTCGGTCAGATGGTCCCGGGGCAGCAGTCCGCTGATCGGACCGAGTCCCTTCGCCGAGGCCGAGCCGTCCGTCGAGCCGGCAAGCGCCTGGCTTCCCATCGCCGCCGCGAGAGCGACGAGTCCGAGCGTGGCGGCTCCGAGCAGCCGACGTTTCGACAGCACCTTCATATGCACGTCTCCTTTCGCCCGGCAGAGCCGGATGAGATTGCTGTGTTGCGGGTCGTGGCGAAGCTAGGAAGGTGAGCTGAGTCCGGTCTGAGCGACGCCTGAGCGATCGATTTCACCGATCTGTAATCCGCCCGAGGAAGAACAATGACGCCGCCGACGTTGATAGTTGACGTGCCGCACCATCGGCAACGCCAGCGGCATCCTGTGATCAGGCTCTTCGGAGCGCTCGAGATCGAGGACGGCGATCGCAGGCTCGGCCCGAGAGATCTCGGCGGGTCGCGCCCCAAGCAGGTCCTCGAAATCCTGCTTGCCGCGCGCGGCCATCACGTCCCGACGGAACGCATAGCCGAGCTCCTGTGGGGCGAAGACCGCCCCACGGACGCGGGTGCTTCGATCCAGACGTTCGTGTCGGTCCTACGGCGGCGACTCGTCGCGGACCGGGAGCGGTCACGACAGCTCGTGATCACGGAGGCTGAGGCCTACCGGTTCGCCACCGACCTGGTCGAGCTCGATCTCGACAGATTCGACGAGCTGCTCGAGCGGTCGGCGCGGGAGCCGACCCGGGCGGCTCGGCGTTCGCTGGAGCAGGCGCTCTCGCTCGCTCGCGGCGAGGTTCTCGAGGACGAGCCGTACGTGGTCTGGGCGCACGATCTCCGCGGCAGCTACCAAGGGCGTGTGCTCGGCGCGCATCTCGACGCAGCCGACGCGGCGCTCGCGGAGCTCGATTTCTCGGACGCGATGGCACACTGCGAAGCCGCCGCCGCTCTCGATCGCTTCAGCGAACGCGCGCACCGCGGAGCGATGCTCTCTCTCTACGCGCTGGGACGTCAGCACGATGCTCTGGCTCGCTATCGCAACTTCCGTGCTCTGCTCGACGAAGAGCTCGGACTCGAGCTGACCGCCGAGACGCGCGCCCTCGAGGCGGCGATCCTCCGACAGGAAGACGCCCAGTCTCTGCTACCCCGACCCATCTCCCACGGCAGCGGCACCCACCGCCGAGCCTCGCAACTGCTCGGCCGAAGGGACGAGCTCGAGACGCTGGTCGCCGCAACGCGGAGCGGTCTCGACGGTGACCTCGTGCTGGTCCAGATCGAGGGAGAGAGCGGGCTCGGGAAGACGCGCGTCCTCGACGAGTTGCACAAGGTGCTCGAGGACGTGCGTGTGGGCTGTGCGAGCTGCTCGGCACTGGAGCAGCACCTCCCTTACGTGCCGCTTGCAACGGCGCTCCGTGACGCGCTCTCGGATGTCGAGATCGACGTCGAGCGGCTCCCGGCGCTGTCTGAGATCTTCCCCGAACTTGCGCTCGGCGGTCCGAGGTCGCAGTTCGACGAGGTCGAGGTGCTCGAGGCGCTCGTTTCGCTTGTCGCCGATCATGCTCCGCTCGTTCTGCTCCTCGATGATCTCCAGTGGGCCGACCCGCACACCATCGCCGCCCTCGGGTACCTGCGCCGCCGCGGGGCAGGCCGCCAGGCGGCGCTCGTCACGACGGCCTGCGCCGGTGAAGTGTCACCCGACCACCCGCTCTCTCGACTGAGACCCGACGTCCTCGTCCGGCTCGAGCCTCTTTCCCCCGCCGATCTCGCGCCACTCGGGATGCCCGGGCTACACGCGTCCACCGGCGGCAACCCCCGCTTCGTCGACGAGGCCCTCAGGTGCGGCCAAATGGGTCCGTCGAAGACGCTGAGCGAGGCACTCGTCGCGCAATGTCGAGCGGAGGGCAAATGGGGCTTCCGCGTTCTCACCGCCGCCTCCGTAGGCGAACAACCCTTCGACCCCGAGCTGCTCGCAGGGATCTTGGGCACCGACCCCGCCGAGCTCGCCGAGGAGCTCGAGCGCCTGTGCGAACGCCGGATCCTCCGCATCGACGGCACCCGCTTCCGCTTCCGGTACGACCTCGTGCGGAAGGTGCTGCTCGAAAGCATCTCCCCCGCCCGGCAACGCCTCCTGCGCCAACGGCTGGGGCATGTCGTGACGGAACTCCCTCAGGCACCGATCGGCCACGTACTCGGTGCCGAAGCCGGATAAAGCAATGGACTCCGACCGCAACATCATGTCCGGCACCGTGTTCGAGCACTCCAGCGAGCCTGCCTACGTCATGGACCCAGAGCACAGCTGCATCCTGGCCGCCAACGACGCGGGCTGTGAGCTACTCGGGTACACGCGTGAAGAGCTGCTCGCGACTCCCATCTCGCGCATCCATCCCTCCGAGTTGCCCGAGCTGAACGAGCTCCTCGAACGCGTGCTGCGAAACGGACGCGCCTCGACCATCAAGCTCACGTGCCGGACGAAACAGGGCACATTCCTGCCGACGGAGATCTCGTTGCACGCCCTCGACATCGACGGCCGGACCCGCATCCTCGGCCTCGTCCAGGATCGAAGCGAACACCGCCAAACGCGTCCGCCCTAGGCGCGGCGACTCAGCGGCGAGTCAGCGGCCGCTCAGCCGCGACAGCCACCCTCGGCAGGTCGAACGCAAGACGACCCACGAAACGGGGAGACCACGGTGACTGCCGAGGCAGGCCACACGACCAAAGCGCGCGGACGCGTCCGCGTCGAACCCGGAGCGAAGCGAGTCCGCGCTTACTTCGGCGGGGAGCTCGTCGCCGACACGACGCAACCCCTCCTCGTCTGGGAGAAGCCCTTCTACCCGACCTACTACTTCCCGGCCGCCGACGTCCGCACCGGGCTGCTCTCGCCCGACGGCGGCGTGACGCACTCGCCCAGCCGCGGAGACGCACGCACCTTCACCGTCGCCGCCGGCGGCCGAGAGGCGGCGGGTGCCGCTCTTCGATACGAGCAGTCACCCTTCGAGGAGCTGCGCAACGCGATCCGACTCGACTGGGACGCAATGGACGCATGGTTCGAGGAGGACGAGCAGGTGTACACGCACCCCCGCGACCCATACACCCGCGTCGACATCCTTCCGAGCTCGCGGCACGTGCGGGTCGATCTCGACGGCGTCACGGTCGCGGAGACTTCGCAGCCGACCCTGCTCTTCGAGACTGGCTTACCTGTCCGTTACTACGTGCCGAGGACGCACGTGCGGATGGAGCTCCTGGCGCCGAGCGACTACGTGAGCGACTGTCCGTACAAGGGCGAGGCGGAGTACTGGTCGCTGCGTTCCGACGACAACGATGCCGTTCTGGCTTGGTCATATCGCACTCCGCTGCCCGAGAGCCAGAAGATCGCCGGCCTCGTCGCCTTCTACACGGAGAAGGTCGACCTCTACGTCGACGGCGTGCTGCAGGATCACCCCGCCGTGAGGTTCGCGTGAGCGGCGCGGCGGACTCAGGTTGCACGATCAAGTGGCATCACGGGCCGCGGGCCGAAGTACGGGATCTGTTCGAGTTGGCCGAAGACTCGCGAGAACAACTGGACGGTTACATCGACCTGGGGCAGGTGATCGTCGCGCTCGACGCCACCGGCGAGATCGTCGGCCACCTGCAGCTGATCCCGAGCAGCCGCGACGACGTCACCGAGATCAAGAGCCTCGCCGTCCGTGAGGGGTTCCGGCGCCGCGGTGTCGGCCGTCAGCTCGTCGAGCGCGCCGTCGCCGAGTGCCGCGGCAACCAGGTCGGCGAGGTGACGGTGGCCACGGCCGCCGCCGATATCGACAACCTTCGCTTCTATCAACGCTGCGGCTTCCGCCCCGAGTCGGTCGAGCAGGACGCGTTCACGCCAGCCAAGGGCTACCCACCTCATCTCTCCGTCGACGGCATCCCCGTGCGCGACAGCATCCGCTTCACCATCGCACTGGAGCCGAGGTCAGCGCACACGAGGCTCGGCCGCAACGACACCAACGAGACAAGGAGCAGACACATGGTCACCAAGGGCCTCATCGTTCGGCTCGAGGCTAAAGCCGGTCGCGAAGACGATCTCGCGGCATTCCTGCACGGCGCGCTGCCGCTCGTCCAGGAGGAGCCGCAGACGGTCGCCTGGTTTGCGGTCAGATCGGCGGCGTCCTCGTCCTCATTCGCGATCGTCGATGTCTTCCCCGACGACGAGGGCCGCCAGGCGCACCTCGACGGGGCCGTTGCCGCCGCGCTGGTCGAGCAAGCGAACGAACTACTCGCAGAGTCGCCGGCGATCGAACACGTCGACGTGCTCGCAGCCAAGCTGCCGTAGCGATGCTGCCATGACCGCCACGACCATCCTCCACCCGCGACGCGAGCTCGCGCGTCGCGTCAGCGGCGGCATCGAGGTCGCGCTCTTCTGGAGCGCGCGCGACAACAGCACGAGCGTCGAGGTCTGGCTACGCACGTCCCAGGAGACTCTGCGCTTCACCGTCGCCCGTGAGCAGGCTCTCGATGCCTTCTACCACCCCTTCGCCCATCTTCCGACGACATCCGCCGCGCTGGTTCCGGCACCGGACTCATGAACGATCCGGTACCGGTGGGCGGCCTCTTCGAGACGCACCTGACCGTACGCGATCTGGATGGCTCGGCAGCGTTCTACCGTGACGTTGTCGGTTTGCCGGTCGCGCTCGACGCGCCCGAAATCGGCGCCGCTTTCTTCTGGATCGGAGCTCGTGGCGAGGCGATGCTGGGGCTCTGGTCGCTCGGGTCGGCACCAATGGGACTGTCACTGCACGTGGCCTTCAAGACGTCGCTCGAGAACGTGTTGGGCGCGAACGAGCGCTTGCGGTCGGCGGGCGTAACGCCGCTCTCGTTCCACGCGACAGAAACCACCGAGCCGAGTGTCATCGGCTGGATGCCTGCAGCAGCGGTGTACTTCCGCGATCCCGACGGCCACTTGCTCGAATATCTGGCGATGCTCGACTCGCCGCCCGATCCCGAGGGGCGAGTCGTTCCGTGGTCGCAGTGGACGACGTAGTCATCGGCTTATCACAACCTGTTGCTCATGACCGCCTTCACCGACGCCGAGCTCTACCTCCGTGGCGCCGAGACCCTAATCGCCTCCTGGGAGGAATATGCACGCGGTGCGGCCGGCGCTCTGGTGCGGCGGGACCCCGGCGTTGTCATCGCCGTCTTCCCGGACGGGCCCGAGCGCGGCGTCTACAACAACGCGTTCCTAGCGCGCGATCTCGTGGCCGCCGAGCGCAGCGAAGCCCTGGGCTCGATGGAGGGAGCGTACGCGGCAGCGGGTATTACGCGTTTCGCCGCCTGGGTGCATGAAAGCGAGGGCGCGATGCGAAGCGAGCTGGAAAAGCGCGGCTACACACTCGAGGAGTCAACACGCGCGATGGGTATGGCACTTGACGACGTCCGCCGGCCCGAGCCAGAGATCGAGCTCACTCCGGCGGTCTGGAGTGACTACTTGCGCTTCCTCGATGCGTTCGGGCTGCCGTCCGGCCTGCTCGCGGGCACAGATCCGACAGCGTTTCACGTCCTCGTCGCGCGCGTCGCGGGCGAGAATGTCGCCGCGGCGATCGCTTTCGATACTTACGGCGATTGCGGGATCTACAACGTCGGGACGCTCGAACACGCAAGGCGGCGCGGCCTCGGCACGGCGCTGACCGCTCTCCACGTCCATCAAGCACGTTTGCGCGGATGCCGGACCGCGACACTCCAGTCGACAGAGATGGCGGAGCGCCTTTACGCCGGCGTGGGCTTCCGCAATCTCGGCCAGATCCTCGAATACGTGCCTAGACTGGCGCCCCGGTTCGCCTCCCAGCGCCGCTGAGGGTGAGGCGGCGGTCTTGGGTCTCGGCGTCCACCGAACGTCCACCGACTTCCGGGATCGCCCTCGGCGGCGCTTCAAACCGTGTTAGTGAGCCTGGCAGTCCGTAGGCTTCAGCTTCGTCAGAGAGGCGCTCTCGGTTCGTGCTCGGAGCCGGGGTAACGGCAGCCGGCACATGAAGCGCGTGAGCCCCCGGGTCGTGTTGGGAACGCGGGCGGCGGGGTGTTCGCGGGCCAGTCTTGCCTGCGCCTCTGCTTCGAGGGCTCGCGTCTCGAATTGGATCACCGGTGGGTACGGCATAGCTCGTCGCTCCTTGGTCGTGTGATTCGAATATCTTAGCAGATAGCTTTCTAGAAAGGAATCTGGACAGAGGTAAACTGACCGGATGCGACGAAGGGACCACGTCCAACATGTACTAGAGCAGTGGCGACATGAGGCGCCTGACCTCGACCGCTCGCCGATGGGCGTCGTCGGCCGCATCTCACGTCTCGCACAGCTACTCGAGTCCGAGCTCGAGCCGATTTTCGCCGCCCACGGCGTCAACGGCGGCGAGTTCGACGTCCTGGCCGCGCTGCGCCGGTCCGGGCGACCGTATCGACTGAAACCGACAGAGCTGAGCAAGGCGTTGATGGTTACGAGCGGCGGCATGACGAAACGCCTGACCGCATTAGAGGCCCGTGGGCTGGTCCGCCGCGAACCCGATCCGAGCGACGGACGGTCGACGGCTGTGGCGCTGACGGGCAAGGGGAAGCATCTGGTCGAGACGATCCTCCCCGAGCACGTCGCAAACGAGCTGCGCCTGCTCGGCGAACTGAGCAGCAAGGAGCGCAAGCAGCTCGCTGGCCTGCTCGAAGCCCTCGCCGTCTCACTCGGAGACGAAGCAGCCTCGAGCAAGCGCGCGTCGGCGGCCACTGCGCGCCGACGCGGGCGGGGGTGACTCGAAGGCCGACTCGCGGGCGGCCGCGTACGCATAAGGGTGGTGAAGCTCGGCCAACTCGCCGATGCGTTTGCGAGTCGGCGTCATCGCTTCGGCCGCGTTCGCAACAGGCGGGTCGCGACCGCGCGCAGGACCGGAAAGCGCCTGCCTCGCTGGGCGCGCGGCTGGAGTGTCGCATGTCGACGTCGGCCGGGTTCCCACGCGTCTGACACCCGAGAGATTGCTGCAAACGCCATTAGTAGTTCGTAATGCATGTCGTCTCCTTTGTTGTCGGGCCCTCTGATGGAGGGCTGTCTTCTGGTGTGTGCCGGCGCGGCCGGCCGCGGTCTGGGTTCAGTCGTGGATCTGGAAGGGCACGACGGCGATGTTCGAGGCGATTCCGTAGGCCTG
>WNGB01008791.1_pt1 | contig 30817 bp, 30 predicted proteins | sample 5400681 | NCBI WGS metagenome assembly WNGB01 (sample SAMN13153367, study PRJNA577476) | soil metagenome | isolation source: 115 cm soil or saprolite under grassland replicate 2 | place: USA:California | collected 2016-06-15
GCGAGAGTTGAAGGAATTGAACATATCGGCTCGTAACTGGATCCGAACATTTTCTGATAAGCGTGTGTTTTTGATGATCCCAAAATCGACCAGGTTAAGGCCGTCCGACCGCAGAATATTTCGGCCTGCATTTCCTACCCGCTGCCCCGGGGAAAGCCCTCGAAAAAGGTTCGCGCCACCGGTGGCCAAGATTTCGCTGATCGTCATGCTCGATAGATCCAAATTTGTATTTAGATTCGGACGAATCGGATTCCCGGACTCCGTAGGATCCGAACCAAGCGTAACAGTAAAGGGTGCTCCGCTTTGAAAAGTGAAGAAAGAATTAAGCTGCCAACCGCCAAAAAACTTGCCCGTTGATCCGGTCTGGTGCTGATAGAACGGAAGCTCATACACAAAGTTCCCCGTCAACCGGTGCGGGCGGTCATACCCCGAACGCGCGCGGTCAGCGCGACGATCGAAGGAATTTTGCGAACGGGAAAATTCTGACGTAGAAGCTGGAATGACATCGGTCACATCGTCTATGAGCGTGCTCCATGTGTAATGCAGGCCGGCACTGAAATTACGACTCAAGCGCTTTGTCAAACTTGCCTGAAGAGCGTTGTAGGTAGAGCTGGCAGAATTGGTTGTCAAGCCGATTATTCCCAGGTTGGGATTCACGCGAGTGCATGGCGGGAGCGGGAGCGGAAGGCAAGGATTTCCATCGACGGTTTGCAACAATCCGGTTCCTCGCGTTCTTATGTACCCAATCTTCATCACGAGATCCTTCGTTAACTCACGCTGTGTCTCAATCGATATTTGATCTGTCGCCGGAGAGCGAATGTCTGCCGAAACGACCGTTCTGGTGAAAAGATTCGCCTGAGACAAATCCGGCACCGTCGTATCTCGGATAGCCACGTAGGCCCCATTTGTCGAGAGACTTGGAGTAGCAACGAAGGGAAACGAGATAGCCATATTCACGTAGAGATTCATAAAGATCGGGTCATAGGTTCGCGCATAACCGCCACTGACCACGAGCTTGTCTCCTCCCGTAAAAAAGCCGATGATCCCCTTTTTACCCGTGCGCGGATTCCAATTGAAGCCAATCCGCGGCATCAGATTATTCACATCTGTTTCCGGAATGGGGCCCAGCCTGAATATCGGGTTGTTGCCGTTAGCAGCAAGGATCCGGCCATTTAGTTCTCTTATGTAACTGAACTTGTCACCCGGATACTCATAGCGAACTCCAAAGGTCAAGGTGAAGTTATCCCGGATACGCCATCCATCCTGGGCAAAAGCATAGAACTCATACCAGCGATAAAAACCTTCACTGTCGCCGCCCGTCAGCAGGAAGTTCTTGGTAGGCGCCGGTTGCGCGATATCGTTGACGAAGCTAGAGATGTTGACCGGCTGTCCAGGGACTAGCGGCGGAGAAGCATAATTCAAACTTCCTCTCTGGTTCAAAATGCCAAGGAGCCTGGCATCCGTCCGGCGCAATTCAACGCCAAACTTCATACTGTGGCTGTCGGTGAGATATGAAAAGGCATCAGTAACTTGATAGGTGTCATGCTCTCGAAAGCCGGGCTGGCCGGGAGGTAATCCTAGTCCCATGCGGGCACCTTGCGCGTTCGATGCAACCATTCCCAAGCCCACGATCGTCATTGCAGGGATCGTCTTTGATAAGGGAAACTCAGCCTCGCTTCGCGAACTGAATTGTAGCCATGCGAGTCGGGCGTCATTCGAAGATCTACTCGTGAGAACGGTGTTTAGGACGATCGCCAGAGCCGATGATCTCGTTTCGTTAACCGTTGTCAGCCCGGGCGGTGTCACCTGACCGCCGCCGGACGTGTTTTGCGAATCAAATCGGTAGCGGACGTAAAACAGATTCTTTTCGTTAAACCTGTGATCAAGTCTCAACGAGCCCTGGTGGTCGTCAAATACAAACAGCGACGAGCCTGTGAAATCGCCGAGCTCCACGCGATGCGCCGGCTGCCCAGGTGGCTGCCCCAGAATCGTAAATTGCGCGAACGTGCCGTTTGGTATACCCGCGGGCACAGATCTCAGAAGAGCCTGAACTTGAGGACGATCGCCGACGACTGATTGCAATACGGCTCGCCCAGCAGCGGTCGGGGCTCCGTTTAACGTGGGACCAGACACAAGAGACCGATCCGACCATCGCTGATAATCACCAAAAATAAAAGTTTTATCGGTACCTTTCCAAACATGCCGGTCATCCCCATCACCAAACACCGGAAGTGTCAACGGGCCGCCGAACGTGAACCCGATCTGATTCTCGTTGCGTCGTGGAGCTCGCGTTCTGGCCTCGCTAGCCGCGTCCTTATTACAAAAGCCGGTCGGGCCACCTGTTGCAACTTTGTCGAGGTTATTGCAGGCGTTCAAATGTTCGTTGTTATGAAACCAGAACAATGAGCCGTGGTAATTATTCGTGCCGGATTTACCCACGACATTTACGATCGAGGCCGCGTTGTGACCGTATTCAGCCCTGAATTGATTGGTGATGATACTGACTTCCTGGATCGCATCCGGATTGTTTAGAGCGACCTCGGCGCCTGTGAACGTTGGATCGTTCATGTCCTGGCCGTCGAGCATGAAGTTGTTCGAACGAGTCTTGCCTCCATTAGCTGAGAAACTCAGAAGTTGCGAGAAATTCGCTTGGCCGGTTACCAGCTGGACGACGCCCGCTGTGGACAGAAGTGCGTTATAAACATTACGGTTCGCGGAGATCGGCAGTTCAGAGAGGCGCCGGCTATCGAAGCGTGTGCGTACCTCGGCAGTGCTGGAATTCAGCATCGACGCGTTTTCGTTGATGGTAACGGACTCTGCGATCCCGCCCGGCTCTAGACTTGCATCGACGGTAACGTTCTGACCGACGTCGAGTGTGATGCCGCCCCGTTCGAGCTTCTTGAAGCTTGCCGCTTCGATCGTTATTTCATATGGTCCGGGTGGAATGTCGATGAGGCGGTAAAGGCCAGATGAACTCGTTACCGCCGGACGCACGAATCCAGTAGCGGTATTCTTTCCAATAACTGCAGCGCCTACTACAACCGCATTGTTCTGATCAGTTAGGGTGCCCGAAATGCTGCCCGTTGAAGATTGGGAGAAAGCCGGCCCGACACAGCCTGACACGATCGAAAGGAAGACTATCCCGAAAACGCGAGATGTTCTCATGATAGGTGCCTCCATACCTGTCAGCTCTGGTCCAGTTCGTGTACACGGTTTGAATATCAAAGGTCGCGCTATAAACCGACACGGCGCATGATGTCCTTAAAGCGCGGATCGTCCTGGAGATTCTTCCAAAACGGGGTCTTTAGAGAAGTCACCCTCGGGTCATGAATCTCATATGCGTTCTCTAACCAGTAAAGGGCCGGTTCCTTCTCATCGAGATAGCAGTAAACCAGCGCGATGTGAGAAGGCGGAACGAAACGCGACTTTGAACGCAGGAGCAATTGGTCAAGGATCGCACGGGCTTCTTCAGGTTTGCCGGCAGCTACGTAGATGCGGCTGAGGGCTACGTCCGACCATGTCTGATCAGGTGAAAGTTTCTTTGACAATCGGGCTTCTTCTATAGCTTTCTCGTACTCCTTCCTCTCTCTATATGTTCCAGCAGCCATCGCATGGGAAAAATAATATTCGGGATCGAGTTCGATAGCGTGCAGGATTTGTTTCAGCCGCTTCTCAAGGTCTTTGCTGCTACCTACTCGAGCAACGAAGAATGGTTCAAACGGCTCCAGCTCCGCGGCGCGCTCTTTGTGGGCGTCCGCCTCGTCGGGTCTCCCCTTGAATCCAAGGAAGTAACCATACTGAAAATGCGAAATCGCACTGTTTGGGTCCAGTTCCAGAGCGCGCTGAAATTCTTTCTCCGCTTCCGTCCAGTTCCAATCGTACGAGGAAAGGAGCGCAGCGAGAGCGCTGTGCCCTTCCGCCAGTTCGTCATCGAGTTCGACTGCTTTCTGCGCGGCTAATTTTGCCTGCAGTAACTCCGACGGGTGGCCATCACACCACAGCGTAACACTAAGGAGCGCGCTGGCTAACGCGGCATAGGCACGAGCGTATTCGGGGTCCTTTTGTATTGCTTGCGAGAAAAACTCAATTGCTTTCTTGATGTCTTGCTCGGTTAGCTTGCGAGCGTAAAACAAGCCCTTAAGGTAAAGCAGGTAGGCATCATAGTTTTTGGTGTCACGCTTCGCTAACTTTTCTCGAGCCTTATCCGTGATCGGGACGCTAAGTTTCTGAACGAGGTCTCGTGCCAATTCGCTTTGCAGGACGACCAGACCTGATAGTTTCTTCTGATATGTCCGCCGCCAGAGATTATTTCCATTCCGCGAATCTACCAGCTCAACCTGGAGAGTGAGATCCTCACCGGTTTTGATCAGGTGCGCGAACAGAACCGCCTCTACATTTTGCTCCTGGCCGATCCGTTGGGCATCGGAGTTCGCTCCTTTATAACGAAGCACCGTGGAAAGGGCCTTCACCTCCAGACCCGGAACTTTTGAGAGACTCTCAATTAGATCGCCCGCTAGGCCGTCAGAAAGATAAACGAGTTTGGGATCTCCGCTTTCGTTCGCGAAGGGCATAACGGCGATCGAGTTGATCGAGCGACGGCCGAAGAAATACGTATAACTGAGCGCAAGCGCGGCCACGAGAGCTATTGCCCCAATCGCAGCAAATGACGAGCGTCGCAGGGACCAGTTCCGCCGCGATTCGGGTAGATCATCCACTGCCGGACTAGTTTGACGCCAAACGGATGGGTCCCTTGGGAGCTCGTTAACCGACGGCGAATCCGTTGTGGCGGATCGAAACGAGTCGATCGGTTCTATGACTTTCTTTACGACGTGCACTCGGGCGGGCTGGCTTTGTATGTTCGCTCGACTTTGTTCGAACTCATCGATTGTAAGTCCATAGTTTTTATCTTCGACTGCCTCCTCTACCAAATGCACCTCTCCATTAAACCTGTACCCGCGGCGTCGAAGGGTTTCGACGTACGGCCTGCCGTCTTGCAGCGTTCCCAGAGTTTTCCTTAACACTGACAGGTATACAAAAAGACTCGACTCCTCAACGACCGTATCGGGCCATACGGCTTCGAGCAGTTCATCTTTGCTGATGATCTTGCCGCGGTGTTCGATAAGTGCGAGTAGCGTTTCGACAGCCTTCGGGACCAGCAGAATCTCGCTGCCCTGGTGGTAGAGCATTCGATGATCGGCGTCAATTCGGAAATCGCCGAACTCGTAAATCCTTTGTTCAGTAGCGTGCGCCATACCAAGAATAAAATTAGAAACAACCAAGGTTAAATGCGAAGACAGTCCGCCATTTTCTCCATACTGTCGGGTGGTGAGCGGGAGGTGACAGACGCCCGGGGTCAAAAATGATCAAGCGCATTCTAGTGCAGCGACACGAGAAAATGAAGCATTTTGCTTCGTGCACGTCCCGATAAGCTTAACCCGTGGTTCTCGCATGAAGTGGTGAGGGCAGCATGGTGCTTGCCCCAAACAGAAAAAGGAGGCTTCGAAATGAACAAGTCAAAGCACTACATTACGACCCTTGGCGGCGCGATCGTACTCGTCTGGGCGTTCTCGGCATCTTCGCGTGCTCAGAGTTATTCCGACTGGTCAGCACCGATCAACCTCGGCCCAACCGTTAACTCGGCTTCAAACGACCGGGGACCGGCGATCTCCAAAGATGGGCTCAGCCTTTACTTTGCTTCGACACGGCCGGGCGGTTTCGGCGGGGAAGACATCTATGTCTCTCAGCGCGAGACCCGTGACGATGAGTGGGGTCCGCCAGTTAATTTAGGACCGATTATCAATACGACCTCTAACGAGATGGTCCCGGCGTTCTCGCGCGATGGCCACTTACTGTTTTTTGCTTCTAGTCGGTCCGGAGGTTTTGGAGGCCTCGACATCTGGGTCTCCCGGCGCGAACACGCGCACGACGACTTCGCTTGGCAACCGGCGGAGAATTTGGGAGCAGGGGTTAACTCTACGTCGATTGATGCCGGCCCCAGTTACTTCGAAAATGATGAGGGCGTACCACAACTCTACTTCAACAGTAATCGGCCTGGCGGTCCTGGGATTTCTAATCTCTACGTCAGCGAGCAAGCGGCTGATGGCTCGTTCGGCGCGGCATTCTTGGTCCCCGAATTGAACAGCCTTGGGCAAACATCACGTCCCTCAATTCGTCATGACGGCCGGGAAATATTCTTTAATTCAAATCGCCCAGGTTCTATTAATACCTTCGACCTGTGGGTCGCCACGCGGGAAACCGTGTTCGACGCATGGTCAGAACCGATCAACCTAGGCTCGACTCTCAACAGTGGGCCGCTTGATGTACACCCGTGTATCTCTTCTGACCGGGAAACACTCTTCTTCGCCTCTACCCGCCCAGGTAGTTTTGGACAAACAGACCTTTATATGAGCACGCGCACGAAGCTGCCGGAGAAATAGCGAAGGTGGGACGCAGGCAGTTCTTCAACCGAGCGCGCGTCGACTGCGTAGAGGAGAAAGATCATGAAACACTCACAAAAATCACATTCCAGCGCTGGTTACCACAATCTGACTGTCGTGCTTTTTACGTTGTTATGCGTTTTAATCTGCGGCTCTCTTGCTCTGTCGCCAAAGGCGCAGACAAAAACATCCGACGAGCAGGATGTGACGCCGAAGACTTTGCCGGGTCGCAACGGCAAGATCGCCTTTTCAAGTTACCGTGACGGCAATAGTGACATCTATACGATGGAGGCGGACGGTAGTGACGTGCAGCGACTCACGGCATTGGCGGGATCTCCGAGGTGGTCGCCCGACGGCAAGAAGATCGCTTTTGTCAGAGGCCTCGGCATAGTAGATGGCATCTACGTAGCTAACATCTACGTGATGAACGCCGACGGCACTAACCAGACGCGGCTCACCAATAATTCGGTGAGCGACACATCTCCCGAATGGTCACCCGATGGCACTCGCATTGTGTTCGAGAGCCGTCGTCAATTTGTGGCGACTTCTGGTAACTCTCAAATTTACGTGATGAATGCCGACGGCAGCAACCAAACACGGCTCACCAACAACACGGGTTTAGACCTCTTTCCGAAGTGGTCGCCTGACGGCACGCGCATTGTGTTCCAGAGGTATACGCCACCGCCAGTATCGGCTGAAATCCACGTGATGAACGCCGACGGCAGCAACCAGACGCAGTTGACAAACTTGGGAAGCGCCCTCTCTCCGAGGTGGTCGCCTGACAGTTCGCGCATCGCCTTCTATTCCGATCGTGATGGTAAAGCTCAAATTTACGTGATGAACGCCGACGGCAGCAACCAAACACGGCTCACCAACAACCCCAATTTTGACCAGGTTCCCGAATGGTCGCCCGATGGTACTCGTATTGTGTTCCAGAGCATTCGTGGTGGTGATGCCAATGACATCTACGTGATGAACGCCGACGGCAATAACCAGACGCGACTCACCAACAACACGGTCTACGACAATCTTTCGCCGATCTTTTCGCCTGATGGTACGCGCATCGCGTTCCTCTCCGCCTATTCGTTTTCCGGCGAGTTTATTTCCGCTGAAATCTCCGTGATGAACGCCGACGGCAGCAATCTGGTCCTCACCAACACCAACGTACCCCCGGAAGGATTTGACTGGCAGGTGCTACCGCAGGCTTCACCGTCATGCCCCAATCCCATCGACTGCGCGGACTTCTTCGTCCGCCAGCACTACCTCGACTTCCTCTCGCGCGAACCCGATCCCGTCGGCCTCGCCTTCTGGGCCAACGAAATCACCTCCTGCGGCGCGGACCCGCAGTGCATCGAATACAAGCGCATCAATGTCTCGGCAGCTTTCTACCTGTCGACTGAATTTCAGGACACTGGTTATCTCGTCGAGCGAGTCTACAAGGCAGCTTATGGGGACGCGACTGGGACGTCGACCTTTGGCGGAACGCATCAGATCCCCGTACCAATTATACGGCTGAACGAGTTCTTGCCCGACACGCAGGAACTTGGTAATGGCCTGATCGTTAACCAACCAGGCTGGGAGCAGGTGCTGGAGAACAACAAGCAAGCATTCCTTACCGAGTTTGTACAGCGGAACCGATTTACTACTGCTTACCCGCAGAGTATGACGGCCGGACAATTTGTGGATAAACTGAAGCAAGTATTGAGAGCAGTGGCAGAAGATGCGGACCTGAATACCATAGAGTTCAACCGCGCGTTTGTGCTGATGCAGTACTTTGGATATCTGCGGCGGAATCCGAATGATGCTCCCGATAGCGATTACACAGGATTCGATTTCTGGCTCGGGAAGTTGAATCAGTTCAATGGGAATAAAGGCGTTCATCGTTTCGGGCGAATATCGCCAGCGCTTTGGCCCATGATTGATATTCAAATATCTTTCTGCTTTTGAGGCGAGCAATCAAGTTATGGCAGTGCAGACGCCATTATGACTACAACCCTAATCCAAGCGTATGGATCCTTAAAACCCGACGGGTTGTCGACCTTCCCCTCTCTTTGTACATCAATGGACTGATCGACTTTGGCAGTGAACGTAGCTATTTCCGAAGCTGGTAGACGCCAATCTCTCTTTCTCGGAGGAGTTTGTCGCCCTTACGCTAATGAAACTAAATCTACAATAAGGACAATGTCGTATCATCACGTTGATTGAAAGTTTCCTGTATATAACGCGAAACGTGTTATAAAGCTGGCACACAGTTTGGCACACAAAAATGTGCCGCACGAGCAGTTGAAGCAGTTGAAGCAGTGGATGCAGTGAATGCACTGCGACTTTTACTCAGGAAATTTGGTGCTTGTTGATTTGAAAAGAGTTACGCAGCCCTAGAGCACTACGTTGACACGGTAGGCGTCAGTGAGGGTGATGCTTTCGAGTCCAAACGGAGTCCATGGTGTTCCGTTTCATCTCCGCAGTCCTTGTTATCCGCCTGGAACGATTAAGCGGTAAACTATCTTTAGAATCATAAGTTATAGGGAAGGGAAGTTTTAGGGCTCGTCCGACGAAATTCCCCCCTTCGGCACCAATACTATGTTAAAGAGACCGCGCACCTGCGCGGTTTTTCGATTTTTATTGGGCTTTTTGAGCACCGGCTGTTTTACACTGTTTGCACCTTGTACCTGATTTGCCCCTAGATGTGACTTAGTTGTGACACGAGAATTTGCAGAAATTCCGTTAGGAGAGACTTGAAAGATGTCCACGCCGATATGAAAGACGCGATCGACACGCAAGCCACTGAGCAGATTGCCGGAGTCAAATTAGCAACGTGTGGTATCCGATGACGCGGGTAGGATCTACTGGTCACTACTGCTCAAACTCCAGCCGACGTTGCTCAAGTTGATCCAGAATCTCCGGCATACCTTTTAGCTCTGCCAACGGGCGTAACTGCTCGCGAATGTATGTCCAGTCGAGTTTACCCGTCTGCCGCACAATGATGCGCTCGACATCTACGCAATCCTGGCTGCGCCCAGCGAAGACTTTCAACACTATCAAGTCTTCAGCAGAGCATGTACGAAGAGCGATATTCGGCGTGTAATCGAATAGGGAAGAACGCTGCACAATCAGTCCTTCAAAAGGCAAAGCCCCGAGTGCTATATCGAGACCGACTCCTTTGCGAGAGCGGAGCAAGAGCACTCGCCGCTTCCGGGCAAATTCGTCGGCATCGGGAATTCTTCCCTCAAAGTGTTCGAGTAGAATCTGAATGAATTGTTCTTCACCGCCAAAGCCAGTAAGGAGCGTGAGATCAACGTCAACGGTTTCGCGGGGCTCGTCGCAACGTTGCAGAAGCGAGTCCACCAATGAAACAGAATTGCCAGTCTTGCGACTGGCAGAGAGCCTGAAGCTCAGCAGCGGCCTGGATAACCTCAGTCACGGCGCGCTGCCTTCATGAACAATCGCTGTTGCTCGACAAGACCCGAAAACGGCTTGGGCGCCCGAGGCGGACGCGTATAATCAGCGGCACCGCAGAGCAACGCGATCGTTCGCTGGGTGTCAAGTTCTCGAATTTCCTTCCGCCGGATACGCTCCAGCTCCGGGCCGGCAAGCTTCCAGGTTTCCACCCAACGCTGGGCGTTAGCAACCTGCTCCGGTGTCCAATTGGCAATGAGAGAAGCGTCGTCGTTCATGGCCTAGATCTTTAGCAAGATTTAGCGGGATGAACTATTTGCGTTGCGCAAAATAGTGTAACACATTCCGGGTTACACTTTGACCGTAACGGATCTTGATCAATGAGCAACCGAAGCATGGTTGAGCAGTCTACCCTATTGGCGGTGCATCGCGATTCTCTTGAGCCGCAGTCCACCGGCCCAACATACGAGCGCGTAGTTCGGCGATCTCGGCTTGTTAGTCAGGATTAGACTCCAGTTGCTCTTGAAGAACATCGGCTGCTGTTTCCTGCTCCTGCAGATAATCTTCAATTTCTTGGCGATGCGTGAGGTAGTAAGCAATACTTGAGTAAACGTCGCCGAGACTGAGAGAAGGAAAGCTCTGGACAATTTGCTCGGCTGTCTCTCCGAGTTTGAAATGATGAACGATGGAGTCCAGACTAACTCGCGAGCCTTTGATGCGAATAGTGCCATGCTCGGTGACAACAAGCGGCATGCTGATCGTTTCTTCCAAGGCCACCATAATGGGTTTGGTTATACCTGACGGACGCGTCTGATCCGAAGATAAACGTTGCAACAATAATGTAGAGAGCTAACAATCGGCTTTTGTGATCTCTTTTTTCGGGGTTGATTCATGAGCAACAACGAGATTCTGAAGGCTGAGCTCGAAAAGGCGGTAGCGGAATGCGAGCGTCTGCGTGAAGAAAACGCCCGACTCAAGCTTCGTGTTGGTCAAGCACCAGATACCCTAACTTCAAGCGCTGGACAGGCTTCCACACACAACAAGAATGTAAGAACGTCGGCAACCGTAAAGGCTGACTCTCTGCCAGAACTCAAAGTGTCCTTATTCAGGAGTTTGTTTCGAGGAAGAGACGACGTCTACGCTGTCAGGTGGGAGGGAAGGAATGGCCGGACGGGGTATTCTCCGGCGGGCATCCGCGAATGGGACCAGGCGCCTTCACCGGGTCGTGGCCAGAAGAAATCATTTCGCCGCAGCAAGCTGTTTCCTCTAACCGAGGAAGTGATTAGAGATCATCTGCTCGGGAAGCAAACTATCGGAGTCTACCCACTTCTGCAAGATGATACCTGTTGGTTCGTAGCAGTAGACTTCGACAAGAAGAGCTGGGAAGCGGATGCTTGCGCCTTCTTGAAGATGTGCCAGGAGACTGGCGTGCCGGCGTCGCTGGAGCGATCACGATCCGGCAATGGCGGCCATGTCTGGATTTTCTTCGCAAGTCCGGTACAGGCCGCATTTGCCAGGAAGCTCGCGAGCGCCCTCTTGACCCGGACGATGGAGCGGCGTTACGCGATGGGTCTCGATTCCTATGATCGTTTGTTTCCAAGTCAGGACACGATGCCCAAGGGCGGTTTCGGCAACCTCATAGCCTTCCCTTTACAGCACGGCCCTCGCGAAAATGGCAACAGCGTCTTCATCGATGACCAGCTAAGGCCGTACGACGACCAGTGGGCATTCCTTTCTTCGATTAAGAGATTGGGCCAGGATGAGGCCCAAGTACTTCTGCGCAAGGTGTATCCAGCCGGCGACGTCATCAACATCAGACCGAGCGCTTCCGATTACGATGAAGCGAGTGATCCATGAATCCGTCCACCCTCTGGCCGGCTGCGAGCTCAGGTAATAACAGAACCGCTGCCGCCGAGCGTATCAGTCAAACTTGGAAACCTGATTTATGTTGAAAAGAAAGACTTGCCTGATGTGTTTCTGGATACCTTGATTCGCCTGGCCGCTTTTCAGAATCCTGAATTTTACAAGAATCAAGCGATGCGGCTCTCGACTTTTGGAAAAGCCCGCGTCATCGGCTGCGCTGAAGACTTGCCTCAGCACATCGCTATGCCTCGCGGCTTGCTGCAAGAAGTGATCGATCTGTTCCAGAGCCATAGCATCGCGGTCGACGTAACCGACCATCGCTTCAGCGGAGTTCCTATCGAGGTCGAATTCCACGGCGATCGCCGTCCGATTCAGACAGAGGCGGCCAAAGCTCTGGCTGCTTGCGACGCAGGAACCCTTTGCGCTCCGACAGCATTTGGCAAGACAGCCGTTGCTGCTCAGTTAATTGCAATGCGCAAGGTGAACACCCTGGTGTTAGTTCACCGGCGTCATCTTATGGATCAATGGCGGGAGCGACTGGCATTGTTCCTCGGTCTTAGTACCACGGACATCGGCCAGATTGGTGGTGGTAAGACTACCCAAACCGGACGACTCGATGTAGCAGTCATCCAGAGTCTAATTCGAAAGGGCGAAGTGAAGGACATAGTGGCCGGCTACGGCCAGGTGATTGTGGACGAATGCCATCACGTCTCTGCTTTCTCTTTCGAGCGAGTGCTGCGACAGGTCAAAGCAAAGTACGTCGTCGGATTGACAGCGACACCTATTCGCAAAGACGGACACCACCCAATTATCCTTATGCAGTGTGGCCCCATTCGCTTCAATGTGAGCAGTAAAAAGCAGGCCGCTGCTTCAGCCCTTCAATACGAGGTCATTCCCAGATTAACCGAATTTACTGTACCTCCTGAATGGAATGGAATTGGCATACAAGATATCTACACCGCTATAGTTAACGACGCAGACCGAACAGACCTTATCGTTGCCGATGTTGTTTGCGCGATTGAAGCGGGGCGCTTTCCCCTCCTGCTTACCGAACGAACAGACCACTTGCAGTTCTTGCTTGAAAGGCTAACGCGCAAGGTGCCGAACGTTTTTGTGATGAAGGGCGGAATGGGCAAGAAACAACGTGAGTCGATTGCTTCAAAGATCATTGCAGTTCCTGAAGACCAGCGACGAGTCATTATTACGACCGGGCGTTACATTGGAGAAGGCTTTGACGATGCCTTGCTGGACACGTTGTTCCTGGCTATGCCCATCTCGTGGCGTGGCACTCTGCAGCAATACGTCGGGCGGTTGCATCGACTCCATGAGGACAAACACTTGGTTCGAGTGTATGACTATGTGGATGCTTCGGTACCAGTACTGAATCGGATGTACGAAAAGCGCTTGAAGGCGTACAAGGCTGTCGGCTACACCGTTCAGCAATCTGCGGAGCAAGATGCTCAACGTGATTTGAGGTTCGCTACGATCGAACGAATCGCGGTTCAGGCTGCTATTGCCTATGAAGAATGTCGAGGCTGCAAGGTCGAAAGTGTTGAGAGCGATACTCGCGGCTTTGACCTGATCTCGCGCCGGGCGTCCGATGATATTTCACGAGAAGTACCCGAGACTCGGTTCATCGAGGTAAAGGGGCGAGCGGCTGTTGGCGAGATCGCGCTTACTGCTAATGAGTACAAAACGGCCCAGCGCTTGAGCGATGACTACTGGCTATATGTCGTGTTCAACTGTGGGTCGCAACCTCAGGTAAGGACGATTCAGAACCCTGGCCGCTTCGATTGGGAACCGTTGTCGAAGATTGATTGCTACCGAATCGGCGCGGAAACGATTTTGAAGGATCACTAGGTGGTGAACAGGAAGAAGAAAAAAGGCGCCTTACCCCCGCGAGCGAAGCGAATGGATCGGCCAGCTCGCCTTCAATCTGCTCGCGTCTGGTTGAAGACCTACAACGGCAAAAATATTGCGGCGGGCTACCGCAAGCATTTCGCCGTAGATTGGTCATGTGCGTTTAGAGAGCTCGAAATGCTCGGTGTAAGAATAGACGCTGCCTGCAAGGATCAGATATTGAAGTCCGTGGAAGGCCACATCGCAGCACGCCGGCGCAGAAAGTCTCGACGAGGAGAGACCGACGAATCCCGTTTTGAGCAAGACGAAACCTTTGCCTACATCGCAGGTTACACGGAGGCCGGATTTGCTTATGGCATTACATGGGAAGAGTGGGGCCGACTCGACCAAAGGGACTTGCTCGATCCGCAAGGCGATTCAAATACCAATTTCAATGATGAGCCTCCGGAACTACCCTTTTAGTCGTTGATTGTCGTCGGCAACACCTCGCCAATCATGAACCTCGCAGCCGTCGACAACAGTTATTAGATCTTCACTAAACTAAGGCAGTAAGAACACATGATCTCATCGTCTAATTCGCCGCAGGGGATGTCGGTTCGGGATGGGCTTGATCGAGAAACGGCGGAGACTCTGAAATGGTTCGCCAGGCTTCTCGGTGGAGACAAGAGAATCATCCGCAAAGCTGAACTCATCAGCCTCATCGCGGGACATCTGAAAGGCGATCATCTGCGCGAGCTGTGGCGTGGGCTCGATCATAATCAACAGGCTGCGATAGCGGAAACAATCCATTCCCAGAGCCTCAGGTTTGACGAAGCTCGCTTTAGGGCGAAGTACGATCAAGTCCCCGACTTCGGCAGCGAGCACTACTACTATTATGCGCATTCCAAAAGAGGGCCAACGCTGGCCCGGCTGCTCCTTCATCCCCGTGGCATAGCCAGCGAGCTTGCAGCGCGTCTCAAAGAGTTTGTGCCCGCACCTGAGGCAGCCCAGCTAAGGTCCAGTGCTGCCCAACCCGGCAGCGACGCCAACAAGGAAGCAGAGGCAGCGCAAGACCACGAGTCAGATACCGGAGCTAGTGTTGTAATGGAGCAAGCGGCGCAACGCGATCTAAAACTGGTGTTGCGCCTGGTGCGAGAAAGAAAGCTGCGGGTCGGCGACAAGACAGGATTAGCCAGCACAGCTTCCATGAAACTGATCGAAAGCGTGCTCACCGGTGGAGACTTCTACTCGCCCGGCCAGAGCAACGAGCTGATAGATGATGCAGCGGATGTGGTTGGTCACGTCAAATCCTTCGCCTGGCCATTGCTGCTGCAAGCCGCCAAGCTCGTGGTGAAAGATGGCAAGCGCCTGAAGCTCACCAAAGCGGGTGATAAAGCACTGGCCGCCGCCCCCCACGAAACGATAAGTGTCATCTGGAAACGGTGGGCCGAGTACACGGGCTTCGACGAGTTCCGGCGCATCGAAGCAATCAAAGGGCAACAAGGAAGAGCGCGGACCACCTTCAGTTCAGTCGTCACGAGACGCAAAGTGATTACCGGTGCTTTGCGGAAATGCCCGCTGGGTGAATGGATCGACGTGGACGAGTTCTTTCGCTTCATGCAGGCGTCCAGGCATTATTTTGAAGTGACGCGCAACCCCTGGGATCTTTACATCTGCGATTCGCATTACGGCAGCCTGGGCTATGAGGGTTATCACGACTGGGAGATTCTCCAGGGCCGGTACATTTTCTGCCTGCTGTTTGAGTATGCGGCGACCCTGGGAATAATCGATGTCGGGTATGACTCCCCGGTTAATGCGCGCGATGATTTCCGCGAGATTTGGGGGCACTGACAGCCTCTATTTCCTCAGTCGTTATGACGGTCTTATTAGATTCAGGTTGACGCCGCTGGGCGCGTACTGTCTGGGATCCACCGCCGAATACTCTCCCAAACCAATCACCTCGACAACATCGTTCGGCGTGCTGCCGAGCTTGCGAGTGATCGTCAAAGGCGAACTCTCAGTCGATGAACTGACTATGATGGAGTTGATTGCCGAACGGATTGCGGAAACCGAGTGGTCGCTCAGCACGGTGCGGACGCTTAGAGCAATTGAAGGCGGCCACGACAGCAACGCGCTCGCCGAATTCCTGCAGTCGCGCGACGAACAACCACTGCCCGACACCGTCAGCAAGTTCTTCATTGACGCGGTTAACCGCGCCGTTGCAATCAAAGATCGCGGCGAAGCTCGGTTAATCGAATGTGCGGACGCAACTCTGGCCGAAACCATCGCTAGCGCCGAGGCCACGAAAGCATTTTGCCTGCGCGCCGGCGACCGCTATCTCGTGGTGTCCTCGAAGCACGAGCAAAGCTTTCGGAAGGGCCTGGAAAAACTCGGTTACATCTCGTCAGTTTAGTTACCAGTTTCACCTTGAGTCACTTTTAGTTTTAGAAGTCTTCCGGTAGGCAGCAACCTGTTGCGTGAGCGAGCGGGCTTTCACCAGAAACGATATCCAGCCGCGCATCTGCTCCTCGAAAGTGATGATGGTTGTGATTTTTTCCTCAGGGTCAGAAGAGTTCATAGTACGATTCCTCTCCCAGGTGCTTGATGTATAGCTTTGCCAACTTGGCGAGTGGGCCACGATTGCCGATGTCGATCCAATCGTTTATTCGTCCCAGATAGCAATAACGCCGGGCCTGAAACTGTCGCTTCTGCTCATTAACGAGGGCGAACTGAAGTTGAGCTTCGTATGACCAAAACCGCTCCGCTATGCTATCCCTACCACTTTGCCAACGCCACGGCATCTCCGCGGAAAGTTCCTTTACCATGTCTTCCTTCCGATCCGCGACATACACCGTCAAGATCTTTAGCTTACGTTCGACCTGGCTGCCTTTCAATCGCGCAATACGCGCCAGTTCTCGTTCGACAAAGATTAGTTCCTCGTCAAAGATCAGTTTTGGCAGGATCTTTCGAAGGGATACCTGCCCTTTCGGGCTCTCATAGATCTCGAAGCCATCCGGGATCGCATCGGCGAGCGGGCCACGGGCGTCCAGCGCGACATAATACTTCGGCTTGTCAGTCTTCGTCGCACCGACGTGCAGATAATATTTCTCGCCGATTCTGTTTATGTATTCGATTGCCATGCTGGTATCCGTGCAGCTTCCGCCGACGACTTTGTCAGTACAAGCGCTTTCGCCACGCCTGGTAAGCGGCGATCCATTCATAGCCTTCCGGTAACGGCTCGATCCAGTCAAGCGAGTCTATGTCTATCCGATATGTCTTTCCGTTGCGTCGGCAAATGGCAAACAGACCGCTACCGGAGTCGGGCCAGCGAAAGCCGGTGACTTCAACATTCTCGCCAATCACCTGCGCGCGAAACGGGCAGACCACATACTCTTCAATCATGGTGAGCAGACCCGTGTGCTCTTCATCTTCGCCGTAGCAATCTATCGTAGCTTCGTCGATCAATTCTTCCAGCCGCGCCGGAGATGGCCGCTTGAGTTTCGGTGTTGTCATCATCAGGTGCGGTCGAAGGTTTGTGATCGGGGATCCATTTTGTTGCTTCGCAACACTTCGGCGTGCGGCACGGATTATTTGGCCGACACTGCTCGTCCGATCTTCGCCACTGCTAGAAGGTGAGCCGCCTCATCATCGTTGAAAGGCTCTACTGAGACAAGTCTGCCCGGCGGTCGAAGTCTCTGATAGTGTTCGCGCTATTGCCGATTCTCCCGAGCATCAAATCGCAGGGGCAACATCAACTTCGGTCCTGCGCCCATCGACCTTGGACCCTGCGTATGGAGTCTACCAGTTTGTCCTTGAGGTGCTCAGCAGTGTTTCAGTACATTGAGGTGATGAAGCGTCGACGGCTCGTCGGGCGCTATCGGGACCGCGGTCAACAACGCCATCGTTGCGCTCGTGCCGGTTATCGCAACAGCTCCCGCTGAGGTAACGACCCGCCGCGAATGGCTGGAGCGGTTGTGGGAGGCGCACGCGGCGGACGCCATGCCGTACATTGAACTACTCGCCGACTATTGGGGAGAGCTGTGCGGATCTAAGGAGATTGCCTCAGACTGGGGCGATCAACTGCTCACAGTAACTCGTCACGCGCTCAGTCCGGATAAGGCCTTGCGCGGCCATTTTCACGGAACGTCCGCGTGCCTGAGCGCGCTCTACCGTGCTGAACGCTACGATGAGATAGTCACGCTAGTTGACGTGGAGGCGATTTGGTCTTACAAGCGCTGGGCGGTGAAGGCGCTCGCCGCCCAGGGCAGAAAGGCCGAGGCCATTCGGTATGCAGAGGCGTGTCTTAGCCCTTGGGCCAGTGACCGCGACATCGATGGGCTCTGCGAGGAGATACTTCAATCATCCGGTTTAGTCGACGAGGCATATGAGCGTTACGGCCTGCGAGCGAACAAATGCGGCACATACTTGGCGACCTTTCGAGCTGTGACAAGGAGGTACCCGCATAAACCCGCCGGCGACATCCTCGACGACCTAGTGAAAACGACGCCTGGCGAGGAGGGCAAATGGTTCGCCGCGGCAAAGGATGCAGGGCTTTACGAGGAGGCACTGCAGCTCGCGAGTCGAACGCCTTGTGACCCGAGAACGCTGGCTCGCGCCGCCCGTGATTCTGGTGATGAGCATCCGGCGTTCGCCATTGGTGCGGGTCTGCTCGCGCTGCATTGGCTGGTGCTGGGCTATGGTTACGAGATCACCAGCACCGACGTTTGGGCTGCTTACGATGCCACGATGAAAGCAGCCGGCAAGCTCGGCGCGGTTGAGGCGACGCGCGAACGCGCCCGGAAGATAATCAACGCAAGTGACGCGTTGGGCGGAAGCTTTGTGAAGAACATCCTTGCCCGGACACTCGATCTCAGTCCCACAAAATGACATGAAGAGAAAAAAGCAAAGCCGCCCAGACAATCCCAGGTCTAACAACGTGGGGATTAGGCGGGCGAACGCCGGCGCCTACCCAGGGCTGGGGCTGATTCGCATCGGCGCGGGAGAGGCGCTGACGATCGGAAATGCCGGCACGTTCGTGGATCTCAAGTTCGACAACTCCCACTCCTGCTGGGACACGATCGGGGGTGTGTTCATCGCGAGATGCCCTTTCCCGTGTTCCTTGTCTCTCTCCTTGCTTGTTGCCATCTTATTTCTCCTTTGTTTTCTGAAACAGACCGAGACGATTCGCTCTGGAAAATTTTCTGAACTTGCCGATGCACACCGCCAGAATTCCTCCCGTGGATCCGTCGCCGGCGACCATTACTGCTGTGGATCGCCCTCCGAAGAGGTCCGTCAACGAGGCTCTCCCCTCGTCGGTCTCGAATGGATACTCCTTGTCGATTCGAACCCACGGCAGCTCCTGCCGTCGCCGCGCCAGTTCGTCGCTACGCCGCGTCAGTTCCTTCTCCGCTTCGAGTAGCTCGAGGCGCGCTGTAAACCACTCTTTACGTGTCCCGGTCCTGTGTTTCGTCATCGCTTTTCTCTCCTCCTTGCGTGTACTTCTTTGTTGTTCCCGTCAGTCACACTGCGATCGAGGTCGCCGCCTCCTTCTGCCTTGCCACCCGCGCCTCTCGATGCGACTTGACCGTTGTCCATGAGATAAACTTAGCGCCAATTATCGAAACGGTGGAGTGACAAGTGTGACGGGATTCCGATGGACTCGTTGATCACTGCTGCGGCGCGTGCACTCGCGGCGGGCGATCCCCTCGGTGCATTGAAGCGGGTGGCACTGCGCGACGACGCGCCGGCTCTCGCGCTTCGCGGCATCGCAATGGCACAGCTCGGCGATCTCGTTCGCGCCAGGGCCATTCTCCGACGTGCTGCGCGCGCATTCGGTCCGAAGGAGGCCGTGGCCCGCGCGAGGTGCGTCGTCGCCGAAGCCGAGGTCGCGCTCGTCTCGCGCGACCTGAGTTGGCCTGCCAAGACGCTCGACGCGGCGCGGACGACGCTCGAACAGCACGGCGATCGGGTAAACGCCGCGTACGCGCGGAATCTCGAAGTCCGGCGCCTCCTACTGATTGGGCGCATTGACGAGGCCGAGCGTACACTCGCCGAGCTCGATTCCGCACCGTTCCCTCCGGCATTGAAGACTGCCCATGAGCTGGTAGTCGCGGGGATCGCGATGCGACGCCTTCGGACGAAGGTGGCGCGCGCTGCACTCGCTCGGGCCGAGCGCGCTGCGCGCCAGGCACGTATCCCTGCGCTGACGGCGGACGTCGAAAGCGCATTCCTCGTCCTGAACTCTCCCGCGGCACGACTGATTGCGAGTGGCGAGGAGCGACTGCTCCTGCTCGAGGAGGTTGAAGCGCTGCTGGCGTCGAAAGCACTCGTCGTCGACGCTTGCCGTCATGTCGTGCGTGACGAAAGCAAGGTGGTCTCGCTCGCAAAGCGTCCAGTGTTGTTCGCGCTTGCCCGCGCGCTGAGCGAAGGGTGGCCGGGAGACGTACCGCGAGACACGCTCGTCGCGCGCGCGTTTGAATCAAAGTTCACCGATGAATCGTATCGCGCGCGGTTGCGAGTCGAAGTAGGACGGCTTCGGAGGGTACTTCGTACGCTTGCTAGCGTGAGCGCGACGAAGCGAGGTTTTGCGTTGGCGCCGCAACGCGCACGCGAGGTAGTCGTACTGGCACGGCCCGTCGAAGAAGAGCATGCGGCGGTGCTCGCCTTCCTCGCTGACGGTGAATCGTGGTCTAGCTCGGCCCTTGCGCTAGCGCTTAGAACGAGCCAGCGCACCGTTCAACGGGCTCTCGACTCGCTTGCAAACGCAGGGAAGGTGCAGTCGTTCGGTCGCGGGCGAGCTCGTCGTTGGGTGACGCCGCCAGTGCCGGGATTCACGACGATCTTGTTACTCCCCGCTCCTCTGCCGGTTGAATAAAATGGAAGCATGAACCAATCAAAAGCCGAAATCGTCCGTGAGTATGGACCCTTTCCGGGTGTCGACCACGTGCATGGAGTTACGTATGACGGTCAGAACGTCTGGTTTGCTGCTGGAGACAAGCTGGTCGCCTTCGATCCCGCGACCGGAAAGACCCGTCACTCGATCGATGTCACCGCGCATGCAGGAACGGCCTTCGATGGCGAACACCTGTTTCAGCTCGCCGAAGATCGCATCCTGAAGATTGATCCGAAGACCGGCCGCGTGCTCCACACGATCCCGGCGCCGGGCGGCGGCGGCGACTCTGGACTCACTTGGGCCGAAGGGACACTGTGGGTGGGCCAGTATCGAGACCGGAAGATTTTTCAAGTCGATCCCCAAACAGGGGCGATTCTTCGCACCATCGAGTCTAGCCGCTTCGTCACTGGGGTTACCTGGATTGACGGAGAGCTCTGGCACGGCACCTGGGAAGGTGACGAGAGCGATTTGAGGCGAGTTGATCCTCAAACGGGAGAGGTCCTGGAGAGGCTTGAGATGCCGCCCGGAGTGGGCGTCTCGGGGCTCGAGTCAGATGGCGGCGATCAGTTCTTTTGCGGAGGCGGAAGGAGCGGGAAGGTGAGGACCGTCCGTCGGCCCAAGCGAGGCTCTGGGAAATAGCTGCACGCCTGAAAAGATTTCCTAGCTCAAATCAATGCCCACATCTGGGCGCTTCCTCCCCCGACTTACCTTTGTAAACACTTATCTTCATTCCTTTGTATGCGTGCCCGAAAGTCCCGATCTTCCAGCTGGAACCTGGATTAGCAACCCATTCAACCAGAGCCACTGTTTGACTTTCTTATAAGAATACGTTGGTTGAAAAACGACCTTTACAGTAAGCATGACACTCTGATAAAAACGCACAACTCAGTTATCCACACCTTTCCAAGGAGAGTTCAGACCAATGAACCCTTCACCAACTCCCTTTGTTAACTTAGATTTTAGAACAATTGATTTGAGAGTGGTTTTAGCTGCGATTACTGCAGTAATCGGCCTTATAACCATCTTTTACTTTCAGTGGTGGAGGAATCGAAAAAGACTCTCCTATGACATGTTGTCTGATGTGTTGCTTGTCTCTGCCGATGAAGAAGTGCGCGATAAGGTAGAAATCCGTTTTGAGGGTAATCCGGTCAAGAACGTTCGGTTAATGGTTATCAAACTAGTTAATGATGGGTATTTACCAATCAAGAAAGATGAGTTCGAACAACCACTCAAATTCCTATTCCCCAAGAGATCGTGCCGAAGATCAGAGCTTTGCACCAGGTGCAGCGCGAGAAGTTCTAAATCGAGGACGCGCAATCAATGTGTTTATGCGTACGCATCGCCTTCGTGGGAATTCGGAAGCAGATTGGGCCAGAGTCAGAAACGATCTCATTAGACTCCGGAACGGCTACTACATCAAGTGGTCCTGGTAGCGGCCATGCTTTTGACACTTGCGTTCGTTGGGGGTGTGGCAGCATAATTTTTTCATGACGCAGAAGGAACTTGTACTTAAGACAGTTCGCGAGTTGCCGGACGACTGCTCGATTGACGAGATAGCTGACCGTATTGAGTTTCTTGCAGCTATCCAGAAAGGCCTTAATCAGCTGGACCGGGGTGAAGGTATTCCTCACGATGAGATTAAGAAGCAGCTGGCGTCATGGCTTACGAGTTGATTTGGTCTCCGGCCTCACGTGATGACCTCCATGACATTGTCTTCTTCATATCACGAGATAGCCGTGAGCGCGCCGAAGCCTTCGGCTACCGACTTATCACAGAGACGGACAAGCTTCAGAGCTTCCCGGAGATCGGCCGGGTTGTTCCAGAATACGACATCCCAACGCTTCGTGAGATCATCGTCCGAGCTTATCGAATTGTTTACCGCGTCGATCATGAGAGGAAGGTCGTCGAAGTCGCGAGGGTCTGGCATGCAGCTAGAGGAACACTGGAGCTGTTAGGGTGAAATGATCTTCTCGCTGGGGTAGTGATAAAGGCGTTAGAGATCTTTTCCACGCTACCACTCCTAAGTCAGCATGAAGAGAAGTGATCAGAAATTCCTTTGGTGTCTGTTTGGTGTCTATTATTGGAGGGCACCAGTGAGACTAAAGAGAATCATGGGTACTAGTGCGACTAGATCTAAGTTCTTAGGCGGAAAGCAGTTAGATGTAACCCTTTCAGTTAGAATAAGTTAGCCGCCGCAATGAGATCGAGTCCCCCCTTCGGCAAATCCACTAAGTCTCGGTTCTACAATGATTTACGGTCAAGAGCCAGGGGGGTTCGAAGTCCTCGACACGGCAGAGGTCTGGGGTTCAAATCCCCACGCGCCTACCAATACTTTCAATAACTTAGCTGCACGAACTGTCCCTCTTCTAAACCCGTATCATATTACGGTAGGGTTCTGGGGTTGAATGCTTCTGCCAACCTTGGCCGCCTCCGTCAGTTAGCACGATGTGCTTTCACTCGACCGGGGGACGATCCTTGTTTGTCGGTGGCCACACAGGGTGTTTGCCCAGCGACCAACTGAATGGCGATATCTCCCTCGAACCCACCAGAAGTGACTCCTGTAGCAAGCTCGACGACGCGCTCAACCGTAAATGCATCTGTGGTGCCCGCAAAGCGCCCTGTACCACCTGTGATGATGTAGGATTCCACAATCATGGCGACGGCTGGTGTGCCTGAGTCAGTTCCCTGTCCATATCCTTCACAAAAGAGACTGTCGCCGTTAGCGGATACGAAATGAGCAGCCGCAGGTCCGGCACCGGTTGCGAGATCTACAGTAACTTCATATTCAACTGAAAACAGACCGAGATGTGTGGCATTGCCCGAGCCAGCTCCATTCACCGCTAATGTGTTAGGCGGCTCAAATTGGTCGGTCTCGACTCCTGACAATGTGCCCTTGAAAGGCAACTGTTGCTGTGCCACTGCGGAGACGGCTAACGCCGTGCTCACCAGGACAATCGTGATCAGGACAGACGAAATTCTCGCGAGAACATAAATCTTTTCATGGTGCGTTTTCCTTCCAGGATGCGCTGCGCCCAAAGGGGCGCAGCGGGGTTGATTGTCGAAAAGCTGGGCAGGGTGCGTCGAAAGTCGAGCCTCGCTCCGAGTCTTACATTCCGGGGAGTTAGCGGCGCGCCGTCACCGCTACCGATTCGGTAGCCATTTTGATTGCGGTGAGTTGGCGTTCCGCAGCGCGTTCAGCGCGGGACTTCTGAGCTTCCAAGCCGGTGCTGTCGCCATCGACCCACGCCTGGGTAAAGAAGTACTGGTTTCCATAGCGATGGAACACGAGTCTAGCGCGATCCAGCGCTTTACCTTCAACTGTGGACGTGAGCAACATCGCGCTCGTCTTGCCATCTCGGCTTTGCATTCTGAGCACGACATTGGAAGAGTCGTCGCTGATCGACTGCACTGTGTATTCACCTGCTGGCAAAGACTTGTTGCCGATGCTGAACTGAAATGGGATGTTGGCGATCAACGCGATCCGGCCATTGGTTTGCGCCTTGGCCGATATGGCCAAAGAGCCAGCGAGAACGATCATCGCGATCATTGTGTAAGCTTGCTTTTTCATCATGAACCTCTTTCTTTGTGTAAAGGCAATTCTGCCTTGGGTTGTGACCGCCCTTATGCTCGCAATACTGAGCGCCGAACTTTTTGCGGCCTTCACTCTCTTAAGCGGAGTCTGGGGAAAAAAGCGGCAGCGGCGCGGAAAGATTCTTTTTCCTGTAAGCCGGTAGTGAAAACTTATCGAAAGTGCGATACTTTTCGGGCCTCTTGAGACCACCAAGCGGTAGGACAAAAATGGCCCATGCCTCGCGGGAAGAGGTTACGGGATTACTCCGGGCCTGGAGCGACGGCGATCAGGCGGCCCTTGAGAAGCTTATGCCTCTCGTCTACGCAGAGCTTCATCGTTTGGCCAAGCGTCACATGCGCCATGAACATGCGGGCCATACTCTCCAGACTTCCGCGCTAGTCAATGAGGCTTACTTGCGTCTGGTTGATGCACACGGCGTGCGCTGGCAGAACCGTGCTCACTTCTTCGCCGTCTCCGCACAGATCATGCGCCGTATTCTTGTCGATTTTGCGCGGGCGAGACAGCACCTCAAGCGGGGCGGTGGAGCGCTACAAGTCACCCTGGACGAAGGCTTGGTAGTTTCGCCGGAAAGCGGCGCTGACTTGATCGCGCTGGACGAGGTCTTGGAGAAGCTTGCCGTCCTCAATCCGCGACAGAGTAGGGTAGTGGAAATGCGATACTTCGGTGGCTTGAACGAAGAAGAAGCGGCCGAGGCGTTGAACGTCTCACCGCGGACCGTTCGGCATGATTGGAGCCTGGCGCGCGCGTGGCTGTATCGAGAGTTGAGCCGCGGAGGTGACGATGACGCCTGAGCGCTGGGAGCAAGTAGGCAAGCTTTATCAGGCGGCCCTGGCGTTGCCGCCGGACGAGCGCACGACCTTTCTCGATGATGCTTGCGTTGAGGATGCGGCAATGCGTAGAGAAGTGGAGTCGCTGCTTGCGGCTGAGGGTGACGCCGGAGGTTTCCTCGCCTCGGGTGCAATGAAGGATGCAGCGAAGCTGCTAGTTGAGGATAAACCCGTCTCACTAACTGGCAAGGAGCTAGGCTATTACCGCGTGCTCTCGCTTCTGGGGTCGGGCGGGATGGGTGAGGTTTATCTGGCGGAAGACACTCGTCTGAGACGCAAGGTTGCGCTAAAGCTGCTGCCTGCGGAACTAACCGCGAACCGAGACCGCTTGCTTCGTTTCGAGCAGGAAGCGCGAGCCGCTTCAGCATTGAATCATCCCAACATCCTCACGATTCACGAGATTGGAGAAGCTGAGGATCGCCGATTCATCGCCGCTGAGTTCGTCGATGGCGAGACTTTGCGGTCGCGGTTATTGAGCGGACCACTGAAGATTGGAGAAGCCCTCCGCTTTGCCGAACAAGCAGCATCAGCCATCGCCGCAGCCCACGCGGCCGGGATCATTCATCGCGACATCAAACCGGAAAACATCATGCTGCGCCGCGATGGCATCGTGAAGGTCCTTGATTTTGGTTTAGCCAAACTCATGGCCCAGGGAGAAGTGGGCGCAGAAGACGCAACGCGCCAACTCGTCAAAACCAGCCCGGGGATGGTCGTGGGAACGCTGGTCTATATGTCGCCTGAGCAGACCCGCGGTCAGCAGGTGGACGAACGCACGGATATCTGGAGCTTGGGTGTCGTGCTCTACGAGATGGTCGCGGGCGTTGCGCCCTTCAGAGGTCAGACCGCGAGCGATACAATTGCCAGCATACTCAAGACAGAAACGCGACCTTTAAGCGGTCTCGTGCCCGAAGTATCCGCTGAGATGGAGCGGATCGTCTCGAAGGCCCTTGAGAAAGAGGCCGCAGAGCGTTATCAAACGAGCCGGGATTTTCTGGTTGACCTAAGCCGTCTGAAAAAACGGATTGACTTTGAGACGGAGCTTAAGCGTTCACAAGCGCCGGAAGCGACAGCACACGATCAGCAGGTGGCCCCGGACACGCGGGAGGTTGAGCCTGCGCGTCCGACATCGAGCGCGGAGTACATCGTCCGCCATCTCACGCAGCACAAACGCAGTTTCGCGTTCGCAATGCTCATAACGCTGCTGGCGGCAATTGGCTTCAGCTACTGGCTCTTCACTCGCTCTTCGACAAATACAGCGGCAATCGAATCAATTGCTGTATTGCCGTTCGTCAACGCGAGCGGCAATGGCGATGTTGAGTATCTCTCCGACGGCATGACCGATATGCTGATCACCAGCCTCTCACAATTGCCGAAACTTTCCGTTAAAGCTCGCAGCTCAGTATTCCGGTACAAAGGCAAAGACACTTCGCCGCAACAAACCGGCAAAGAACTTAACGTGCAAGCGATTTTAATTGGACGCCTCGTGCAACATGGGAATGACTTAACGCTGCATGTCGAGTTGGTTGATGCGAAGACGGAAACGGCTTTGTGGAGTGCAGACTACAATCGTTCAATGACGAACCTGGCGGCCTTGCAAACCGAGATTGCACACGACGTAGCCGAAAAGTTGCGCTTACGCCTGACGAACACAGAGCAGCAACGACTGGCCAAGCGCGGCACGGAAAACACTGAAGCGTATCGGGCTTACTTGAAAGGGATATATTACTGGAACAAGGGCTTTGCGCCGGGTTTTGAGAAGAGCCGCGACTATTTTCAGCAGGCGATTGACCTCGACCCGACCTACGCGCTGGCTTACTCCGGCTTGGCACATTACTACGGTTTCGCGTCGACAGTCGGCCTCTTGCCGCCCAACGAGAATTGGCCGAAGGCGGAGGCGGCAGCGAACAAAGCGTTAGCCCTGGATGACACGCTAGCCGAAACTTATAACGCGCTGGCCGCCATCAAGCTGTATTACTATCGCGATTGGCCTTCAGCCGAACGCTACTTTCGTCGTGGCATTGAGTTGGATTCAAACTCTGCGGAAATACGAGCTCACTACGCCTTATGTTTGTCTTTGTTCGGAAGCGGCGAAGAGGCCCTCGCAGAAGCGCAGCGCAGCGTCGAGCTTGATCCTCTTTCGCCCCGCCTCAACTATTTCTGGGGGAAAATCTTCTTCTTGATGCGCCACTACGACCGCGCAATAGACCAGTTCCGCAAAACGTTGGAGCTAGATCCGAATTATGTGACGGCCCATGAAGACCTCGGTAATGCTTACGAGCAAAAGGGGATGCAAAAGGAAGCCGTCGCCGAATGGGTCAAAGCCCTTACTTTGAGGGGAGCGGTCGAACAGGCATCAAGTCTTGAGCGCAACTATGCCGCGTCAGGCTTCGAGGCAGCCGTCCGCGCTCTGGCACAGGTGCAGCTTGCAAAATTGAACGAAAGGATGAAGCGCGGCGAGTACGTTCCGGCGTGGGAATACGTGAGTGCTTACACCCTTCTCGGCGACAAAAAGCAAGCCTTTGCGTGGTTCGATAAAGCTGTTCAGGAACGCAACGGTTTTGTGTTCGATGTTAAAGTCGACCCAATCTACGACAAACTGCGCGACGACCCGCGCTTCGCCGACCTGCTGCGCCGCGTCGGACTGCATCAGTGATTTGGACTCTCATCTATAACGATGAGTAAGCTATTACGTTCGAAAGAATGAAAATCATATTTCCGGAATTTTGCCGGAATGCGCTTGACCTTTATGCAGGTTTAGCAGCGTAGGTTGACTTCTCTAGCCGCCAAAGTAAATTCTTGCGCGTAAGAACGCATTACGCGTTATACGCGGCGCTTAGCGCTACTTGACACGCTAGGAGTCTGTGGGAGGGAACTTTCGAGTCCAAACGGAGTCCATGAAGTTCCGTTACATCTCCGAAATCCTCGTTATCCGGCGTCCCTTGATTGAGCTGACAAGTATCTTTGGAATCATAAGTTATAGGGAAGGGAAGTTTTAGGGCTCGTCCGATGAAATTCCCCCCTTCGGCACCAGCTAAATCATTTGGTTTCAAAAAGTTACAGAAACCGAGTCGGGAGCAAGAGTCAACTTCGACCTTCGGTAGCGACTCCTAATCCGGTGGGATTCAATTACTTACGAGTGAATTTCCTTCAATAAGGGTGTTCGAGTTCCAGGTTCGGCAGCAACCGGAGCATGGCAGGAAGCTATGAGGTCTTCATCCCGCGCGTCCTGGATTAGACTACTTCACTATTCAAAATAAGTTTAACAGCTCCCAATCCTTATTCTGGCGATATTTTCAGCATTTCGGAACTGCTCTCTGCTTACTTCATGAATGCTAAGTATCAGGACATACCATGCTCGCGCGGGATTGGGGACGCAGGACCTTCAGGCATCGCCAGGAGTTGTTGCTTCGGCACATCGCTGCGGTACTGTGCCAGCAAACTCTCCGGATCAACTTCTACACCGGCGGGATTCGCAGCGAAGGCGTCAGTACGCATGTAGGCGTTGGCCTCTTCGACCCACAGCGGAAAGGTACGTTTCCGAGTCGTCCTGACAGTTTGACTGAGAATTTATAAGTCAAGGCAGATCCGTGGACCACGCCTAAGAGCCTACTCCGCTCGCAATGCGGTAATCGGATCGACTGACGCGGCTCGCCGTGCCGGAAGGAAGCTGGCCAATAATGCTGAGGCTCCTAAGACACCGGCCACACAAAGAAGCGTGGTGATATCCCATGGCGGGGTGCCGAAGAGTATTTTGCGCATCAGTGAGGCGGCGATGATCGCACATACGATTCCGATCACAATGCCTGCAAGTGCCAGCGCACTTGCCTCCTTTAGAATGAGTCGATAGACCGTACCGCGTTGTGCGCCGAGTGCGATGCGGACTCCAATCTCGCGAGTGCGTTGACTCACCGAGTAAGCGATCACCCCGTAAAGTCCTACAACCCCGAGCAGTAACGCAACGCCCGCAAACCCTGCAACAAGCCACGTCGCGGATCGACGCAAGTAAACTGTCGCAGCGTTGTTAACTCTCTCCGTCATCGTTGTCTGACTTGAAATAGTGATTCTTGAGTCGATGCCATGGATTGCATCGCTAACCCCTGGTATGAGCGACTGCTCGTCCTGCGCAGTTCGGACCACCACTGAATAACCGATGTCAGGATCTTGATTGAACGGATAATAATAGGCTGGCCAAATCTCCGAATCCAGTGGCCCTTCTCTGATGTCGTCGACGACGCCGATGATCTCCTTTATTGATTTGGAATCGAGAGCAGTTGAACCTCGAGAAGCTGGTATTGTGGTCGAGCTACCGCAGGTAGGTGGACTGCATCATCGCTATGAGCGAAGAGCCGCCTGAGAGCGCTCATGGTTTCAGACCGCTTTCCCTTTACAACTGAAGAGGGTGAAGTGTCTTGCCACCTCTACTATCGCCTCAAGCTGTTTGAGACCTTAAGCTACAGCAGCGTGTGGTGATGATCAGAAGGACCGCCTTGGTATATTAAACCGTTGGCGTTCACAATCATGCTGCCCAAATCGAGTTTTTGGTAACGACAGCCTGGACCACGTCATGGTGTTGAACGAAGCTTCGCTGAGGCGCATTATTAGATCGTATTTCCAATACTACGAGCACTCACGGACACATTTGGCGCTAGAGAAAGACGCGCCGGAATCCAGAGCCATTCAACCTCCAGAACTTGGTGTCGTGGTCGCTCAAGCTGTTTGAGGCATCAAGCTATGGCAGCGTATGTGAGAATCAAGAACACCGGCGAGCTGAATTGAACGTTGGCGTTCACAGTCCTGCTGCGCGAATCGAGTTTTTAGCAGCGACAACTCTCGAGAAATAAGTAACCTGTAACTTCGACCTCTGGTGGATCATTGAATACGTACTTGGCCAAACTGCTACCGCCATCAGCGCGAAACAGATTCATCATGTTCGAACGACCATCGCAATAAGCTGAGCTGGGTGGAATCTCAACGATGATCTGGGGTTGCTTGTAAGGTGTTGCGTTATCACCGATCTGAACGTGCAAGTCATTGTCCTCATCGCGCTTCACCGCAAGCACAAATGCTCTGAGCGTCACGGTAAGTTTCTCGATCATCATTGGTTTCGTCGCTGGAACTTTAGCGGGAACCTGTGAAGTCAACGGACAAAACAAGATCAAGGAAGTCGCTCACGCCTATCGGTTCGCCGCCCTTTTCTGGATTTTTATAAGACTCGTTGTACTTATTTATTTGCTCATGCGAAACTTTAGCAATGGCTTGAAACTGAGCCGGACTAACAATAACGCGAGCAACGCACTTACGCCTAAGAGTCTTCACTTACTCCAATTCCGCTTCACGCAATTCCGCTTCACGCAATTGATTTGCGGACCCAGCCAGTGTATAAGCATCTCGTGCTCGCATGCCGTCAGTTAAACTGCCATTTTTAAAATGCGATGCATTTTCAAACCAGCTCAATGTCCAAGCAGCGGTGGTTCGCTTCAACTTCCGGAAGACCGCGTGACAGTCACTTTTATGTTACTGCGGTGGCGCGGTTGTGGTGCGAGACGCTCTACACGCGGCGGCTGCGAGCACAATGGCTGCTGCTGAAAATGGAAGCGCGACTTTGGAAGAAATTCGATCTGCTCTTACTAAATCGCGGCTGAAAATAAACGCAGCTTGGGAAAATGACTTTCTTGCGGTCACAAAAAACGGAGTTCCCTTAAAGTTGGTTCGGGGCTAAGAAAGGGGAAGCCTTCCAGGACAAGCGAGCGATGCATTTGCTGGCGCGCCACGCGCGCCGTTTCAGTGAAGACTTCACCCCATTGCTCCACCCGAAGAAACATCGGAGCAACACCTAGCAGGCTGCTGAAAAATTGAGCGTTGATAGTGGTTCGGTCTTCATTGAATGGTTTTGCTTATCAATGATGTGCGATTTTCTTAGTGCTGTTGATTCCTTGAGTGGCTTATTTGCCACTTTGGTGCGTTTGCCTAA
>WNGB01002318.1_pt1 | contig 30793 bp, 17 predicted proteins | sample 5400681 | NCBI WGS metagenome assembly WNGB01 (sample SAMN13153367, study PRJNA577476) | soil metagenome | isolation source: 115 cm soil or saprolite under grassland replicate 2 | place: USA:California | collected 2016-06-15
GAGCTTGATATGTGATCTGACTGATGGTCGGGAGAAGCAGTTAGCAAACAATCTTTCCCCAGTAATAGCGCGGCGAACGTAGAAACCGGCAGCGACGATACAGCACCGAATGGAGCAGTCCGGCGTCGTGCGCTTCAGCCGCGCTGCACTCCTAGACTGGGCTACGTTCGGGCCGATTCCAGCTCTCAAAATCGCCGCGATCTTGAGGCCACAGAGCGGCGTGGCGTGGAAGCGCATGTTGGCGACGACGCGGGCCTGGCCCTTGCATGTGTCGCGCTGCGCTTGCGTCGTGCCTGGCTGGCCGCATCCAGCTTTGAATGCTGCTCAATGATATATCACGTCCAACCGTCTTCGTCGAACCAGTGCCCGGCCAGAGATTACCCAAAGACAAGTTACGAGTGGGCCAAGTCGTGTGCAATCTAGCCCGTGTCGTGTGAGTTCCTACACCACGAACGTTGGAAAGCTCGGGAACAGGCGCGACAGGGGGCGAACGCGTTCCCCCGCCGGCCGCCGATATACCCCGTAGGGAGTGCTGTGGCACCCCGACCGTCGCCCTGCGGCCCACCGCGCCCTGCGCTCGGCTCGGTCGCTCCCTGCGGTCGTCGCAAGCTCCTCCCTGCGGTCGCTCCCGTCGCCCGCGCTCCGGCCGCGCGCCCGCCGGCGCGGGGAGCTGCGCGCCGCCGCTCCGGCGCGGATCGACGCAGCGCGGTGCGGGGCGTTGCGACTCAGCGCGGATCGACGCGGGGCGATGCGACTGGACAGGGGCGACTGAATCGCCGACCGACCGGCGTGGGGGACACGCGACAGGGAGAGAAGAAGTCGGCGGGCGCGCCTGCATTGGGCTGCCGCAAACGCGCCTGACGGTAACATCATCACGCCTCCATCACGCCCCCATCGCGCCCGCTTCCCGCCACAGGTCTCGCACGCCATCGCGTCACCATTCGCGCCAACCTCGCGGGCGCCTACGACCCCCGCCGCGGCTTGCCCGGATGGAGCTTGGGGTTGGCGCGGGCAAACCGCTCCAACTCCCGGCGCGCGATGCCGTACCGCCTTCTCCTGCCCCGCGCGGGCAGATCGATTGCCTTCAAGCCCTTGTGGCGCATGTACAGGTAGATACTGTCCACGCTGAGTGACGGCCGGCCCCACAGCCGTGCCAGCTCGCGGGCGGCGGCGGGCGGGCTCAGCAGGTCGGCGGTGTCCGCGGTCGTTTCTGCCGCCACTTGGTTGTGCTTATTCATCGGTCAGCCCTCAGTGAAGCAGCTTACTAAGCTAAGAGTCTCTCTTGGATACAAAGCGACCGAAGCGCCTGATTGTATTTGAGTCAAAAATCTATCGCAAACACCGAATAAAAGCGAGCCGGTAGCCCCCGCACTCAAGTGCGGGGGGAGGAGGCGAGCCGCGCCGCAAGGATGGGATACACATTCAATCTGGGCGGCGCGAGTGATTGCATTTCATTCATAGTTACCGCTTCCTATTGCGCTAAACACTCGTTTATGGTACACTTGTTCTGTGAGTTGACTGACCAAACGGCGATTGTTCGTATGACACTGGCTTCGGCCTTCGTCTCCCCTGGTGCTTCGGCATTTCAGGTTTTCGCCGCCGCGCAAAAACGAACGGTTTGTCAACGTGCCGGTCAGGGCAAGTGAGAGCGATCTCTGCGGCACGCGACTCTGGCTAGTGCCGTCCCTTCCGGTGGGCCGTTGTCCCGTGCCAGCGGGCTTCATCCGGCCTATCGCGTCCAACCTGTGTCATTGCATCGAAAGTTGAGGCGCAAGCCGCGCGGATTTATCCGCTGCGGTAGATGACAGCGTGGCACATATCCTCCCTCAGTTCAGGCGGCCTGAGCGCGTGTCGAGCGTGGCCGCGCCGCCGCATTCCAATGACCAAAACGTACGATGCTGCGTACGCAGCATCTAAGGGCAGGGGGGGTCGCGTGCGACCCCCCTTCGCTAAGCAGGATTCATGGCGGGAAGGGCCTCGACGTCCACCTCCACACGCGCGGCCGGCTTCGCCGCCGATAAGTGGCGCCAGCGTGATCAGCGCGCGGACCCGCTCCTTCGCGTCGGCGAGGTCTCGCGTGATTGGCAGGATGTCGGCCAGCCATGGGCCTGGGCCGAGCTGCGCCGCGAGCAGCCCGATCAGCTCGACGCAGTGCCGATCGTGGTGCGGCCCGGCCGGGTAGGTCTGAAGCGTGGTCAGGATCTCGATCCAGGCGCGCTGGCCGAGCGCTCCAGCCGCCGCCGCGGCGCCGGCCCGGCCCACCGCCGCCAGCAGCCCGGTCAGCGCGCGCACGCGCGCGTACTCGCCGCCGATCCGCACGGCTCGGGCGATCGCGCGCTCAAGCTGCGCGCCACTAAGGTGCGGGGCCAGCGACCAGAGGATGTCCGCGCGGAGCGCTGGCAGCGCCCCGTCGAGCGCGTCGAGCACCCGATGGGGCGCCAGGGCCGCCAGATCCTGGGCGAAGATACTGAAGACCGCCGGCTCGTCGCTCACAGCGGCCTGCCAGACCGCCTCACGGAGCGTCTCCGTCTCCGCCAGGCGGTACAGCGCCACGAGCGCCGCCGTGCGGTCGCTGATTTCGCGAATCCGGCAGGCGCGAGCGATCGCCTGCTCGAAGGTTAGCTGGGTCATTATTTCCCCCACTGCTCAGTGCTGAGGCCCTGGGCCAGCTCGCCGCCAGGCCGCCGGACCCGCACTGTGAAATTGGCGCCTTTCGGTCCGCGCAGCACGGTTTCCGGCAGTCCTGGACGCTCGACGTCCGCCGCGAGGGCCTGGTCAATCAGCGCCCGCAGCGCGACGAGGCCGGCGCGGTCGGCGACGATGTCCAGCAGCGTCCCGCGAATGGTCTCGCGGGCGTGGATGTAGCCCGGAGCGCCCCCGGCGCGCAGCACGTCGAGCAGCACGGCGTCAAGCGGTCGCCTCTCCAGCGCACAGATCAGGTTGAGCGCCTCAGCGACCCGCACGGCGTGCGTGGCCGTCCCATCACGCAGCGGCAGCGCGATCACCGCTGGCGTGCCACGAGATACGGCATGCGGCGCCTCGAAGACCTGCGTCTGGCTCGTTAGCGCACTCTGGGTCCACTCGCGAACCGTAAAGTAGGCCACGAGATCGGCGACGCGCACGGCCGCGATCCGCGGATCGTTCGGGGCGATCTCATCAAACGGTGGTGTGCTCGACATGGGATTTGCCGCTTTCTGCCGCGCTAAACGGCGTGTGCAGGGACGATCTCTTTGTGCGCATTGCTCCAGGTGCGCTCGTGGTTGACCGGCGCCTCCGGCTCATCGGGTAGACGCTGCGTGTAGGGCCGAACATCGCGCCAGTTGGTCGAATTGTGCGAGTAGTCGAGCAGCTCACCTGGATCGCGCAGGCCAATCTGCAACTCCCGGACGTAGACCTCGATAAAGTCCCCGTCGCCGCGTGCCGCATCGCGCTCGGCAAAGTAGGCCGCGCGCCACTCCGCGATGATCCGCGCGGGGATGGCCCAGCGGCTGCGGTCCGGCAGCGTTGCGACAATGAACTGCTCGGGGATGCCACGCACGGCATCCACTCCGGCAATGTGGGCGCGCAGCCTGCGCTCCAGGGTATCGGTGAGATCCTGGATGATGCGCGCATGGCCGGCGCGGGTCACCGTGGCCCGAATGCCGTAGGGCGCGTCTTGCATGAGCTGGATCGTCACCCGCAGGGTATCGCCGCCGTCGTTGTAGTTGACTGCTGCGCTGGCCGCGCCCTCCTGGCGCAGCGCGCGCAGCAGACGCAGCGCGCGGTCGATGTCCAGTTCCATCACTGTATCTCATCACAACAGGCAACAAACGCGAGATACCTGGGCCACAGCGACAACGATCGCGCCGCTCGGCATCCACGAAAGACGACTAGCTATCAGATCAGTCCGGTTGCATCGACCGCCGCGAGATTCTCAGCAAAGGCCACATAGCTCTGGTACGCCTCCTGCATCAGATCCAGGCCAGTGACGCCCGCGCCATCAGGCACATGCTGGGCCAGCGCGCAGAGGGCTTCGGCACGGCCCTCGCCGGGCCCGAGCGCGCGTGCTAACGCAAGCAGCGTCGTGAAGTGGACCGACGGTGCCTCAGCCAGCAGCTCGATCAACTCGCCCTGCTGTGCCGCAGGCGCGTGCGCAAGCGACTCGACCGCATCCCGCCAGGCGTCCGCGATGGCCGGCCCCAGGGTGCGGCGCTCGGCGGCGCTGCGGGCCAGCGACCGCAGCTCCACGGCAAGCGCCACCAGTGTCCGCACGCGGCTTGCAGGGCTGACCAGGCGGCGCGCCATGTCCAGCATGCCGGCGATATGCTCCGGCCGGAGCCGCCCAAGGTGCGGCGCGAGCGCGCGTAGGATAGGCCCGGTGTCGTCGGGGTCACAGTCGCGCTGGAAGAGAAACGCCTGGACAGGATCGAACGGCGCCAGCGCGACGGCGAACAGGCTGTGGTCGGACAGTGGTAGGCGCCGGCGAGCGGCATCGAGAATCGCCGGCCGGTACTCGGCCCCAACATTCAGATATAGCGCCGCGAGATACTCCGCGAGCTGCGACTCCAGTGCGATACCCGCGCCTTCCAGCGCCTCGGGAGAAATGCTCATGCTGCCTCAGCTTTCAGTGCCGCGCGCCGGCGGCTGATACCTCGCGCGAGCCGCGTCTCGAAGACCAGCTCAGGCACGAGTTTTGCGATCAAGTCGGTGTGGTCGCCGTCGGCAATCCAGACGGCGCAGCTTATGTCCGGGCCAAGCACGATTTCGGCCAGCTCGGCGTCCGGGATGCCCTCCGGCCCAATGGCCAGCACCGCGTGCCTGTTTTTATACGCATCGCGGAGCCTGCCCCACGCGGCCGACTCGGGGTGCAGCGCGACGGCGAGCACCGGGTTCCCGCGCTCGCGGCTCTCCAGGAACGCCACGCCGGTCGCCGGAGTGTGCTCGCGGAGATAATACTCCAGAACCTGGCTGGCGGGAAGCAAGAAGCGGTCGACGCGCCGAACGATCCGCCACGCCGCCATCAGCTCGGTCGGCCTCAGCAATCGTGCGCCTGGCCTGCCATCACGCGACCGGCGCAGCAGCCAGGTGGCCGCGCGCGTGTCGAGAGCGTCGAGTTTGTTCTCTGCCAGCAGCGCGCGCAGCGTGCGCGTGACCTGGAGCGGCAGCGGCAGGCCGCCGGCGGCGATCAGGCGGGCAAACCGCTCGGCGTCATGCCCGGCGCGCTCGGGCGTCCAGCGATCGCGCTCGATGAAGTCGACCAGGCGGCCGCTGTCCTGCGCGGCGTCGATCGCGTCGTACTCAACCCGTTTCAGATCCTGGCCGCCGTGGAGGCGGACTGGGAGCGGCGCGCCGGCGTGAAAGCGGTTGACCCACACGGCGAGCGTGACCTGGCCGCGCTTCAGTGTCACCTGATGGAACCAGGCCGGCTGCCGGGCGTCGAGGGCGTCGCGCAGCCTCTCGCCGTAGGCGGTGAGCGCCGCGTCGGAGACGCGGAACTGAAGCGAGAGCTTGACCGACTGCGGCTGCTTGTCCTCAGGCATCTGCTCGAAGTGCGCCTCGCAGTAGGCGACGCCGTCAGTGTCGTGCGCGTAGAAGGTCGGGGTGCCGCAGATCACGCAGCGATCGAGCGGCTCGAACACCATCGCGCCGAGCCCGCATTTCATGCAGTAGCCGTAGCCGTCGCGCCGGCCGCGGCGCTCGAAGACGTGCGCGTCACACGCCAGGATGCGTTGGTACTGCGCCCAGCAGTCGGCCTCGGCCGCCTCGACAGTTGCGCCCTCGCCGCGGATGAAGGTGTCAGGCTGGCTGGGGAACGCCTCGAAGAAGGCGGTGTAGTAACGATCCGTGCGCTGGGGCGCGGTATCCGGCGCGGCCGCGTCCACGATCGCGCTGAGCGCGTCGACAATCGGATCAGCGGGCGCATGCGTGAACACGACGCCGCGCTGACCGGCCTGGACGCGGCAGGCGTGTGGCCAGGGGAACGCGCAGACATAGTCGGCGCGCTCACCGGCGCCGATCCCGCGCGAGCAGGGGGCGATGCGAGGGGTTGGTGCGGGCGTCGCGGTCATTGAATGGCTCCGAGCGCTGTGTCAGCGTGTGAGAACCGCTGTGGAGCAGATAATGTGCCGACAGCATCCCCGAACGATTATCGAGATATACGAGAATAATATCACTATATGATACTTTTGTCAAGTCAGTAGGTGATCAGCGGGCGCGGATGAGCGCGGGGAAATAAAAACACCACGCCGGCCTAGTGAGCCGGCGTGGTGTTCGTTCTCGGAGGAGATGTCAGGTCAGGCGTGGCTAGCTCGCACGTGGTTGCCCGCGCGCCGCATGACGGCATTGAGGCGCGCCACCAGCTCGCCCATACTGAACGGCTTGGTGATATAGTCATCGGCCTGGCGCAGCCCGGCGACGATGTAGCCCTCACTGCGCTGGGCGGTGACCATAATCACCGCAATATCGCGGGTCGCGTTACTGTCTTTGAGCGCGTCGAGGACCTCAAACCCGTCGCGGCCAGGCATGTTGACGTCGAGCAAGATGACGTCCGGCAGCTTGACATGAGCCATATGAAGCGCGCTGATCCCATCCTCGGCGACGCTGACGGTGTGCCCCAGACTTCTGAGTGCGCGCTCCACGGCGCCCGAGATGATGGGCTCGTCTTCGACGACGAGGATGCGCCATGTCGGCTGGTCAGTAGTTATAGAGTTCACGGCTTTTATCCTTCGTGCCAACAAGGGCGTGGTGTTCGCTGGTAAGCAAGTATCAAGCATGAAGTATAAACTATCGAGGGCACACTCACATTACCAATAGTCAACCAAGCTATTGGCAAAACCGGATCAATGTCGTTAATTTATGATTCAGTCTGGGGTTTAATCCAGGCCACCCCGATTCTATGCATTGAACAAATGTACGCTCCTCGATGCCCACGCTGCTACCGCTTCATCGGAAGATGTTTACAGCTTTTAGAAGCCATTTCTCGGTCATCGCTGGCAACTCAATGGAGGAGCCGTTACTGGATCAAGAACACGGGAGCGTCCTACCTGTTCATGCGTGCTATCCCCCGCTCTCGCGCCAGTGACTCTGCCAAAACACGATAAAAAAGGCTGTTACCAGCTGTCTGAAGCCGTAAATGTAACGAATTCGGATCCCGAGGAGAACACGAATCAGCGCACACTTGTTCGGTGCAATTCTTCGGGGCGCGCTGGATTAAACCCCAGTATCACGTCTGCGACTGTGTCATCAGCGTTGGCAGCGATCCTGGCTCGCCCTGGCAGATGAATGCTCCCCAATGGAGTGGTTCGGGATATTGGGCCTTCATCGCCAGTTGGGCCGCCCGCAAGGCGTCGGCGCGCGGGATACCTTCCAGCAGATGGCGGTAGAACAGCTCCATGAGCTCCTGGGTTTGCTGGTCCGGCACTTTCCACAGACTCATCACGAGCGTCTTCGTCCCCGCGAGTATAAAGGCGCGCCGCAGGCCAAATACGCCTTCACCAACCTGCACACTCCCTAGGCCAGTGTCACAGGCCGAGAGTACCACCAGTTCAGTGTCCAGGAGATCCAACCCCGACACATCAACCGCGTTCAGGATGCCGTCCTCGGCAGCTGGATCCAGTGCCTGCTCGTGCCCTTGCAACCAGGTGTTGGCCCCGGCGAGTGCCAGACCGGCGCGCAGGAGCGGGTTCTCTACTGCCGACAAGCGGCTGAGTACGCTCCCCGCTCGCACATCCTGCACTCTCAGCCCAAGAGCTTTGTCGTTGGGGTCGTGCTTTGGGTCCGGCAGGAAGAACCCGTGGGTGGCGATATGCAGGATGCGCGGCGAGGGCTGTGCTTTGAGCGTCTGTTCCAGCGCCGCATCGCCCAGGAGCGATCGCACCTGCAGGAGTCCAGCCACCTGCTGGCCTTCCTGACGCGTGCCGGCGAGCCGTCGGAACGGCTCGCCGGCGGTGAACGGTTCCACACTGCTCCAGCTCAGGTCGAAGTCCGGGTCGGCGACAACCAGCGGCGCGACGGATGGGCGCGGGGAAGAGGCTCCGAATCGCAAGAGGTCGCGCCCGACGCTTAGGTAGCTGATCTGATAGGCATCGATCATGCACCGCTGGTCGTCGAGCGGCAGCACCTCGAACGGCAGGCGGGTCAGGTCACCGTCGGGTGCCAGGAACAGTCGGGTGCGGCCGGCCAAGGCCGGCAGGAGCGGGTCGATGAGTGCCTGGCGCAGCGCGGCGCCGATCTCGGCGCGATTCAGACGTGGGGCGTTAACAGCACGCGGACGCATGCTGCGGGTTGCCGCAACGAGGGCCGTGCGCAAGGTCGGGCGGTCGCTGCGAGTCGAGACCTCAGGCAACTCAGACTCGGCTGGCCGGTCATCGCGCTGGTCAGTGTCGTCAGCCTCACCGCTGATTGACTGGCGGAATGTGGCGATCAGGTGGTCAATGGGTGCCGCCTCCCCCAGGTCGAGCAGCACTACATCGTCCGGCGCGCCTGCGGCCAGGACGAAGGCCAGGTAGCGCGCTGGCGTCCACCGCGGCTCACCGCGGGCTGGCACAGCCGTAAAGTTGAAGACATCGACCCGGACGAACTCGACTAGCACTGTGCCCGCCGGTAGCGCCTGGGCAACCGCTAGGCGATCGGCCGCGTGCAACTGCTGCTCCAGATTCATCTCGGGGATCTGGCGGGCGAGGTTCGCTTCCAGCTGATCATGCTGCGCCATCCATTCCGCAAGGCGTTGCCGGTGGGCCTTTGGGTCATCCGAACCAGGATCGGCGAGCGTTTGTTGCGCAATCTGCGCGCGCAGCCTCGTGAGCTCGCGCAGTTGCCCTACCAGAGCGGGGTATCGCCCGCCCAGGATGGCGTCGCGCTGTGCGGCGAGCGCCTCGGTGCCAAGGGCCTTGCGGCGCAGGACCAGGTCAAGCGCGGCACGCACCGATGAGTGGTCTCGCGAGAGCACGCGGCTCACCAGCGATAGAAAACCGTCTCGTTCACCGCGGAGGGTTGCCAGGTAGGCCATCCTCTCCCGCTCAGATCCGATCGAAAACACCTGACCGATCAGCCGATCCCGAATAGCGTTCGCCTGCTCCATCAGCGCCAACGATGTAGCCGCACGGTTGGTTGCTGCGTACAGCGTCGCCAGGTTGTTGAGGCTTTGGGCATAGTCGGGATGCTGCTCGCCCAGGGCAGTGCGCGCGATATCAAGTGCCTGGCGCAAGAGCGGCTCAGCGGCGGCGTAGTTGCCCATGACCTGGTACAGCGCCGCCCGGTTGTGCAGGCTTTGACCATAGTCGAGATGCTGCTCACCCAGCGCGGTGCGCCAAATCTCGCTCGCCTGACGGTAGAGTGGCTCGGCCGCGGCGTAGTTTCCCATGACCTGGTACAGCGTCGCCAGGTTGTTGAGGCTCTGGCCATAGTCGGGATGCTGCTCACCCAGCGCGGTGCGCCAGATCTCGCTTGCCTGACGGTAGAGTGGCTCGGCCGCGGCGTAGTTTCCCATGACCTGGTACAGCAGCGCCAGGTTGTGCAGGCTTTGGCCATAGTCGGGATGCTGCTCGCCCAGAGCGGTGCCCGCGATGTCGAGTGCCTGGCGCAAGAGCGGCTCGGCCGCGGCGTAGTTGCCCATGGCCTGGTACAGCAGCGCCAGGTTGTGCAGGCTTTGGGCATAGTCGGGATGCTGCTCGCCCAGGGCAGTGCGCCGGATCTCGCTCGCCTGACGCAAGAGCGGCTCGGCCGCGGCGTAGTTGCCCATGGCCTGGTACAGCGTCGCCAGGTTGTGCAGGCTTTGGGCATAGTCGGGATGCTGCTCGCCCAGGGCAGTGCGCCGGATCTCGCTCGCCTGGCGCAAGAGCGGCTCGGCCGCGACGTAGTTGCCCATGGCCTGGTACAGCAGCGCCAGGTTGTTGAGGCTCTGGCCATAGTCGGGATGCTGCTCGCCCAGGGCAGTGCGCCGGATGTCAAATGCCTGACGATAGAGTGGCTCAGCCGCGACGTAGTTGCCCATGGCCTGGTATAGCAGCGCCAGGTTGTTCAGGGTCGTGGCATAGGCGGGATGCTGCTCGCCCAGGGCGGTGCCCGCGATGTCAAATGCCTGACGGTAGAGTGGCTCGGCCTGCGCGTAGTTGCCCATGGTCTGGTACAGTGCTGCCAGGTTGTTGAGGCTTTGGGCATAGTCGGGATGCTGCTCGCCCAGGGCGGTGCGCCAGATCTCGGCGGCCTGACGGTGGAGCGGCTCGGCCGCGACGTAGTTGCCCATCTGCCGATATAGTACCGCCAGATTGTTGAGGCTTTGGGCATAGTCGGGATGCTGCTCGCCCAGGGCAGTGCGAAAGATCGTGCTGGCCTGGCGTAAGAGCGGCTCGGCCGCGGCGTAGTTGCCTATATCCTGGTATAGTAGCGCCAGGTTATTCAGGTCTGTTGCATACCCAGGATGGTCTTCCCCAAGTGCGTTCCGATTGATCTCACTGGCCTGGCGCAACAGCGGTTCAGCGGCAGCGTAGTTGCCAATGGCTTGATAGAACTCAGCAAGAATGCTCAGGTCTGTGGCATACCCAGGATGGTCTGCTCCCAGCGCTTTCCGATCAATTACGCTGGCTTGGCGCAAAAGTGGTTCAGCGGCAGCGTAGTTGCCCATCTTTTGGTATAGCACCGCTAGGTGGTTCAGGCTGGTGGCATAGTCGGGATGCAGCTTACCGAGTAGCTGGCGGGTCAGGTCTCGAGCCTCGATGGCAATTGGTATTGCCTGTACGTACTGACCCCGCTGGTATAGATCGGCGGCGGTTTTGTTCAAGCGGTCTAGCTGCTTCTTTTTCTTGTCCATGGCTACTCCGATCTCAGCAAGCCAGATCTTGTGGCAGCGCTAAAGTTATCCTTTACCGTCAGCTCCATCGGCACCAAGTATTAGGATCGGCTATGTAGAGAAGATGGGCTTGCGTAGGCCTCAATACTGTGTACACTCGCATAATTCGGCCAATATGCGCATCGGTTGTCACATTGTGAATTCCTTCCTATAGTGCCGCCATTGTTCGTTTTGAATGCTTGGAGGTGAAGTATGGTGGTTGGATGGGGCAAGATGAGGTCTTCTCTATAATAAACGTAGGCCGACCTGTTTCCAGGGCAGGTACCGTACTGAAATTGGCTGTTCCTCCACTTTGTACCACCGGGCATCGTCGGCCAAGCGCCGCTATTATCGAGCAACACGGAAGCTTTGCACCCGCATATCCTCACAGATTTCTGCTGAGACGAGCCTTTTCGCCGAGTAAGATTCTCCGGCTCTCCCGCATCTTTCGTGCTTTGCCCCTGTAGCTGATTTGCTCTACCCTATTCTGCTGGGATGTGTACGAGCCTTAGCACGATCTTTGAGGGAGAGCCGATTCTCCCGTGAGTGAATATGACGATGGGCCATCAGAAAGCCAAATGAAAATCTTGTGCCATCTCACCCTCGATGTGCTATCGTATGCTTACCGCTCGGACGCCAGAGTGTTTTGCCTTGGTGCTGTGAGCCCGGCCGTGAGTATGCTCGGGGGCGCTGCGCGGAAGAATGATATGTGCCCTCCAATGAGGAGCACGCAGAGCAGACGCGCATGATCGGCAGTGCCCAGTCCGTGCGGGAGAACCGACTAACGGAGGTGGCACAATGGAGATTCTGATCCCAGCCTGCGCGGGTGTCGATATCCACAAGAAGTTTGTGATTGCCTGTCGCCGGCGTCGAACCCCAGATGGACGGACCGAGCAGGAAACCCGCCGCTTCAGCACCATGACCCAGGATCTGGAAGCCCTGGTTGCTTGGCTGCACGAGTGGCAGTGTACCGACCTCGCTATGGAGAGTACCGGTGTGTACTGGCTGCCACTCTTTAACCTGCTCGAGGGGCACCTGACCGTCTGGCTGGTCAATGCCCAGCATGTCAAGCAGGTGCCCGGGCGCAAGACCGATGTCAAGGATGCCGAATGGCTCGCCCAACTACTCCAGCACGGACTGCTGAAACCGAGCTAGATTCCCCCCACTCGAACAACGGCAGTTGCGTGACCTGACTCGCTATCGGCAGACCTTGTTTAGGAGCGCAGCCGGATCGCCAATCGGCTGCACAAGGTCTTGGAAACGGCGAATATCAAGCTGACAGCGGTTGTGACGCAGATACAAGGCCTGTCGGCGCAAGACATGTTGCGGGCGCTGGTCGATGGCCAAACCGATCCGGTGCAACTTGCCGACTTGGCACGGGGCAAGTTACGCAAGAAGCGGGAGGCGCTTGAGCAGGCCCTGGCTGGTCACTTTACCGATCACCACCGCTTCCTCCTCGCACGGTTGCTCGAGCATCTCGACTTTCTGGATGAAGAGGTTGCCACCTTGGACAGCCAGATCGACGAGTGCCTTGCACAAATGCCGGCGTTCGCGAGTGCCGTCGAGCAACTCGACACGATCCCAGGCATCAATCGCACGGTCGCACTGATCATTGTCGCCGAGATCGAGGTCGATATGCGGCGCTACGCGAGTGACCGTTACCTCGCAGCCTGGGCTGGGCTAGCGCCGGGGAATAATGAGACGGCGGGCAAACAGCGAGCAACGAGCACCCGCAAGGGCAACCGCTACCTCAAACGAGCGCTGGTCCAAGCAGCGTGGGCAGCCTCGAAGAAGCGCGACAGCTACCTGAAAGCACTGTTCAAGCGGATGGCGAGCCGACGAGGCGTCAATAGGGCGATTGTTGCGGTCGCACGGACGTTGCTGCAAACAGCCTATCACGTGATTGACCGTGGGGAACCGTATCAGGAACTGGGCGGCGACTATTTCAGTAGGTTTGACCGCAATCGAACGCAGTGGCGTCTCGTCCAACGACTCGAAGCGCTTGGCTTTACAGTGACGGTGCAAGACGTGGAATTGCCTGCCGGCGAAGGCGCCCCTGCTCCGGTGTGATGTCCATCCGCTCGCCCAAACCGGGATTTTCAGAGCAGGCAAGACGGGTGTCAGAGCATATTGTCAGCCATCAATCGCCCAAGGGAATGCCGGCGGATGGGTGCGTGGCGATCCGAAGACTGGCCTGCTGACCAGTGAGAGGCATATACGGGTCATCACGCCGGATATGCAGTACGAGCACGACCATGGAAACGAGCTATAAGTAGTCAGGCCGAGCCTTGTCGGAGTGCGCGTGGCTAGCGTCTGGACTGCGGCCCGTTTGGTGGTGTGCCCTCCACTGCGGGGCCGATCCTGGAGCCGGGCGATGATCGTTGGGTATGCCGCTGCTAGGAGTGCTGGATCCCGCGCTGGTGTCGGAGTTGGTCAACGACAGCCTGGATGCTGCCCGCTGATCCGCAGGGCCATGCTTGGTACTGGTGTCGCCGAGGGTATCAGAACAGTGTAGGCTGGTAGGGGGAAGAACACCCTCCCATACGTCGCAGCTGTGCTGCACCAACTATCAGTGCCGAGTGAGACACTGCTCACCCGGCACCGTCGTTTTCTGGGTCATTGGCGTTGACGCGTTCGCTGGCCTGGAGTGGCGCTGAGCGTCATCTGCCGGCCTCCTTGTTCATCATGCTACCTCCACAGCCGCTACGTCACCCAGTTGTCGTCGCAACTCGTTCCGGGTGTTCGCTGATGACCGAACCCTTGCATCACACGCCGCCACCAGTCATCATCGAGCCTCCATCCTCCATAGCCGCCGCGTCGAGAGGGTGATTCCAGCACTCATTCTGGACGGGCCAGTGATGACCGAACTAACATGTGGGCAGCCTCCTCGGTCACCGTCGAACCTCCACGACCGCTGCGCCCTTCGATGATCCTCGCAACTCCCCTTGTCGCTGCAACAGCGCTATGGTGTGCAACTGCACGCCATAGGAAGATTCCACAGCCACTGCGCCCTCAGTCGCCGCTGCAACTCCATGTCAGCACGAACTTGGCGCGATGATGGGTTTCCTCCATTGCCGCTGCGCCACCAGTGGCCGCTGCAACCAATCGCGCTCAAAGTTGCGCAGCACTACAGCATCACCCTCGGTTCAGTTTATCATCCACCATTGTGATCTCCTGGGAGACTTCCCGAATCTAGCGATAAGGCAATCGGCCGACTTCTCTTGGTAAAGTCAAACAATGATGGCTGCTGAACCGCCCCGGGCGGGCTTGATTCCTTGGGCTTCTTCGGTCTTAGACTTCGCAGCCTGCCCGCAATGATTTCCCGGTACAATTCAGGTACACGGTCGGCTCCGTATTTCAGCCATCCGCTCAGCGTGATTGTCCCGTTTTGGGCAGCCTGGCCTGATTCCAGCCCATCGTGCACCAGAGCATAGGTCAGCAGGCCCTGCTTGATAGTGGCGCTTTCTAGCGCGACGCCCTCCGTCTGGCTGGCGGCCAACACGCGCATCCCCTTATCGAACGCCAGTTGTCCCAACCCGCGGCTGCCAAAAGGCCCCAGCTTGAATCCCGGCGGTTCCACCGCTCCCACGGAATGGCAGCTGTCAATGATGATGACGATCGTTCCCGCATCGACTGGACGCAACCAGGACGACAATTCCACGCTGGAAATCGTACGTCGGAGCAGATCATTAGGCAGTTCGCCGCGCCGGCGTTTGGTGCCGATGTCATGGGGAAAGAAGTAAAACGTACCCGCCTCGTCGGTATAGCCGTGTCCGGCAAAGAAGATCAGCACGACGTCGTCGGGCGTGGCCGCCTGCAGTGCAGCGGGCAGGTGCTGTTGGGCCGCAGGATCGATCGGAACGCCAGCCAGCATTTTGAGCGTATTGTGGATGTTGGCCTTGGTGGCCGTATTCTCGCCTAACCGCTTTGTCTCGGATGCATACTCCGAGATCAAAGACACCGGGACCACCTCATACCCCTGCAGTGCTTGACTGACCACATCCTGGATGCGGCGGGCATCGTTGGCCGCAAAGTTAAGGTCCCACTGCCGGCTCTGATAGGCGTTGATACCGACGGTGACCAGATACGCTTTGGCGGGCGCCCCCGCTCCGTCCGCTGGGAGCCGGTATTCCACCGACATCGCCGGGCTCTTGACCCGATCCGCGTTGAAGGCATAGGCGGAGAACTCGATCCCCTCACCAGGCTGGTTGCGGGGCAAGCGCACTGTGAACGTCGGTGCGGCCGACTCTCCCGCATCACAGACGCGAGTGGCGCTGCGCCAGGCCTGTAGATCCGAATCCGAGGCGTCGGCGACCTGCGCGGGCCACTGGCCGACCAGTTGATCCTCCCGGAACAGGCGCAGGTCATAGACGCCCGTTTCCATGGTGACCTCAGCCCCACCGCGTTGGAATGTGCCAGCCCTGCCACCCACTGACACGGTGACGTGTACACTGTCATCCGTCTCCCCAGGCGCCACCACTAGCTGCTCGACCCTGGGCTGAACGCGATTCAGCTCACCCAGCGGCGGCACTGAGGCCATTCGCTCCGCGGCCAACAGGCGCGGCAAGAGGCGTGGCTCGTAGTATTGACGCATGAAAATCTCGGGCGGCAGTGCCCGAAATGGGTCATCGGCAAAGACCCAGGCGTAGCCGATTTGCTCTGCGAGGTCGTTGGTGTCAAAACGACCCTCGGGATCAACGATGGCCCATGAGATCGTTCCCTTAAACGGGAGCAGCGTACAGATTTGGGAGCCGGTCTCAAGGTTCCAGAGGATGCCCGTCCCGTCCAACGCAGTAGTCAAAACACGTTTGCCATCCGGCGTGAAGAGCGCCGCAGTGATGGCCGAGGTATGCCCCTCGAAGCGCCGGTAGACTTCGTCGCTGGCGGCCAACTCCCAGACGATTGCCATCCCATCCATACTGCCGGTCAGCGCCATGGTTCCATCGGGTGAGAAAGCCAGCGCCGCGACACTTCCCTGGTGACCTCGATTGCGCCGCAGGTCATCTTCCGACATGGCAAAACCGGGGGAACGCCCTACGAACTCTGCCAGTACCCTGCCGGTCGCGCTATCCCAGCAAACCGCCCAATTCTGCACACCGGCCAACACCTTGCTTCCGTCCGGTGAGAGCGCGCTGCCGCTCGTGTAGATCCGTCCTTGCAAGTGGCGCAGTTCCTGGCCTGATTCTGCATCCCACAGGATGCTCTCCACTGAACCCGTGAGAATCTTGCGGCCGTCGGACGAGAAGGCGACATACCGCACTTGGGCAGCATGCCCGGAGAGACGATAGATCTCTTCCCCGGTGGCAATGTCGTACAAGATCGCTTCATGCGTGCAGCCGATAAGCACCTTCTTGCCGTCGGGCGAAATGGCCACTCCCTCTACCACGGTGGCGCTGGGAAAGACGCGCAGCAGACGTCCCGTTGTAGCATCCCAAAGTATCGCCCGGCCATCGGAACCTCCGGTGAGAATCTGGGTGCCATCTGGCGAGAACGCCACGGAGGTCATCTTGCCTTCCCGCCAACGGCCTTCAGATGCCTGTAGATGTGGTGGGGTCAGCGAGGGTGGGTGCCGGAAGGAGAGGATGACCTTTCCCTGTTTCAGATCCCAGATCGTAGCTCCTCCCCAACTGGCGACGACCAGGCGCTCGCCGTCCGGAGAGAATGCCGCCCCAGTGAGGAAACTCACGCGCCCGGCAAGCCGTCCGACTTCTTGTCCGGTGGCCACATGCTGGATAGTAACGGTCTGCATCTCGCGGCCCACAAGATCCAGGGCAATCGGGCCGGCTGCGCCAAAGCCGATCGCCCGCCCGTAGGTGTAGCCGACGACCTGCCCGCTGCCCACTTCCCAGAGCTGGACTTCATCTCCTTGGGTTAGCACCTGTTGGTCGTCGGGAGCGAAAACCATCTGTCCCACACCAACCGCCGATCCTCTGAAGGCGCGCGCTCGACCCGTACTGAGATTCCACAATCGGATCTTGTTGCCATCCGCAAGCAACACGCAGTCGCCGGCGTGGGTATATTCGGCCAGAGCGATCGCGGATCGGGCCTGAAGCTGCGCAGTCTGCTCACCGCTCCCGATGCTCCACTCGACGGCCGCTTCGTCGTCGCCAGTAAGCATGCGCAGTCCATCAGGTGAGATGGCCACAGTCTTGATGCGCAACCCCGGGCGCTCAAACCTCTGGAGCGCCCTTCCACTCTCAACATCGTACAGGATCGCTGAGGAGCCGTCGGCCAGCAGCAGCAGGGCGCTATCCGGCGAGAATGCGGCGGCGGCGATCGCCGCTTCCACCTTGAATTCGCAAATCTTGGCAGCTGTGGCCAGATCCCACAGAGAAATCTCCTTGTTGCTACAAATGAGAACCCGGCGACCGTCGGGGGCAAATGCGGCAAACGACAGGAAACGGATGCTGTTCCCAATATCCAGGCGACGCAGCTCCCGTCCCGATGGGACATCCCATAAGATCATGCGATCAGCGCCATCAGTGATGGCTTTCGTACCATCGGGTGAAAGGGCAACAAAGGTGATCCGCATGTTTGGTCCCACTTGCGTCACCAGAGTGGGCAAGGGGGCTGGTTCTTCCGCGCCCTTCGTCTCCATCCCCGCCATCTCCAGGATCATGCGCTCCTCATCCGAAAGGGGCCCGATGTTGTATAGCGCCACCGCGGCCTCCGAGCACACGCTCGTATCCAGCCAGAGGCTTTCCAAGGCCGGAACTGCGGCCTTAGCGTCCGAACCGAGCTTGCCCAGCGCCTCGACGGCAGCCTTGCGCACCAACCACTGTTCATCCGCCAGGGTTCGGATGAGCGCCGGGACGACATCCAAGGTCACTGCGCCATAATCGCCCAGAGCGTCGGCGGCGGGCCAGCGCACATTGCTGCTCTCATCCTTCAGGGCGTCGATAAGAGCGGCGACGACTTCCGCTGATGCCGGTGATGCTGGGCGGAGATGCCCCAGAGCGTGGATGGCGGAGTTGCGAACAATCGCTTCCTCATCTCTGGCGGCCCGGATCAGCGCGGGGATCACCTGATCTGTAACAGGACCGATGTTGCGGAGGGCACTCACAGCCGCTGCGCGAAAGGAGAGCATCCGCTCCTGCGTGGTTCTGTGGCCTCCACGGGTTCCCAAAACGCGAATCAGCGCCGGCACCGCGGCTGCAGCATTGGGCCCGATTTCAGCTAGGGCTCCCGCGGCCGCGTGTCGGAGGAGGCTGTCCTCGAAATCCAGGGCCGCGATCAACGCAGGCACGACGTCTTCGGTGATGGCGCCGACCTTGCCCAAGGCCTCAGCAGCGGACTCGCGCACATCCCGATCGGGATCGCGGGAGAGTGTCTCGATCAACACGGACACCAGATCTGGCCGCTGCGAAATGATCATACCCATGGCGCGAACCGCCGCGCTGCGCACCTCTGCATCGGCATCGGAAAGGGCGCCGACCAGGGCCGCCACCACATCCTCTGCAGCCAGGCCGATCTTGCCCAGGGCCGCCACCGCATGCACACGCACATCTTTCTCTTCGTCCCGTAATGCGGCAATCAACGCCGGAACCACCTCTGCAGCGATCCCACCGAGCGCACCGAGTGCGTCGGCCGCCAGACTGCGGATCCACGAACTCTCGTCTGCCAGCGCCTGGATCAGTGCGGGCGCCGCCTCAGCTGGCGGAGGCGCCGACTTGGCGAGGACTTGGACAGCATCTCTGCGCCGATCCTCCTGGTCGCTGCCGATTGCCTGGAACACAGATGGCAGGGCAGCTGCACCGAGTTTGCCAAGAGCCCTGATCGATGCATTAGCAGGCCCACGCGCCCTATCCCCCAGAAAGACCGCGAGCGCGGATACGATCTCTGGGGTAGGTAGGCCGAGGTCACCAATGGCCTCCACAACCCCCTCACGCACCAATTCACTGTCATCGCCCAGGGCCGCGAGCAGAGAGGAAAGGGCGCTTGGCTGTCCAATCTTGCCTAGCGCCCTGGCGGCGCTGCGGCGCACGGACTCCTGGGCATTGCTCAAGACCTCTATCAGGGAAGGTACAGCCCGGCTTGCGGCCGGGCCCATATCGCCCAACACACGCGCCGTGAACTCACTGACCTCTTCGTTCGCATCATGTAGCGCCTCGCTCAAAGCGGGCACGGCGTCGATAGCGGCTGACTCCAGATAGCTCAAAGCCCTGACACAAGCCATGCGCCCGGCCTGGGATCCAGGCTGCAGGGCATCGCCTATCGCTGCAGCGGCCGCTTTGCCGATCACCGCAAGCGCCCTACTTGCGGCCGATTGAACCTCATACTCCTCATCCTGCAGCGCAGCAACCAGCACATGAACCATTTCCTCCGCTGAAGGAGCGACATAGGGCAGCGAAGATGCGGCAGTTGCGCGCACGGCGGGTTCCCGATCGTGCAATAGCTCGAGCAGCTTCGGGAGCCAGCCTGCCGCTGCGGGGCCATAGGCGCTCAGCGCCCAGGCTGCGGCGACCCGTACCCGCGGGTCAACGTCGGTCAGAGCGGCGATCCAGTCATGCAATGATTTGCCGAGAAAGATGGGCATCCGGATTTCGCCGGTGTCAAGGCTCATGTTGGTCTCCTCTTGAGCAGCTCTTTCTACTGAGGCAGCCTTACAACATTCTCATAGACCGGATTGCCCTTGAAGGAGATCTGCCAGATCTGGTAGGGTGCTTGAGGCTCTAGGGACGTCGGCCGTGGCCGGGTCGTGCAAACGCACCGCGGACGGCGCAGCTGCTCGCCAAACTGAGACAGGTAGGCCACCCTTGTCAAATAGCGTCTAACTGTGCGCCAGCCCCTTATTGTCTCCCTCTGGGAGGGTCAAAATCCTCGCCTTTCAGGCGACGACTTTAGCACGCGCGCCGTGACGGACGATGTCATCAAGCAGTATACTGCCAACCAGATTGATGATGCCGATAGCGATTTTCGGGTTGACGGGGAGGAGTCCGCGTACCGGAGATCCCGTCGGCTTCAGCCCACCTTGCGGTGGGGAAGCTTGAGCCGAGCTTGGCTCGGAACAGGAATTTCAGTCCGTTAGCTTGAAGCCACCGCCTAAAAGGCGGTGGTCCGCCATCACTTTGGCACTCGCCCCTCAACAAGGTGGATCGTTTGGAGAGCGGTGTGGAACCGATCCTCCGGCCTCACCCCGCGTTGCTGAGGCTGCCCGGGCACGGCGGGAGTAAACAGGTCTGGCGCCAGATCGGCGCGCCAGGTCTGTAGCTGCAAGGGCAGGGTCAGCGACGCAGACGCCGGCGAGGCACTCAAGCCGGCGATCAGCGCTGTGGTGAATATGCCCTGACCACCCATCTCCCGCGCACCTTCATCGGCCCCTGCAGCGCACAAGATCTGGACGTTGCCGGTGGGGATGCCTAGGAAGGGTGTACCTCCCTCGTCTGGGCCAACCCAATCAAAACCAGGTGGTATCCTCACCATACCCACCCCACTGGCGCCGGCGAAGCAACAATCGAGCACCACGCGCAAGGGCAGGCCGGTGTTGGCGAACTCTTTCAGTAGTGCAGCCATATGATACTCGCCATCCCAGGTGTAGAGAACCAGCCCGTCATCTTGACGTTGCCCATGGCCGGCGAAATACAGGAAAACCGTACCTTCGCCGGTTTGCTTTTGCTGCTCGATCGCTTGCTGCAACGCCGTATGCACTCGCACCTTGCTTGCTTCTGCCCCGAGCAGCACAGTCAGGCTGCTCAGTGCGCCGTTGGGTGGGGGAGTGCTTTGCAGCAGCCCCGCCATATGCCGGGCATCGTTCTCGGCCCCACGCAGTGGTGGCACGTGCGCCCGGCCATTATCCTCATAATTACATCCTACCACCACGGCTAGTAAGTGTTGCATCGGCTTCTCCTAATCATTACCTACCACCACCACGGCCGGACTAAACCCTTCGCCGTGTCAAGCTCTTCGCGCGGCCGACTAGGCCCAATCGCAAGAACCACGAGCAACACCCCCGGTCGCCGAGGCTAGTGAAGTTCTACCAGACTTTACTGACCTCTTGCATGTCGGACAGGTGTAACCGTCGCCGTCCATAGCTCCACCGGTGCCGTGGAGGTCTTTGTCGCCAGAGGACGCGCTGACCTGTCTCCTCGCGTAGATAGGTTTTCATTCACGACATCCTGCACCAGCTTGTCCACCTCGAGGGAATGCAGATCGATATCCTGACGCGTCGTGCCGATCACAATCAGCCGATCGGTTGTAAAAGTGCGTTGATGATCGGCCGGCAATTCATCCGGGTTGGCCTCAAATGGTACTCCCAGTTGGTTGTCCAACCACATGACGTGTGCTGCACCATCGCGCACCACGGCATCGCTTAGATACTCAACCAGGCCGCCTGCGCTGCAGTTGAGCAGCGTGACATTCAGGTGGTAGGTGGAGGTGTTGATTACCTTGAGGCAGAACTTAGACCTCGGTAGCAGCGCGTAGATTCGATCCGAATCACGGAGCGCTTCGGGAAGATCGGGGTCCGTCAGCCCCTCTGGCGACAGTGCCTGCAGCGCGTCGGCATCGTTGCAGTCCAGGAGGCGCACGCTCAGACTATTGCTGAGCTCTGGGTCGTTGCAGCGATGTGCCATGCGTAAGACCGTGGTGTACCGATAGTAGTGCTCCAGCCCAGCGCGCAGCGCCTCAAGCTCGCCTGGTGGAACCACTGCCAGCACGCGCTCGGTATCATTGCCGATGATCCATCCACGGTCGGGCTGCGCGATGACTTCCACGTCCGCATCCGGTGCGGTGGCTGGCACGATGGCGAGCAAGGGAGACTGCTCTAACTGAGCTAGGAGCGTTGCGTCTTCGGGTTTGAGGCTCACGCGCAGACGCTCAGTCTGACCAGGTTTGACCAGTCGCGCGCGTGCCCCTTCCGGCAGCACGAACGCTGCGTCAATCGTCGTGGCAATAGCACGGGCAGGTTCGGCCTTGGTGACCGTCAGACGCCCAACCGGTTTATCCTCCGGCGACCCAATGGATTTGAACTCGAGTGGTTCACGTCCATAGACCGCGAGCTCGGCGCCCTCGGTAATCCCCATCAGCCTGCCCGCGCCAATCTCATACCTTCCATCTGCCTCGTCGCTAATGCGATAACCAACATCCATCGGCTCCCAGTCGCCGCCAAACACTCGTCGCGCACTTTCGCCAATCATCCACGGATGCTGCCTGCGGCGACCGAGTGCCGCATTACGTTCAGCCACCTTCGCCAGTAGTTCTGGCCAGATATCGGCCCAGCGCAGTTGTGCACGCTGGTCGGCATCTTTCCCATTGAGCAGGCTCAGCAGGCTGTGTGTGAAGACCCCATGGGCCGGTTCATTTAGTGATTGGGCGCCTTCGGCGGCCTTTTCGTCCGGCTGACAGGCAGCTACAACCAGATAGCTAGGAGCGGGTGTTTGTAATAGATGCAAGCCAAGGCCACGATCATCAGCACTACTGCTATCCACACCCAACGCAGCAAGATCGGGCGGCGCTATCGGCGCATCGTCGCTCGCAAGCGCCCGGATCTCCCCTTGTGCATCAATATCGCTCAAATCACGTATGGCTCCCGCCGAATGGCAGCAATCCAGTGCGATGGTGAGATCACTGGTACGTGCGGCAATGGCATTAATCAACGCGTTGATCTCGACATCGAACAGATACTCGATATCCTGGTCGTTATGTGGCACCAGCGCTTCGCGCCACACCGAGCGGCCGGTCAAGAGCTTCTCATCGCCATGGCCAGAATAGTAGATCAGGATGCGGTCAGTTGGTTTGACGGCCGGCCCGGTCAATTCCTGTAAAACGCGAACGAGATTGGCCTTCGTCGGAGCAAGCGTCGCATCGAGAAGTTGCGACGTTGAGGGGCGACCATCGCGTGGAGCGGCCAGGCGGGTGATCCGCACCTGCTCTGGTGGGATTCCTACGCCTGGAGGCGTAAGTAGTAGCTGTTCGATTGCGTCGATGTCGTTCACACACCCAAAGAGGCTTCGATAGCGCGGCGGGTAGCGATCAATACCGATGAGCACCACGTGATAGATGGGATTCGTCGTCTCGGTCGTCATACGAGTTCACCCTTTCTTACAGTGACAGGCTGTTGATATTTCAGCACTACTTGTCCTCATTCTGGCGAGGCCATAAGGGTATCCTACCAATGGTGTAAGCCCAGCATCACGGCGACAGCAGTGTCTTGGGCGTTGGCAGCGGCCCCGGCTCGCCCTGGCAGATGAATGCGCCCCAGTAGAGTGGATCGGGATACTTGGCCTTCATCGCAAGCTGAGCGGCGCGCAAGGCATCGGCACGAGGGATACCTTCCAGCACGTGGTGGTAGAACAGCTCCATCAGCTCCTGGGTCTGCCGATCCGGTACTTTCCACAGGCTCATCACCAGCGTTTTGGCGCCTGCCAGCATAAAAGCGCGCCGCAGCCCGAATACGCCTTCGCCGACCTGGACACTCCCCAGACCGGTGTCACAGGCCGAGAGCGTCACTAACTCAGTGTCCAGCAAGTCTAAGCCTGAAACGTCTACTCCATTCAGGATGCCGTCCTCAGCGTCTGGATCCAGTACCTGCTCGTGCTCCTGTAGCCAGGTGTTGGCCCCAGCCAGTGCCAGGCCAGCACGTAGGAGCGGGTTCTCCACTGCCGACAAGCGGCTGAGCGGGCTCCCCGCGCGCATATCTTGCACACTCAGCCCAAGAGCCTCGTCGTTGGCGTCATGCTTTGGGTCCGGCAGGAAGAAGCCGTGCGTGGCGATGTGCAGGATCCGTGGTGAGGGGTGTGCTTTGAGCGTCTGTTCCAGCGCCGCATCGTCCAAGATCGGAGGTGTCTGCAGCAGCCTGCCGACTTGCTCACCTTCTCGACGAGTGCCAGCGAGCTGTTGGAACGGCTCGCCGGGGGTGAACAGTTCCACACTGCGTCCGCCCAGATCGAAGTCCGGGTTGGCGACTACGAGCGGCGCGGCGGGTGGGCGCTGAGAGGAGGTCCCGAATCGCAAGATGTCGCGGCCGACGCTGAGGTAGCTGATCTGATAGGCATCGATTACACACTGTTGGTCGTCGAGCGGCAGCACCTCGAACGGCACACGGGTCAGGTCGCCATCGGCTGCCAGGAACAGCCGGGTTCGCCCGGCCAAGGCCGAGAGCAGCGGATCGATGAGCGCGTGGCGCAGCGCCATGCCAAGCGCCGCACAGTCCAGACCTTTCTCAATAGTGGTGCGTGGACGCATGCTGCGTGTGGCGGAAATTAGGGCGCCACGCAAGGTCGGGCGGTCGCTGCGAACCGAGACACCGGTCATGTCGGGCACGTTCGGCAGGCCACCACGCGGTGCAGCATCTGCTTCACCGCTGACTGCTTGCCGAAATGCCGCGATCAGATAGTCGATAGGTGCGGCCTCTCCCAGGTCGATCAGCGCCACGTCGCCCGGCGCGCCTGCGCTCAGGACAAAGGCCAGGTAGTGGGCGGGCGCCCACTGCGCCTCGCCGTGGGCTCGTACCGCAGTGAAGGTGAACGTATTAGTGCGGACGAACTCGACCAGTGCTGCCTCTGGTGGCAGGGCCCGCGCGATCGCCGACCGATCGGCAGTACGCAGCTGGCGCTCGAGCGACATCTCGGGGAGATGACGGGCGAGATCGGCTTCGAGTTGCTCATACTCGCCGGTCCAGATGGCCAGGCGCTGGCGGTAGGCAGTGGGGTCGTCCGCGCCAGGACCAGCCAGGGTCTGCTGGGCGATCTGTGCCCGCAATGTTGTCAGTTTCCGCAGTTTTGGGGCCAGGTCGGGATACTGCCCGCTCAGGATGGCGTCGCGTTGGGCGGCGAGTGCTTCCGCCCCGATCGCCTTGCGCCGTAGAACCAAGTCGAGCCCAACTTGGGGTGCTGCAGAGTCCTGGGTCGCCTGCTGCCGGATCAGGGAAAGACAACTTTGGAAGCTCGCCTGGAGCGTCCGGAGAAACGCCATCCGCTCACGGTCCGACCCGATTGAGAAGACTTGAGTAAGCACCCGGTCCTGTATTGCAGCTGCCTGCTGCATCAGTACTAGCGCCTCGGCAGTGCGGTTGGTCGCAGCGTACAGCACCGCCAGGTTGTTGAGGCTGGATGCATAGTCGGGGTGATCGGCGCCCAGGGCGGCGCGCCGCACATCACGTGCCTGGCGGAGGAGGGGCTCGGCTGCGGCGTAGTTGCCACGTGCATGATATAGAACCGCCAGGTTGTTGAGGCTGGATGCATAGTCGGGGTGATCGGCGCCCAGGACGGCGCGCCGCACATCACGTGCCTGGCGGAGGAGGGGCTCGGCTGCGGCATAGTTGCCCTGTGCGTAGTACAACGCCGCCAAGTTGTTGAGGTCGTTAGCATAACCCGGATGGCCTTCACCAAGTGCTTTTCGATCGATCGCAGTGGCTTGGCGATAGAGTGGCTCGGCCTGCGCGTAGTTGCCCATCTCCCAGTAGAGCTCTGCCAGGTTATTGAGGTCGATTGCAAAATCCGGATGGCCTTCACCAAGTGCTGCTCGATCGATGGCGCTGGCTTGGCGATAGAGCAGTTCGGCCTGCGCGTAGTTGCCCGTATCCTGGTACATCGCCGCGAGGTTGTTGAGGCTAGCGGCATAGTCCGGATGGTGGGTGCCTAAGGCGCTGCGCCGGACGTTGCTGGCGTGCCGGAGGAACGACTCGGCCCTCGCATAGTCGCCCATTTCCTGGTACAGCATCCCCAGGTTGTTGAGGTCGACTGCAAAATCCGGGTGGTCTTCACCAAGTGCTGCTTGATCAATGCCACTGGCTTGGCGATAGAGCAACTCAGCCTCCACGTAGTTGCCCATCTCCTGGTATAGCCTTCCCAGGTTGTTCAGGCTCGTCCCATATACGGGATGGTCTTGGCCTAGGCGGGTGCGCCAGATCTCGCACGCTTGGCGGAGGAGCGGCTCGGCGTCCGCGTAGTTGCCCTGATCCTTGTATAGCAGCGCCAGGTTGTTCACGCTGGTGGCATAGGCGGGATGGTTTTCGCCCAACTCCTGACGGATCAGGTTATGTGCCAGGATAGCATATTGAAATGCTTGCTCGTAGCGACCCTGCTGGTACAGTTGGGCGACGGTTTCATTAAGCTGATTTATCTTCTGCGTATTCTTGTCCATGGTCGCCAACCTCCAAAGGAGCTGCTCCCGGAACATGTGTCACCGGTATTAAGCTCCAACGGGATGCTTCAGGCCATTTGAACCCGATCAACCGTGGCTTCGATGTTCTATGTGTACGTTGTCATCACGCAGTACACTGATAATCGCCGGCTTCAGCGCCTCAATCAAGATGTTGTTAATGGCCCTGGGTCGCCCTGGCAGATGAAGGCGCCCCAGTAGAGCGGGTCGGGATACTTAGCCTTCATCGAGAGCTGGGCGGCCCGCAAGGCATCGGCACGAGGGATACCTTCCAGCACGTGGTGATAGAACAGCTCCATCAGCTCCTGAGTTTGCCGGTCAGGCACCTTCCACAGGCTCATCACCAAGGTCTTGGCACCCGCAAGCACAAAGGCCCGGCGCAAACCGAACACACCCTCACCAACTTGCACACTGCCCAGGCCAGTGTCGCAGGCCGAGAGCACCACCAGCTCGGTGTCCAATAGGTTCAGACCCGACACATCCACGCCATTCAGGATGCCGTCTTCGGCCGCCGCGTCCAGTGCCTGCTCATGGGCCTGTAGCCAGGTATTCGCCCCGGCCAGTGCCAGACCGGTACGCAGGAGCGGGTTCTCGACCATTGACAGCCGACCAAGGTTTCCCCTCGCCAAGCCAACGTGCGTGCCCATCACATGCCTGTCCTGGTTGGGATCGCGCTTCGGATCCTGCAGAAAGAACCCGTGGGTGGCGATGTGCAGGATACGTGGCGAGGGGTGTGCTTTGAGCGTCTGTTCCAGCGCCGCATCGTCCAGGAGTGGTGGCACTTGCAGTAGTTTGGCCACCTGCTGGCCTTCCTGACGCGTGCCGGCAAGTCTGCGAAAGGGAACCCCGGCGCTGTACGTCTCTACGCCGCGGTTCCCCAGATCGAAATCCGGGTCGGCGACGACCAGCGGCGCGGCGAGTTGACGCGGCGAGACCGCCGCGAACCGCATGACGTCGCGCCCGACGCTCAGGTAGCTGATCTGATAAGCATCGATCACACATCGCTGGTCGTCCAGCGGCAGCACCTCGAACGGGAGTCGGGTCAGGCCGCCATCGGGCGCCAGGAACAGTCGGGTGCGGCCTGCCAGGGCCGGCAGGAGCGGGTCGAAGAGTGCCTGGCGCAACGCGGCGCCGAGCTCGGCGCGATTCAGACGTGGGGCGTTAGCAGCACGCGGACGCATGCTGCGGGTGGCGGCTACGAGGGCCGTGCGCAAGGTCGGGCGGTCGCTGCGAGTCGAGACTTCAGGCAACTCAGAATCGGTCGGCCAGGCATCGCGCTGGTCAGCGCCGTCTGCCTCACCGCTGATTGCTTGGCGGAATGTGGCGATCAGGTGGTCAATAGGTGCCGCCTCCCCCAGGTCGAGCAGCACTACATCGTCCGGCGCGCCTGCGGCCAGGACGAAGGCCAGGTAGCGCGCTGGCGTCCACCGCGGCTCACCGCGGGCTGGCACAGCCGTAAAGTTGAAGATGTCAACCCGGACGAACTCGACTAGCGCTGTGCCCGCCGGTAGCGCCTGGGCAACCGCTAGGCGATCGGCCGCGTGCAACTGCTGCTCCAGATTCATCTCGGGGATCTGGCGGGCGAGATCCGCTTCCAGCCGATCATGCTCGGCCATCCATTCCGCAAGCCGTTGCCGGTGGGCCTTTGGGTCATCCGAACCAAGACCGGCGAGCGTCTGTTGCGCAATCTGCGCGCGCAACAGAGTCAGCTCGCGCAATTGCGGAGCCAGGGCGGGGTATCGCCCGCCCAAGATGGCGTCGCGCTGCGCGGCGAGAGCCTTTCGTCGCAAGATCAGGTCTAGCCCTGTCTGCACCACCTCAAGAGCATGCGGAAAATACTGCACGATCAAGGAGAGATGCGTGAAGAAGTTCACCCGGAGGGTACCAAGGTAGGCCATCCGCTGGCTGTCGGCTCCGAACGAGGAGACCTGTCCAAGCATGCGGTCGTGGATGGCGGCCGCCTGTAGCACCAGCGAGATTGCCTCAGTCTTGCGCCCTGTCGCGACGCACAGATCTGACAAGTTGTTGAGGCTGGCGGCATAATCGGGGTGGTCGGCACCCAGAGCTGTGCGCGTAATCTCCAGCGCTTGACGATAGAGTGGTTCGGCCGCTGCGTAGTTGCCCTGTGTCCAGTATAGGAATGCCAGATTGTTGAGCTTAGTGGCGTAGTCAGGATGGTCGGCACCCAGAGCTGTGTGCGCAATCTTCAGCGCCTGGCGATAAAGTGGCTCAGCGGCTGCGTAATCACCCATGTCCAGATACAGCCCGGCCAGGTTGTTCAGACTAGTCGCATACCCAGGGTGGTTTTCACCAAGGGCTTTCCGATCGATCTCGCTTGCTCGCTGATAGAGCTGCTTGGCGGCTGTGTAATGGCCCATATCCAGATACAGCCCGGCCAGGTTGTTCAGGCTGGTGGCATAAGCGGGATGGTTCGCACCCAGGGCGGTTCGCCGGATGTCCAGCGCCTGACGGTAGAGTGGTTCGGCCTCCGCGTAGTGACCCATGTCCAGATACAACCCGGCCAGGTTGTTCAAGCTCGTGGCATAAGCGGGATGCTTTGTACCAAGCACGCTGCGCCGGATGTCGCTGGCTTGGCGATAGAGTGGCTCAGCCACAGCATAGTTCCCCATCGCCTGGTATAGCAACGCGAGGTTGTTTAGGCTGGTGGCGTAGTCCGGATGGTTTGTACCAAGCACGCTGCGCCGGATGTCGCTGGCTTGGCGATAGAGTGGCTCAGCCTCCGCGTAGTGGCCCGTGTCATGATACAGTCCGGCCAGGCTGTTAAGCTTGGTGGCATAATCGGGATGGTCCCCACCTAGGGCTGTGCGTGTAATCTCCAGCGCTTGGCGATAGAGCGGCTCGGCGGCGGCGTAATCGCCCATGTCCAGATACAGCTCGGCCAGATTGTTGAGGCTGGCGGCATAATCGGGATGGCTCACACCCAGGGCTGTGTGCGTAATCTCTAGCGCCTGGCGCAGGAGCGGCTCAGCGGCTGCGTAGTCCCCCATAGTCTGGTACAGTTCGGCCAGGTTGTTCAGATTGGCAGCATAATCGGGATGGTCCCCACCCAGGGCTGTGTGCGCAATCTCCAGCGCCTGGCGATAAAGTGGCTCAGCGGCTGCGTAATCACCCATGTCCAGATACAGCCCGGCCAGGTTGTTCAGGTCGGTTGCATAACCAGGATGGTCTTCACCAAGGGCTTTCCGATCGATCGCGCTTGCTCGCTGATAGAGCGGCTCGGCCTCTGCGTAGTTGCCCATCGCCTGGTACAGCCTTGCCAGGTTGTTCAGGCTCGTGGCGTAGTCTGGGTGGTCTGTGCCGAGCGCCTTGCGTGTAAGCGCCAGTGCTTGGCGATAGAATCGCTCCGCATCAGCGTAGTTGCCCATCGCACGGTACAGCTGTGCTAGGTTGTTCAGGCTCGTGGCGTAGTCTGGGTGGTCTGTACCGAGAACGCTGCACCAGATGTCGCTGGCTTGGCGGTAGAGCGGCTCGGCGGCTGTGTAGTTGCCCATATCATAATAAAGCGCCGCCAGGTTGTTCAGGCTTTGGGCGTAGTCTGGATGAGTTGCACCCAATGCGGTATTCCAGATCCCGCTGGCCTGACGGAGGAGCGGTTCGGCGGTTGTGTAGTTGCCTATCGCTTGGTACAACATCCCCAAGTCGTTGAGGCTTTGGGCGTAGGCGGGATGGTCTGCGCCCAACTCCTGGCAAATCAGGTCACGAGCTTGGATAGCCATCGGTACTGCCTGGGCATACCGGCCCTGCTGGTACAGTTGGGCAATAGCTTCATTCAGGCGATCGATCTGCTGCGCATTATTTTCCATTGTTCCTCTTATGGTGGTGTCCCCCAACTGGCACCCATAAGCCTGCGACGAGTGCGTGCCTCTGCTGCGGCGATCCCCTTGCGATCATGGCGCAAATAACTCTCCTAAGGTGGCAGGGTTGGGATCCAGGTCGCGCGCAGCGACCGCCACCTCAGCCAGTGTTGGCGGGGTAGGCGCCTCGAGGCCACGCTCACCGAGCACGGCTGCTTTGTATTCCGTGTACCGGTCCCGAATAGCCCGCGCGATCTGCGGTCGATCGCGCACTGTGAGGTCGGGTGAGTTCAACGCCGCGACTGCTGCTGTCCGGATGAACACCTCCGCGTCGGCGACGTTGTAGTTACCGTTCGCGTCGACCTGGGTGAGGGCAGTGATCGCCCTGGTGAACGGCTCGTTGATTGTGCTGAGGGCTTCCCAGTCGTCGCGATAGCTTCGCGTTTCGATGCGTAATAGGAGATAGTCGACACCCGTCAGTTCTTGTGCCTTGGAGCGCTCAGCGCCGTGCCACAATTGCCCATCCTCGATCCAGAGCTGGCCTGGCGCATACGTCCCGCTCGGCGCGTTGATGATGGCAATGTATGCTGGGCGCAGGTCGGCATCGCCCCCGCCACCTGCGCTCTCGAAGGTCCGTTGGTAGCCCAGCAACATCTGTTTCTCCCCAACTCCCAGCAGTTGATCCGCACCATTGGTGAGGATGCGCGCAACATTTAGGACGGTCGAGAACTGCGGAACGGCCACGAGAGTGGCAAAGCTGCCCACAACGTCGAGAAAACGCTTCATCATGTCGCTCGCTTGCATGGCTAACAGGCCAACCTCGATCTGGACCGTTCCGCCGTTGAACGGGAGCAAAGGCGTGAGTGGGCAGTCGACCTGGACGACCCGATCGAGATGTGCGGGATCAACCGTGCGCAGATAACCGGGTCCAGCCACCAATACCTGCGCCAATTATGCCGGGACAGGGTCAGCGGGTGCCGCATGAATACGACCAATCCCAACAATCTTAGTGAAAATGTGCTCCAATAAAACCGGCTCCGGCGTTTCCGGCAGCAGTTTTATGGTTTCTTCGACG